>Ga0209227_1001741_pt1 | contig 16459 bp, 13 predicted proteins | sample YNPBryantNP2012_FD_185815 | JGI IMG/M metagenome (GOLD analysis project Ga0209227, IMG submission 185815) | Anoxygenic and chlorotrophic microbial mat microbial communities from Yellowstone National Park, USA - YNP Bryant NP 2012 (SPAdes)... ...
ACCCCATTGCTCGGCGGGGGTCTGTGACCTCCGCCGGTGGGGGGGCCGCCAGGTCACAGACCTGGCGGGAGCAGGGTGAGTGGGGCGCCGATTTGAAAAATCGCGGCCCCGCCTCCGCCAGGGTTGCGGGATGCCGCGCTTTGCGCTATAATCGTCTCCATGAGCCTGGAACCGATCCTCGACCAGATCGCACGGGATGCTCAACTGGCGCGGTGCATCACCCACTGGCGACATCTGCCCGCCCGACCCGCGCGGTACGCCGACTGGCCGGGCGGGATCGATCCGGCCCTGATCGCTGCCTGCCGGGAACGGGGCATCGAACGCCTCTACACCCATCAGGCGGCGGCGGTGGAGGCGGCCCTGCGCGGCGAGAATGTCATCGTCGTCACCCCGACCGCCAGTGGCAAGACCCTGTGCTACAACCTGCCGGTGCTCAACAGCCTGCTTGCCGACCCTGCGGCGCGGGCGCTTTACCTGTTCCCCACCAAGGCGCTGGCCCAGGACCAACTGGCCGAACTGGGGGCGTGGACCCGGCTGCGGGGCGAGAAACTTGAAGCAGGCAGCTACGACGGCGACACCCCCCAGGCAGCCCGCCCTGTCATCCGCCAGACGGCGCGCCTGGTCATCAGCAATCCCGACATGCTCCACGCCGGCATCCTGCCCCATCACACCCGCTGGCTGCGCTTTTTTCAGGGCCTGCGGTATGTCGTCCTGGACGAGATCCACACCTATCGGGGGGTCTTTGGCAGCCATGTGGCCAATGTCCTGCGCCGGCTGAAACGGATCTGTGCCTTTTACGGCTCGTCGCCCCAGTTCCTCTGTGCCTCGGCCACGGTTGCCAATCCGCTGGCGTTGGCCGAGCGCCTGGTAGAAGAACCGTTCACCCTCGTCGGCCCGGAGCAGGATGGCTCGCCGGCCGGCGACAGGCATTTCCTGTTCTACAACCCGCCGCTGGTGGACCCGGAACCGGGCATCCGTCGCAATCCGCTGGTAGATGCCCGGTTGCTGGCCGGGCGTTTCCTGGAGGCCGACATCCAGACCATCCTCTTTGCCCGCGCCCGACTGAGCGCCGAACTGCTGCTGACCTACCTGCGCGATGCCGCCCGCGGCCAGGGCCTGCCCCCGGAGAGGGTGCAGGGCTACCGGGGTGGCTACCTGCCCGCCGAGCGGCGGCAGATCGAGCGGGGCCTGCGCCGGCGGGAAGTGCTGGGGGTGGTGGCGACCAACGCCCTGGAGTTGGGCATCAACATCGGCAGCATGGAGGCCAGCATCCTCACCGGCTATCCGGGCACCATTGCCAGCACCTGGCAACAGGCCGGACGGGCCGGTCGCCGCACCGGGACCTCCGTGGCCGTGCTGGTGGCCGGAGCCTCCCCGCTGGACCAGTATATCATCCGCCACCCCGAATACTTTTTCGGGCGCTCGCCGGAACAGGCGCTCCTGAACCCCGACAACCTGGCCATCGTCGTCAACCACATCCGCTGCGCCGCCTTTGAGCTGCCTTTCGCTCCGGAGGAACCGTTCGGCCATTTCCCCCATACCCGGGAGGTGCTGTCCTTCCTGGAGGAGGAAAAAAGCCTGCGCCAGAGTGGTGGCCGGTGGTACTGGACCGGCGACACCTATCCGGCCGAGGCGGTCAGTCTGCGCACGGCCCAGAGGGACAATTTCGTCATCGTGGACCTGTCGCAGGAAGGAGGGGGGGTCATCGGCGTGATGGACCGCGAAGGGGTGCCCCGTCTCCTCCATGAGGGCGCCATCTATCTCCACGGCGGCGAGTCGTACCGGGTGAAAACCCTGGATTGGGAGGGCCGCCGCGTCGAGGTGGAGCCGGTCGAAGCCGGCTACTACACCCAGGCCAGCGTCTCGGCCGGTGTGCAGGTGATGGGCGTGGAACAGCAGGCCACCGGAACCACCATGCTCAAGGCGTATGGCCCGGTGCTGGTCAAATCCAGGGTGACCTCCTACAAAAAGGTGCGCTTCTATCCCCACGAAACCCTGGGTTGGGAGGAGATTCCGCCGGATAGCATCCCTGAACTGGAGATGGAGACCACCGCCTGCTGGTTCAGCATCCGGGCCGAACCGACGGCCCAACTGGAGCAGGAGGGGTTGCTGGATATGGTCCAGGGCGACCGGGGGCCGAATTGGGAGGAACAGCGGGCCCGCGCCCGGGCCCGTGACGGCTACCGCTGCCGCCACTGCGGCGCTCCCGAACGCCCCGGCCGGACCCACGATGTGCACCACATCCGGCCGTTTCGCACCTTTGGCTACCTGCGTGGCCAAAACGACCGTTATCTGGAAGCCAACCGCCTGGAGAACCTGGTAACCCTGTGTCGCTCCTGCCACCGGCGCGTGGAGGTGGACCGCCTGTTCCGGGGGGCGTTGAGCGGCCTGGCCTATGCGCTCCACAGCCTGGCCCCCCTGCACCTGATGAGCGATCCCTCTGACCTGGGGGTGGTGAGCGAGGTTCGCTCCCCGTTCACCCGATTGCCGACGATCACCCTCTACGATCAGGCGCCGGGAGGGTTGGGCTTCAGCCAGGTGTTGTACGAGCTGCACGAGACGCTGCTGTTGGCAGCGCGCGACCTGGTGCGGGCCTGCCGCTGCCAGCGCGGTTGCCCATCCTGTGTCGGCCCGGTGGAGGAAGCGGGCGAGGATGTCCGAGCCGATTGTCTGCGGTTGCTGGACCTGCTGCTGGGATGACCGCCCCCTGCCCCCTTTCACCGCTTCTGCGTCGCCGTGACCAGCGCCTGCAACACCTGCTCCAGGCCGTCCATCTCGGCCCCATAACAGGCCCAGTCTCCGGCCTTCAGGCATTCCTGAGCCGCCCGATAGTGAGCGTCGGCCTGGCGGACCAGGTCGGCCACCTCTCCTTCCAGCGGCGGCAGGGGTGTTTCTGACACCGGCGGCCGTTCGACCGCCGCTTCTGTCCCCATCACCCGCGCCAGACTTGAGGCCAGCGTCTCCTCCATCGCAATGCGGTTGCCATAGGCCACCACCACCCGCCGCAGCTCCGGGAGCTGGCTGGCTTCGGCCTGGAGGTAGATCGGCTCCACATACAGGATCGAGTGGTCCAGGGGGATCACCAGCAGGTTGCCCCGGATCACCTGGCTGCCCCGCTGGTCCCACAAGGTCAGTTGCTGGCTGATGAGCGGGTCCTGGTCAATGCGCGATTCCACCTGCAACGGGCCGTAGACCAGATACTGCTTGGGGAACTTGTAGACGCCCAACTCGCCATAGTGCTCGCCGTCGTTGCGGGCATAGAGCCAGGCAACCATATTCTGCCTGGTCGAGGGGGTATAGGGCAGCATCAACACGAATTCCGAATCGGTCTCGCCCGGCAGCCGCATATTGACGTAATAGGGCTCCATCGCCACCCGCTCCCCGCCGACCATCTCCTCCGGCCAGCTCCACATATCCTCCTGATTGTAGAACACCTGCGGGTCGGTCATGTGAAAGCTCTGGTATTTGGCTGCCTGGATGCGGAACAGGCCCTCCGGGTAGCGCCAGTGGGCCACCAATGCCGGGTCCATCTCAGCCTTGGGGCGGAACAGGTCGGGGAAGATGGCCGCATAGGTCGCCGCCAGCGGATCGGCCGGATCGATCAGATAGAAGGTCAGAGTTCCGTCATAGGCATCGAGGGTCACCTTGACCGAATTGCGGATATAGTTCACCGTTCCGAATAAAGTCTGAATCGGCTCTGAATAGGGATAACGGTCTGAAACGGTGTAGGCATCCAACAGCCACACCAGCCGCCCGGCGACGATGACCGGGTAGGGGTCAGGGTCGTAACGCAGGAAGGGGGCCACGGTCCGCACCCGCTCGTCCATCGTCCGCCGCCACAACAGGCGGCTTTCGGGGGTGATATAGTTGCTGAACAGGAGCTGGCTGCTCCCCAGGCGCAGCGCATAAGCCAGCCGCTTGAGGGCCGAATCGAGGACCACCCCCCCTGCTCCCTGGTAGGTGGTGTAGACATTCTCGTCGCCGGAAGGGTAGTCGAATTCCCGGGCGGTGGTCCTGACAATGACATAGTCGTCGGTCAGTTCACCGTGATAGATCTCGGGCCGGGTGATGGTCAGCTCAGGATAGCGGGTCTGGGGCGGGATGTCGCGCACCCACAGCAACGGCAGGCCCTCCTGCCCCACCTCGTTCACCGGGCTGAGGACCACCCCGGAGCCGTGGGTATAGACCAGGTGGCGGTTGACCCAGGTCTGGGCCGTCTCCGGCAGCTCGCTGTGGACGAGCTCGCGGGCGGCCAGGGTCACCTGGCGGTACTGGTCGCCCAGCCGGTAGCGGTCAATGTCTACATCGGCGAAGGAGTAGTACAGCCGGATCTCCTGCAACTGGCTGTAGGTGCGCATCAGAGGGCGGTAGTCCCACAGACGGATATTCTGGATGGTGGACTGGTTGGCCGTCAGGTTGAGGGGGGCCACCTCTTCGGGCACGGCGAAATCGGACTCGGCCACGCGGTCCAGGCCAAAGGCTGCGCGCGTAAAGCGGATGGTGTGTTCGAGATATGGCTGCTCACGGGCCAGCTCGTTGGGTTCTACCGACAGGCGTTGCAGCAGGGCGGGGTAGGCGTTCCCCGCCACAAAGGCCACCGTCAGCCAGGTGCCAACAACCAGGTAAGGCAGCCAGCGCACCCGCACAAACAGACCCGCCAGCAAGACCACCGCCCCGGCGGCGGCGATGAGGGTCAGCAGGTTCAGGATCGGCAGCCGGGCGTGGAGATCGGTATAGCCGGCGCCGTAAGCTGCCCCGGCGGTGGAATAGAGCAGGCGGGGGATGCTGAGCTGGTAGCCCCAGGCCAGTAACCCCAGGGTGATAGCGCCCAGCACCAGCAGATGCCGCTCGGCCGGGCGTGGCAGGCGCGCCAGGGACCCCTGCCTCCTGGCCGCCAGTTGTCCGGCCGAATCGCTGGCCAGATAGACCAGGGCCGCGCCGCCCAGGGCGAACAGCGTCAGCCACAGGAACCAGCCCTGCAGAAAGCGCTGCCAGGGCAGGCGAAACAGATAGAAACTCAGATCCCGGCCCAGGATGGGATCGCTCTGGCCCACGGGGAGGCCCTGGGCGCTCAGCAGCCCCGTGAGCCACATGGCCCGCGCCGACAGGCCAAAGAAAAAGCCCAGCCCCACCGCCACGGCCCCCAGGAGCAGGTTGGCGGCGCGGGCGGCGACGAGGCGGATGGTCGGTTCGGCGGTGACCCGATAACGCACCCGCCTCTGGCGCAGCCAGGGGACTGTCATCTGCCCCCCGCCCGCCAGCCAGCGGGCCAGCCACCAGTTGGCGCCCAACACCAGGGCCGCGATCAGCCAGCCGCTCAGGAACAGCAGCCATTCGGCGATGATCCGCTTCCACAGGATCGAAGCGAACCCCAGCGATTCGAACCAGGCCAGGTCGGTGTACAGGTTGAGGAGGGCGAAGAACAGGATGATCCCGATCACGGCCAGGAAAATAGCCAGCGCACAACCTTTATTCTTGTTCATTTCTGTCCTCTTGCCTGTTTTTTATCGCCTGCGTATAGCGCCAGATCAATCGCTTCAGCGCCCGCTCCAGGCGTGGCGAGCGCGGAGCCTGCTCGCGGCGGGTGACGATCAGGCGCACCGCCTCGGCCATACGCGCCCGTCTGTCCTCATCAGCAGGGTCAAGGCTCATCCTCCACCTCCCGTCAGGCGGGCCACCTCGCGGGTGGCATCCACCTTGAGCCGCTGGAAACGTGGGGCCGGCACCTTGAGGTTCAAGTCGGCGATCTGGCGGTTGATGGCCGCCACCTCCTCCTCGAAGGCCGCCACCGCCCTGCACCAGCCGGCCAGCACCCGACCTCGTTCCGCCTCGGCCCGGCCGCCAGACCGACCTGCCAGCTCCTGCAGCCGATCCTGCCGCCATTCCCAGGCGCGGGCCAGTACCGCCCGCGCCCGTGCCAGCCGGCTGCGGATCGCCTTGTCCAGTTCGATCCATTCCGGGGCACAGCCGGCATCTTTCAAGATTTTGAACGCCAGCTCCCTGTCCCCGGCATACGGATTGGAGGTCAGGTCGAGCGGCCGACCCCTGCCCGGCAGGTCGTCGAACTCGCCCCGCTCCTGCGCCTCACGGACCTGCCGGTCTATCCAGCTTTCCCAGTCCTGCCCCTCTTCTGCTCTCCCGATCTGTGACCTGACGGTGCCACAGGGCCTCTGCTTCATCCCCCTCCCGGTGATCCATCTTGACAGGTCGCCCTGCTCAGGCTACAATGGGGCCATCCTTGAGGAGAGCAAGACCATGATCCGAATTCTCATCATCCGTCACGGTCGCACCGCCTGGAATGTCGGCACCGGGCAGGGCGAACGTTTCCGCGGCGTCATAGACCTGCCCCTGGCCGACGAAGGCCTGGTCCAGGCCCAGATCACGGCCCGCCGTCTGGCCGCCGAACCGCTGGCCGGCATCTACTCCAGCCCGTTGCAACGGGCGGCCCACACGGCCCACATCCTGGCCGCCCCCCACGGTCTGGCCGTCCAGACCCTGCCCGGCCTGGGGAGCATGAACTATGGCGACTGGGCCGGTCAAACCCATGCCGACGTGGCCCGCCGCTGGCCTGAGCTCTATCGGCAATGGCGGCGCGACCCGTTTAGCGTCCGCATCCCCGGCGGCGAGAGCGCCGCCGATCTGCGCGACCGCGCCTTGGCTGCCCTCCACCAGGCGCTGGAGCGCCACACCGACGGCCAGACCATCGCCCTGGTCAGCCACCAGGTGGTCACCAAGACGCTGGTCTGTGCCCTGGCCGGGCTGCCCAACACCGCCTACTGGCATGTCCACCAGGACCTGTGCAGCCTGAACCGCTTTGACTACGACCCGGCCGGCCGGTTCCTGGTCATCGGCCTGAACGACACCTGCCACCTGGTCCCGGCCCTGCCTCGTGCCAGGGGGGAAGGGACTCGCCTGGTCCTCATCCGCCACGGCCAGACAGCCTGGAATGAGGGAGCCGGTCAGGAGCGGTTCCGGGGGCGCACCGACCTGCCCCTGGATGAGACCGGCCAGGCTCAGGCCCGCGCCGTCGCCGCCCGGCTCGCCGGGGAGTCGTTCGCGGCCCTTTACAGCAGCCCGCTGCTGCGTGCCCGCCAGACCCTGGCTCCCCTGGCGGACGGATTGGGCCTGCCGGTCCTGCCCCACGACGGATTGCTGGACATCCACTATGGGGAGTGGCAAGGCCTGACCCACGCCCAGGCGGCCGCTGCCTGGCCGGAACTGTATGCGCTCTGGCGCACAACCCCCAGCCGGGTTCAGCTTCCCGGTGGCGAAAGCCTGGCCGACGTGCAGGCTCGCCTCCGTTCCCTCCTCGACGAGCTGGTCGCCCGCCACCCCGGTCAGACCGTGGCCCTGGTAGGCCATCAGATGGTCAACAAGGTCCTGGCCTGCACCCTCCTGGGCCTGGACCTGGATCAGATCGGGCGGGTCCGGCAGGACACAGCCGGTCTGAGCGTCTTTCAGTGGGGAGGCGACGCCTGGCACACCCTCAGCCTGAACGATACCTGCCACCTGGCGATGCCTGCCGGCAGTCACTTCGGGGCAGGCTTTTCAGACCGGCTCCGAGGCGCACGGGACCTCAAGGCTGCGGAGCCGGGCATCTGAGCGTGCGCCCCAAAAGGTCCATGTAAGGGGCTAACAACGACTTGAGCCGGGCGGTGATCGGCCCCAGGTCGGTCTCCTGGAGCGGGATGGAAACCGGCACATCCATCTCGACCGGCAGGTGCTGGTCCACCGGCACCGTCATCTGCATGTGAACCGGCAGATCCTGGCCTTTGGGCAGCATCAGGGTGACCGAACCCCGGATCTGTCCCCCTCCGCCAGGCAGGACAAAGGTGGCGGGTCGGTTCAGCGGCACCCCCTCGGTGAGCTCCACGGTCAGCGACTGATCCAGCTCCAGGTCGAAATTCACGGGAATCGTCTGCTCGATGTGAATGGTGCGGGTGATGACCGCATCGTTCAGGTCATCCACCAGAGCGTTGATGTCGGCGATCATCGGGCAGGCCACCTCCGCCCGGAGCGCCTGCAGGCCGGGCAGAGCTCGCCAGACAGCCAGGCCCACCACCAGCAAGGCCATCACCATGACAAAGGTCACGGCAAAGGAGAAAAAGAGGGCGAATTTTTCAAAGGCCAGCCAGAGCACCTCGAGTCGTTTCATGATTCTTTTCCTTTCTGCGGCCAGGCTCGTCAATTCAATTATAACCTATAACCCGTGATCTGTCAATGGCATGACGGCCATTGCGGATTGTTCTCCACCCGGTTTTGTGTTATACTGAGCCGGTAGCCAATCGGCGGGAGGCGGGTTGATGGAGGATCGCAGGCAGAATGCGGGGCACAGGCTGCTTCGCATTGAAACAGTACGGGGCGAACCCTATCAGGTTGGCGGGCGCAGGTTGACGCCTGTGGCCCGGATCGTGTCGTGGGGCAAAGCCGGCGCGACCGTGGGCACCCACCAGGTCGCCGGTCAGGGGGGCGCGTTGGTCCGCGTCACCCCGCTGGCCGTCGTGGAAGAGACCTCCACCGGCGAGCGCCTGATCCCGGTCCCCGACGCCACGGCAGCAGTGGTGCGCAAGATATTGGGCGCAGCCCTGGCTATCCTGTTGTTCCTGGCCATCGTCCGCCGTCTGGCCCGCAATCCGCAATACAGAAAGGGGAACCCATGTCACTAAACCGCCTGTTTGAAGCGGTGGAACAGGCCAGGGAGACGGCCCAGTGGCGGGCTGCGTTTGGCGAACCCCAGGTGGTCGAGGGCAAGACCCTCATCCCCGTGGCCCAGGTGGGCTATGGCTTTGGCCTGGGCTTTGGCAGTGCCGGAACCCAACCGGAGACGGAAGGAGCAGCGGCGCCGGAGGGGGGCGGCGGGGGTGGCGGGGCGATGACCAGGCCGTTGGGTGTCCTGGTGGTCACGCCGGAACGGGTGTACTTTGAGGAGACGGTGGATGTCAACCGGGTTGTCCTGGCCGCCATCGGGCTGGCAGCGTTGCTTGTCTGGCAGCTCGCCAGGACGGTGCGGGCTATCCTGGGCCGCTAAGAGCCAGTCTGAAAAGTTGATGCCGCTTCTCCTGCTGGCGGTCGGCGGTCTGCTGCTGGCAGGGGCCGCGTCCTGGGCGGTTCAGGCTGCGCCCTCGCCCCCCTGCCGGCCGGTGACCGATGTGGCGTTGAGCTATACGCCCACCCTGATCTATCCCGAAACGCCGGTCCTGTTCACCGCCGGGGTCCTCAGCGGCAGCCTGCCCGTCACCTACACCTGGCGCTTTGGCGACGCGGCGGCCCCGGTCAGCGGCAGGACGATGTCGCCGACCTTCACCGTCACCCATGCCTACACGGCCACCGGTCCCTACACCCTCACCCTGACGGCGTGGAACAGTTGTACCCTGCCGCCCCTGACGAGCACACTGCGCATCACCGTGGCGGCCTGGCCCTGCCTGCCGCCCGCCGGCCTGACGTTGACCTACACCCCTGCCCAGGTCTATACCTTCACCGCCGTCCTGTTCACCGGCCGGGTCGCCAGCGGCAGCCTGCCCCTGACCTACACCCTGGCCTTTGGCGATGGCACGCTGCCGATCACCGGCACGGCTGCCGGCCCGGTCTTGACCGCAACCCACACCTTCACGGCGACCGGCGTCTACAGCCCGTCGCTGACAGCCTGGAACTCCTGTACCCCCACCCCGACCCACCAGATTGTCAGCCTGACGGTGATGGCCTGCGAAGGGGTGGCCGGCGTGGCGGTGAACTACCGACCGGCCGCTCCCCAGGTTGGGGAGGTGATCACCTTTACCGCCAGCGTCACCGCCGGGACGCCCCCGTGGGACTTGCGCTGGGCCTTCGGCGACGGGGGAACGGCCCGCGGGCCGGCGGTGACCCACACCTACACCGCACCGCTGACCTGGACGGTGACCCTGACCGCCGGAAATCGGTGCAGCCGCCGGATCGTCACGGCCGAAGTGGCTGTTGCCCCACCCTCCCACCATCTGTTCATGCCGTTGCTGCTCCGCCACTTCGAGCCCCCCCCCTGGCCGGCCCATCTGGGCTATGGGGCCGTCGTCGCCTCGGCCGACCATGTCATCAGCCTGACGGTCATGGGCTTTGATTGGGCCAAGGGGCTGATCGCGTGGGGGAGCGCCAGGCCCCCTTACGATTGGGCCGATGTGGACAACCAGCTCCGCGAGTTTGTGCCCCGCGTGCGTCATGTGCTGCTGACGGTCATTGGACCGCCGCCGGAGGGGGTGGGCAATCCCCCCCTCTCGCCGGAGGACCTGGCGGCCTTTTACACCTTCACCCTGGCCCTGGCCGCCCACGTGTCGGATACCTGGCGTGCGCAGGGGCTGGAGACGGTGGCCTATGAAATCTGGAACGAACCGAATCTGGGGTCTGAGTGGGGTGGAATGCCCAACGCAGCGCAGTACACCGCGCTGCTCCAGCATGGCTACCGGGGCGTCAAGGCCGGCGACTCACAGGCCCTGGTGGTCAGCGCCGGGCTGGCCACCACCGGCGATTCGGCAGCCGGGCTGGCCTGGGCGCGGCGGTTCTATGGCACGCCGGAGGTGATCGGCGACCTGGCCTTCCTGCGGGGGATGTACGACCACGGGGCCAGGGGCTACTTTGATGCCCTGGGCAGCCATCCCTACGGTGGCTCCTATCCTCCCGACACGCCCCCCGACCAGGTTGTCATCCCCATCTATTTCCGCCGCGCCGAGGAGCAGCACCAGGTGATGCTGGACTATGGCGACAGTTCAGCCATATGGGCCACGGAGTTTGGCTGGGTGCTGGAGACCACCTGTGACCTGGGGGAGCATGAATGGATGGAAGTCAGCGAGGCGCAACAGGCCGAATATCTGGTCACGGCTTATCTCTATGCCGATGAACAGTGGCCGTGGATGGGGCCCATGTTCCTTTTTAACCTGGACCACGCCACCGTGTACTGGTACAAGAGGTGTGACCCGGTGCGCTGGTATTCGATCACCTATCGGCAGGATCCCTACTCCCCTGGCCCGATCCTGCCCCGGCAGGCCTTTTCCCGCCTGCGGGAGATGCCCAAACATTCGGCGTGGTAGATGTTAGTGCAACTGATCCACAACGGCGTCGTCGTGCCTGAACCTCCGCCGCCGCGGGGGCTGGTGCTCACCGTGCGGGGGAAGCCGGTGGCGCTGACCCCTCACCAGGAAGAGATGGCCCTGGCCTGGGCCAGAAAACAGGGCACGCCCTATGTCCAGGACCCGGTCTTTGTCCAGAACTTTATGGCCGATTTCAGCCGGGCGCTGGGGCTGGAGGAAGCTCTGACAGCCGATGAGGTGGATTTTCGCCCGGCTGTTCAGATCGTCGAGGCCGAACGGCAGGCCAGGGAGCGGCTGACGCCGGAGGAACGCAAGGCCCTGGCCGCCAGCCGCAAGGCACAGCGCCAGGCACTCCGCGAGCGGTATGGCCAGGCCATTGTGAACGGCGAGCGGGTGGAGCTGGCCAACTATATCGTCGAGCCGGGCGGCATCTTTATGGGGCGGGGGCAGCATCCCCTGCGCGGGCGGTGGAAGGAGGGCGCACGCCAGCAAGAGATCACCCTCAACCTCAGCCCCGACGCCCCCCGCCCGCCCGGCGAGTGGGCCGAGATCGTCTGGCAACCGGAGTCGCTGTGGGTGGCCCGCTGGGAAGATAAACTGTCGGGCAAGCTCAAATATGTCTGGCTGAGCGACACCGCCGCCATCAAACAGGAGCGGGAGGCGCACAAGTTCGACAAGGCTCACGCCCTCCACGCCCAACTGGATGCGGTCCGGGCCCAGATCGAGCGCGATCTGTCGCACCCTGACCCCAAACGGCGCAAAATCGCCACCGTCTGCTATCTGATTGATGCCCTCTGCCTGCGGGTGGGGGATGAAAAAGACCCTGATGAGGCCGATACGGTCGGGGCCACCACCCTCCGCCCGGAACATGTCACCCTCCACCCCGGTGGCCTGGCCGAGTTCAGGTTCCTGGGCAAAGATTCGGTTCTGTGGCACAAGACACTGGAGCTGCCGCCGGCGGTGCAGCGCAATCTGGAGGAGTTGATCGAAAACGCCCGTCCCCCCAACTCAAGCGGCAATGACGATCGCAGCCACCCGACGCGGGACCTGCCCCAACTCTTCCCCGACATCAGCAGCCGGCAGGTCAACGCCTATCTTTCGGAGACGCTGGGCGTGCCCGGACTGACAGCCAAGGTGTTCCGCACCCATCATGCCACCCTGGCCGTGCGTGAGAGCCTGGAGGCGTCGGGGGTCAGCGCGGGCGATCCCGAATACAAAAAGTGGGAAGCGGCCAGCCTGGCCAACCTGAAAGCGGCGGTGCTGTGCAATCATACCCGCCAGGCACCGGCCGGCTGGCCCCGCAGCCAGCAACGCTTTCAAGAACGGCAGAAAAAAGCCGAAGAACGGGTGGCCAGGTGCAGAAAACAGGTGAAGGTGTGCAGCGAAGCGGTGGAAGCCCTGCGCCAGGAGGCGCCGCCGGCCGGTCAGGAGAAGGTGCAGGCTCGATCTGCCCGGCGGATTGCCGCCGCCGAACGTCGCCTGGAGAAGGCCCGACAACAGTTGGCACAGGCTGAACTCGCTCTGGGCAAAATCCAGGCCCAGGCTTCCATGGCTGTCCAGAAGCGCACCTGGAACCTGGGCACCAGTTTAAAATCCTACATTGATCCCCGCGTTTACCAGCAATGGGGCCAACAGGTGGGGTATGATGTGCTGGAGAAATATTACCCCACCGCTTTGCGGCGAAAATTCGCCTGGGTCAAAAATAGCCAGCAGTCCCAAACTCAGCAAGGAGGCTGAACGTGACAACTCGATTCAAACTGATGATCCCGGGGCCGGTGGATGTCGAGGAGGAGGTCCTGGCAGCCATGGCCGGGCCGGTCCTGCCCCATTACGGCCAGGAGTGGTTGAACCTCTATCACGAGGCGGTGGCTTACCTGAAACAGATCTTTGGCACCGGCAATGACCTGTTCCTGATGGGCGGGCCGGGCACGGCCGGGTTGGACGCGGCCCTGGGGAGCCTGACGCGGACAGGGGAAAAGGTGCTGGTGCTGGCCAACGGCTTTTTCGGGCGGCGGCTGGCGGCCATTGCCCGCAGCTATGGCCTGGAGGTGCGGACGGTGGAAGCACCGGCCGGCCAGGCCCTCGACCCGGAAGCTGTCCGCCGCTGCCTCCTGGCCGAACGGGAGATCCAGGCCCTGGCGGTGGTGCACCTGGAAACCTCTACCGGTGTCCTCAACCCGGTGCGGGAGATCGCCGCCGTGGCCGACGAATTCGGCGTGCCGACCATCGTGGATGCTGTGTCCTCGTTGGGCGGAGTCCCCCTGCCGGTGGATGAGTGGCACATTGACATATGCGTCACGGTGGCCAACAAGTGCCTGGCCTGTCCGCCGGGAGTGGCACCTATCTCGGTCAGCCAACGCGCCTGGGAGCAAATAGACCGCAAGGGGGACCGCGCCCACGGCTGGTACCTGAACCTGCGCACCTGGAAGAACTATGCCCTCGATTGGGCCTCGTGGCACCCCTACCCCACCACCCTGCCCACCAACAACATCGTGGCTCTGCTGGTCAGCCTGCGGCGCATCCTCGACGGCGGCCTGGAGGCCTACTATCAGCGCCATGTCCAGGCCGCCCAGGCGGTCCGGGCCCGGCTGAAACAACTCGGCTTTCGGATGCTCACCGACGAGGCTCATACCTCACCGCTGCTCACGGCCATGTACGGGCTGCCGGGCATGGACATTGCCGACTTTTGCCGTTATCTGGTGGATGAATGGCAGATCATGATCTCCGGCGGCCTCGACGAACTGCGCGGCCAGATCTTCCGGGTGGGGCACATCGGCAAGGCCGCTTCGGCTGATTATACCAACCGGTTTCTGGCCGGCGTGGAGGCTTACCTGCGCCTGCGGGGCTATGATCTGCCGTGAGGGGGGACAGGGGTGACCTGCTCGCCATGCCAAAAGTTGCATCGCACCCTGCCCTGTGGTATACTTGGCTGCTGGTGCTGGACTGGACAGCCTGAAAGGCTGTCCCACACCTGGAAAGTTGCAAGCCATGCCTGACGATCAGAAATCGCCCATCCAATGGGCCGCCGAACGGCTGGAAGCGGCCGTGGCCGACCTGTTCACCGTCCACAATGTGACGTTGGGGGTCCCTGGCCAGCCGGGGGCGGTCCGGCTGCGCGGCCACCTGCTGGCCCCCTCGGAGCGGGCCTACCCCCAGATCGCCGCCCGGCTGAGGGAGCTGAACTATACCGCTGTCCTGCGCCACGACGCCGAGCAAGGCCTGGACGAACTGTTGGCCCTCCCCGGCGTGCTGCCCCAGGTGGAACGCCCCCGGCTGTGGGTGCATCTCCTGCTGTTCGGCGCGACCGTGTTGACGACGTTGTATGTGGGGGCCGGGATGTCGGAAGCGCGACCGGCTGAGGACCTGTGGTGGCCTCTGTTCCACCTGGGGCAGGGCTGGCCTTTTGCCTTGAGCCTGCTTTCGATCCTGCTGGCCCACGAACTGGGGCACTATTTCACCGGGCGCCACTACCGGGTGCCGGTCAGCCTGCCCTATTTTATTCCGCTGCCTGTGCCCGACTTTTTGGGCAACATCCTGGGCACAATGGGGGCCGTGATCCGGATGAAGGCCCCGGTCACCAACCGCCGGGCGATGCTGGACATCGGCGCCGCCGGCCCGCTGATCGGGCTGCTGGTGGCCATCCCGGTGTTGGTGTTGGGTCTGTCCCTGTCTCACGTCGAACCGCTGCCGCTGGACCAGGGCTACATGATGGAGGGCAACTCGTTGCTCTATGCCTTGATCAAGTACCTCATCTTCGGGCGCTGGCTGCCGGGCGGCGGGCTGGATGTGTTCATCCACCCGGTGGCCTTTGCCGGCTGGGCGGGCTTGCTGGTCACCAGCCTGAACCTGATCCCGGCCGGACAGCTCGACGGTGGCCATGTGCTCTACAGCCTGCTGGGCGACCGGGCGCGGCGCTTTACCTGGCCGATTATCGGCGCCCTGTTGCTCCTGGGCCTGCTGGCCTGGCCAGGCTGGTTCCTGTGGGCCGGGCTGGTCTTTCTGTTCGGTCAGGGGCACCCCGGCCCGCTGGATAACATCACCCGCCTGGACACCCGGCGCAAGATCGTGGCCGTGGCCGTGTTGCTGGTCTTTGTCCTGACCTTTACCCCCGTGCCGATCACCCTCGTGTTCCCCAGGACGGGGGAAGACACGGTCATGAATCCTCTGCTGCTGCTGGTTCCGGCGTTGACCGCCCTGGGCTGGTTGGGCCGCCGCCTGACGACAGAGCGCCATCGTGGCTGAGTGGGGGAAGCGCCTCTTATTCGGCTCGCTGTTGGGCGCGGCCCTGGGCGTGCTGGTGGGGCTGGGGCTGGCCCGCCTCCTCTGGCCCCCGACCCCACCCTCTCCGACCCCCGTCCGGCAAGAACCCACGCTCCCTGTGCGTTCGGTCGAGCCCACGCTGAAGCCTGGACCCCCGACGCAGGCGGCGCCGGCCGCCATGCTCGAAGAAGCGCTCCTGCTCATCAGCGCCCTGTACGCCCTTGATGGGGATCTGGCACGGGCACAGCAGCGGCTGGCCGCCCTGAGCCTGGACGACCCGGCAGAGGCGGTGGCCGAACTGGCGCTGCGCCACGCCGGGGCCGGCAACCGGCAGGTAGCCACCGACCTGGCGACCCTGGCCTCGGCCCTGGGTTCCCGGCGCGGTGAACTGCTGGCTTACGTCGCCACGGCCCCCCCTACACACACGCCCCTGCCCACCCTCACCCCAACGTTCACGTTCACCCCTTCGCCCACGCCGCTCCCCACCTCTACCTCCACCTCGACCCCGCTCCCCTCACCGACACGCCACGCCCCCACACGGCCCCCCTCCACCGCCCCCCCGCTCCCGGCCGCCACCCCCCTGCCCCTGGAATGGGACCATCGCGTGGACCTGCTCAGCCCACCGATCCGGCTGGTGCCGGCCAACGTGGCGCCGGGGCAGCAGTACTGGCGTCTGGTGCGCCTGGAATGGTGGAAAGCTGGCGAGGGTGGCAACTGCATGATCTATGTGACCACGCTCAAGGAAGATGGGCAGCCGAAATGGGGTCAGGCGGTGATCGTCGAAAATGGCGGCCACCACCTGCTCTACACCGCTCCCAAGCCGGGCGAACCCTACGGGGCTAACTTTCCCATGTCCAATACCCTGAACTCCTACCAGGTTTTCGTCGGCGGGGATCTGCCCAGCGACCGGGTGACCGGCCTGGGCCTGGGCGAGTGGCTGGGCGGGTTGGACCATACAACCTTTGTCCTGGTTTTCCAGCGCAGCATCCCTTGAACGGGGATGGAAAATCTCACTGCAGAAATGGGGATGGTTCAAAATTGGTTGACACTTTTGTGACCGAAGGCCTTCATCGCCCCTCACCCCCCTTTGTCCCCCCTCTCCCTCTGGCCTTGCGGCCAGGGGAGAGGGGGGATCAGGAAGGGGTTTT
>Ga0209227_1001743_pt1 | contig 16453 bp, 10 predicted proteins | sample YNPBryantNP2012_FD_185815 | JGI IMG/M metagenome (GOLD analysis project Ga0209227, IMG submission 185815) | Anoxygenic and chlorotrophic microbial mat microbial communities from Yellowstone National Park, USA - YNP Bryant NP 2012 (SPAdes)... ...
ACTAGGCCAACCGGAGAGTAGGGGTGGGGTGATCCCCGCCCCTACCCTCGGAATCCGGGAGGCAGAAATGAAGGTCATCCTACTGTTCTTGCTCATAGCCGCCCTCTGCGCGGGCTGTTTGAGGGCGGGCTCGCCGCCCGCCGGGGAGTCTACTCCTGCCCTGGGCGACACCCGGACGCGCACGAAGGATGGCATGGTCATGGTATATGTACCGGCGGGAGAGTTCCCGATGGGAACGACAGATGGGTTCAAGGATGAACAGCCGGTGCATACGGTTTCTCTGGACGGCTTTTGGATTGACAGGACGGAGGTGACCAACGAACAGTTCGCCACATTCCTGAACGAAAAGGGGAATCAAGAGGAAGGTGGGGCGACCTGGTTGAACATCGGTAGCGCGGAGTGCCTGATCGAGCAGGTGGGGGGTGAATATCGGCCCAGAGAGGGGTATGCCAGACATCCGGCTGTGTGTGTTACCTGGTACGGTGCGGCAGCGTACTGCGAGTGGGCCGGGGCGCGACTGCCGACGGAGGCGGAGTGGGAATATGCGGCACGCGGCCCGGAAGGGCGCAAGTTCCCGTGGGGGAACGAGTTCGACTGCACGCTCTGTAACTCGTGGGGTGATGGTTGCGATGGCTATGCCCGCACGTCGCCAGTGGGGAGTTTCCCGGGCGGGGCCAGTTGGTGTGGAGCACTCGACATGTTGGGGAATGTGTGGGAGTGGGTGGCGGACTGGTACGATGCGGACTACTATGCCAGTTCACCATCCCAGAATCCCACAGGCCCGTCGTCCGGTATGTACAGGGTGATGCGCGGTGGTTCGTGGTTCGCTTACCAGCACCCGACCAACAACCCTCGCTGGTATCGTAACAATGACCTCCCCAACCTCTCTTATGGCTACGTGGGGTTCCGTTGCGCCGGGGATTCCCGGTAAATTCAGAACCGGGCTGCGGGGCAAGTTGTGGACTTGCGCCGCGGCCCGGCTTTGCCTGCCTGTACAGTCAGTGCTCCAATCGGTGTGATGAGCCCGTCGTCAGTAACCTGTCAAATGTGGGCATTTCGCGCCGGTTAGAGCGATCCACTGGACTTTTACGGCTGATCCCTGTAACTATTCAGGCGGTGACTGTAGGGGCGAGGGATGCCCCGCCCGTACACCCTTTTGGGCCTGCGCCGACCCCTCCTGTGATGCACACTAAAGGGTGGCGGCGCGGGCCGCCACATGGCACGAAGTGCCCAGGGGGACGATTTCAATCGGCCTGAATGGTTACTGATCCCTTACAGGTGGCGAAGGCCCCAGTCATCAGACCCGGGCTCAAAGGTATGGGCGAGGCCTCGGCCTGGAGCCAGCTCCTGGGGCCTCTGCCTGAATAGCTGAGAATGGGTGAGCACCAGTCTCTCCCCGGCAGACAACTCCGGGATGCCAGCTCCATATTTCAAGCCGGGGGAGGACTGGTTCACCTGCCGTTAAATGCATTACGGAGGACACTATGAAAGCATTAGTTCGCTGGTTGAAGAAACCGGCAGGGAGACGGACGATCATCGGCTATATCTTCATCGCCCCATTCATTTTGGGTTTCATCATCTGGTTCCTGATCCCCGCATTGACCTCCCTCTGGATGGCTTTTCAGGACTGGAACATGATCAAGCCACCTCAATTTGTCGCTTTGAACAATTTCAAGGATTTGTTCAGGGATAAACTTTTCTGGCAATCCTTGAAAGTGACCACCACATATACAGCCATCTCTGTACCACTGACTATGGTTCTGGCCTTCCTGCTGGCCTTGCTGATGAACACCAAAGTGCGTGGGATCACGGTCTTCCGCACAATTTACTATATGCCAAGTATCGTGCCAGCGGTAGCCAATGCCGTCCTGTGGGCCTGGATCCTGAACTCGGAGTTCGGCCTGCTCAATGCATTTCTGCACTTCTTAGGCTTGCCCAAGATTATGTGGCTGCAGGAGCCAGAGTGGGCACTGCCGGCCCTGATCCTGATGAGCCTGTGGAGCCTTGGTGGGCCGATGGTCATCTATCTGGCCGGTCTGCAGGGCATTCCCAACGAGTTCTATGAGGCAGCAGAGATTGACGGCGCAGGTGGATGGGCGAAACTATGGCACGTGACCATTCCCCTGATGTCGCCAGTTATTTTTTTCAACTTTATCATGGGGGTTATTGGCACTTTTCAGGTCTTTACCGCCGGCTATCTGATCACAAACGGCGGGCCGCAGAATGCCACCCTTTTCTACGTCCTCTACCTGTATCGCAACGCTTTCCAATACCTGAGGATGGGGTATGCGGCGGCCCTGGCGTGGGTGCTCGCTCTTGTAATTATGGGATTGACAGCGCTAATCTTCAGGGGGCTGGGTGGGCGAGTATACTACGAGGAAATCGGCTAAGAGGTGAGCAATGGCAACAATGAGTGTCAGTGCGCCAAGGAGCGCTCTCCTGATACGCCGTAGCAGGTTTACCCGCAAATGGCTCTCCCGGGCTACAATCTGGGCACTGTTGCTCGTAGGGGCGCTTGTGATGTTGTCACCGCTCATATGGATGATCAGCAGTTCCCTGAAGCTGGAGCAACGGGTCTTTATGTTCCCGCCCCAGTTGATCCCCAACCCGGTGCGTTTTCAGAATTACGTGGAAGCGCTGACCTACAAGCCGTTTCCGGTTTACCTCAGGAACACTGTTTTCCTGGTGGTGATGAATGAGCTGGCGATTATTCTTGCCGCTTCGTTCTGTGCCTACGGTTTCGCCCGGATACGTTTCCCAGGCCGCGATTTCTGGTTCAGCACCGTGCTGTTCACCATGATGGTGCCCACGGTGGTTATGATGGTGCCATTGTTTGTGATGTTCAGACGGCTGAACTGGATTGACACGTTTTTGCCCTTGACGGTGCCGTACTTCTTTGGGGGCGGGGGGTTCAACATATTCTTGCTGCGCCAGTTCTTTCGCACCATCCCGGAGGAGTTGGCCGATGCGGCGCGCATTGACGGGTGCAGCGAGTTCGCCATCTATGCCCGTATCATACTGCCGTTGGCCAAGCCAGCGCTGATTACGGTGGCGATCTTTACATTTCTCGCAACCTGGAATGACTTCGTAGGGCCGTTGCTTTACATCAATTCACCGCAGAGGTTCACCCTGGCCATCGGCCTGGCGAATTTCCGTGTTTCATTTGGCGGTGGAATGGGTGGGACAACACAAGGCCGGTCGCGCTGGGACCTGCTGATGGCCTTTGCGACGGCGATGACGGCGCCGGTGCTCACTGTCTTCTTCCTGGCCCAGCGCTACTTTGTGCAGGGCGTCGTAATGACCGGCCTGAAGGGTTAAACTTAGATAAGGGGGGATAGGCTGTGGCAACGATGAGTGTGGCCGGAAGTGCCCTGAGAGCACGCCGTAACAAGTTGGGTCGCAGATGGCTCTCCCGGGCTGTGATCTGGGGAGTGCTACTCACGGGGGCAGTGGTAATGCTGTTCCCGCTTATATGGATGGTGAGCAGTTCCCTGAAGCTGGAGCAACGGGTCTTTATGTTCCCGCCCCAGTTGATCCCCAACCCGGTGCGTTTTCAGAATTACGTGGAAGCGCTGACCTACAAGCCGTTTCCGGTTTACCTCAGGAACACTGTTTTCCTGGTGGTGATGAATGAGCTGGCGATTATTCTTGCCGCTTCGTTCTGTGCCTACGGTTTCGCCCGGATACGTTTCCCAGGCCGCGATTTCTGGTTCAGCACCGTGCTGTTCACCATGATGGTGCCCACGGTGGTTATGATGGTGCCATTGTTTGTGATGTTCAGACGGCTGAACTGGATTGACACGTTTTTGCCCTTGACGGTGCCGTACTTCTTTGGGGGCGGGGGGTTCAACATATTCTTGCTGCGCCAGTTCTTTCGCACCATCCCGGAGGAGTTGGCCGATGCGGCGCGCATTGACGGGTGCAGCGAGTTCGCCATCTATGCCCGTATCATACTGCCGTTGGCCAAGCCGGCGTTGATTACGGTAGCGATCTTCACCTTTCTGGGTACCTGGAACGACTTTATGCAGCCTCTGCTGTACCTCAACTCGCCGGAGAGGTTTACTCTGGCCATCGGCCTGGCGAATTTTCGTGCCTCGTTCGGTTCCGGGCTGGTATCTACAGGAGCGGGTGGCCGGTCGCGCTGGGACCTGCTGATGGCCTTTGCGACGGCGATGACGGCGCCGGTGCTCACTGTCTTCTTTCTGGCTCAGCGCTACTTTGTGCAGGGCGTTGTGATGACCGGGCTCAAGGGCTAGGCCGAGGGTCAGTGGCGGGAGAGACCGGTTATGGGGTGGATTGTGACGACGAAAACAATGAGTATCAGGGCTACCAGGAGTGCTCTTCTGGCACGGCGTAGTAAGTTGACTCGCAAATGGCTCTCCCGGGTTGTGATCTGGGCGGTGCTGCTCACGGGTTCGGTTGTGATGTTGTTCCCGCTACTATGGATGATAAGCAGTTCCTTCAAGCTTGAACAAAAAGTCTTTGTATTTCCACCCGAGTTGATCCCCAACCCGTTCTGTCCCCAGAACTATGTAGAAGCCTGGAGTTATAAGCCGTTTCCGGTTTACCTCAGGAACACTGTTTTCCTGGTGGTGATGAACGAGTTGGCGATTATTCTTGCTGCCTCGTTCTGTGCCTACGGTTTCGCCCGCCTCCGTTTTCCGGGCCGTGACTTCTGGTTCAGCACTGTGCTGTTCACCATGATGGTGCCCTATGTGGTCATGATGGTGCCCCAGTTCGTAATGTTCAAGCAGTTAGGCTGGATTGACACGTTCTTGCCTTTGACAGTGCCCTACTTCTTTGGGGGCGGGGGGTTCAACATCTTCTTACTGCGCCAGTTCTTTCGCACCATCCCGGAGGAGTTGGCGGATGCGGCGCGCATTGACGGGTGCAGCGAGTTCGCCATCTACGCCCGCATCATGATGCCATTGGCCAAGCCGGCATTGACGACGGTGGCGATCTTTACGTTTCTCGGTACCTGGAATGACTTTGTGGGGCCGCTGTTGTACATCAATTCACCGCAAAGGTTCACCCTGGCCATCGGCCTGGCGAATTTCCGTGGCACGTTGTTCTCACGGACGCGCTGGGACCTGGTGATGGCCTTCTCGACGATGATGACCGCGCCTGTCCTTCTCGTCTTCTTCCTGGCACAGCGTTACTTTGTGCGGGGCGTCGTGATGACGGGGCTCAAGGGCTGAGCGCGACCATAGTTGAGCCTGCCGGTCAGTCCGGCGGCTGCAAGCGCACAGCCCGCGCCGGGCGAGTTACCGCCGGTTTCCGTTGGACAACGGAGGCCAGCTTGTGCTGAAATGCAAATGTGGAGGTAGAGCAAAATGGCAACCCCTGTCCAACCCATTGATCCGCGCGCGTTCGAGTCTGTCGGCGGCTTCCTGGGGCAGCGCTTCCACGCCAACCGCGAAAAGCGCCTCAAGGACCCTCTGCTCTCGGAGGAGTTCATCCGCCTGCATGAGCGCAAAACGCATACCATTTTCCACTGGACCACGACGTATGACGACTGGTTCTGGCTGGGCGAGCAGATCGGCAAGTGGCTGGATGCCTCGACCTACGCCGCGCTGATCGCAGGTGATCGGGATTTGCTGGCCCGGGTGCACGAGTTGATCGAACGGCTGGCAAAAAGCCAGGAAGCGGACGGCTACCTGGGGATTACTCCCCGCTTTCACCGTAATCCCGTGCGCGGCATGGAACTGTACGAGATGTACTATGTCCTGCACGGCCTGTTGGTCTGCGCCGACCTGCTGCAGAGCCAGGTCGCGCTGGAGACCGCGCGTCGCCTGGGGGAGTACATCATCCGCACCTGGGGGCCTGAGCCGGGGCAATTCCCACTCGCCGGACGTTACCCCGGCAACGGCCACGACGGCGGGGAGGGCACGCTCATCCTGGAGCCGATCGTCCTGCTGGGCCAGCGCACGGGCGATGCCCGCTTCGTCGAATGGGGCGAGCGGACGCTGCTCAAGTGGGACGAGTGGCTGGCGGCGTATCCCGAGTCGGTCCACACGTGCGATTACACGTCCATGAAGCAATTCGCGGCGGGCGAGAAGGAGCTGTACGAACTGCGCGAGAATATGCACGCGCACACCTTCCACATGACCCTGCTGGGCCTCGCCGCGCTGTACAACACGACGGGAAAGAGCGAGTACCGCGATGTGGTGCTGGGATGTGTGAATCGGATTGCCGATGAGTGGCTCTTTCTCACCGGCGGTATGAGTTCCGGCGAGCGTTACGTGCCACGGCGCTTCTATCACCCGCGCAACGACATCGAAGTCTGTCCCCAGCACACCTGGATCCTGCTGCTCGATCAGGCCCTGCGCTGGACGGGGGAAGCGCGCTACGCCGCCGAGATCGAACGCGACCTGTTCAACCATTTCCTGGCCGCGCAACTCGCCGATGGCTCCAACTGGAGTTACATGACCCCGCTGAATGGGCGGGCGCAGGAGCCCTACGGCCCCAACTGTTGCAACGCCGCCGGTGCGCGCATCGCAGGGCGCATGCCCACCTACCTCTACGGTGTGCGGGATGGGAATCCTGCCGTACTGATGTACACGGAAAGTCAGGCCACATTGCGTGTGCCGGGGCTGCCGGCCGTCACCCTGCGCCAGGAAACCGATTTCCCCTCCGGAGGCAAGGTGGTCATCCACGTGCAGCCGGAGCGGGCAGCCAGGTTCGCCCTGCACCTGCGCATTCCGCCCTACGCCACCGGCGCCACCGTGCGCGTGGCAGATAACCCGCCCCAACCTGCGCCGCCGGGCGACTTTGTCGTCCTGGAGCGCGAGTGGAAGGCTGGGGACTCTGTCGAACTCTCCTTGCCCTTCCGCGTGACCTGCCAGGCCAACGATCACGCGCTTGCACTGGTGCGCGGGCCTCTGGTGTATGCTTACTTCCAGGAGGCACAGGCCGACCCGGTCAGATTCTACTGGTCGCACGGCATGTACCCCGAGGACGTGGTGCTGCACGTTGACCCGGCGCAGCCCGGCGACAGCGTCCAGGAGGAGCCGGCGGGTGATGGCCTGCTGGGGCCGGCCCTGAGAGTTACAGGCCATGTTCGGGCCAGGGAACCCGTGTTTGCCTCGTCCACCGCAAACTCGCAACTGTCGAGGCGACAGGAGCAGTCATTCCTGTTGTATCCTTTCGTAAATCAGGGGGCCATCCGCGGGGAGTATCGGGTGTTTATGGGATACGCCTGGGCGGCTTCGGATTGACCGGGTGTGGCACCAGACGGGCAATTCCATCACACAGATGCAATGGGAGCAAGAATGTGACCTGATGCGGTCCGGCGGTAAGCGGGCCCGAATTTATTGAACCACGAAGGACGTCGCCGTTTCCTCGCGCGTCCTTCGTGGTAAACTGTTACGCCGGACGCGCTCCATGCTTCCGTATCACATCCACCAGCCCCTGGCGTACCCGGCAGTTCTCGAAGGCAAAGGAACGCAGAACCCGGTCGAGATCGGCCTCCGACATCCCCTTGAACCGTTTGGCATAGGCCGGTTGCATCAGGCTGGCGACGTAGCATGAGAGCGCCGCCTGTCCCAGATAGCGGGGGTTTGCCTGCGAGTCAATGTCCGGGTCGCCGATCTCCCGCTCGACATATCGGGCCAGTTCCCTCACCATCCTCAGCGCTGGAGCATTGGAGGACATCCAGAAATCCACCCCCAACCGCCGCTTTGCTTTCAGGATGGGCGCGATGACCTGCATATACTCACAGTCGGGTGCGACCTCGACCCATCCCATCACACCGATGTCCTTATACGTCCAGGTCGTCCAGTGTGCGCCGTGCTCCTCGAACACGTCAATCTGATCATCAAGCGCGCGCAGGCGGTCGGGGATTTCCTTTGGCGGGCCGTTGAACCCGGCGCCAAACTCGCCCACCCACAGCGGGACATTGTGCTTTTGGGCAAACCGGGTGCCCTCGTGCTCCAGGAAGACCTGCACCTGCTTCTGCCGATCCCAATGCTCGCCGCCGATCTCGCCGGGGTAAGGGCCGGGGCCGAAACCGGCAGCGTTGTAGTTGTGGCTGCTGTAGACCAGGTTCTCTGCAAATGGCGCGTCCAGCCCGACAAAACGGCTGGAGAACAGATCACCCTCCAGGAAGATGATATGGTCGGGGTCAATCGCGCGGATTGCGTTCACCACACGGCGGTAGACGCGGTTAATCGCGTCCCAGTCCGGCGTGTAGGCGTCGCTGAAGCGTCCGTGCGGCGCGTTGGTGACCGGCTCGTTCATCACATTGTACCCGGCGACGGTGGGATTGCCCTTATAGCGACGGGCGAACTCTTCCCACAGCGCGACGAAGCGATCCTGGAACTGTTTATGCTGCCAGAAAAAAGTGTGGCGACTTGAGTTATCGCAATGCCAGTCAGGATTCTGCCAGCCCTGGACGGCGTGGAGGTCAAGGATGACGTAGAGGCCATGTCTGGCGCACCAGCCGATGGCGCGGTCCAGCCGCGCGAAGCCCGACTCCAGGTAGCGGAACGGCTCGTCGTCGCGCTCAAAATGGCGGTAGTTGAGCGGCAGACGCACGACGGTCGCGCCGCAGGATCTGATGAAGGCGACGTCCTCCTCGGCGAAGAAATAATCGAGCAGGCGGTCGAAGAAGAATTGCGCCTTCCCCGGCCCCAGCACCTGCGCCATCGCCGCGCGCAGGCCGTGTTCATCGCCGGGGTAGCCATCAATAAAGTGCTCCATATTCATCCACCCACCGACGCACACACCGCGCAGGTGTACCGGATGGCCCTGGGAGTCTACGATCTGGTTGGATTTGACTTGCAGGATACCCATGTGATACCTCCTACAGAGTATGATTGTCACGCCAGGGCAATATGGGACGCGAGAAATCCCTGGTGGCTGTGTGTCTGAGCCTTTCGGTTTGAGGCGGCAATTTTGTCAGACGGTCACGCGGTCTCTACCGCCCTCCCTCGATCTGGCGGCACAGACGTATACCGTCCAGTGCGTTGGTCTCATTCGGGTCTATCTGGAGTGCTGCGTCAAACAGGGGATAGGCTTTTTTACACTCGTCCTTGTAGAAATAAGCCAGTCCCAGGGTATAGAAGTACTCGATAGCAGGCCCGCGTACCCAGCCGGTCTCGAACGTGGCCTCGACGCTGCCGTCTGGTCGCATACGGAGAGGCCCGGTACTCACCGGTGAGCCTGATAAAGCTTTGAGGCCGTCGAACCAGCCTGTATAAGAAGTGCCCACCGCAGGGCGGGGCAGGTTGCTCAATGTTACGGTGTACACCCCGGTATGAGTATCCAGCGTCACCGTGCCTGTGGCACCTGCCCACGTTTCCCCGGCCCACGCCTCTGGCCTCAGCGTGGCATATAAGACGGAACGGTCATACCCGTTCAAGGGGCCTAATTTGCCGCGCATCATCGCACTGGAAGAGGGGGTCGTGCCCCCTGCTTGTTCCTCAGCCGTGATGAAGAACCCCCGTGCTCCCTGTCGCGCAGCCGCGCATTCCCAGTAGATGGCCTGCTCGAAATTAGGTATCGCCTCCTCATAGTTGCGTCGCTGCCAGTAGGTAATCGCCAGGCCTCCGAATGCCCGTCCGAAGCGCGGGTTCACTGCGATCGCCTGCTTCAGGTGAGTTTCCGCCAGTTCGTAGTTCCCGAGATGTATCAGATAGGTCCATCCCTGCTCAAAGTGAGCCTGTGCCTCGTTCGGGTCTATCTCGGCAGCCTTCTGAAAGCTCTCCAGGGCAGCATCCACGTCGCCCAATTTGCGGTGGATCCTTCCAAGCGCTATGTGGATGTGGGGCAGGTAAGGGTGTATCTCAAGCGCCCGCTGGTAGGCAGCCTGTGCGTCCCGATAATAACCCTGCACTTCGAGCACGTAGCCGTAGTTGCGTTGCACATCCACACTGTGCTCGTTCAGCCGGAGGGCGGTTTCAATGGCCTGGTTGGCCTCCATCCAGCGGCCGGCGTCCGCGTACGCCTCCGCCAGGTAGGAGTATCCCTCAGCATAACCGGGGTCAAGATCAACGGCGTGCTTGCAGGCTTCAATGGCCTGATCAAAATCTCCTGCCCAGTCGTAAGCCATTCCCAGCACGGCCCACGCGGGCGCGCTTTGCGGCGATATATTTACGGCCTGCCCGGCGCGGTAGATCGCCTCATCGAAGCGCCCCTCCAGCGTCAACAGGCGTGCCAGGGGAACGTACGGCTGGGGATTGGTGGGTTCCAGCATAATGGCCTGCTCATAGGCTGCAATGGTCTGTGTCAGCTCACCCCTCAGGTACAGCTCCTCGGCCTCGGCTATGTAAGATGCGGCCGGGCGTGTCGGGGTCGGTGTGGGCACAAAGGGTGTTGCCGCCTCTTCATGCTTTACCAGACTGTAGACGTAGAGGCTGGCCGCGATCAGTACCAGCAGGATCGCCACGCGCGCAGGTGAAGAACGGCGTTTCTTCTTGCGTGGGATAGTTGGTTCCAGGTACATCGCTATTCAGGCAACTAAGGCTGCAAGTAACTATTCAGGCGGTGGCTGTAGGGGCAAGGTGGCGCCTCGCCCGTACACCCTTTTGGGCCGCAGGCCTTTGGTCGGCCTTCGCCGACCGGGTCTCTCAGACGGGCACATATGGGTTGTCGGCGAAGGCCGACAACCGGCACGAAGTGCCCAGGGAGGACGATTTTCAATCGGCGTGAATAGTTACGGCTGCAATAAAATATAACATACACCAGCCGATTTGACCAGCATGGGCTGCTGCCTGGCCAATGCCAGCCCGAAGGCCGATAATACCCTGCCAAAGCGTCTTGACTTTTCTTGAGGATGCCGTAAAATCCGAGACTGCCCGGCGGTCACTTGCGTCGGTGTGATGTTGTTCCCCTGTCCACACTGGATATTACGGAGGTTATAATGCGCTACGGTTATTTTGATGATGAGCAACGCGAGTATGTGATCACCCGTCCTGATACCCCTCTGCCCTGGATCAACTACCTGGGCTGTGAGGCCTATTTCGGCATCATCTCTAATACGGCCGGCGGATACTCGTTCTACCGGGACGCCCGTCTGCGCAGGATCACCCGTTATCGCTATAACAACGTGCCCTTCGATTACGGCGGACGTTACATCTACATCAGGGACAATGTAAGCGGTAAATTCTGGTCTCCTACGTGGCAGCCCACCAGGAACGCGCTGGAAAACTACATATGCCGCCATGGCATGGGTTACACGGTGATCGCTTCGACATGTGAGGGCATCGAGGCTGAAATCCGCTACTTCGTGCCTCTGGGAGAGACATTGGAGATCTGGCAACTGACGCTGCTGAATCGCCGTGCAGAGCCGGCCGATCTGTCCGTGTTCTCAAGCATCGAGTTCTGTCTGTGGGATGCCTGGGATGACGCGACCAACTTCCAGCGCAACTTCAGCACCGGGCAGGTCGAGGTGGAGGACGGGGTGATCTATCACAAGACAGAATACCGCGAGCGACGCAATCACTTTGCCTATTTCGCCTGCTCCGCAGAGCTGGCGGGGTTCGACACTCAGCGCGATGTTTTCCTGGGACCATATCGGGGCTGGGATAATCCCGCTGCTGTGGAGCGCGGCGCCTCCTTCAATTCCATCGCCTATGGCTGGGCGCCTGTAGGCTCCCACCATGTCAAATTGGCCCTCGAACCAGGCGGGAAGAGGCAGGTGATATTTGTGCTCGGCTATCATGAGAATCCTAAGGACCAGAAGTTCGATCCACCCGAATCACAGACTATCAATAAGCGCACCGTCAGGCCCATCATCGCCAGGTATCTGCAGCAGGATGTGGTTGAGGAAGCCTTTATCGCGCTGCGGGCTTACTGGGATAGACTGCTGGGCACCTTCCAGGTGGAGACCCCCGATGTACATACCAATCGGATGGTCAACATCTGGAATGCTTACCAGTGTATGGTCACGTTCAACATGTCGCGTTCGGCATCGTTCTTTGAGTCAGGTATCGGGCGGGGGCTGGGCTTTCGCGATTCCAATCAGGACCTGTTGGGGTTCGTGCACATGGCACCGGAGCGGGCCAGGGAGCGCATTCTGGACCTGGCAGCGACACAACTGGAGAGCGGGGGAGCGTTTCACCAATATCAGCCGCTTACCAAACGTGGCAACGATGCTATCGGCAGTAACTTCAACGACGATCCGCTATGGTTGGTGCTCAGCGTCACGGCGTACATCAAAGAGACCGGCGATTGGAGCATTCTGGACGAAAAGGTAGTATATGAGAACCGGCCTGGCACCGAGCAGCCACTGTGTGAGCATCTGCAGCGGAGTTTGCGCTATACGCTTGAACGGTTGGGACCGCACGGGCTGCCACTCATCGGGCGGGCCGACTGGAACGATTGCCTGAACTTGAACTGCTTTTCGGAGGAGCCAGGAGAGTCTTTCCAGACCACCACCAACAAGGACGGCAAGGTGGCCGAGTCAGTTTTCATTGCCGGGCTGTTCGTCCTCGCTGCAAAAGAGATGGCTGCGCTGGCCAGAGCGCGCGGTTTGTCAGACGAAGCACAACGCTATCTGGAAGAAGCGGCGCGCATGGAGGCTGTTGTTTTGGAGCATGGCTGGGATGGGGAATGGTTCTTGCGCGCCTACGACGACTTCGGGCGCAAAGTGGGTTCACACGAGTGCGAGGAGGGCAAGATTTTCATCGAGCCTCAGGGATTCTGTGTTATGGCCGGCATCGGGCTGAGCGATGGACGGGCACAAAAAGCGCTGAACTCGGTTAACAAATATCTGGCCACGCCACATGGTATCGTCTTGCAACAGCCGGCCTATTCGCGCTACTATCTGCACCTGGGCGAGATTTCGTCCTATCCGCCTGGTTACAAGGAGAACGCGGGTATCTTTTGCCACAACAATCCCTGGGTCATCATCGCCGAGACGATAGTCGGTAACGGTGCGCGCGCCTATGATTACTACATGCGTATCAACCCGTCGGCCCGGGAAGAGATCAGCGACCTCCACAGGTGCGAGCCTTACGTCTATGCCCAAATGATCGCCGGACGCGACGCCCCAACCCATGGTGAGGCCAAGAATTCCTGGCTGACCGGCACAGCGGCCTGGAATTACGTCGCCATCACTCAGTGGATTCTGGGCATCCGCCCCACATATGAAGGGCTGCAGATCGCGCCGGTCATCCCTCCGCACTGGGACGGATTCCGGGCCAGGCGTGTTTTTCGGGGGGTGGTCTATAACATTGAGGTGAAACGGGCCGGTGAGGGGGATCAGTTGGAGTTGACCGCGGATGGCAGGCCGCTGGAGGGGAATATCGTGCCTTTACCTCCCTCCGGCCAGGGCGAGGTGAACGTCAGGGTTATGATACGCTGATATGCGGGTATGGCCTTATCCCTGGCGGTTTCGACAGAGCCGGCCCTGTGGGGATGGTGGTGTCGTCTCAGTGCGGGCGTGGATGAGGCGGGGCGGTGATAGAAGGCGAGAGTACGCTTGACGATATTCGCGGGACCTGACGACCCGAATCGCAGCCAGGCCACCGAACCAACGGAAGAAAAACGGCAAGTCCTACACCGATTTTTCGCCGCCGAGACGCGGAGGACGCAGAGTTTTTGTATATCACAGAGGGGGTTCTTCTGGGGCTCTCAAAGGGGGCGCATCAGATGCGCCGCCTCTGTGTACTCTGCGACTCTGTGGCGAGTAGCCACGAACGACGAAGGCAGGACAGCCGGGGGCTGCCCTGCCTGGTTTTGTCACAAACGCGTTGCTGATGGAGACGCTGGTGCAGGGAGCGAGCGGTAGTTGGTGGCGGGAGGGGCGCCATTAAGGAGCACGGTATTGTATGGGAGTTGCGATGCGACCACAGCCGGGTTTCTGGAGGCGGTCTCTCCGCAGGTTGCCGTCATCAGCGTGGGGGCGGGCAATCGTTTCGGCCACCCGTGCGCCGGGGTGCTGGAGCGGCTGAAGGCCGTCCCCCTCTACCGCACCGACAGACACGGCGCGGTCGAGATCACCAGCGATGGGGTGCAGGTGCGGGTGGCGACGGGGCGGTGAGGGACGACGACAGCACCGACTCGACGACGTTCGTGGGAATCAAGGACCTGACCACAGTTGGGCCGTACGACGGAAACCGAACCCCCTCCCCACCACAAACGCCTCCTGCCATCGCCACGGCGGGTCGGGGCCTATGGCGCGCAACGCGGCGTTACCGAACACCGAGCCAGTCGAGACACCGTCGCGCTAAAGGCCGCCGTTCTCTCCAATTCCACATCCCCCGATCAGCCTTCCATACATCTCTTGGGAAGAGACATACATTCCCAAGGCGTTACCTCGAGGGCCAACTCGATCATCACGATTGCACTTTCAAAAGACCCGTATCTATGACTAATGCCCCTCCAACCAGTCTGGTCTTAAAGTGCCTTAACCAGTCTGCCTCGTCGGTAGCCATTCGAGCCCCCTGCCAATTAGAATAGTCATCTACTTGTATGATCGCGCCTGGACGGATATTGCTTTGCAGGTACGAAAGGACTGCCCTCGTGCTCTCGTACCAATCACAATCTATATGCACTAGATCGAACAAACGCTTCTCTGTAGGCTCAGCCAGTGTTTCTTCGTATCTCCCTGGTACGATTTCAACTTTGTCCAGATTGCATACAGAACCCAGTTCGTCCATGATCACCCTTAGCAAATCGGGTACATTTCCGTAATAGTCTTGGCTTTCCTCATTCAGGATCACTCGATATCGCTCCTGAGCCCGTTCTCCATCCTTCTCCAGATTAGGAGGAGGAATCCTGCCAAATACGTCGTAAAGCACCAAGGTCCCCTCATAGCGGTTGATCAACCATCCCAAGACGGTCGCACTCCCGCCACGGCCAACGCCAAACTCCGCAACCTGCAATGCCTCCTGGCATCGTCGCGCCCTTACCAACAGGAAGCTCTTCGCAAGACTTAACAACTGCGGATAGCCCAGATATGTCTTTCTCGCCCTCTTCAAATTCCACGCCAGAAGGGCGAGCCTGGGATGAATCAAGCTTAATTTAACCAGGGAACTATATTTGGTAAACATTCTGAGATTACCGTCAATTACCGCAAGGCTGAGAACAGACACAAGGGAGACCGCAGGTCTCCCTTGTGTTCCACTTGGTCAACCGGTTAGGAAACGTCCTGCGTCTACGGCATGGGTTGGCAGTTATAGTCCTCGCTGTAATAGTTCCCAGGGCTGGCCTGGGTCGAGACACGGGCCACTACCGCCAACTGACTCCCAGCAGGCCCCTCGATAAGAACACCACCACCGTAAACGCTGCCGTAGATGCCAAACGAAGACAGGCCAGCGTTAGAAGCGTTCGAGTTGGCCTTGGCGCCCATGGGGATAGCAGGCAGAGAGTGAGACCCTTCTTGAACGCCGTCATACCGGATGTACTTCACCGTCACTGCCCCAGCAGCCAGATCTGCACCACCAACGTTCTGGATAGTGAGGTTGACACGCTGCTGAGTACCGGCTGCCCAGTCCGTATTGTTAGCCCAACGGACGTAAGGGCAAGCGATCCTTGAAGCGCCTGAGCTTGCACCGACAAACGCTGTGGACAGCCCTGAACCAAAAGCCTTTCCAATCGCAATGACGTCAGTGGCAGAACTGGTGATCGTCGCTGAACCAATAAAGTTTGACGTCATACCAGTGGCATTGCAAGCGAGAAAACTCTTTTTAGCACCAGGGCCAATCGTCTGGGTCTCATGTGCGCCATTGCTGTACGTAACCGTCACATAAGTTGTATTGGTGAGGCTTGTATTCTGGACAGCATACGATGTACTACTGCCAGCGTAGTTGCAGAGCGCAGAAGGCATATAGAACAACGTTGACCCCGACGGCACTGTCTCAAAGGCCGAGCAAGCCGTGCCACCCGCATTAGTGGAAAGCTCCATCACACCGCCCACGATGTTTGCCGCGGAGGATTCAACCACGGCGGAACCATTGAAGGAAGTGCCCAGCCCTGCTTGCTGGCCAGCGTCAAAATAATAGGCTGCACCGGGCTCAACCACCTGCGTAGTCTGGTAAACCAGGTTAGCAGAGGTATCATAGAAGCGCAGCGTCAGGGTGGTCTGCGAGCCACCAACGTTCTGAATAGAGAAAATCGAGTTGGTACTAAACATGTTCTTCAAGACAGTAGCAACCAGAGCCGTTGGTCCCCCTGTTGAGAACCCGTTCGACAGGGGGCGATTCTTCACAATAGCAGACCCCTGAGGTAACTGCACCATCGTCGCGATCAAAGGCTGGTCGGATGAGAAAACTGCCGATCCCTGGAAACCGTCGGCGATCTGAGACAGGCTGCCAATATAAAGGGAAGTGCTGGCACCTTGGGCCAAGTCAGGACGAGAGATTTCAATCGGCGTGGTGTCGTTTGGGCTATCGTAGAAGTAGGCCACGATGTGAGCCGTGCCATTTCCGGCATTCTGGTACGTTACTGCGGTGGTAAACGACACATTGTATGCCTGTGCAAAGGTCACACTTGGAGCGATACCCGCCAC
>Ga0209227_1001746_pt1 | contig 16443 bp, 15 predicted proteins | sample YNPBryantNP2012_FD_185815 | JGI IMG/M metagenome (GOLD analysis project Ga0209227, IMG submission 185815) | Anoxygenic and chlorotrophic microbial mat microbial communities from Yellowstone National Park, USA - YNP Bryant NP 2012 (SPAdes)... ...
CCCTCACCAACCTCCACGCGGACGAGATCCTGGATGCCGATCAGCTCCCCTTGCGTTACGTGGCCTATACCCCGTGCTTTCGGCGGGAAAAGATGAGCGCGGGCCGCGACGTGCGGGGGATCAAGCGCGGGCACCAGTTCGACAAAGTGGAGATGTACAAGTTCACCACCCCGGAGACCTCCTACGACGAGCTGGAGAGCCTGGTCCGGGATGCCGAGGCTCTCTGTCGGAGCCTGGAGATCCCCTTCCGACGCGTGGCAATCTGCACCGGGGACCTGGGTTTCACCACCACCAAGACCTACGACATCGAGATGTGGGCGCCCGGCTGCGGTGAATGGCTGGAGGTCAGTTCGTGTAGCAATTGTGAGGACTTTCAGGCCCGGCGGGCGAACATCCGCTACCGGCCGGCGCGGGGGGCCAAACCGCGCTTTGTCCACACCCTGAACGGCTCCGGCCTGGCCCTGCCCCGGGTGATGATCGCCATCATGGAGAACTACCAGCAGGCCGATGGCAGCATCGTTGTGCCGGCGGTACTGCGGCCGTTCATGGGCGGCCTGGAGATCATCCGGTGACCGGCCTCACCTTCTCCATCCGCACATATCAACCTGAAGATCTGGACGCGCTGGTGGACCTCATCAATGCCGCTGATGCGGTGGACCAGGCAGGTTTCACCACCACGGCCCGCCACTTGCAGGAGCTTTTGAACCGGCCCGGCCGGGACCCGACCCGCGATGTGTTTCTGGCCGTCCACAGGACACGGCGCGAAACCGGCGGTCAACTGGTGGGCTATGTGCGCCTGGACCCCCGTCGCGGCGGGAGCGAGGACGTCATCCGCTGCGAGGGCGTGGTATTGCCAGCCTGCCGGCGGCGAGGCGTCGGCAGGGCCTTACTGCGCCGGGCCTACCAGCGCGCCGGTGAGTTGCGTGGCGAGCACCCGGCCCATTTCGACATCCACGCCCGGCAGAGCATGGCCGGCATCAACGAGCTGTGTCTGTCCTTCGGGATGCAGCCGGTGCGTTATTTCTTCTGGATGGTGCACCCAGACCTGCGCACTATCGCCGAACCCACATTCCCGTCAGGCTTCCAACTGGTGGACGGCACCGCGTTCCACGACCTGGCAGCCCGGACGGCGGCGTTCAACGAGGCTTTTGCGCAGCATTGGGGCTTTGTGCCCATCAACCTGGAGGACACCGAATACATGGTGCGCCAGCCCACTTACCAGCCGGAGAACAGACTAATCGCCCTGGATGAGGCCGGCCAGATCGCCGGCTTTTGCACTGCCGATACCACGCCGGACATGGTGCAAAGCCTGGGTGGAGACAAAGGGCGGGTGTCGCTGCTGGGGGTACGGCCGGCCTATCGCGGCCGGGGCCTGGGCCGCGCTTTGCTCTTGAGCGCCATGCACCGCATCCGCGCAGCCGGTCTGCCCAGGGCGGCCCTGGGCGTGGACGGCGACAATGTGACCGGGGCCAAACGCCTCTACGAGAGCGTGGGCTTTCGAGAGGCCGGCCGCAGCATCGTCTACCGGCGTGAAGTGTGAAACGTAAAACGTAAAACGTAATGATGTGAGCATGTCTTACGTTTTACGCCCTGGCATCAGGCATTGGAGGTGCTGATGAAAACGATAGAACGTCCCTGGGACTGGTGGGCCTATCGCCTGCGGGTGCGCCATCGGCCCACGATCCCCGGCATTCACACGCGGGACCTGCAGCTCATCGCCGCCCTGGCTGAGGCAATGCGGCTGGAAACGGGCATGCGCGTGCTCGATCTGGCCTGCGGCAGCGCGGTCCACGTCCTCATGCTGGCCCGACGCGGGGCCACCGTCGTCGGCCTGGACATCGCCCCCAGCCTGATGACCTATGCCACCAGAGAGGCGCAGCTCCAGGGGCTGTCGGAGCGGGCCAGCTTTGTGGTGGGGGACATGCGTCATCCCCCTTTCCAGGCCGCCTTTGACGCCGTGACCATTCTCGGTAACACTTTTGGTATGCTCGATGAGGCCGGGAATCGGGCGGTCCTGGTCGGCGCCGCCCACGCGCTCAAGCCCGGCGGCTGCCTGCTCCTGGACCTGGAAAACCCCTGGCTGATGATATGGCAATCTCGCCGCACCTGGAGCGAGTTCGACGGCGGCGTGTTCCTCATGGAGAGCCGGTTCGACCTGGAAACCTCCACCTATCACGGCGAGTTTCGCTACATTGACGCAGACGGTGTGATCAATACCTGGAAGGAGGGCGAAGCCCTGCGTCTATATACCGTGCCGGAATTGCGCGAACGGCTCCTGGCCGCCGGCTTTGCCCAGGTCACCGTCTACGATTCGAGCGACGTGCCCTTGAAATACTGTGACACCGGGTATGCCAGTCATCTGTTGGTGGTAGCCAGGTTGTGAGTCAGTCTCCAGTTCCCAGTTCCCAGTTCTCAGTCTCCAGTCCTCAGTCCTCAGTCTCCAGTCAGTCCACCAGCGACGAGCGGCGGTCGGTGGTTGGTTGGGTGGTTGGGCTGGAGATCGGGCTGTTGGGCCTGGTGCTGTTGGTGGCGGCCGTCTATCGGCTGAACATTGCCTCCTTGAATGTGGCCCCGCCGGGTTGCTTTTCTGATGAGGCCCATTATGGCCTGGATGCCCTGGCCGTGCTGAAGGGCCAGCACGCCATCTTTTTCCCCAATAACGGGGGCCGGGAGCCACTGTTCATCTACCTGGTGGCCGGGTCCGTGGCCCTGTTCGGCCGGACGGTGACCGCGCTCCGGCTGCCGGCGGCACTGGCCGGCATTGCCACCGTGGGCCTGACGTTCCTGCTCATCCGCGAAATGTTCCACCACGTCCTGGGCCGGCCGGCCACCCTGGCCCTGGCGACGTTGACCGGGCTGCTGCTGGCTGTCTCTCAGTGGCACGTCACCTTCAGCCGCATCGCCTTCCGGGCCAGCACCACGCCCCTGCTGGAGGTATTGGCCTTCTGGCTGCTCTGGCGTGGGCTGAACGCCAGCCAGGCTTGGGCGTCCGCGCCAGGCGGGACGACCGCAAGGGTCGCCCCTACAGTGTGGTTCGTCTTATCCGGCGCAGCCCTGGGTGGCTGCCTCTACACCTACCTGGCCGGCCGTTTCGTCCCCCTGGTGCTCATCACCTTCGTTGGTCTCTGGGTCTTGATCCGCCATCTCCCCCGCTCCTCTGCCCCCCTGCCCCCCTGCTCCCTACCCTGGCGTGACCTGATCCTGCTCATCCTCGTCGCCCTCGTCGTCTTTGCTCCCCTGGGCGCGTATTTCGCCCTGCACCCGGAAGACTTTTTCCACCGGGCCGGCGAGGCCTCCGTCTTCAACCCGGCCTGGAACCACGGCGACCCCCTGGGCGCTTTGGCCGATAGCGCGGTCAAGGCGGTGGGGATGCTATTTGGGGCTGGTGACCCCAACTGGCGGCACAATATCGCCGGCCAGCCGATCCTGAATCCCCTTCTGGCGATCCTGTTCCTGGCCGGCCTGATCCTGGCCCTCAGGCGGCAACCGCCGTACCTGTTCGTCCTGGCCTGGCTGGTGGTGATGATGCTCCCCAGTGCCCTCACCGCCGAGGGCATTCCCAATAGCCTGCGCAACCTGGCCGCCGCGCCGGTCGTGTATGTCTTCCCGGCCCTGGCCCTCGTGGTATGCGCGTCTCAGGTCTACGGTCTGAGGTCGCGGGTCTCACGCATCCCGTTTTACGTTTTACGTTTTACGTTTTTGAGCCTTGTAGCTCTGGCTATGCTCCTCACCGCCGGCCTCACCTGCCATGACTATTTCATCGTCTGGGCCAACCATCCCATGACCGCCAGGGCTATGAACGCGGATATGCGCGTGCCAGAGATCGCAGAGTATATGAACTCCCGGTCGGACCAGGGGACAGCCTTTTTGCTGTTGAACACCTACGAGCACCCGGCCATCGCCTTCCTCTACTCCGGCACATCACCTTACGCCTCGTTGCCGGAGGGAGGTGATGTCCCGGCGACGATCCGCCAGCTTGGCCTGGGCCAATCCCGCCTCCAGGTCATCTGCTGGGATGGGCTGGACACCGGGGCCATGCGCGCTGAGAACCTGGCCCTGGACATGCTGGACAGTTATGCGACGCGCGTCGGCGAGGAGGCCGGCCCGGGCTTTCGGGCATTGAGCTACCAACTGCCCCTGGACCCGCTATTCCCCATCCGCCTGCGGGACCGAGAGGCGCACTTTGGCGACGTGGCGCACCTGACCGGTTATCTCTTCCGCGTCCCCGGTCTCGGCCCGGATGCCGCCGTTCCCGGTGCGGCGGCCTGGGTGGTCCTGCGCTGGCATTTGCCCGGCGCAGGCGATACGCCACCCCCGCTCAAGGTCACGCTGCGCCTGCTCGACTGGCGCGGTCAAGCTGTGGCCCAACTGGACAAGGCCCTCACCGGCCCGCAGAGCGACCACCCCCAGGCTCGCCCCGGCGACGACCTGACCGATTACTACCGCCTGTCCATCCCAAAGGACCTGCCGCCGGGCACGTACTCCCTGGTAGTCGGCGTCTACCCGCCGGACACGCTGCAACTGTTGCCCGTGACGGCCAACGGTCAGACGGACATGTTATTGATTTTGGGGCCGATCACGGTAAAACCAATACCTGGGGAGTGAGCACAGACGGGGATAGGCAGCATATCTGGCGCGGCCTGCCACCTGCTTCTGTCACCAGCCCAGGTGCAACATGCTGCTCACCACCAGCAACCCGATCGTCGCGGTGATCGCAAACTCGGCCACCACCCAGGCCGAGAGACGGCGGGCCAGATACTGCTGGCCCACGCCGGTCAGCACATAGAACACCAGCAACAACAACAAGCCCCCCACCAGTTGCCCCACGGCCCAGTAATTCAAGGCCCAGGTCACCTCGCCCATGATCAGGCCGCTGATGAGGGCGAAAAACCAGGTCCGTAGCGCCCCCCGCTCCGTCCCCCGCAGCAACTCTAACGCCAGCAACGTGCTCACTACCAGGATCGTGGAGGCCGACAGGATACTGCGGGCCTTGGTGCTATAGACCATGGTAAAGACCAGGAAGGCCACCAGATAAACCGCCAGATTCAGGGCCAGACGGGCCGGTCCAGACAGGCGGTCTTCCGGGTTGATAGTATGGTACTCGGCCAGGATCACAGCGGCGAGCAACGCGCCGGTGCCTCCCAGCCCGATCAGGCCGGTGATAAGATCGGGCACCTGGTTCAAGAAAAAGGCTGCGCCGACCAGCAAAAAGCCCGGCAGGATCCAAAACGTGACCGTATAGGTCACATCCGCCCGGTCTACCTGCGGGTGAGTGCGCACCAGCGCATCTATGCCGCCCCAGACCAGGAGCACGGCCACGGCCGCCAGGAACCAGTCTTCAGTAATGATCAATGACAGGTTCAGTGTCGGCAATCGCAAGACAACGGGCGGCAAATGCACCACCAGGGATAAACCCAGGGCCACTAAGGCCAGGTTCACCAACATGATCACCCGTTCACGATCAGACATGCCATACCTGCTTTCTTTGACTTTGGACAACGGGTCGCACATCACGCGGGGGACAAGCCACTCGGATCCAGCGGGGGCATTCTACACCGATAAGCAGCCCTTGTCAAACAACATGGACCCGGTCTCGACCTCAGTTGCAATCTGTCGCCAAACGTGGTAGGATATATTTATCACGGGCCAGTGCGGACCAACTGTCAGGCCCATCTTTCGGAGGCAGGATGAACGAGCCGGCCGACGTCCCATCTGAAGTCCAGCCCCAACACCCCAGGTTTGTTCCGCCAGCGGGGGACTGGTTGACCCGGGTGCAGCAGCAGTTGCCCGGCTGGGCCTGGGGTGGGCTGACCCTGGTCATGCTGGCCGGCTATGTGCTCGTCATGCTCGTCATCGGCGGGGTGGCCGTTCACGATGGCTTGCGAGACCGGGAACGGCGGCTGGCTCAGGCGGCGACCCATTATGAGCAGGGCGTGGCCTGCCTGGCCCAGGGAGCCTATGAGCAGGCGGCGGTCGAATTTCAGACAACCCTGACCCTGGCCCCGGGCTACCGCGATGCCCGGACACGGTTGGCGGAGGCCCAGGAGCGTGCCAAACGCCTGACGGAAGCGGCCTCTCTGCTGGAAAAGGGGGAAACGTACTACCAACAAGGGCAATGGGAACAGGCCATCTATTACCTGGAACAGGTGCGCACCCTGAATCCAGATTACCAACGGGAGAAGGTAGAGAACCGGCTCTTTTTTGCCTATTATAACAAAGGGTTGCAACTGGTGGCAGCCGATCAGATGGCAGAGGCCCTGGCGCAGTTTGAGCTGGCCCTGGCGATCCGCCCCGGTCATCCTGATGTGGTGCAGCAAAAGCAGTTGGCCCAGGGTTACTGGGAAGGCCGCCAGAGAGAGGCTATCCAGGATTGGGCGGCCGCGATCCGCAGCTACGAGGCCGTTCGGCAGGTCAACGCCGGTTACCGGGACGTGACGCAGCGGCTCTACGATGCGCGCCTGCAATACGGCGCCACTCTGGCTGCGGCCGGCTCGTGGTGCGCGGCCCACGAGCAGTACCGGCTGGCCGCAGATATGGGCCTGCCTGGTGCGGCGGCGACCCGGCGTGATGAGGCCCTGGCGCGGTGCGTGCAGGCCCAGACCCCGGTCCCCACACCCACGCGCACCCCCGCCCCGGCGAGAACGGTACGCCCTGGCCTGTATGTGGGCCGCCTGGATAGCACCTACAACGTGCCCGGCTCTATCCAGATCCGCGGCTATGTCAAAAACCGCCAGGGGCAGGGCGTCGCCGGTGTAGCCGTCGTGATCACGATCTTTGATTTCCAGGAGACTCATGGCACGGATGCCAACGGCTATTTTTCCTTCGATGGCATCGTCAGTCCCTACCAGGCCACGCTCAAGCTCCGGGACCTCCCATGCCAGCCAGTGACAGTCGAACTGAAGTTTGGTCAGGGTGTCGTCATCTACTTTGAAGAGGGGCGATAGGGGTGAGCACATGACACAATCCGCACCATCGGAGCTGGAAAAATGGGATGCTTTGGCGCGGTTCCTGGCCGGGCTGCCCTTGCAGTATGACCGTCGCCTGGTCCTGGAGCAGGCCCTGGATCGGGCCTTGTCGTTATCTCAGGCCAGCGGCGGGGCGATCTTGTTCGCCGGGCCAGAGGCAACGGCCGTGCGCCTGGGCGTGTTGGAACCCCCAGCAGCGGTGAAGCAGATCGAGACCTGGGAACAACTGGTCCAGCAACGACTGGCCCGGGGCGAATGGCGCATGGACAATGTCGCCGACCCGGACAACCTGGCCCATATTGCGGCCACGGCGGTCTCTCCGGTGGGGCCGACCATCCTCAGCGCGCCGTTGCTGGCCGATACGCAGGTGGTGGGGACGCTCAGCCTGCTCCTGCCAGGACGCCTCGAACCACCGCTGGTGGTCAGGCGGATGTTGGCCCTGCTCGTGCGGGCTGTCGGGACCACGGTGCGGGAGCTGGAAGAACGGGAGCGGCTGCAACAAAGTTTCAATCAGCTCAATACGTTGCACCAGGTAGGCCAGGCCCTGGGCAGCACGCTGGAGTTGAATCGGCTACTGGACGAGATCATGCGCCTGGCGGCGGAGGTGATGAACGCCGAAGCCTGTAGCCTGTGGCTCATTGATGAGGGGTCACACGAGCTGGTCTTCGAGATCGCCCACGGCGGCAAAGAGGAGGTCCTGCGCCAGTATCGGATGCCGATGAACCGGGGTATTGCCGGCTGGGTGGCGACCCATAATGAGCCGGTGTTGAGCAACCAGGTAGATCGGGACGAGCGTTTTAATCCCCGGGTGGATGTGCGCACCGGCTACCTGACGCGCTCTATCGTCTGTGTCCCACTGCGCATCAAGGGCAAGGTCATCGGCGTGCTGGAAGTGCTCAACAGCCTGAACGAGGAGGGCTTTACGGCGAGTGACTTGAGCTTGCTGAGCACCATGGCCGTCGAGGCCGCCATCGCCATCGAGAACGCCCGACTCTATCGCAGCCTGCGGGAAGAACGGGACAGGATCGTCGCCGTGGGGGAGGACGTGCGCCGGGAACTCTCGCGGACCCTGCATGATGGCCCGGCCCAGGCCCTGGCAGCCATCAATATGCGCCTGGAATTCATCCGCAAACTCATGGACCGGGACCCGCAACGGGCAGTGGCCGAAATCCGGGACCTGGAACGCATGGTTCATGAGACCACGCGCGATGTGCGCAATCTGCTCTTTGAGCTGCGCCCCATCGTATTGGAGGCCCAGGGCCTGCAGGCGGCGGTAGAGTCCTTCGTGAGCCGCTTGTGGCGGGTGGGCGAGCGACCCACGTTCCACCTGCAATTGGACCTGGGGGACGTGCGGCTGGGACCTTCCATAGAAACCACCATCTTTGCCGTGGTGCAGGAAGCCACGAACAATGCCGTCCGTCACGCCGACGCCGATAATATCATGATTCACTTGCGTCGGGAAAACGACGAGATCATCGCCACCGTCCGCGACGATGGGGTGGGGTTCCACCCCAGCACAGTGGAGACGAGCTATGAACGGCGAGGCAGTTTTGGTCTGCTGAATATGCGCGAGCGGGCCAGACTGGTCAATGGCACTTTATCTGTCCACTCTGCGCCGGGCAAGGGGACCGAAGTAACCCTGCGGGTTCCGTTGTTGGGGGCGGCATAGGAGCAATGTAACTGCCCCACAGGTTCTGGCACGATCTCCAGGCGAGTGGACCTGATTGACCCGTTGCCAGACACTTTCGAACCTGCGGGAGGGTACAGGCTGAGCAGTTACGGAGCAATTACGTCCCCCTGGATCAGGCCGTCGCGGATCTCGTAGCGGGTGGCGGTTGCCAATAAAGCCGGGGGCAAATCGCTCAGGTCCGTGGCAGTAATGATAACCTGACTGTGGTCTCGGATTCCGGCGAGCAGGTCCGCCCGCCGGACCTGATCCAACTCGCTCATCACGTCGTCCAGGAGCAAGACCGGCGCCTCCCCCACTCTTCGGCGCACGAAAGCCGCCTCTGCCAGCTTGAGGGCCAGGGCGACGGTGCGCTGCTGCCCCCGACTGCCATAGATGCCCATATCCACCTCGTTGACCATGAACCGCAGGTCATCGCGGTGTGGACCGACGAGAGAAACCCCCCGTTGTAGCTCCTCCTGTCGCGCGCCGGCCAGGGCCTGGCGCAGACGATCTTGCACCTCAGCCGCTGGCAGGGCATAGCGTGCCGCTCGCCCGCTGAGGTCCACACTACACTGATAGCGCATCCGCAGACGTTCCCGCCCGCTGGTGAGGGTGGGATGCAGGTCGTCCAACACCCGGTTGAGGTCGTGCACGGCGGCCAGTCGTTCCGCTATCAGGATCGCCCCCTGTTCAGCCAATTCGTTATCCCAGAAAGCCAGTTGGTCATCCACCCGTTCCCGGTGGGCGAGCCGGCGCAGGAGGTGGTTGCGATGCTGAAGCACCTGGTTATACCGGGCCAGGGCGCGCACGTAGGGCTGGCTCACCTGGGACAGGGCAATATCCAGGTAGCGCCGACGCAGGGCCGGCTGCCCATCTACCAGGGCCAGGTCCAGAGGACCAAACATGACCACCGGGAATTGCCCCACCAGGTCCAACGCTCGACATTTGAGGCCGTTGACCTGGATGTTTTTGCGAACCGGGGGCGGCGTCTCGCTGACTTTATCCCGGCCCGGACCATCAGCCCGGCGTGCGCCCAGCAAGGTCAGCTCGATCTGGAGTTCGCCGCTGCTGGTCGCCACCTGACCCACCAGCCGGGCGTAGGGCAGGTCATCGCGCCAGGCCAGCCAGTGGATCAATTCCCCGTCCACGCGAGCGCGGAGACTGCGGGTGGTGGACAGGTAATAAATGGCTTCCAGGAGGTTGGTCTTGCCCTGGGCATTGTCGCCCCGGAGCACGATCAGGCCGGCCCCCAGGAGCAGGTCCAGCCGCACGTAGTTGCGAAAGTTGGTGAGGGAGAGGTGAAAGAGGTGCATCAGAAAAAAACAGGCAACACGTGTGCGCGTATCGCCTGCCCGGGACCCAGGGGTTGGTCGGGGCGGCCGGACTCGAACCGGCGACCTCATGGTCCCAAACCATGCGCGCTGACCGACTGCGCTACGCCCCGGCACTTGCTGGGGCAAGTATACTCCATCCCTGGGGGGACGTCAAGAGCGCGCATACGGCGGCCCCGGCCCGGCCCCGGTGGCTGATGCGATTCTTGACCTCGGCCGGCAGTTCGGCCATGGTGCAGCCATATTCCGGCAGGTAAAACATGGGGTCGTAGCCAAAGCCGCCGCTGCCCCGTGGTTCGCGGGCGATAAACCCCTCGCAGAGGCCCTCCACCGTGTGCACATCGCCGCCCGGCGTGGCGAGGGCGATGACGCAGACAAAACGCGCCGTTCGCTGTTCCCACGGCACGTCGGCCAGGAGGCGTTGGAGCTGGCGATGTCGCTCCGGGTAGGGGGTCTCACGCCCGCCCCAGCGCGCCGAGTGGACGCCCGGTTCACTTCCCAGGGCATCCACCACCAGGCCAGAGTCATCGGCCAGAGTGGGCAGGCCGCTGAGCCGGGCATAGGCCACGGCTTTCTGGACGGCATTCTCGGCGAAGGTGGCGCCGGTCTCCGGCACGTCGGCCTGGATGCCTGCGTCGGCCAGGGAGACCAACTCAACGGGCAGGTCGGCCAGGATGGCCCGGTATTCCGCCAGCTTGTGGGGGTTGTTCGTGGCGATGAGGAGCCGGGGTGGCATGAAGGGTTATTTGTTGGGCCTGACGAGGGCCGCCGGGTTCACGCAGAACGGCGGGACCTCGCCGCGCAGCCCGGCCAGCAGGTTGCGCGCGGCCAGCACCGCCATCTGGGAGCGGGCCGTCACACTGGCACTGGCGATGTGCGGCGTGATGATGGCATTGGGCAGGGCAAACAGCGGATGATCCGGCGGCAACGGCTCCGGGTCGGTGACATCCAGGGCGGCATAGCCGATCTCGCCGGCCCGCAGGGCTTCTACCAGGGCCTCCTGGTCTACCACTGGCCCGCGTGAGGTGTTGATCAACACGGCAGTGGGTTTCATCCGGCGGAGTTGCTCCCGGCCGATGAGATGACGGGTGGCTGGCGTCAGCGGCACATGCAGGGTTACGAAATCGCTCTCCGCCAGCAGGGTGTCCAGGTCCAGGCAGGCCGGCCCGAACTCGCGCTCGGCGGCCTCATCGCGGGCGCAGTCATAGTAGAGCACGCGCATATCGAAACCCCTGGCTCGCCGGGCCACTGCCCGCCCGATCCGCCCCAGCCCCACGATGCCCAACGTCGCGCCATGTACGTCGCGCCCCAACAAGGTGAGCGGCCCCCAGGTGCGCCAGCGGCCGGCCCGGGCATAGTCCACCCCCTCCACCAGCCGCCGGGCGGCCGCCATGAGCAGGGCAAAGGCCATGTCGGCAGTAGCATCGGTAAGCACATCGGGCGTGTAACCCACGAGGATGCCGCGCCGGGTGGCGGCAGCCACGTCAATGTTGTCGTAGCCCACGGCCATCTGGCTGATGACGCGCAGGCGGGGGGCGGCGGCCATGAGCGCGTCATCTATCCGGTCAGTGAGGAGGCAGAGCAGGCCGTCAGCGTCACGCACGTGATCCACGAGCGTCTCATAGGGCGGCGGCTCGTCGCCTTCCCACAGGATCACGTCGCACGCCTGGCGGATCAGGTCCAGGCCGGCGTCTGGAATGCGGCGGGTGATATACACGCGGGGTCGAGTCATAAGGCGTACCTCGTTCGTCAAACGTCAAGCGTCAATTCGTCCGATTCGCTCACCGGCCATGACACTTTTTGAACTTTTTGCCGCTGCCACAGGGGCAGGGATCGTTGCGGCCCACCCTGGCGAACTCGGGTCCCAGCGCCGTTCCTGTCGGCCGGCGGCGCACGGCGCGCGGGCCGGCCACGTGGGACGGGGTCTCGTACTGGGGCACGATGCTCTGAGCCGCCTCGCGGAGTTTCCAGTTGCCGCCCCGGGCCAGCATGTTCTCCCGGGCCTCGTTCACGGTGATGAGCCGCCTGGCGATGCGGTTCTGCCGGTAGGCGGCCAGGATGTCGTCCCAGGCCCGTTCATCAGCGATGTCGCACAGGCTGACCACGGCAAAGGCCCGGAACTCGGCCTCCCGTTTATCCTCGCCCCGCACGAGCTGGCGCAAATAGTCCACCACCCGGTCTTGAACCGTTGGGTGCGGGCCGATCATGCGGGCCAGGGCCTCCAGGGCCGCCGCCCGCGCCCGGAGGGGCTGCGTCTTATCCCGGGCATAAGCCATGAGCGGCTCCAATGCCGGCTCGCCGATGCGGGCCAGGGCCAGGGGCACGGCCTGGGCCAGGGCCTCACCCTCCGCGCCCAGCCAGCGCAGGAGCGACTCCACGGCCACAGCCGCGCGCAGTTCACCCAGAAGACGCGCCGCGTGGACCGGCGTCCACCCGCCACCGCGCGCGTCCTCGTATTGCAGTTCCTCATCGTCCACGACCGCCTGCAAGGGGGCGATGGCCTCTTCGCCCAGGGCGATGATCTCGCGGATCAGGTCGGCCGAGGGGTCTTTGCCGGCCGCAAACAGTTGGGTCAGCCACGCCGGTTCGGTTAGTGCGGTCATGATGCTGTCTCCTCATAAATTGGAAGTGAGAAATGAGAAATTAGAGATGGTGGCCGATCGCTTCGCGTTGGAGGGCGAAAAGTTGATGTGCGCCGCGTTCGGACAGGTTCAGCAGGGCGTCCAGGGTGGCCCGGTCGAACGGATCGCCCTCGGCGGTGCCCTGTACTTCCACCAGACGACCGTCGGTTGTCCAGACCACGTTGCAGTCTACAGCGGCCCGGCTGTCCTCCTCATAGCAGAGGTCCAGGAGCAGTTCACCATCTACCACACCCACGCTGACGGCGGCGACGGCCCTGCGCAGGGGGTTCGTCGCCAGAGAGCCATCCCGCCGGAGCCGGTCCAACGCCAGGGCCAGGGCCACGTAGGCCCCGGTGATGGCCGCCGTGCGCGTACCGCCATCGGCCTGGAGCACGTCACAATCCATGGTGATGGTGCGCTCGCCCAGGGCCACCAGGTCGGTCACAGCCCGCAGGCTGCGGCCGATGAGCCGCTGGATCTCCATGGTCCGACCGCCCACCTGGCCGCGTTCGCGGGGGGTGCGGGTGTGAGTGCTACGCGGGAGCAACGCATATTCGGCGGTGATCCAGCCCTGGCCTTGCCCTACCAGGAATGGCGGGACCCGGCTCTCCACACTGGCGGCGCAGAGAACCCGGGTCCGCCCCATCTCGATGAGGGCCGAACCCTCGGCGAAATCGAGGAGGCCGGGCGTAATGCGCGTGGGGCGGAGCTGATCGGCCAGTCGGCCATCGGCGCGCATCACGGTCTTACCCTCCCCCCACCGGCGGAAAGATGCCCACCTGGTCTCCCTCCGCCAGCACGTACTCACGCCCACGGAAGAGGCCGTTGACGAAGACGGTCTTGACCTCTTCGGTCGGCAGGCCCACCTGGGCGATGAGCTGCTCCACGGTGGCCCCGGCCGGCAACGTCACCGGGAACGGCTCCCCAATCCCCAAACCGGGTCGGTAATGGCGCAAGGTGGCAAAGAGCTTCACCTGGACTGTGATCATGATCCCTCCGCGGTATTTGTTTACCGCAGAGACACAGAGGGCGCAGAGTTCTCTTTCCTCAAAGCCCTCATGAGCCTCAGGGCAGCAAACGGGAGTGGAGCCTTCAGGGAGTGCCTTCAGGCGGAAAAGACCGGCTGAAGCCTCGACTCCAGCCTGACCTCCACTGTCTCCGAGGGCTTTCAGCCTATATCCGTTCCCTCAAACAGCCAGACCGGGGTCCCATCAGGGTCATCCAGCCGGAACGACCGCGTGCCCCACGGGTCGTCAGCCAGGTCCCGAGCGATGACGGCCCCGCTGGCCCGCACGCGCTCGTGCCAGGCAGCCACGTCGTCCACCTGGAGCCAGAGGGCCACACCGCGAGGCAGCCGGTCCGTATAGTCTTTCCCCGGCGGCACGCCCAGCAATTCGATGGTCCGCCCCTCACCGGCGCGCAGGATGACGCCGGACCCGGTATCTCGCTCCCAGCTCTTGAGTCGCTCCATGCCGAGCAGGCCCTGGTAGAACCGCACGCTGGCCTCGAGATCGGAGACGCGCAACAACACGCGCAGTTCAGAGGCGCTCATGCTCATGGTTTTTCCCCTTCATGCTACGCCGGCCGCCGGGACCCGTTCCCGCACCAACGCCTGGATCGCCTCCGGGCTATCCAGTTCCAACGCGGCCTGGGCCACCTCCCGCGCCTGGTCCAGGGTGAGGGCGCGAATGATCTGCTTGACCCGGGGGATGGCCGGCGGGTTCATGCTGAATTCGTCCAGCCCCAGGCCCAACAGGATCGGCACGGCCAGGGGTTCCCCGGCCAGTTCGCCACACAGACCGACCCACCGGCCCCGGGCGTGGGCGGCGGTGATGACGTCGCGCACCAGGTGGAGCACGGCCGGCTGAAACGCTGAGGCCAGGGCCGCCACCTGCGCGTTGGTGCGGTCGGCGGCCAGGGTATACTGGCTGAGGTCATTCGTGCCGATGGAGAAGAAATCCACCTCGGCGGCCAGGCGATGGGCCATGATCGCGGCGGCCGGGATCTCCACCATGATCCCCACCTCGATCTCGGCAACGGGCTGGCCCTGCGCCAGCAGTTCGGCACGGCACTCGTCGAGCAAAGCCCGGGCCGCGCGCACCTCGGCGACGGTGGCCACCATGGGGAACATCACCTTGAGGTTGTGGCCGACCCCGGCGCGCAGGGCCGCGTGCAGTTGGGGCTTGAGCAACTCCGGCCGGGCCAGGCCCAACCGGATGGCCCGCAGACCCAGGAAGGGGTTCAGCTCGCGGGGCAAGTCCAGATAGGGCAGGTCCTTGTCTCCGCCGATGTCCAGGGTGCGCAGGACCACCGGCTGCGTGCCGAACACCTCCAGGATGGCCCGGTAGGCTTGATACTGCTCCTCCTCATCAGGCAGGGTGGCCCGCTCCAGGTACAGGAACTCGGTGCGCAACAGGCCAATGCCCTCGGCCCCGGCCTCTCGTGCGGCCACGGCCCCGGCCACGTTGCCCACGTTGGCGACCACCTCGACCCGGTGGCCGTCGCGGGTGATGGCCGGCTCGTGAGCGTGCTCGCGGGCCTGGGCCAGCGCGACGTCGGCCCGGGCCTGCCGCGCCCGGTAGCGGGCGATCACCCCGGCCTCTGGCTCCACCAGCACCGCGCCCTCGTCGCCGTCCACGATCACCGGGGCGCCCGCCGGGATCTCCAGCACCTGCGGCCCGATCCCCACCACGGCCGGCAGTCCCCAGCCCCGGGCCAGGATAGCCGTATGGGAGGTCGCGCCGCCCTCGGCGGTGCAGAACCCCACCACCAGCGATTTGTCCAGCAGCACCGTGTCGGAAGGGGTGAGGTCTGAGGCGATAATGACGGCCGGGGTGGTCAACCCGGCCGTGGGCGACTCGGCCACGCCGAGCAAGATGCGGAGCACGCGGTCGGTGACATCGCGCACATCGGCGGCGCGAGCGCGGAGATACTCGTTATCCATGGCCTCGAGCGTCTGGATATAGACCCCGGCGGCCTCGTTGAGGGCGGCCGCCGCGTTGAGGTGTTGCTCTGCGATCCGAAACTGGACCTGGTCCAGCAGATCAGGATCGTCCAGGATCAGCAGGTGGGCCTGGAAGATCGCGGCCTCTTCAGGCTGGCACTGGGTCTCGGCGAGGGCGCACACCTGCGCCAGTTCCTCGCCGGCCGTCGCCAGGGCGGCCTGGAAACGCGCCCACTCCGCAGTCGGGTCCTGGACCGTGGTGCGCTCACAGCATAGACCGGCCTTTTGGAAATGGAACGCCGGGCCGATAGCCAGCCCCCCGGAGGCGGCGATACCGCGCAACGTCTTCACTCTACGCCCCCAAAGTTGCTATGGATCAGGTCCGTCAAGGCTGCCAGGGCCTGCTCGGCGTCGTCCCCCTCGGCGCAGAGGTGGATCACCGCCCCCTGTTCGGCGCCCAGGGTCAGGACCCCCAGGATGCTTTTGGCGTTGGCCGCGCGCTCGCCGTGGGCGACCCGGATGTTGCTGCGAAACTGTTTGGCGGTCTGCACGAACAAGGCCGCCGGCCGGGCGTGCAAGCCCACCTTGTGTTGGATAGTCAATGTGGTTTCAGGCATACAAAAAGCTCCGTAAGGCCCCATGCGCAGATACGGCCCTCACGGTCGCCCTGAGCATAGAGGCTAAAGAAAGATGATCGGCGATGAACAACGCCACCGGCCAGATTATAGCCGAAGGTGTCACCTTGTCAAGTCTGACATCCATGCGTAATTGAACAAAGGCCCTGCCCCACTCCCCACTTTGCGTCCCTTCGCCGCTACGCGATGCGGGGAGGGGAAAGAATGCCTGGTAGGGGGTTTTTGCGGCGGCGAAGCCGCCGCAAAAACCCCCAGAAAGGCTTTCTCTCTCCTTGAGA
>Ga0209227_1001749_pt1 | contig 16423 bp, 15 predicted proteins | sample YNPBryantNP2012_FD_185815 | JGI IMG/M metagenome (GOLD analysis project Ga0209227, IMG submission 185815) | Anoxygenic and chlorotrophic microbial mat microbial communities from Yellowstone National Park, USA - YNP Bryant NP 2012 (SPAdes)... ...
CAGACCTTTCCGTCGCCACCGCTTCCGTTTTCCATCAAACTAGGATAAACACTAATTGCCGCAGAAGGTTACGCCCCTCTAAGTTTACTCGACCCTCTTCAAGCCTCCGCGGGCAAGCAGGGACATCCGCCGTTTCCGTAAGCCCCCCTTTCTCCCGGGACTTCAGCGGAAATCCTGCGCTTGGCCCAGGGCCTTTCTCTTTCCTGCCGCGGAAGCCAGTAGATTCTCAGCCTCTATGCAGATGCCCCGGCCAATTCCTCGACCGCTGTCACTTCCTCCGGGCGCGCGGTAGGCCACGCCGAGTATTATAATGTCCCCAGTGCAGAATCGATCACCCCGAAGGGAGGAGATGCCGGTGGCCAACGTGCCGCGGAGCTACTGCCCGTTCCGCGCTCCCCATACCCCTGGGGCGCTATCCTTCTGCAACGACGAGTGCGCCCTCTTCCTGAAGAACAGCAAGCTGCCTCCCCAGAAGAGCTGCGCTTTCACCCTGATGGGGGTTTACGCTCTTCAGCGCATCATCGTGGCCCAGCAGCAGGATAGACCGGCGCAGGCCGGAGGAACCCAGACGCCGCCCCCCACGCCCGCCAGTCGCCCCGGAGAGTGAGGCCGGGATGATCGAGGGACTGAAGGCGAAGGAGGCGGGGGGCGACCCTCATTGCAGCCTGCGGCCCTCCGGCCCGCTGCCGGGTCATGTGGCCATCATCATGGACGGCAACGGCCGTTGGGCCAGCATGAGGGACCTCCCGCGTATCGCCGGCCACAAGGCGGGCGAGGTCTCCATCACCGAGGTCATCCGCACCGCCTCGGACTGGGGGCTTCAGGCGCTCACCCTGTTCGCCTTCTCCACCGAGAACTGGAACCGCCCCCGCAACGAGGTGGACTTCCTGATGAGCTTCAACCGCAACCTCCTGCACAAACGCATCGACGAATTCCACGCCCGCAACATCCGCATCCGCCATTTCGGGAGGAGGGATCCGGTGCCCCCCTCCACCCTGAGGGAGATCGATCGGGCGGTGAGCATGACCGCCTCTAACACCGGCCTCAACCTGAACATCGCCTTCAATTACGGAGGCCGCGCAGAGATAATCGATGCCGTCCGGAAGCTGGGGAAGGCGCTGCGAGAGGGACGGGAAACCGCGCAGAGGATGGACGAGCATTCCTTCCGCCGCTTCCTCTATGGGCCGGAGATCCCCGACCCCGACCTGCTCATACGCACCGCAGGAGAATACCGCATCAGCAATTTTCTCATCTATCAGTCGGCTTACACGGAGATATACATCACCGAGACCCTGTGGCCGGATTTCCGCGCCGAACATCTGGCCGAGGCCATCCGGGACTACCAGGGCAGAGCGAGGAGGATGGGCAGAGTTTAAGTCCTACCAGGACCAGGCCATAGTCATCCGCGGTTACAAGCTGGGGGAAGCCGACCGCATCGTGGTCTTGCTCACCGAGCATCACGGGGTGATAAGGGCGGTGGCGAGGGGGGCGCGGCGCCCGGGAAGCCGCTTCGCGGGCCGACTGGAGCCCTTCATGCACGTCCGGGTGATGCTACACCGGGGCCGGGAGCTGGACGTGGTCTCCCAGGCAGAGACGGTGGATGGACACCAAAACCTGCGGAGCGACTACGACTCCTTCTTGTTCGGCCAGCCCATGCTGGAGCTGTCCTGGAGGTCCCTCCAGGAGGGCCAGGATTCCTCGCCCGTCTTCCGGGCCTTGGCGGTGTCCCTGGGCTGCCTGGAGGAAAAGGCGGCGGATCCTCCCCTGCTGCTGGCCGCTTTCGAACTGAAGCTCTGTAGCCTCCTGGGTTTCCGCCCCGCTTTCAGCCGCTGCGCCCACTGTGGCGCATCTCTGCATAGCCCCTTGACCAGGTTCGACCCGGAGGCCGGCGGGGCCGCCTGTCCGGCCTGCGCACCTTCCACATCGCCGCGGCGTCTCGTGGACGCGGGGACGCTGGCCTTGGCCGAAGAGCTGTTGGCCCTCCCCCTGCGCGAGCTGGCTGGTCTTGGGGTGGGGCTGGAAACTACCGCTGCCCTGCTGCGCCTGGCCGCCGAGTACACGGAGTCTCACCTGGGGATCCGCTTGAGATCGCACGAAGTGGCCCTGCAGCACCTGGGAACCAGGGGAGCGGATCCGCAGGGAAGGGGCGGCGGGGATGCCCGGGGAGGCGTCGGGTGAGAGCGATCCGGTGAGGTCTCATAAAAGTTTCTTGCTGTAATTTCTGAAAAACCCTTGACATCCTACTACCATGGTAGTATGTTGTTATTGGTCCCAAGTAGCTGAAGCAGGCTACGGAAGGCGGAACCGGAGAAGCTCCGGGAAGGTGCAAGCCAGAAGGGAGAATCGAAGGGGAAGCCGGAAGGCGCCAGAAGGTTACTTGGGGCCACTCTTTTTCCCTCTCTGCTTCAGCCCGCCGATGGAAAGTTCTGACGGTCACGATTGATTGCTGACCGGTCCCGGAGAAAGGAAGATGGTGCGTGGTGGTCCATCGATCATCGGCGACGGTCCGCCCGGATCCCGGGAATGCTGCTTTTGCAGCGGACTCTGTCCGGAACTGGTCGAGGTGGCCACGCGACCCCGGAGAGGGTCTGGCATGAAGGGTCTCGCGGAGCGCTTATCGCCACCGATAAAGGTTGAGGTATTCCTGCATTATCGCCGCGGCGGAGGAGGTCCCGATGCGGCTGGCCCCCGCTTCCACCATCTCCAGGACCTCAGAGAGTCTCCTGATGCCTCCCGAGGCCTTCACCCCGCAGGCTCCGCCCACCGTTTCCCTCAAAAGGACCACATCCTCAGCCCGGGCGCCCCCCGGCCCCATCCCCGTGGAGGTCTTCACGAAGTCCGCCCCCGCCTCCACCGCCAGCATCGCCGCCTCCCGCATCTCCTTCGGGGTGAGGTAGCAGGTTTCCAAGATGACCTTGACCATGACGTGGCCCTCCCCTTTACCCCGGTCGTAAAGGCGGGCCAGCCGGACCACTTCGTCGATGTCCTCCCTCACCACCCCGAAGCGGCGCGACTTCAAGGCGGTTATGTTGATGACCATGTCCATCTCCTGCGCCCCCTGCTGCAGGGCGTAGACGGCCTCGGCCTTCTTGACGTCGGTGGGCGTATAGCCGAAGGGGAAGCCCAGCACTCCTCCGACCCGAACGCCGCTTCCCTCCAGCTCCAATCGCGCCAGGGGCAGGTGGCAGAGAGGGAGACAGGCGCAGCGGAATCCGTAATCACGGGCCTCCCTGAGGAAGCCGCGGTAATCGCTCTCACCAGCCTCCGGCCGCAGCAGGGTGGTATCGATTATCTGGGCCAGGTGCCCCGGCGTGGGAAAGGCCCGGAGGGCCCTCTCCTCAAAACTCATCTTTTCCCTCCCGTCCCCTTTCACCTCAGAGGCCCAGGCGCGTTATGACCCCCGGCCTCTTCGTCCAGTCCTTCTCCACCTTCACGTGCAGGTCCAGGAAGACCCTTTCCCCCAGGAGCAGCTCTATCTCCTGGCGGGCCCGGCTCCCGATCTCCCGCAGCATCTGCCCGCCCCGGCCGATTATTATCCCCTTCTGGGAATCCCTCTCCACATAGATGTCCGCCCGTATTTCGAGGATGTCCTTCCCCTCTTCCTTCTCCATCTCCTCGACCACTACGGTGACGCTGTGAGGGACCTCCTCCCGGGTCAGCTGGAGCACCTTCTCCCGGATGAGCTCAGCCACCACGAAGGATGCCGGCTGATCGGTGACCACGCCCTCCGGATAATAGCAGGGCCCGGGTGGAAGGAGCTCACGCACTTTGGCCAGGAGGGCATGGGTGTTCTCCCCGGTGCGGGCGGAGACCGGGATGACCGCGGCGAAATCTCCCAGGGACTCCGCCTTCCTCAATTGCCCTTCCAGCTCCTCCGGGGTCAGGCGGTCTATCTTGTTCAGAGCCGTAATCACCGGTGTGGGCAACCCGGCGAGCTCACCAGCGATGAAGGAATCCCCCTTCCCCACGCCGCGGGCCCCATCAAGGACGAAGACCACCACATCCACGTCGCCGAGGGTCTCCCGGACCCTGTGGTTGAGCCGCTCTCCCAAGGCGTTGCGGGGTTTATGCAGCCCGGGGGTGTCCACGAAGACGATCTGGGCGTCTTCTAGGTCCACCACGCAGCGGATGCGGTTGCGGGTGGTCTGGGGCTTATCGGATATGATTGCCACCTTCTGGCGGGCGAAAGCGTTGAGAAGGGTGGACTTGCCCACGTTGGGGCGCCCGATGATGCCGACGAAACCGGACCGGAAACCTTCTCCATCCCCGGTTTCACCCTTCCCCGCCATCGCTGCCTCCTCGCGGAATGTCAACCGTCAAGACCTGACCCCGATCACAGTTGCGAGAAGCGGTGCATGTTCACGTTCATCACCAGGGACACCGCCATGAGGTTGACCATCAGGCTGCTTCCCCCGTAGCTGATGAAGGGCAGGGGTATGCCGGTGATGGGCATGATGCCCACGGCCATGCCGATGTTCACCACCACCTGGAAGGCCAGCATGGAGAGGACCCCCATGGCCAGATAGGTGCCGTAGAGGTCGCGGGATTTGATGGCGACCTGGTAGGTGCGCCAGAAGAGGTAACAGAAGATGGCGATGAGCAGCAGGCCACCCAGCAGCCCCAGCTCCTCCCCGATCACCGAGAAGATGAAGTCGGTGTGGTGCTCCGGGGTGAAGTTGAGGTTGGTCTGGGTGCCGTGGGTGAGCCCCTTGCCCAGGACCTGCCCGGAGCCGATGGCTATCTTCGACTGGGCCAGCTGGTAGCCCGCGGCGCTGGTATCACCGGACTGGTTGAAGAAAGCCAGGAGCCGTTTCACCTGATATTCCTTGAAGATGTGGAAGAAGATCCCGCAGAGGAAGGCCACGCAGCCGGCTCCCACCAGCCCCAGCCAGTAACGCATGCGCACCCCGGCCAGGTAGAGCAGGGACAGCAGGATCGCCGCGATCACCAGGGCGGTTCCCAGGTCTGGCTGCAGGAAGATGAGGAACATCACCGGCAGAGTCCACAGCAAGGGCGCCAGCATCCCCCGCAGCGACTCCGGGTCCTCCTTGCTCTCGGAGAGGAGGTTGGCCAGCACCAGGATCATCACCAGCTTGGCGTATTCCGAGGGCTGGAAGTTGAGAGGGCCCAGACTTATCCACCGACCCGCTCCCTTGACCTCGCCCCAAAGGAACACCACCAGTAGGGAGAGGACGGTGAAGCCGTAGATGAAGGGGGTGACCACCTTGAGGCGCCGGTAATCGAAGGTCAGCAGGGCCACGCTGAGGCCTATGCCCAGGACCAGCGAAACCACTTGTTTGAGCAGGAAGGAGCCGGGGAGGCCACGGGTGGCGCTGTAGATGACCAGAAGACCGTAGCCCGCGAGGAAGATGGTGGTGGAGGGGATGGCAAGGTCCAGGTGTCGCAGAGGAAGCGTTTCCAGCCGCTTGGCCATCTCTTCGCTCTGGCGGCGTTCGCTCACCTTGGGCATAAGGACCCGGCCCAGACGTTCCGGCAAGGTCAACCGCCCCCTTCCTCAAGCGTCCCGGTATCCCGCCGAATGAGCAATCCGCCATGATGGTAGGGAAGCGGCGTCCCCTCCGCCCCGTCCCGCCTTCGACCCCGCTTCATCCCCGTCACGCTCTCAGTCCCCCTGGCTGGGCAGCATGGGCGAATAGGGCAGTCCGTAGAGGTGCTCCAGGATGCGGCGAGCCACCGGGGCCGCGACCATGCCCCCGTGCCCCCCGTTCTCCACCATCACCGCGATGACGTACTTAGGTTCATCCGCCGGTGCGTAGCAGGCGAACCAGGCAGTGGGCGACTTCCCCGCCCCCATCTCCGCCGTACCGGTCTTCCCGGCCACCGGGATGCGGTCGAGGGGGAAGCCGGAGAAGGTGCTGGCGGCGGTCCCCCTGCCTTTGACCACGCCGGTGAGGGCCTCCCGCACTTCCTGGATGTCCTCCGGCTTGACCGAGAAGCCCAGCGGGTTGGCGGGGTCGGTGAGGTCGCCCAACTTCTCCGCCCCGAAGCTCCTGACCCCCTCACCCTGCCAGGTCACTACCTCCTTGCCCACGTGGGGCCGGTAGAAGGGTCCCCCGTTGGCCAGGGCGGTGTAGACCACCGCCAGCTGCAGCGGGGTGACCAGCACATCCCCCTGCCCCACCGCCAGGTTGACGGTATCCCCCGGGTACCACTGGCGGTAATCGGGGTTGGGGTTGTTGATGTTGAAGTCGCGCTTCCACTGGGGAGTGGGCACCCTGCCCTCGAACTCGTTGGGAAGGTCTATGCCCGTGCAGCTGCCCAGCCCGGTAAGCCGGGCCATGTTCTGAAGGAGGTTGTTCCATTCCGCAGCCGGATTTGAGGAGTTCCCCTGGGGCTTGGAGAGTTCGTACAACTTGTAGCCGATGCTGTAGAAGACGATGTCGCAGGACTGGATGAGACCGTTACGCAGGTCGATATCGCCGTGCTGGCCCCAGCAGCGTTTGGGATAATCCCGGAACTCCCCCTCCCGGAACTCGCCGCTGCAGTGGAAGGGAGTGTAGGGAGTGCAACCCAGCCAGTTCAGGGCGGCCAGGGCGGTGATGGGCTTAAAGGTGGAGCCGGGGGGGTACTGGCCCACAATGGCCCGGTTGTTCAGGGGATAGTGGGAGGCGGGGTCGTTGAGCTGGGCCCACTTGTCCTCGTCGATACCTCCCACGAACTCGGAGAGATCGAAAGTGGGCTCCGAGGCCATGGCCAGCACCTCGCCGTTGCGGGGATCCATCACCACCACCGCCCCCGCGGGTGCCGGATAATTGCACTCGTTCTCCTTGTCATAGAAGGACCGCGCCAGCTTGATGCCCTCGCGCAGACTCTCCTCGGCCACCCGCTGGAGGTCGCGGTCCAGCGTCAGCACCAGGTTGTTTCCCGGCTCGGGGTCGCGGCTGAGGTAGTCGAGGCGACGCAGCGACCTGCCCAGGGCATCCACCTCCACGCAGTAAAGCCCGTTCTTGCCGCGCAGCATGTCTTCGTAATACGCCTCCACCCCCGAGGTACCCACGATGTCCCCTATCTTGTAACCCTTGTCCTTGAGGGCCTCCAGCTGTTCCTTGCTTATCTCGCCCAGGTAGCCCAGGATGTGGGCCGCCCGGGTCTCCTCGCCTTCGGGGTAATCCCTCACCGGCAGCTCCACCGCTTCCAGCCAGGAGAAGTCCTGCTGCCTCTCCCTGATGAAGAACCAGGTGTTCTGGTCAACATCCTTCTTTATCAGGACCGGCTCGTGCTGGGGGAGGTCTTGTTCCAGCTTGCTCTCTATCGCCTCCGGATCCATGTGCAGGAGCTCGGCCAGCTCGGCCACCCTCTCCTCGCGGTCCTCCAGCTTCTTGTACTCGTCGGGGGTGGCGGTGATGGAGAGGGCCAGGCGGTTGATGACCATCTTGTTGCCGTTGCGGTCCATGATATAGCCCCTCTGGGCCTCCACGGGGATCTCGCGGATGCGGTTGCCCGAGGCCATCTCCTCGTAGCGGGCGCCTTGCACCACCTGGAGGAGCCACAGGCGTACCACCAGGGTGCCCATGAGCAGGGCCAACACCAGCAGAAAGACGGTGAAGCGGTGGATCATGCCCCCTTTCTGCTGCGGATTCACCGGCATCCGGCCATTCCTTTCTCTCTTTATTCGATATCGTTCACCAAGATTTTACAGCATGGGGGCATTTCGGCCCCGGGAGCGGAGGTCATCCTCCCACTCCCCGGCTGGTCCCCCACCCCCCTTTATGACGGGATAAGGAATTAGAGTGTTCTGGCCGCCGCCTCCGTCCCTGTGGTCTGGCGAGTAAGCCTTTCTGGGATTCTCCCCGGCCGAGCGGAAAAGTTTGGCGTGAGGTCGCGGACCGAACGCGCAGATCAACCTGGCTGACTACTTGAAAAGGGTCACTTCTTCCTCGTGCTCCACCAATCTCCTCACCAGGGGATAGACGACCACGGTGATGAGGGCATCGTAGAGGGCCATCCCCGCGATGACCGAGAAGCGGAAGGCGGGGCGACCATCCCAACCGATGGCCACCCAGACCAGGAACTTGAGGAGCTCGTTGAGCACGCTGAAAAGGAACACCACCAGGACAGGGAGCAGGACCGTGGAGGAAACCATGCGGTTCTTCAACTCCCCGGCTAAGTAGCCGACCACCACCTTGGTGAGGGAGGATACCCCCATGACCGCGTTGGAGACCATGTCCTCCAGGAAGCCCCCCCAGAAGCCGAAGGCTGCACCCCTTCCAGGCCCCTCGAACACCGCGAAACACACCGTCACCACCAGGATGAAGTCGGGCTTTACTCCCGCTATGGATAACTCCGGGGCCAGGGTGGTCTGAACCAGGAAGGAGGCAACGAGCATGGCTAGGAAGGCCAGCCGCCGGTGCATCGGCTACTCCCCCACCGGGAGAGGCGCCCCGGCGGGCCGGGGAGAGACGATCACCAGGACCCGCTCCAGGCGGCTCAGGGCGGCTAGGGGGCTCACGATGATGCCGCGGGAAAGGTCGGTGCGCAGCTCGCTGATCTCCCGAACCGTACCGATGGTGATACCGGGCGGGCAGGTCCCCCCCATGCCCGAGGTCACCACCAGGTCGTCCCGGTTGACCTCGGCGTCCTGGTTGATCAGCTCCAGGCGGATGACGCCCTCACCTTCCCCCTTGATCAGGCCGGCCTCCCCGTTCCTCTCCAGCTTGGCACCGAAGGAACACTGCTTGTCCGTTATCAGCAGGACCAGCGAGGTGTGCGCGGTGCACTCGGTCACCCGACCCACCAGGTTGCCTCGCTCGTCCAGCACCGCCATGAACCTCTCCACCCCATCGGCGTAACCGACCCCGATCTGCCGGGTATCCTTCCAGTTATCGGCGTTGGACCCGATGACGTCGGCCGCGAGGAATTCCCATTCGCGGTGCGATTCCACGTATTCGACCATGCTCTGGAGTTCCTCGTTGCGCCGGCGCAGCCGCTCCATCTCCAGGAGCTGATCCCTCAGCCTCTCGTTCTCCTCCTTGAGGCGGTCCCTCTCCCGGGACGCCCCGGCCAATCCGGTAAGGCGGTCCAGACCTTCGCGCAGGGGGCGCACCAGCTTGACCACCCCCCTCTGCAGCGGGGAAACCGCGTCCATGGAGAAACGCTGCAGGCGGTGGATCAGTCCCTTATCCCCTTCACGGGAATACACGGTGACCATGAGGAGGCTCACGATCAGCAGGATCACCAGGAAACGGCGATCGCGGCGCCTTTCGCTATCCCTCATCCCCGAGCCCCAGGGTCCCTCCTCAGTGCCGCGAGGAGGAGATGAGCACTTTCTTCATTATCTCGAACTCCTCCAGGCACTTCCCGGAGCCGATGGCCACGCAGGAGAGGGGCGACTCGGTGACGTAAACGGGCATGGCGGTCTCATGTCGCAATCTCTCGTCCAGGCCTCTCAACAGCGCCCCTCCTCCGGTGAGGGTGATGCCGCATTCCATGATGTCAGAGGCGAGTTCAGGGGGGGTCTTGTCCAGGGTCATCTTCACCGCGTCCACTATAGCGGATACCGGCTCCTCGATGGCCTCGCGGATCTCCTCGGCCAGGACCATGATGGTCTTGGGGAGGCCGGTGACCAGGTCGCGCCCGCGGATCTCCGCGTTCACCTCGTCGTCTAAGGGGAAGGCCGACCCTATCTGTATCTTCAACTCCTCCGCGGTGCGCTCCCCTATCATAAGGTTGTATTCCTTCTTGATGTAGTTGACGATGGCCTCGTCCAGCTCGTCCCCGCCGATGCGGATGGATTCGCTGGTGACTATGCCTCCCAGGGAGATGACCGCCACCTCAGTGGTACCACCGCCGATGTCCACCACCATGTTGCCGGTGGGCTCGTGGATGGGCAAACCCGCCCCGATGGCTGCGGCCATGGGCTCCTCAATGATGTAGGCGGCGCGCGCGCCGGCCTGGATACAGGCCTCCTCCACCGCCCGCTGCTCCACGCCGGTGGTGCCCGAGGGCACGCACACCACCACCCGAGGACGGGCGAAGAGGCGCTTTTTGTGAATCTTCTGGATGAAGTAGCGCAGCATCTTCTCGGTCACGTCGAAGTCGGCGATGACCCCGTCCTTCAAGGGGCGCACCGCAACGATGTGCCCGGGCGTCCGCCCGATCATCCGCTTGGCCTCCGCCCCCACCGCCAGGATGGCCCCGTTGGAGGTGTTGATGGCCACCACCGAGGGCTCGTTGAGCATGATCCCCTTGCCGCGCACGTATACCAGGGTATTGGCCGTCCCCAGGTCTATGGCCATGTCCCGGCCCAGGAGCTCCCAGGTTGACATATGCCTGCCTTTTCCTCAACCGCCGGCTCCCCAACGCGGGGCCCGCGGGTCTTTCCTGCCGTCAACGTCCAATTTTAGCACAAGGGTCCGGCGGGGGCGCCGGCCGGGTCCGGCGCCCCAGGGCGGGCTGGACAGAACAGGCGGATTTCAGGCCAGACCGGGGAAGAACAGCTCCAGCTCGCGGAGGGCGCTCTCCGGGGAGTCTGAGCCGTGCACCAGGTTCTCGGTGATACCCACGCAGAAGTCCCCCCGGATGGTCCCAGGAGCGGCCTTCTTGGCATCGGTGGCTCCCATCACCTTGCGGACGACCTCCACCGCCGATTCCCCCTCCAAGGCCATGGCCACCACCGGACCGGAGATGATATAGGTGACCAGATCCTCGTAGAAGGGCTTGCCGACGTGTTCCGCGTAGTGTTTCTCCGCCATGGCCCGGTCCATGCGCACCATCTTCAGGTCCAGGATGGTGAAGCCCAGGCGCTCGAAACGGGAGATCACCTCCCCCACCAGGCCGCGCCTGACCCCGTCCGGTTTGACCAGGATGAGCGTTCTCTCCACCATCTCCTCTCCTTCCTCCATGCGACTTCTCCGTGCTCTTTTCTCGCGCAGTGGCCGCGGTCCGGGCCGTTCCCGACCGCCCGGTGCCTGCCCCCGAGTCTTCAAAAAATACCACATCTGAACCGGTTTGCCCTGGGAGTAAGGCCTGATCCTCAACGGTGGAGGGCCTCGCGGGCCTCGCCCACCGTGTAAAGCGAGCCGGTCACGCAGACCAGGTCGCTCACCGAGGCCAGGGTGCGGGCCCTGCGCACCGCCTCGGCCACTCCCTCCACCTCCACGGCCTTCTTCCCCAGGCGCCGCACCTCCTCTGCCAACATCTCCAGGGAAGCTGCCCTCTCGTTCCGCGGCCGGGTCACCACCACCTCGCCTGCCAGCGGCACCAGCACCTCCAGCATGGAGCGCCAGTCCTTGTCCTGAAGGATCCCCAGAACCAGGATCAACCGCTCGTAATCGAGGTCATTGGCCAGAACCCGGGCCAGCTTCCGGGCTCCGTCCAGGTTATGGGCCCCGTCCAGGAGCACCAGCGGATGGTAGGAAACCACCTCCAACCTCCCAGGCGAGCTCACGCGTGCCAGCCCCCGCTCCACGTCCTCGTAAGGCAGGCGGCGGGGGCTGCCGGCCCAGGCCTCCAGCGCAGCCACCGCGCAGGCGGCGTTGACCGCCTGATAGTCCCCCAGCAATGGTATGTACAGGTCGGCATACTGGCGGAAAAGACCGCGTATCCCCACCATCTGCCCCAATCGCTCCGTCTGCACCCCCAGGGTCACCTGGTAGAGGACCTCGAAATCGCGGCCCAGCAGCTTGAGGGAAACGCCCTTCTCCGCGCAGGCCTCCTCCACGACCTCCAGGGCCTCAGGGGTAAGGGCGCCTCCCACTGCGATGCAGCCCGGCTTGATGATCCCCGCCTTCTCCCGGGCTATGTCCGCAAGGGTGGGCCCCAGTTCCTCCACGTGGTCCATGGCCACGTTGGTTACCACCGCCACCCGAGCGTCCACCAGGTTGGTAGCGTCCCAGCGTCCCCCCATGCCCACTTCCACCACGGCCACGTCCACCCGCCGCGCGGCGAAATAGGCGAAGGCCAGGGCGGTGGAGACCTCGAAGTAGGAGAGGGGGTCACCCGTTTCCCGGTTGGTCTCCTCCACCAGAGGAGCTATCCGGGTCATCAGGGAAGCGAAGTCATCCCGCCGGATGGGTCTCTCGTCGACCATGATGCGCTCGGTCACGCTGTGGAGGTGTGGGGAGGTATAGAGGCCCACCCTTCTCCCTCCCTCTTCCAGCACCGAAGCGATCATGCGGGCGGTGGAGGTCTTACCGTTGGTCCCGGTCACATGGAGGGAGGGAAAGCGCTTCTGGGGGTCGCCCAGCTTACGGCAGAGGAGCTCTATCCGCTCCAGGCTGGGCTTGACGCCGTGCAGGGCGGTGGCATCGAGAAAGGCCTCCGCTTCCTGGAAATCCACCCGCTCACCTCCCCAGGCCGCCCCCGAGGGGGTCCTTTCGCCCCGCGCCCCCGTCCCGGCTCGCGCTGATAGGGAAAGGCCCCCTGGCCTCCCGCATCATCCCTCTTCCAGCAGCCGGAGCTGTTCGTGTAGCTTTTCCGCCTTCTCCTCCAGTTCTCGGAGCTTGCTCCGCTGCTTCTCCACCACCTCGGCCGGCGCGCGCTCCAGGAACTGCGGGTTGCCCAGCTTGGCCCGGGCTCCGGAGGCATCCTCCTCCAGGCGTGCCAGCTCCCGCCTCAGCCTTTTCACCTCCGCGTCGAAGCCACCCGCGGCCTCCAGGGCGGCCTTCAGGGGGATGAACACCTCCACCCCCGCGGCCACGCCCCTCGCATAACCGGAGGGGTCCCCCACCTCCTCGACGAAATCGGCGCGGGATAGCCGGGCCAGGGCCAGCAGGTGGTCCAGTTGAGCAGCCAGCTCATCCCTCCGCTCCGGGTTCTCCGCCATCAGGAGCACGGGGACCTGCCGGGCCGGGGGCACCCGGAGCTCGGAGCGGATGCGGCGTACGCAGCCGATGACCTCCTGCAGCCGCGCCATCTCCTCCTCCGCCGCAGCGTCCAGGTCGGCGGGCCGGGGCTCCGGCCACCGTGCCTTCATGATGGACTCGCCCCGGTGGGGGAGCCGCTGCCAGATCTCCTCGGTGATGAAGGGCATGACCGGGTGGGCCAGCCGCAGGAAGGTCTCCAGCGCCTCCCAGAGCACTCCCTGGGTGGTTTCCCGAGCCGCTCCGTCTTTTCCGTAAAGCCGCAGCTTAGCCATCTCCAGGTACCAATCGCAGAAATCTGACCAGAAGAAATCGTGCAGGGCCTTGCAGGCCTCGCTGAAATTGTAGGCCTCGAAGTCCCCGTCCACCTCCTCCACCAACCGGGCCAGGCGGCTGAGGATCCAGCGGTCCTCCAGGAGCAGCCCCTTTCGGCGGGGCTCCTCCGGGAGCCGGAAGCCGTCCAGGTTCATCAGCACCAGCCGGGAGGCGTTCCATATCTTGTTGCAGAAGTGGCGGCTCCCCTCGATGCGCTCGCGGGAGAGGAAGATGTCCCGTCCGGGCACGGCGATGTGTCCCAGGGTGAAGCGCAGCGCGTCGCAGCCGAACTCCTCGATGACGTCCAGGGGGTCGATGACGTTGCCGGAGGACTTGCTCATCTTCTTCCCCAGCTCGTCGCGGATGAGGGCGGTGATGAAGACCTCGCGGAAGGGCACGTCCCCCATGAAGTGCAGCCCGTTCATGATCATCCGAGCCACCCAGAAGAAGATGATGTCGAAGCCGGTGACCAGCACCGATGTGGGGTAATAATAATCGAGGTCGGCGGTCTGCTCGGGCCAGCCCAGGGTGGCGAAGGGCCACAGACCCGAGGAGAACCAGGTATCCAGGACGTCGGGGTCTTGCTCCAGCTCCCCCCCGCAGGGGCACCCCTCGGGGTCCTCCTCGCTGACCAAGGTCTCCCCGCAAGAACGGCAGTACCAAGCGGGGATGCGGTGCCCCCACCACAGTTGGCGACTGATGCACCAGTCCCTTATATTGTACATCCAGTCGAAATATATCTTGCTCCAGCGCTCGGGCACGAAGCGGATGCGCCCCTCCTCCACCGCCCGGATGGCCGGCTCCGCCAGGGGCCGCATGCGCACGAACCACTGCTCGGAAAGGTAGGGCTCGACCACCGTGCGGCAGCGATAGCAGTGGCCCACGGCGTGGCGGTGGCTCTCGGTGCGGACCACGCGGCCCTGCTCCTGCAGGTCCCGCAGTACCGCCTGGCGCGCCTCGTAGCGGTCCAGCCCCTCATAAGGGCCTCCCTCGCCGTTTATCACCGCCCGGGGGGTGAGGATGTTCACCTCGGGAAGGCCGTGCCGCCTTCCCATCTCGAAGTCGTTGGGGTCATGGGCCGGGGTCACCTTGACCACACCCGTGCCGAAAGCGGGGTCCACGAAATCGTCGGCGATGATGGGCAGGGGCCTTCCCAGCAGGGGCAGCACCGCCCGCTTCCCCACCAGGTGCCGATAGCGCTCGTCCCCCGGGTTGACCGCCACAGCGGTGTCTCCCAGCATGGTCTCCGGCCGGGTGGTGGCCACCTCAATGTGGCCCCCCTCCTCCAGGTCGTAGCGGATGTGCCAGAGGTGGCCGTCCACCTCGGCGTGCTCCACCTCGATGTCCGAGAGGGCCGTGCAGCAGCGCGGGCACCAGTTGATGATGTAATTGTCCCGGTAGACGAGCCCCTCCCGGTAGAGGGAGACGAAGACGCGTCGCACCGCCCGGCAGTAATCGTCGTCCATGGTGAAGCGCTGGCGCTGCCAGTCGCAGGAGCACCCCAGCTTCTTCAGCTGCTCGATGATGGTGGAGCCGTACTTCTCCTTCCAGGCCCAGACCTCGCGGAGGAAGGCCTCCCGCCCCATCTCCCAACGGCTCTTGCCCTCCTCCTGCAGCTTGCGTTCCACCACGTTCTGGGTGGCGATGCCGGCGTGGTCGGTCCCGGGCAGCCACAGGGTGGCCAGACCCTGCATGCGGCGCCTCCGGGTGATGAAGTCCTGCAGGGAGTTGTTGAGGGCATGGCCCATGTGCAGGGAGCCGGTGACGTTGGGAGGAGGGATGACCATGCTGAAAGGGGTGCGGGAAGGGTCGGGCCGGTCGTGGAAATATCCCCGCTCCTCCCAGAAGCGGTACCATCTCCCCTCCACCTTCGAGGGGTCGTAGGCGCTGGGCATATCCTCCCCGGCGGGAGTTTCCATTCCGCCTTCCTCCTTATCCGTCCCCTGTTCCGTCGGACCCAGGACGCGGGTGTCGGGATCTTCCGGCATCGTCGTACCTCGCACCCCTTTCCGTTTTTCCAGCATATTAACACGGCCGGCCCTATTCTCCGAGAACCGGGTGTCCATTCTCGAAACGGACCGCCCCATTCCCCGGCTTTTTCGCATCTGTGCCGGAGGGTGGTTCTGGCGCTGAGGTGCTCCGCCCGCGGGGAAAGCTCCGGGTCGGCCTCAGGCCTCCCCTCCCGCAGCTGATCCGCACCCGGCCTCCAGGTCCCTGATGAGGTGCCCGAGGATGCCGTTGACGAACCTGCCCGAATCGGCGGTGGAGAAGCGTTTGGCCAGCTCCACGCTCTCGCTGGCGGAGACGCCGTTGGGAACGTCATCACGGTAGAGTATCTCCGCCACGGCCATGCGCAGGAGGCTGCGGTCCACCATGGGCATCCTCTGCAGGGGCCAGCGGTCGGAATAAGACTCGATTACCCGGTCTATCTCCTCACGGTGCTCCCGCACCAGCTCCAGCAGCTCCAGCGTGTAAGGAGGGACGGGTCCGCGTCGCGGGTCACCGGAGTAGGCGGCGGCCATCTGCTCCGGGCTCTTCCCGGTCACCTCGGAGCCATAAAGAGCATAAAGGGCCAGCAGCCTGGCCTTCCTCCTGCCTCCCAAGGCGCCCCCTCTCCGGCCCGCCCGCCCCCCGGTCCGCCCTCCCGGACGGCCTTCCGGCGCGGCGCTCCTTTCCGCAGGCGGGCAAGTCGCGCCCTCCGTCCCTTCTTCTCCCATGGGATTCAAGGGGTATGCAGCCCGACCACGTTGACGTCCACCGCGCTCACCCGGAAGCCGGTCATGCCCTCAACCGACTCCCGCACCAGCTCCTGGGCTCCCCTTGCCACCTCCACGGCATCCTGTCCGTAGTCCACGACAAGATCCAAGTTGAACCTCACCTCGTCCCCCTCCCGGGAGGCCTTGATCCCCCGGATGAGGTTCTTGCGGCGGGGGCGGGACTCGCCCGCCTCCGACCGGCCTCCCGGGGAGGAACCGCCCTTCAACCCCAGCAGGGCCATCCCCGCGATGAGCTCCAGCACCCCGGAGTGCAGCTTGAACCCCTCGTCCTTTCCCGCCATCTCAGCCCACCCGTTCCACGTATTCGCCGCTGCGGGTGTCCACCCGGATGACGTTCCCCTCCTCGATGAACAGCGGGACTTGCACCACCGCCCCCGTTTCCAACACCGCCGGCTTGCTCCCCCCGCTGGCGGTGTCACCTTTGACCCCGGGGGAGGTCTCGGTGACCTGGAGGTCCACGAAGATGGGGAGATCCACTCCCACGGGCTTGCCCTCGTAAAGGGGCATGTC
>Ga0209227_1001752_pt1 | contig 16409 bp, 13 predicted proteins | sample YNPBryantNP2012_FD_185815 | JGI IMG/M metagenome (GOLD analysis project Ga0209227, IMG submission 185815) | Anoxygenic and chlorotrophic microbial mat microbial communities from Yellowstone National Park, USA - YNP Bryant NP 2012 (SPAdes)... ...
AGCTCGGTGCTCCTGTGGTTGCTGGTCATCCTGGGGGTTATCGCCATCTCCGTGGCCGTGATCCTCTTCCTGGTCTTCGCGGGCGGCGGATCCGAGGCCGGCGAAGTGGAAAAAGTGGCGCGCGATCTCTTCCGCTCCATCGAGAACAAGGACGCGGGCCTGTTCCTCGATCTCCTCGAACCCTCCTACCGCGAGCAGCTGGAGGACGCCCTGGGCGGCGACCCAGAGAAACTCCTGAGAGAGTATTTCTTCAGCCAGTTCCCCGACGACATCAAGGTGGTCATCCGCAAGATGGATACCGATATCGACGGCGATAAAGCCGTCGTCAGGGTCACGGATGGCACGGTGACCTACACCGATGAGTCCGGCGAGAAGGTAACGGAGAGGGCCTCCGCGAGCGACATGGATGTGCTGGAGATGGTCAAGGTCAAGGGCGAGTGGTACCTCTCCGGAAGCATGATGAGCGACCTCGGCTTGGGCCCCGAGGAATTAAAAGACCTCCTGGGTGAGCTGGAGAGCGGGAGCGATCTGTCAAGAAATGGAGACCGAGGCAAGGGAAGCGGCGGAGGAACCGTGGGGGAGGGAGAAGAGCCGGGCGGCAGCACCGAAGAGCTGGCCGAGGTGGAGGCGGTGATGCTCCGGTACATCCGTGAGAACTCGGTTCCAGGGCTCACCTTCATCATCAAGACCCTGATGATCAAAGGCGACGAGGCGGTGGGGATCGCCACCTGCATCACCCAGGGATACGAGAATTTCCCGGTGATCGCCAGAAAAGGTCCCGCGGGATGGTACGGCAGCGACATGGGTACCGGGATCGACGTCCCCACCTGGCTGCAAGAGGAGATGGTGGAGATCAACCGGGCGATGAGTGAATACATGCAAAAGTATCAAGATGCCCAGGCAAAAGGGTTGAGCGTGGGCAACATCTGGGCGTGGGGCAACGAGGCCGCAGGCCAGGTCATCGATGCCAACGGCGAGCTGGTGGGCTGGGTGACCGCCACAAAGGGGCCCTCCGGATGGCGGGCCACCGCCTACGGCTACCATGAGATCCTGCCCGACTGGTGCCTCAAAATACTGTACAGCCTGTCGGAATGAACCGGGGGGGCGGGGACGTGATGCCCGTGAAATCCGAGCGGGAGCGCGTCCGCATTTTCCATGGGGGCAAGGTGGAGCGCCGACGGGGCGGATATTGAAAAGCGGCCAAGAAGGGCTCGCCGTGGTGTGGCGGGATACTTGGCAGGGTTCCCGTCAGCCGGAAACGGCGCAAGGATGGTGAGGCGCCTTTCCCTCATCCCCCCGCTGGCATACTTGCGAAAATATCATGATAAGCGCCGGAAATGGCGCGGGCGTTGTCCGGAGCCGTTCCCCGAAAGGTGCCTCGCCGCGCCTCCGGGCCCGTCGCAGGCCGGGGCCGGCACCGGCTTCACATGCCGCGGGGGCCGCCCTGGAGGTACCGCTCGGGGTCCCGGTCGAAATCCTTCTTGCAGTTCACGTTGCAGAAGTAGTAGGTCTTGCCCCGGTGCTCCGAGGTGGCCGCCGCCTCCTTTTTCTTGACCTTCATGCCGCAGACCGGGTCAACTGCCTTTCCCCACATCTTCCCCTCCTCCTTCTCGCGCGACTCCTCCCTTTTTCCGCGATCCTCCTTGAACCGCCTCAGGCGCAGGGAGTTGGTGACCACCGAGACGGAGCTGAAAGCCATGGCCGCCGCGGCGTAGATGGGATTGAGCAGGCCCTCCTTGCCCAGCAGGGGATAGAGCGCGCCCGCCGCCACCGGTATGCCCACCGCGTTGTAGAAGAAAGCCCAGAAGAGGTTCTGCTTGATGGTGCGGAGGGTGCGCCGGGAGAGCTCCAGGGCGGTGGCCACTCGGCGCAGGTCCCCGCCCATGAGGGTGATGTCCGAGGCCTCGATGGCCACGTCGGTCCCGCTGCCCATGGCCACTCCCACGTCGGCCTGGGCCAGGGCCGGAGCGTCGTTGATGCCGTCCCCCACCATGGCCACCACGCGGCCTTCATCCTGCAGCCGCCTTATCTCGGCGGCCTTGTCCCCCGGGAGCACCTCCGCCAGCACCCTTTCGATGCCCGCCTGCTCCGCCACCGCCCGGGCGGCGCGGCGGTTGTCCCCGGTGAGCAGGGCCACCTCCACCCCCAGCGAACGCAGCCGCCTCACCGCTTCCGGCGCCTCCGGCTTGAGGGAATCGGCCACTCCCACCAGGCCCAGCACGCGACCGTCCCGCGCCAGGAAGACGGCGGTCCTCCCCCCTTCCGCCAGCCGCTTCGCCGCTTCCTCCATCCCGTCCATGGCAAAGCCCTTCTCCCGCATGAGGCGCTCGTTCCCCAGCCAGACCTCGCCATTCCCCAAGCGGGCCCGGATGCCCAGGCCGGGGAAGGCCTCGAAACCGTCGACGCCCTGCAGCCGGAGTCCCCTTCTCTCGGCCTCGCGCACCACCGCCGCCCCCAGGGGATGCTCGCTGGCCCTCTCCAGGGAAGCGGCCAGGGCCAGCAGAGCGTCCTCGTCCCCGTCCCGCGCCACCACCTCGGTCACCTCGGGCCTTCCCTCGGTGAGGGTGCCGGTCTTGTCCAGCACCACCACCTGCACGCGGCCCACGCGCTCCAGGATCTCGCCCCCCTTGATGAGGACGCCCAGCTCGGCTCCCTTGCCGGTTCCCACCATGATGGCGGTGGGGGTGGCCAGCCCCAGGGCGCAGGGGCAGGCGATGACCAGCACCGCCACGAAGTTGAGCAGGGCCAGGTTGAGCGCCGGCTCCACCCCGGCCAGCAGCCAGACCAGCAGGGTGGCCAGGGCCACGGCGATCACCGCGGGCACGAAGACGGCGGCCACCCGGTCGGCCAGGCGCTGGATGGGCGCCTTGGACCCCTGGGCCTCCTCCACCATGCGGATGATGCGGGCCAGCACGGTGTCCCCGCCCACCCGGGTGACCCGGAAGAGGAAGGAGCCGGTGCCGTTGACGGTGGCCCCCACCACCTCGTCGCCCGGGCTCTTCTCCACCGGGATGGGCTCGCCGGTTAGCATGGACTCGTCCACCGAGCTGGAGCCCTCGACGACCACCCCGTCCACCGGTATCTTCTCCCCCGGCCGCACCAACACCTGGTCGCCCACCATCACCTGGTCCAGGGGCACGTCCCTCTCCTCGCCGCCGCGCACCACCCGCGCCGTCTTCGCCTGCAGGCCCACCAGCCGGCTGATGGCCTCGGAGGTCCTTCCCTTGGCCCTGGCCTCCAGGTAGCGGCCCAGCAGGATGAGGGCGATGATGGTGGCGGAGGTGTCGTAGTAGACCGCCGCCTCCAGGCCCGCCCTCTCCACGAAAGAGGGGAAGACGGTGACTATGAGGCTGTAGAGGAAGGCGGCGCTGGTGCCCACGGCGATGAGGGTGTTCATGTCCGCGCTGCGGTGCTTGAGCGCCCCCCAGGCACCCCGGTAGAACTGCCCTCCCGCCCAGAACTGCACGGGTACGGTGATCATTAACAATATGTAGAATATCGCATGGTGCCATCCTTGAGGGAAGGACATCACCGACATGGAGAGGGGGATGGCGACGCCCGCCACCACCAGGCTGAAGATCAGCTTGCGCAGGATGGTCCGGCGCTCCCGCTCGGCGAAGACGTCGGCTTTATCCGCTTCCCCGCCTTCCCCTTCGGAGGGAGCCAACACCCGGTATCCCGCCTCCTCCACCGCCCGGGCCAGCTCCTCCTCCGAAACCACGGCGGGGTCGTAGGTGACGGTGGCCTTCTCCGTGGCGAAGTTTACCCCCGCCTCCTCCACCCCGGGCAGGCCGCCCAGCGCTCCTTCCACTCGGGCCACGCAGGAAGCGCAGGTCATGCCGCCCACCCGGATGACCGTCTTTCGCTTCCTCGGCTCTTCGGCCGCCTCAGCCGCGGCTGCTTCTTCGGTCTCCCTTTCCATCGATATCACTTCCCCGGAAACATCCGCTGCTTTTATAGGTTACGCCCTCCACCTTTTCCCATTAATGACCCCGGACATGTGGAGGGGGCGGACCCTGCCGCCCCCCTAATCCCCCATCTGCGTTGAGTCACTCGATGAGCTTGAACATGCTGCGGGGCGCGCCGCAGACCGGGCACCGCTCCGGCGGATCTCCCTCCACGGTGTTGCCGCATACCTGGCAGACATAGATGTCCACCGGCTCCAGGGAATCCAGATTTTCCAGGTACTTGCTGTAAAGCCCCGCGTGGATCTCCTCCACGGCGTTGGCGTTGGCGAAGGACATGTAGGCGGCATCATTCCCCTCCGCCTTGGCCTCCTCCATCATCTTCGGGTACATGCTCTTGAACTCGTGGGTCTCCCCGCTGATGGCCTCCTCCAGGTTCTCCCGGGTGCTGCGTATGCCGCCCATCACCCGCAAATGGGCATGGGCGTGCACCGTCTCCGCGTCGGCGGCCGCCCGGAAGAGCCGGGCCACTTGGGGATATCCCTCTTCCTCCGCCTTCTTGGCGAAGGCCAGGTACTTGCGGTTGGCTTGCGATTCGCCGGCGAAGGCCTCCTTGAGGTTATCGACCGTGCTCATCCTTACCTCCTTCCTTTCCCCTTCTCTCACCGCTGTCTTCCTACTAATTGCCTGTTATGCTTGCGAAGAAATCTTACCCCTAGGTCGCCCGCGATAAACATGACCTCCGTCATCACCTCCGTCAGACCCGGAGCGCTCCAGGCGGTGGGAGAAACGCATCCGCTCACACATCCTCATTCGCCCGATCACGGCCTTCTTCTCCCCTTCTCCCTACGGGCATGCTGCGCAGGTCCCGCAGGGCCAGAAGGAAGGCGGAGCCGCCGACGAGCAATCCCAGGTAGAAATCGAGGAAGCGCCAGATGAGGGTGAGCAGCCCCGCTAGGTCCGGTTGGAGGAAGCTGCTGTAAACGGCATAAAAGCCGGGCTCCGCCATCCCGCTGCCGCCGGGCACGGGGATGAAGGGCATCAGGGTCACCACTACCAGCTGGGCCACCAGAGAGCGCAGGAAATACTCGGGGTGTCCCAGAGCCACCATGACCACAGGCATGGTCAAGAGGTTGGAACCCCAGAAGAGGGCGGCGTAAAGCGTCGCCAGCAGCAAGGGCTTGGGGCCCAGGGTGGCTATCTGACGCAGGAAGGAAGCAAAACGGGCAGTCTCTCGGGAGATCCGTTCAACCCAGGCCTCCAGCCGGGGACGCCGTGAGAGCCGGGGGCAAGACAGACGGAAAGCTTCCGCCATAGTCCTCTCCGGCCTGCGCAAGGCTGCTAGCACGGCCACGGCGAAGACCAGGCAGGCAGCTACAGCCACGTAGAGCAGTCCCCGGAAGGCGAAGTTCAGGTTGATGCGGCTTGCTCCCAGCCACAGGGCCAGGGGCATAGATAGCAGCAGCAGAAAGGTTGATACGGCCATGCCGAAGGCGATGACCGCGGCAGAGACCCCGGGTTCCAGTCCGTAGCGGTAGAGAAGGTAGGCCTCGGTGACCACGCCCCCCGCCCGCATGGGGGATATAACTCCGGCGAAATTGCCGGCGAAGACCACCTTGAGCAGATCCCGGAAGGGTATGGCGACCCCGCTGGGGACGGAAAGCACCCGGATGCGCAGGGCCGCCCACACCCAACGGGTGATCGCCAGGCCCACCGCCAGCAGCAGCCAGGGCACCGATAGGCCGGCGAGGGTGTGGATGATCTCCTCGTCCATGGTCAGCAGGGATATGAGCGCCAAGGCGGCGGCGCTCAAGCCCACCGCCAGCAGCAGCCAGCGCCTGATGCCTGAACGCTGCTCCTCGAAATTCTCCTCCACCCGGGACATCTCTTGACCCCCGTTCATCTTTTCAGCAAGCTAAAGGGGCCCGCCCCCGGGGGCCCCTAAGCCGCAGGACGCGCGCGGTCAGCGCCTGGTCAGCTCACCAGCTCGATGATCATGGCCATGCCCTGGCCGCCGCCGATGCACATGGTGGCAATGCCGTAACGGCCTTTAACCTCCTTCAGGGCGGTGATCAGGGTTACCACGATGCGGCAGCCGGTGGCCCCCACCGGGTGCCCCAGAGCCACCCCGCTGCCGTAGATGTTTATCTTCTCCGGCGGGTAACCGATCTGCTGGATGCAGTAATAGGCCTGGGCGGCGAAGGCCTCGTTCAGCTCCATCACGTCGATGTCATCCAAGGTCATCCCCGCTTTCCTCAGGACCTTGTCCACGGCGTAGATAGGGCCCACGCCCATGATCTCGGGGTCGCAGCCGATGGCGGCGTATTCCACCACCCGGGCCTGCGGCTTCACCCCCAGCTCCTCCATCCTCTCGCGGGAGATGAGGACCACCGCGGCGGCGGCATCATTGAGGCCGGAGGCATTGCCGGCGGTCACCGTGCCGCCCTCCTTCTTGAAAGCGGGCTTCAGTGAAGCCAGCTTCTCCAGGGTGGTGTCGGGGAGGGGATGCTCGTCGGTATCGAAGACGACCGTCCCTTTGCGGGTCTTCACCTCCACCGGCACGATCTCTTCCTTGAACTTGCCCTCGGCGATGGCCCGGTTGGCCTTGGTCTGGCTCTCCAGGGCGTACTGGTCCTGCTGCTCCCTGGTCACCCCGAAGCGCTCGGCGATGTTCTCGGCGGTCTCGCCCATGATCAGGCCGGTGTAGGGGTCGTGCAGCACGTCCCAGAGGGCGTCGATAAGCTTGGAATCCTGCAGCCGCCTTCCCCAGCGAATATCGTTGGTGTAGTAAGGCGTCGAGCTCATGCACTCCACCCCCCCCGCGATGACCACGTCGGCATCGCCCAGGCGGATGCTCTGGGTGCCCGCCACCAGCGCCTGCATGCCGGAGCCGCAGCCGCGGATGACCACGTGGGCGGGGACGGTATTGGGGATGCCCGCCTTGAGCGCCGCCAGGCGGGCTACGAGGTTATTCTCGTCGGTGCGGGGGATGACGTGGCCGAAGACGACCTCGTCCACCTGGTCGGGCTGGATGCCCGCCCTTTTCATGGTCTCCACCGTGACTATCGTTGCCAGGTCGCCTGGCTTGAAATCTCGTAGAGTGCCTCCGAACTTTCCGATGGCGGTGCGGCAGGCGCCGGCGATGTAGACCTCCCTCATCCTCCTACCTCCTCTGTCGCGACGAATACTGTCAGTCCGGCAAAAAGCAAGGCCATTTTACTATAATGGCAAGGGCATCTATAATCTTTACTCGATGTAATATTTTCAACCGGAGGGGAGGTCGCAAGGAGATGGAGTGCAAGCACTATGAGGAGAACCGGGCCCGCTGCAACTGCACCTACGAGCCCTGCTCCCGCAAGGGCTACTGCTGCGAATGCCTGCATTACCACCGGCGGATGGGCGAGCTGCCCGCCTGCTACTTCTCCCCCGAGCAAGAGCGGACCTACGACCGCAGCATCGCCAACCTGGCGCGCAAAGGGTGAGGCGGGCGGGAGAGAGGTCGCGAAACGCCCGGTGTCGTCCTCCAGCCCCGAGGCCGTATGCGTTCGGCCCCCCAGCAAACCCGGGGGTGCTCATCGGGGGACGGTCAGGTAAACTGTCACCAATTGCAAAGGCCGGGCGCCCAAGCGAGCGGCCAGGTCCCCCTCTCGCTCCGCCAGCCCCAGCCAGCCCGAGGAATCCGCATAGATGAGGGCCTCGCCGGGGGCGGCCTCCCCGAAGGTATCCAGGAAACGGGCGGAGAACTGCCTCTCCCCCACGTCCACCAGGACCTCCTCGCCTTTCTCGACCCCTCCGAGGGCATCCTGACCGGCGCTCAGCCGCAGATTGCCGAACCTGTCGATGTCGATGACCCGGCAGTGGACGGCGCCCCGGGTAAGGACCGGCTCCTCCCAGGGGGGAGGGGCCAGGGCCTCCACCCCCACCGGGGATCCCGCTTCTTCCGGGGGCATGCCCGAGGCCAGGCGGGCAGCTGCAGGCGCGAAGAGGTCGCGCCCATGGAAGGTGGAATGTGGCGGCTCAAGCCCCAGCCGATCACCTTCCAACGACCACGCCGCCTCTACGTCCCCCAGCCGCCCCGCCGCCGGTAGCAGCAGCCCGTTGTCCGGCCCCAGGAGCAGGTCGCCGCGGCCGCACCGCAGCAGCAAGGCCCGCCTTTCCGTCCCCACGCCGGGGTCCACCACCGCCAGGCACACCCCAGGCGGCAGATGGGGTAGGGCCGCGGCCAGCACCACCGCTCCTTTACAAACGTCGAAGGGAGGGATGTCGTGGCTCACGTCCAAGATGGCCGCGGAGGGCAATCGGGTGAGGATCGCCCCCTTCATGGCCGCCACGAACTCGTCGGCGGTGCCGAAGTCGCTCAGGAGGTAGATAGGGAGCATCCCGCTCATCCCCCGCCGGACCGCGGGCGGGAAGGGAGAAAATCCACGAGCACCCGCCGCGTGCGCGGCCCGTCGAACTCGCAGAGGAAGATGCCCTGCCAAGTCCCCAGCTCCAACCTTCCCTCCCTGACCGGGACCAGCTGGGAGAACCCGGTCAGGGTGGCCTTGATGTGGGCGTCGGCGTTGCCCTCACGGTGGCGGTAACCTCTTCCCTTGGGAACCAGTTTCTCCAGGTGCTCCAGGATATCCGCAGCCACGCTGGGGTCAGCGTTCTCGTTGATGGTGACCCCGGCGGTGGTGTGGGGCACATAGACCAGCGCGGCTCCATCCACCGGCCCCCTCGCGGACAGAGCCCGCTGCACCTCCGCGGTGATGTCCACCAGCTGGCAGCGGTCGGAAGTCCTCACCTCGATGACCTCGCCCATGAATGCCGCCTCCCCCGCTCCGATCACGAACCGGCAGCCGGTACGGGCGGATGCGCCTTGCCCCGGCCCTCCGGCGCAGGTTCCACTCCCACCACCGAGTAACCCTCCTCGCTGGAGACCCAGCTCACCTTGCTGGGCACGCCCTCCAGGGCCTCGTAGCAGCCGGCTATCCTCCCGGCCACCAGGGCATCGTTGAAGGGGTTCTCCACCCTCACCTTCAGCTGCCTCTCGATCTCCTCCACCTCAACCGGGTTGCCCATCCCCCGCAGCTGCATCTCCTGGAACAAGGCCAGCAGGCCTCCCTCACCGTCCAGGCGCCTCCGCGAGAGGCGCTCACGCATGAGGTCGGCCTGCCTGCGGGCCACCACCAGGGGTATGTCCTCTCCTAGTTCCCTCTCCATCTCGGCGAAGATGGCGTTGATGCCCTCCACGGAGAGGAAGGCCTCGCGGTAGGCGGTGCGGCGGTTGGTGATGATCCCGTTGACCAGATCCCACTCGAAGGTATCTCGCAACAGGAGGGGGGCCTGGCAGCGGGGGCAGCGCGGCAGCTCCACCTCCCCCTCGATGTAAGGGGAGCGGGGGATGGGGACGTCGTAGGGCTCCTCCTCGGTGCGGCGGAACTCGATGAGGGTGGTCCCGTTCTCCCTCTTCCATTCCACCGCCATGTTCACCCCCAGCATCAGCTGAAAGGCCCCCAGGCAGTCCCCGATAATCAGGGGGATGGAGTGGGGATTGCGGACCCGCATGAGGCTGCGCCGGCGTCCCTCGTAGGCGATCATGGTGATGCTGCCGTAGCCCATGGCCCGGGCGTAGTCGGCGATGCGCCGGAAGGCCCCGCGGGCGAAGAAGAACTTCTGGAAAACATCCGGTATGGAACGCACCACCCTGACGAGGGCAGGGGGTAGGGTGGCCTCCACCATAGCGCGCCCTATGGGCCTCTCCGCCTCCATGAGGATGCGGTCTATGGGGGATCCCAGCAGCTCGCCGAGATAGGAGAGAAGGTTGAAGAGCTCGTCGATCTCGATGAAGAAGAGCCGCAGGTCGGGAAGGTTTCGCGCGGCTATGGTGCCGCCGCCCGTCCAGCGGATGTTCCTGCCGAAGACCAGCGGTGTCTCACACTCCCGGCAGCGCTTCATGGTCATGGGCTGTCCTCCTGCTGGCTCCGCCGAGGCCGCACCCGCGGTCGATAAGCAACGACGCGGCGTTTCTCCCGCTCGGTCGCCGCCCACTGCAACCTGTCGTCTTCGATGATTATACCTTCAAAATCACGAAGGGAGCGGGTTCCCCTGAGCGAGAGCGTCTTCCCCACAGTCGGCGACTGGCAACGTGCGCGTTGGGATATCCCAGGGAAAAACCGCCGGGGGATATAATAAGTCCGCAGGTGCTGTCGGAGACGGCCCCGCACCCGCTGCGGAGCCCAGAGCGGGAACGGGGGAGCGTGGAGGGAGGTGCCGCATGGGCGAGCTTTTCCAGCCGGTGCACGAGGATTTCCGCAAGTCATTAAGGGAGTTCATCGAGAAGGAGCTGGCGCCCCACGCCGACGAATGGGAGGAGGCCGAGGATTTTCCCTACGAGTACTTCCGCAAGATGGGGGATCTCGGCTTCTTGGGCATGCAGTACCCCGAGGAATACGGGGGGGACAACGACATCTTGGCCGAGGCGGTCTTCCACGAGGAGATGCCCCGCTGCGAGTCCGGAGGGGTGGCGGCGGCCTTGGGAGCCCATATCGCCATCGCCATGCCCCAGATAAACAGGTTCGGCACCCCCGAGCAAAAGGAGAAATACCTGATCCCGGGGATCCGCGGGGAGAGCATCGGAGCGCTGGGCATCACCGAGCCGGGGGGAGGCTCCGACGTCGCCGGCATCACCACCTACGCGGTGCGGGACGGCTCGGACTGGATCATCAACGGCTCCAAGACCTTCATCACCAACGGGGTAAAATGCGACTGGGTGGTGGTGGCGGCCAAGACCGACCGGGACAAGGGGTACGGGGGCATCTCCCAATTCATTGTGGACCGCGGCACCCCTGGATTCGAGACCTCCAAGCGTCTGAAGAAGTTGGGGTGGAAGGCCTCGGACACCGGTGAGCTCTCCTTCATCGATTGCCGGGTGCCGGCCGATGCCCTGCTGGGGGAGGTCAACCGAGGGTTCTTCCAGATCATGGCCAACTTCGCCTGGGAGCGGCTGACCCTGGCCCTGGGCTCGGTGAGCGGGGCCCAGCTGCTGCTGGAAGGGACCATCACCTATGCGAAAGAGCGGGAGGCCTTCGGCCAGCCCATCTCCAAGTTCCAGGTCATCGCCCACTACTTCGCGGACATGGCCACCCGCATCGAGGCTGCCCGACGCCTCACCTATCACGCCCTGGAGCTCTACGTGCAAGGAGAGAACCCCATCAAGGAAGTGGCCATGGCCAAGCTCTTCGCCTGCGACGTGGCCTGCGAGGTGGCCGACCAGTGCCTGCAGATATTCGGGGGTTACGGCTACATGGACGAGTACCCGGTCTCCCGCTCCTTCCGGGACATGCGCCTGGGTCCCATCGGCGGGGGTACCCGGGAGATCATGCGGGAGATAATCTCGCGGACCCTGGGGCTTTGAGGGGACAGTGAGCAAGGTCGCCCTACCACGGGGCGCGCGCTGAGGCACTCTACCTACCTGGAGGCCCTAGGCAACAGGAAAGTCATCCACGGTTTGTGGGTGAAAGGAGGGCGCTTATGGACGAGATGAGGTGTCCGAACTGCGGTGTCACGACCAGGCAAGGGAGGTTCTGCGCCCGCTGCGGCGCTCCTTTGGCGTCTGGGCAGGATGAGTCGCAGACCGCGGCATCCACTCCGCCTCCTCCCACCCCGACCGGAGGCCCCGTTCCCCCGCCACCCACCATCCGCTTGGCACCCCCACCGCCGCCCAAGCAGCCGTCACCGCCCTTCGCCCCAATGCCCCCCTCTCAAGCCCCCGTTCCTCCCCCTAAGGGAAAAGGGGCGGCCAAGGCCATCATCGCGGGGGTCCTGGGTTTGCTGATGATCGCCGCCGCCGTGGTCCTGCTGCTGGGGTTCGCGGTGGGACCCAAGTGGTTCGTGGGGGAGAAAAACGGCAAAGCCGCGGAAACCGATATCTCTGAGGACTCAGGCGACAAGGACGCCAAGGGCGAAAAAAAGGACAGCGGCAAGGATGGGGGGGAGAAAGGCGGCGCCGTAACCGGTATAGTCGTGCCCATGCCCCCCGGGTGGCAGCATGGGTCCGAGGTCATGGGCGGAGACATGGCCGACCTGCTGGAGAGCGGGGTGGGCGGCACGGGAACCATCGAGGCCTTCTACGCGGACAGCAGCATGACCAAGATGATCATCGCCATGAGCATTGATAACAAGGGTTTTAGCGACCTGCCACCGGAGGACGCCACCCTCACCGAAATGAATGAATACATCGAGAAAAACCGCGAGGAGCTGTTGGGCGCTTTCACCAGCGGCCTGCTCTCAGGTGGGGCTTCCGGCGCTGACGTAGGCAGCATCAAGGCCTTCCAGACCAAAGCGGGAGACGTGGGTGTGGAGATTCCCCTCCGCGCTGGAATGGGTAATGCTCTCGACCTGGGGGCGGACATCCTCGTCTTTTTCAAGAGTGATAAGACCTTTGTGGTCATGCTCATGTCGATGGCAGGGCCCGTTCCTCCGGATACAGTCAAGTTGCTCAAGGACGATATAACCTTCAAGTAAGAGCGGCGGGAGCAGGGGAGAGCTGGGCGTTCTATCGAGAGATGACGGGCGTAGCGCCGCCTCCGCGCCGGCGGTCTTCCTGCGGGTTCCCGGCAAGCGCCGCGAAAGAAAGGAGAGGGGATGGAGTACGAGACCTTGCTATACGAGGTGGAGGGGGAGACCGGCATCCTCACCCTCAACCGCCCCCGCGTGGTCAACGCGGTGAACAAGCGGATGTTGGACGAGCTCAACCATTTCTGGAAGGAACGCCAGGAGGACGGGGCGGTTCGCGTGATCATCGTCCTAGGCGCGGGAGAGAAGGGTTTCTGCTCGGGGCTGGATATGAAGGCGGCGGGCACGGAGTTCCACCAGGGTATCCCCACCGCCCGCAGCGTCTTCGAGGGCCAGAGGGGCTTTTCCCGCATAATCCACCTGATGCGCTCCTGCCCGCAGCCGCTCATCGCCGCCGTGCACGGTCCGGCCATGGGGGCAGGCCTCTCCTTCGCCCTGGCCTGCGACATCCGCCTCGCCTCGGAGGATGCCATGTTCTGCGCCCAGTACATCAACATCGGCACCGGCGGAGCGGATATGGGTTCCTCTTTCTTCCTGCCCCGCATCGTGGGCTGGGGCCGCGCCGCCCAGATGTGCCTCACCGGGGAACGGGTCTTCGCGGAGGAGGCCCTGCGCATCGGGCTGGTCAACCGGGTGCTCTCACGAGAGGAGCTGATGCCGGCTGCCCTGGAGATGGCCAGGGTGATGTGCTCCAAGAACCCCCTGGGGCTGCGTCTGACCAAAGATGCTTTCAACGCCGCCCTCAACGGCAGCTCCCTGGAGGACGCCCTGCGCATGGAGGACCGCAACCAGGCCCTGATCATCTCCAACGGCATCACCGAGGGACTCCCCGGCCTGGGGACTTGAGGAGCAAGATGCCCGCGCAGCCCCGCGACGCCGCGACCCTGCTGCTGCTTCGAGACGCTCCCGCCGAAGGGCTGGAGGTCCTGATGGTGCGGCGGCACGTGCGCAGCGAGTTCGCCGCGGACGTGTTCGCCTTCCCGGGTGGGGCGCTGGAGGAGGAAGACCTCTCGGAGGAAGCCGCAGAACTCTGCCGCGGCTGGGAGAGGCGGGCGAACCCGCCTGGAGCCAGTCCCGGAAACGACGCCGACCGGGACCTGGCCCTCCGCCTGGCGGCCATCCGCGAGACCTTCGAGGAGACCGGCATCCTCCTGGCCCATCCCGCCGGCGGTAGTCCAGCGTCCCTGCCGAAAGGACCTGGCGGTATGTCTTCTTTGAGGCGGGAGCTGGGGAAAGGAGGGACCGCCTTCGTGGGCCTGCTGAAAAGGGAAGGGCTACTCCCGGCAGTTGAGCTGCTGGTGCCCTTCGCCCGCTGGATCACCCCGGAGGCCATGCCCGTCCGCTTCGACGCCCGCTTCTTCCTGGCGGAAGCCCCCGCGGGACAGGAGCCCCTCGTCGACGGAGCGGAGATAAGCGGATGCGCCTGGGTAAAGCCGGCGGAGGCGCTGCGTAGGTGCCGAGAGGGGGACTTCCCTATGCTCCCCCCCACCGTGGCCAACCTGCGGGAGCTGGCTTTATCCGATACGGTGGACGGGGCCATGGACGCCGCCCGGCGCAGAGAGGTGGTCACGGTCATGCCCCGGGTGGTGAGCGAGGGGGGCAGGATCAAGCTTATCCTGCCAGGAGACCCTGGATATGACGGTTAACCTCAGTGGCTTAGAGGTAGCGAACGAGGCCGGCTAAACGCCCTTGCGGGCAAGCAGAACGATTAGCGGATGCCGCCCGAAAGCCGCGGATCGAATCACTCAGAGGGAACATAGGGTCCGGCTTCTACGCGGCAGGGCAGGGTGAACTTGAAGAGCGCCCCTCCTCCCGGGTTGTCCTCGCACCAGATGCTCCCGCCGTGCGCCTCCACTATCCTGCGGGCGATGTAAAGGCCCAGGCCCACGCCGGGCTTGGAATGGTAGATGGCCTTCCCCACCTGGTAGAGGCGCCCGAAGACCTTATCCCGTTCCTCCGGGGGCACCCCGGGCCCCCGGTCCGCCACTGCCAGCTCCACCCCCTCGTCCCGCTCCCGGGCCCGTACCGCCACCTCCGCTCCCGGCGGGGAATATTTCGCCGCGTTATCCAGCAGGATCACCAGCACCTGGGCCAGCTTCTCCGGGTCAGCCCAGCAGGACGCGAGTCCCCCCTCCGCTTCCCAGCGGAAGGGATGGGAGAAACCGCGCGAGCACATCTCCCCGATGACCCCCTCGACCAGCTGTCCCAGGTCCACCTCTCTCCGGTAGATGGAGAAGGCACCGCGCTCGATGCGGGAGGTGTCCAGCAGCTCGTTGACCAGGCGGTCCAGGCGCTCCACCGCCCTCTTTAGGGCCGCCAGCGACCGCTCCCGCTCCTCCGCGGACATCCCTTCTCCGAAGCTGCGCAGCATCTCCGTGTAGCCCTTCATCAGGCCGATGGGGTGCCGCAGTTCGTGCGAGGTTATGTTGATGAAGTCGCGCAGGGCTTCCTCGTGGTCCCGCCTCTCCTCCTGTACCGCCAGGGAACGTGCCAGCATCCCCATGAGCTCCTCCTCCTCCCGGGAGAAGGGCTCGTCCCAGCGGTCCACGGCGCAGAGCAACCCCACCCTCTCCCCGCGGAGGAGCACCGGACAGGCCAGCAGCCTGCCCACACCGTTTCCGGCACCGCCCGAGCTCATCCTCAGCCCCCCGTTTCTCGCATACCTGGCCACCGCGTCCTCTTGGGCCTCCCGAGAGGCCAGCTCGAGAAGGGGCTCCAAAGCCTCGGGCTGCCGTATATGAGATCCCTCGGCGACGGAAGAATAATCCTCCCGTTTCCCTTCCCGGCGCTCCCTGCGGTAGACCATAAGGTCGCAGCCGATCACCTCCCTGCCCGTGCTCACCAGCATCTCCAGATTGTCGCGGAAATCGGCCCCCAGCTTTAGAAAACATACGTTCAGCTTCTCCAGCCGTTCCTCGGTCCGCTTGCGATCGGTTATGTCACGCGTCCCCAGGACCGCCCCCGCCAGCCTCCCCTCCTCGTCGAAGATGGGGTTGGCCACCGACTCCAGCCATAGGTAGTGGCCATCGGCGTGGCGGTAACGGTACTGGACCTTGATGGGCCCCGGCCTCTCCAGCCCCTTGGCGTACTCCGCCGTAAGGCGCTCAAGGTCGTCTGGGTGCAGGAACTCGAAGATGGAATGGCCCAGCATGTCCTCGGGCCCGTAACCGAGGATGGTCCGGTGGGAAGGGCCGATGTATTCGAAGAGCCCCTCCGCGCTGACCTGGCTGACCATGTCCATCATGTTGTCGGTGATGCGTCGGAGCCGCTCCTCGCTGGCGCGCAGGGCCTCCTCGAAGCGCTTGCGCTCGCTGATGTCCCGCCCCACCCCCAGCAGGCCGACCACCCTCTCCCCCTCGTACTGGGGGGTCACCACGAACTCCCCGGTGACGTACTCGCCGCGCTGGTTGCGGAAACGCAGCTCATAAAGGGGCGGCTGCTCTCCCCCCATCACCCGCCGGAACATGAGCAGGGCCTCTTCTCGGTCCTCGGGATGGATGAGCTCGAGGAAGGAGCGGCCCAGCCATTCCTCCACCTCCCAGCCGGATACGCGGCGGAAGGCTGGGCTGATGGAGGTGGCCCGACCCTGCCGGTCCATGGTGAAGATGATGTCCCCGACGTTTTCCACCAGGCTGCGGTACCGTTCTTCCGCCGCGCGCAGCACCTCCTGGGCCCGCCTTTCCTCGGTGACGTCCCGAGAGTTGATCACCACCCCCCGCACCGCGGGGTCCTCCAACAGGTTGCGGCCCACCGCTTCCACCAGGCGCCATCCACCGTCCCGGTGCCTGACGCGGTATTCCGTCCTCACCTCCTGGCCGGGGTTCTCGATGCCCTCGGCGAAGACCCTGCCTATCCTCTCCAGGTCATCGGGGTGGAGGAAATCGAAGGCGGAGCGGCCCAGCATCTCCTCCTTGCTGTAACCGAAGACCCGCCGGTAAGAAGGGC
>Ga0209227_1001755_pt1 | contig 16397 bp, 16 predicted proteins | sample YNPBryantNP2012_FD_185815 | JGI IMG/M metagenome (GOLD analysis project Ga0209227, IMG submission 185815) | Anoxygenic and chlorotrophic microbial mat microbial communities from Yellowstone National Park, USA - YNP Bryant NP 2012 (SPAdes)... ...
CTTTTTGAAATACCCCATGAGGTGAAAAAGAACGTTGGTGTTTTTCTTGACGGTGGCTTTAAGTTTCAAGGCTTCCGTCATGATGTGTTCATAGCGCTGGTAAAGGGTGTCCAGGGGTAAGGTTTTCCCTTCCGCCACGAGTTTTCCCAGTTCCCGATGGTGCTTGGGACTGTGGGCCATGTAGAACAGCTTGTGGTCGGTGTGGAACTGCACAAGCCGCCCCAGGTCTTTGCCGCCGCGCACGTGGTCGTCCCATCGCTTGCGATGAAAGATTCTTTCGACGAAATTTTCCCGAAGGACTTCATCGTGCAGCCGACCTTCCTCTTCCACGGGAAGGTGCGGGAAGGTCTTCATAAAGAGCCCCGCAAAGAGGCCCACCCCTTTCTTTTGAGGCATGCCCTTGGCGTCAAAGATTTTGACCCGTTCCATGCCGCTGCTGGGGGAATTGCTCTTGAAGATGAAGCCGCACAGGTTTTCCGCCTTGAGTTCTTCCAGGCGCTTTTCAGCCCACCGCAGCATCTGGTCGGTGACATCCCGTCGGGTGCGTGTGGTGATGAGGCGCGGGTTTTCGGGGTCGCCTTCCAGGTGCATGGATTCCCGAGGGATTCCCATACCGCATTCCACTTCGGGGCAGACCGGCACGTAGTCCACGTAGGCTCCGAGAATGTCCGTAATATACCGGTCGTGCTTGTGACTGCCGTCGTAGCGAACGGGCTGACCCAAAAGGCACGCGCTGACGCCCAATCGAATCTTCTCCATGATACGTCCGTCCTCTGCCGCGGGTTTTAGGGGGTCGTGCTCAGGGCAAGGTCGCCTTCCTGGGCGAAAGTGCCGCCGATTTGCCCCAATCCCACCAGGACGAGGGCCAGGGTGATTTCCCTGTCTTCGGCTTCTTCCCGATAACTGACGCGAATTCCCCAGCAGCCGTGCCGGTATTGGACCCCGTAGGCCTGTTTGAAGGAGTCCTGCTTTTCGAAGGAATAGTCGTAGAGCGCGTAAAGGCTGAGGCGGGGGTGCACCTGCACGGCCGCGCTGCCGATAAGTTCGTCCACGCTGGGGTCTTCTCGGTACCGGTACGTCACCTGCGCCCAGTCTCCACGATGGGAATTGAGCCACAGGGAGAGGTCATGGAGGGTGGTTCGGGTTTGGGAGGGAGAGTATGTAGCGTCGTAGGACAGGGTGAGATACCGTTCGGGGGTGATATCCACGGCCAATTGCAGGTCGGAAAAGCGCTTTCCCGGTTCAGTTTCGATGGGCGGCTTTTCGATGTCGGCATCCACAAGGTACGCCTGATGCAGCCCGACCCGGGCCCATTCCCGATAGGCCGTCCAGGGTTCCTTGGTTCCCGTAGAGCCGGTTTTCTTGGTGGTGAAGAAGCTGGAAAAACCGTAAATGACGGTGTTTTGGCGGCTGATACGGTCCAGGGAATCAAAAAGGGGAAGGTCGTTCTGATCGATATCGGGGATGTAGGTGTAGAATACATCCGGGCGAATGACGTGCTGCACGGCGAAGGTATCGGACGGCCGATAGACCCGTTCCAGACGCGTTGAGGCGCTGAGGCGCGCTTCCGGAACCCATCGCGAAGCAAAAGCCGAACCCTCGCTGCCGTTTCCGTCCGTCTGGTAGAGCGTCGATCGCAGCCCCACGGACGGTTCCACGGCCAGATAGGGAAGCCACTGCAGGGGGGACGCTAGAGACGGAGCGATGTCGGTGCGGACCCCCTTTTCCCCTTCCGGACGCCAGAAATGGACCATGGACGAATCCACGGTGTAGTAAGCGGGCCAGGACTCCAGAGGGGAAGGCGTCACCGCCGCACGAACGTAGGGAAGGTGCTGAAGTGTGGTTTCATCGAGCGTGCGGTCCAGCTGGTCCCAGTAGCGCACATCCATGCTGGCCACGGCCGATTCCCAGCGCCGCAAAAGATAAAGGCTCGATTCTCGGCTTGTCACCGTCTCGTCGTTCAGGATCTCCCGCTGGCTCACCCGCCGAAAGGCACGGTTCGTGGCGCTTTGGGAAACGGATCCGGACTTGAATTCTTTCAGGAAATGGCGATCGCTCACCATGTCCAAATCCACGAACATTTCCACGTCGTGAGGCAAGGCGGCGCTGTGGCGGGCGCGCAGCCAGTAGCGATCCTTTTCTTGAAAGGGGTATCCCTTGTCCGCCAGATGATCGCGGTCCGCCTGGTCTTCCAGGATATTCAGCATCCAGACCCCCTCGCCCAGGGTTGCATGGGCGATGCGGTATTCGGCGCCGAGCATGGCGCCGCGTTTTTCCATGGCATTGACGGAAAATGTCCAGTCCATGTCTTGACGCCACGCCCAGTAGAACGGCACTTCCACGTACGGGCCGTGAAGGGTGCTGGACCCGAAGGTGGGCATGAGAAAGCCCGATTGGCGCTCCCTGTTGACGGGAAAGAGGGCGAACGGGGTGTAAAAGACAGGAATTTTGCCCAGGCGTAACACACCGTGCTTGGCCCAGCCCAGCCCGTCCACTGTGACGTCCATATCGGCGAAAGAGACGGACCAGTCAGGGGACGACGGGTCGCAGGTGGTGAAGGTCCCTCGAGACACATGGTACCGGTCGGGACCTCGCTTGGTGATGCTTTTTCCGGAGACGTAGAAACCGTTTTCCGAAAAGTAAACCGTCCCCCCGTCCACCCAGCCCGTTTCCGTATCCAAATGCCAGATGACCTTGTCTCCCGTGAGCCAATCCGATCCGTATTGGATGCGCACCGATCCCGCCAGTTGGGCTTCCTGGCGGTTCAGGTCCACCTGCGCCCAGTCGGCGCGGATGGATTTGTCTTGAGAAGTGATGCGCACGTCCCCTTCCGCTTGGTAGATGCGGTTGATGGCGTCGTAGCGCAGGGTTTGGGCTTCAATGGACCATGGCGAATCGCCTTGGGAAAAGAAATTTTTGGCCTGGGACGGATCCTTGGCGGCGGCGTGTCCTTCGGGGCACGAAGGGCACTCCAGGAGTGCCACCACCCCGAGGGCCGCGAACCAAAGCACAAGAAAAAGGCGATGTGGGCGCATGGTCTCTAGGCCAGCAAGCGGTCATGCACTTGAGACGGTTCTCCGTAAAGCTCCTTCACTTCCCCGGCGAAGTACAGGGATCCAGTGATGCACACGGCATCGTCGGGCGCTGCCATGGATTTGGCTTGGGCGATGGCCTCCGCCGGATTGGGAATCACGAAGATTTTCTTGATGAGCGGGGCGGCAAGGCGCCGCAGCGTTTCCGGATCGGCGGCCCGACCGTAGCGCGGCCGCGTGAACACGGCCGTTTCCGCCAGCGGAAGCAGGCGGCGGAAAATGCCGCGGATGTCCTTGTCGGCCATGATGCCCATGACCAGATGGAGGCGGCGATAGGGGAATGCGGTCGTGAGGGCCGTGCGCAGGGATTCGGCGCCGTGAGGATTATGGGCCCCGTCGAGAACGACCAAAGGAGACGTCTCCAAAATCTCCAACCGGCCGGGCCATCGCACCCGGCGAAGTCCCTCTTTGACGGCCTCGGGATCCAAACGCAGCGCGCCGTTGGCTTCGACGATTTCGAGGGCGGCTAAAGCCGTGGCAGCGTTGGTGTATTGATGTTCTCCGAGAAGCCCTAAGGGAAGGTCGCTCCAATTGTGGGACAGGCCGTGGTAGTGGAAGCGTTGCGGACCGTTTCGACGTGACCGGAAATGAATGCCGTAGCGAAAGAGGGGCGCTCTTTTTTTTAGGCAGGTGGCTTTCAGGGTGCTTTGGACGACAGGCTGTCGCACGGCGGTCACGACGGGGGTGGCGTCCTTGACGATCCCCGCCTTTTCCCGGGCGATGGCCGAAAGGCTGGCCCCCAAAAATTCCTGATGGTCCATGGCCACGTTGGTGATGACGGACACATCCGGGTGAATGACGTTGGTGGCATCCAGTCGCCCGCCCATGCCCGTTTCCACCACGGCCCAGTCCACCTCTTCCTGAGCAAAATAGTGAAACGCCATGGCGGTGACAGCTTCGAAAAACGTGGGCCACTCATCCCCGGAAATCACGCCCATGACTTCTTGAAAAACCTGAAAGATCTTATCGGCCGGCGCTTCTCGGTCGTTGATGCGAAAGCGTTCCGTAAAGCGCACCAGGTGAGGGGACGTGTAGAGGCCCACACGAAAACCATGGCGCGTCAGGATAGACGAGAGCATGGCCGCCGTGGATCCCTTGCCGTTGGTTCCCGCGATGTGGATGGCGCGAAATCGCCGGTGCGGGTCACCCAAGCGGTTCAGCAGGTTTTCCGTCCGGTTCAGCCCGAACTTGATCCCTACTTTCTGCAAGCGGCATAGAAAATCGACGGCGGAATCGTAGTCGGCAATGGTGTTCGGCATCGGTGCGAGCCGCCCCTCCTAGAGCCTGTCCTTGTCTTACGGGACCGCTCCGAGCCGGAACCCGGGTTCCCGTTCTTCAGGGTGTTATCGGCTCTCTTCCTAGCACAATTCGCTGGAGGATGAAAGACGGGAAAAGTTTGCCTGTTGGGGCCGCATCCCCACGTGGGATGCGGCCTGAGGCGTCAGGTGGGTCTCGGCGTGTACAGAACGGCGACGGCCCGAGCCGGTTTGTCGCCCATACAACGGAAACTGTGGCTCAGATCCGAATCGAAATAAATGCTGTCTCCCGCCCGCAGAATTTCCACGCGATCCACGGTTCGGAATTCCACCTCCCCTTCAAGAATGAAAAGGAATTCCTCCCCCTCGTGGCTCTGGAAGACCATTCGATCTGCATCCTGCACGGGGAATTCCACCAGGAAGGGCTCCATGTGCTTATAGCGCTTTCGAAATTCCAGGGACTCGTAAATGTAGTTCGTCTCCCCTTTGCTCTGACCCGGCCGCCTTTCCAGCCGGGACCGCTCCTCGGGCCGCGTGATGGAAATTTTTTCGTCGGTTTCCTGCTCTTGGAAAAAATGGGCGAGAGTGACATTGAGGGCCCGAGCCAGTTTCATGAGGGTCGCGATGGGCGGGACCACGTGGTCGTTTTCGATTTGCGACAAAAAGGGTTTGGATAACCCCGTCTTTTGGGCCAGATCCTGCAGAGTGTACTTGTGCTGCTGGCGAAGCTCCCGCACTTTGTGCCCGATCTTCAGAGCCTTCACAGCCAAGTGAATGTCGTCTTGACCTGCCATCGTGCCTCCTTTGTCCCTGATCCCTGTGCCATGGGGTGACGGCCCGACGAGAGTGCGTGCCCTGGGGAGAATGGGTGGAGGTGGAGACAAGATCGGGAAGATGGGCCCCCTGTCCTGCGGGAACCCATCTTAGCGGAAACTTGATTTGACGGGAACAAAATTCTTTCGGGGGCCTTGCGGAAGGGTGGCGCCCCCGGCGGGGAGGAAGCATTCAGATGGGCGGCGCGATGGTGACCAGCACGCGCATGGCCGATCGAGCGCGAATACCATGGGGTTCGGCGATATCGCACACGACCATGTCTCCCGCCGCCACGGGGATTGTTTTTTCTTCACCCGCTAGGTAATCCCCTTCGCCTTCCAGGATGAGGAGGCTCACCTGGCCTTCAATGTCGTGAGCATGGAGCGGCAGAGCCTGGCCGGGCAAGAAGTTGAAGTTGAGGATTTTGAAATAGGGAGAATCGTGGATGACGAAACGTTTCATCCCTTTTTCCGAAAAATCGTTGGCCTGAAAGATGTTGATGTGTTTCATCGGCCTGCTCCTTTCACCGCCGCCTCGGATCCTTCGGAGATTTTGGGCGCCGTGACGGTTCGAGTTTCCACAATATCCCCGCGGACACCGATGACGATTTCGTCCACGGGAATGTGCGCGCCGGCCTTATCCATGGCTTTTCGCACCACGCCCAAAAGAGCCGAACAGCACGGGACTTCCATGGAGAGCACGGTGACGGACCGGATGGGGTTGGCGGCGAAGATTTGGGCAAACCGTTCCACGTATTCCGCCACGTTGTCGAACTTGGGACAGCCGATCATGACCACGCGGCCGTTAAGGAAACGACTGTGAAAGTCGGGCACGGCCACCGCCGTGCAGTCCGCGGCCACCAGCAGGTCCGCACCGCGGAGAAACGGCGCGTTGGGGGGAATGAGACGGATCTGCACGGGCCAATGGGACAGGACCGAAGCACGCGAACCGGACGTTGGGGCCGGCGCCGGCGCTGTATCCAACAAGCGAATCTGCCGGGACGGACACTGCGGGGCCGGTGGACCAAGGTGCTCTTCGGGGGCAGAGTCCTCCGGCTTACTTTCCAGATGCCGCTCCACGGCTTCGGGATCGAAATCCTCCGCTTCCCGTTCGATGAGCCGCAAGGCTCCCTGCGGGCATTCACCCAGGCAGGCTCCGAGGCCGTCGCAGTAGGTTTCAGAGACCAGGGTCGCCTTGCCGTTTATAATCTCGATGGCGCCTTCGGCGCAGGCGATGACGCACTGACCGCATCCGTCGCAACGTTCCGAATCGATTTCAATAATTTTTCGAAGGATCTTCATGGTGTGAACTCCTTGGGCATTGGACGGGCGCTCGCCGCCCGCCTGTGTTAAAACCTTTCTCCGGCCAACATGCGTTCGGCCATGGATCGTGCCGCCTCGCTGCATAAAGCGTCGAAGCCGGCATCGCGGAGCTCTCGAGCCCCTTCAGGATTTTTTGTGAGGGTTTCTTCCAGGTGCGCCAGGGCGTGGGCGTCCCGAACGCACTGTTCGTTCACGCCGCCCCGAGGGGTCGTCTCGGCCATGGCGGCGATGATGGTGCAGACTTCATCGATAAGATCCGGGCGGGCTCCCAGTCGGGACAAAATGTCCCGGGCCGCCTGGGAAGCTGCATCGGTTTCATCGGCGGATCCGGCTTCGTGCAGCAAGGCCGCGATCAAGACCACCGCGGGATCCGCTCCGAGGGGCATGGCCAGCTTTTCGGCGAATCGAGCGACCCGGCCCGCATGGGCGATGCGTTTGAAATCCCGCCCGAAGTGTTTTTTCATTTCCACGGCGACGCGGTCCTTGAGCAGACTTTCCCTTTGGGCGAGAAGTTCCGGCGGCAGGTCTCCCAGGCACTGATCGGCGAACTTGCAATAAGCCGCGCACCCGAAGTCCATTTGTGGGTTCACGAATTTATGGCCGCACCGGCGGCATTTTCGGCTCGTCTCGTCCTTGAAAAATTCCACCGGTTGGCCGCACTGGGGACATTTGGCTTCAAAAATCGCCCCGGGCTTCCAAAACCGGCTGTCTTGTCCCGGACATCTCATGGCGTGGGCTCCTCTTTTGGCGGCATAGGGTCGTTTCCTTGGTGCACCGTAAAATTAAGAATGTTTCGCCTCGAGTGCCTTGATTTAAGTCAAGGGAGTGATTTTTTCTTCGCTCATTCGCGGCAGCGCCGTCTCTCCCCTTGCCAATCCGCCACGATGCGTTATCTAAGGAAAGAATTTGCCGGAGTCTTTTGGCTTTCTTTAACCCCGACGAGGCCGGCTGGTGGATGGTTCCGAGCGCCTTTGCCGTTTTTTGGATGAAATTTATGATCTATATCATCACCGGGAAATGGTCCCCCCGGACCCGCTGCAGTGCCTCTATGCCTATGAGGACCCCGCGGAACGGGAAGTGGCGGCCCTCGTGGCCGCCTCTCTTGCGGTGGGACGAGCCCAAAGCATCGTGCAGCAAGTGAGTACCGTCCTTTCCCGGATGGGACCGAAGCCCGCGTCCTTCCTGAAACAAGCGGATGCCGACGACGTGCGTCAGGTGTGCCGGGGGTTTCGGTATCGGTTTTTTTCGGAAGACGAACTTCGAGCTTTCCTGGTCGGCGTGGCGGAAACCCTTCGCCGCTACGGTTCTTTGGAATCGGCCATGGCCCACTGCCTCAAAGGCTCCAAAGGCCATGTGCTTCAGGCGCTGGATCTTTTCGCCGCCCAAGTGGCCCGTGCAGGGGCCGTCGATGGGGTGCTGAAAAACCGATTGGTGGCCGTGCCTTCGAGCGGCAGCGCCTGCAAGCGCTGGCACCTTTTTCTTCGCTGGATGGTGCGCTGCGACGCCGTGGACCCCGGCGGGTGGTCGTGTCTTGCGCCCCGCGATCTCATCGTCCCCGTGGACACTCATATGTTCGCCATCGCCCGCACCTGTCGGCTCACCTGCCGCCGGCAGGGTGACCTGAAAGCCGCTCTGGAAATCACGGAAGGCTTTCGACGCATCCGCCCCGACGATCCCGTGCGATACGATTTTTCATTGACGCGAATGGCCATGAAAGGAAAGGAATTGTTGGATTTATGGTGGTCTGTCTCGAAAACGGAGAAAGGAGTTTAGCGATGAGGCGAACGATCCTGATCACGGCCATGGTGCTGATGGGTCTCTGGACGGCCTTTTCCGCTTGGGCCGTCACACCCCACGAAATTTTCCAGGGAAGCACCCTCAACCAGATCCTTCAGAGGGGCACGCTCATTGTGGGCATGGAAGTGGAGTACTACCCCTTTGAATACGCCGACACCAACGGCAAGCCTGTGGGTTTCGACGTGGATCTGGCCAAACTCATCGCCCAGGAACTGGGGGTGCAGATTGAAATCAAGGACATCGAATGGACGGGCCTCATCCCGGCGCTCCAAAGCGGCAAGGTGGATTTGGTCATTTCCGGCATGACCCGGACTCTGGCTCGGGCCAAGACGGTGAGCTTCACCGAGCCGTATTTCACGACCGGCCTGTGCGTGCTTCTCAGCGCCAAGAAAGCGGCGGACATCCAGTCTGTGGATCAACTGAACGCGCCGGATCGTGTCCTGGCCGTCAAGACGGGAACCACGGGGGATCTTGTGGCCACGAAGAAGTTTCCCAAAGCGACCATCAACCGATTCAAGGATGAGACGGCCTGTGTGCGCGAAGTGGTCACGGGGCGGGCCGACGCCTTTTTTTACGACCAGATTTCCATCGCCAAACACCACGCTCAGAACAAGGACACCACCCGGGCCATTCTGAAACCCTTCACCTACGAGCCCTTCGCCATGGCCATACGCAAGGGGGACGCCGATTTCCTCAACTGGCTGAACATTTTCCTGGACACCATCAAGGGCGACGGCCGCTACGACGAGCTCTACCACAAGCACCTGGGAGAAATCATCAAGCCATGATGTCCCGGCTTTTCGTGCGCAGCCTCATCGGGGCCATGGTCGTCGCGACCTTGGCCCTTTTGTTGGGGACCTTGGAGTATCCGTGGAACTGGTGGGTGCCGTGGCAGTATCGAAGCCTGTTCTTGAAAGGCTTTGTCTTTACGCTCCTCATTTCCCTGGGCGCCATTGCTTTAGGGTTCCTCATCGGGGTGGCCGGGGGGCTCGCCCGGGTGTCTAAAAACGACTTCGCCCGCGTTTTGGCTTCCTATTACGTGGAACTGTTTCGCGGCACCCCTTTGCTGGTGCAAATCTACATTTTTTATTTCTGCCTCGCGGCGGCGGTCCACTACGACAACCCCGTGGTCATCGGCATGATCACCCTGGCTTTCTTTTCCGGAGCTTACATCACCGAAATGGTCCGCGCCGGGATCGAATCCGTCGATCCCGGCCAGATTGAAGCGGCCAAGTCGACCGGGCTCAATGAACGCCAGACCATGCGCTATGTGGTTTTTCCCCAGGCTTTTCGGCGCATCATTCCGCCCGTGACGGGACAATTCGTTTCCCTGATCAAAGATTCCTCGCTTCTTTCGGTCATTTCCGTCCGGGAACTGACCAAGGCTTCTGAAGTCATCAACGCCACGACCTACAAGACCTTTGAAGCCTACCTGCCTCTGGCGCTCTTATATCTGGCCCTGACCTATCCCCTGTCTTACCTGACTCAAAAATTGGAGCAGCGTCTCGCCAACGGCAAGAAGTAGTTTCGGGGCACACTTCCAGGAATCCGGCACTGCTTTGAAAGGGCGGGATGCCATGGATCCGTCTTGTGTTGGCGAGCTTCGGCCTTTATGTTACAAGCCGAGTCGATGGGAAGAACGTGGCTTTTAACGTGGAACACGAGGAGATGACGCATGTCCGAGAAGCCGGTCAAGCTGTATGCCCTGAGCACCTGCATCCATTGCCGCCACACCAAAGACTTTCTCAACGAATGCGGTGTCCGATATGAGTGCGTGGATGTGGACACGCTGCAAGGAGAGGAACGGCAGGCGATGATCGAAGAAGTCAAGCGCTACAACCCCAACTGTACCTTCCCCACCATCCTCATTGGCGACAAAGTCATTGTGGGGTTTCGAAAGGACGAAATCGAGGAGGCTTTGAAACCATGACGGCAGCCGAGCTGTATGAAAAACTGCGTCCCGTTCAGGAAGCCAAGGGGTATTTTTTCAATAAAGACCGGGAAGGCATAACCCTGCCTCTTTTGGAAAGTCTGCTCGTCAACAAGGAACGATACGGCTACATGGTTTGCCCGTGCCGTCTGGCTTCCGGTGATCGTGAAAAGGATAAAGACATCATCTGCCCGTGTGTCTACCGTGAACCGGACGTGGCCCAATACGGCAGCTGCTACTGCGGTTTGTACGTGTCCCGGCAATGGAACGAAGGGACCATTCCCCACGTCGTCGTGCCGGAACGGCGCCCTGTGGAAAAGATGTTTTTCTGAAAACGTCCCTTTGCCTGGAACAGCCACCGGAGGCCGATGGTTTTGAAAATCGGGACGGTGTCCTTGCCGACCCCCTACGTCATGGCGCCCATGGCGGATTTGACCCACGCGGCCTTTCGGGATCTGGTCGCGGCATGGGGTGGCTGCGGACTCTACTACACCGAAATGCTCAATGCCCGGATCGTGGCCTCCTGCGATCCGGCGCGGGACCCTTACTGTGCACCCGGATTGAAAGACAGGCCCCGTGCCGCCCAGCTCGTGGGGGACGACCCCGCGGTGGTGGCCACGGCCATCCAAAAATTGCAGGATCTTGGCCGATTTGATCTCTTCGACTTCAACCTGGGCTGTTCCCGGGGCGTGCCGGTTCGACACGGATGGGGAGCGGCCCTTCTAAACCGCCCGGACCGGGTCCGGGAGATTCTCACGGAAGCGCGAAAGGTCCTTCGAAGCCCCCTTGTGGTCAAGATGCGGATTCCCCAAGGAAACGAAAACAGTCTGGAACTTTGGGCGGAACGGTTATCAGCCTGGGGGGTGGACGCCGTGGTGCTTCATGCGCGCTCTGCGCGGGACCTTTTCAAAAGACCGGCCCGTTGGAAGGCGCTCGAGCGGTTCAAAAGGGTTTTCCCCAAGCCTGTTATCGGAAACGGCGACGTGTTTTCGCCCCAAGATGCCCTGCGCCTGATGGAAGAGACGGGCTGCGACGGGGTCATGATTGGACGGGCGGCCCTCATGCGCCCTTGGATCTTTGCTGATGTCGTCCATTACGAGAAAACAGGCCGCCTTCCCGATCCTCCCGATGCGGCCTCCCTCGCGGCACGCTACGCCAAAGACCTGGCCGGTCGGTTCGAGGAGCGGGAGGCCATGCGGCGGTTTCGGCTGTTCGCCTTTTGGATTTGCCAGAATTTTTCTTACGGGGCCCATTACTTTCACACAGCCTGCCGGTCGCCCTCTCTGCGGGCCATGGCGGAAACCCTCCACGGCTTTCTGTCCCGTGAGAGGTTCCCCGAATACCCGGTGCGGCCCTATCTGATGTGACCCGAAAAAGGCACGGCGAGGACCCTATGAAAGAATCCGGAAAACCGACGAGCCGCGGCACGGGGGAAGGGGCGGCCTTCCGCGGGGTCAATTACTGGGCCCGCGTCGTGGGTCGTGAGGAACTCCCCGTCCTGCGTCCGACGGTTATGGCCATCGCCCGGATTTTCTCCGAGGCAGGGGCGTCCTCTTCCGCCATGGCGGATGCGGTGGCCAGGGACCCTTTCATGAGTGCCCGCCTGGTCCGAATGGCCAACAGCGCCTATTACAATCCGGGTTTAAAAAAGGTGAGTGCCATTCCGCGCGCCGTGGTGGTCGTCGGGTTCGACGCTGTGCGACATCTGTGTGTGTCCGCCCGTTTCGTGGAAGAAACCTACGGGGGAGAAAGGCTCGAGGAAATCCTCAGGCGCATCGTGTCCAGCTACAAACAGGCTCTCATGGCCCAATGGCTGGGAGAGTCGCTTCGGGACGCCGCGCCGGAAGAGCTTTACACGGCCGGATTGCTCCTGGATATGGGGCTTCTCGGGCTCCTGGGCGCGGTCCCGCCAGAAACGGTGAGCGCCTTGCGGGAAAAGGCCGCGCGGAGCCTGCTGCGTGAATGGCCTTTGGTGGAAAGAGAGATTTTCGGGTTTGAGTCGCGTCGGCTTACTGTGCGGTTGGCTGAGGAATGGACGTTGGGTGAGCTCGTCAAGCGGGCGGCTCAGGAGCGGGAAGATCCCGATCTGCGCATCCAGTGTGTGCGCATGGGCGCCGCCCTTGTTTTAGCGTCGGCACGGGGTCGGGATTCTGAGGAAGGGGCCGAGGCGCTCCAGGAGGCCTCCGATCGCTTGAAAATGTCCGAAGCGGCTCTCATGCGGATGCTGGAAGCCGCCGAAAGGCGGGCCCTCGATTTTTCTCAAGAACTTGGTCTGGCTTACGAAACGCCGCCGGAGGCCCGGGAGCGGCCGATGCGGAAAGAAGACGAATCGGCCCGGCACGAACCTCCTGCCGAGGCGCACCTTCCCGACCTTTTTCTTGGAAAAGACGTCCCCTTCAAAACCGCCGATATCGCGCGGCAATGGGAACTTGTGGACGACATCCTGGCCTACCTGGTGGATGTAAGGCGCGGGCACACCCAAGGCCTGCTGGAACGGGCCGTGCGCGCCGTGATGGAAGGGGCGGGTCTGGAGCGCGTCATTTTTTTGAGGCTCACGCCCGACGGAAAATGCCTTGAAGTCAAAGGCCTCCACGGCGCTTTCGACCCCCGATGGCACGGGCTTCTCATTCCCGCCCTTGGCTATCCCAACGCCTTCGCCCAGGTCCTGGAAGACCCCCCATGGCTATGGATCCACGAAAAAAGCCCAGCATGGGCAAAAGCCCTCATCACGCCGGAGGTGTTGCCATTTTTCCCATCCCGCGAGCTTTTCGTCGGTCGCGTGGGGCTGGCGCCGAAACCCATGGGGGTTTTGGCTGGAGGACGCCTTTCCGGGAACCCTCCGTTGGACGAAGAAGCCTTTCGTATCTTTCGGCGTTTGTGCAGTCTCGCGTCCCTGGGCATGGCCATGCTTCGCCCCTGAAGCCTGCACCTGATTCCATCACCCGGCAAAAGCGCACAAAAAAGCCCGGCCGCAGCCGGGCTTTCGTGAATCTCATCTCATGGCGGAAGGCTTAGTGAACCGTTTCCCCTTCGGCCAGTTCTTCACCGGCGTCCCGGGCCCATTCGGCATGCAGCCGATCGGCCCACACATCCCCGCCGCCACCCAAAAAGTCGGCCACATTTTCTACGCCCCAGTGGGTCATCCACAGAGGCCGACGTTCCTTTCGAAGTTCTTCAATATTCAGGGTCAGCATGGCCAACCTCCTTTGTCTTTTTTGAGAATCCTTTTTCATGCCTTCGTTGGGGATAGGGTAAGACCGTCTCCGCCGCCGTCAAGGGGGGCCGTCGCTCATTGTGACGAAACCCGCGGCGAACCTTATTGACAGAGCCGCGCCGGCGATGCCATGATACACACAATCGAGCGGGTTTCCCCTGTCCCCATCCACGGCGACGTCTTCCTTCTCGCGTTCCCTCTCCCGGATCTGCACCGGAAAGCGAAGGAGCGGCATCGAGCTCGTCCGGCGGGGTTTTGGCGCCGGATTCGCGAGAAGATCCGAGGTCCCCCAGGCACGGGGCCGTCCATGGACCGGAGGGACTGAATGACGGCAGAGAAGATTCGTGGTTTTTTCCTCATTGACGCCAAGCTGAACGTCATTCATGTCAGCGACGCCCTGGCGCAGGCCTTCGGGCTCACCGTCGGAATTCGGGCGCCGCGATGGAGTTTGGAAAAACTCCTCAAGAGCCTGGGCTGTCCCCTCACGGTTCGCGATATCACCACCCACCTTCGTCGCCATGCGGGAAAAGCGGTGCGCTGGCACGGAACGCTCCATCCCGAAAGCGAGCCCTTCACCGTGGTTCTGGAACCGGTTCCCCTCAAGGACAAGGTGGCTTTTGTCGGCATGGTCGAATCTGAAGATGCCGACACGTCGGAAAGCTTCTCGGCTTCCGCAGGCCACGGGGTGCTCCACTGGGCCATGGACCGGCTGCGCGAAGGGTTTTTCGTCGTGGAGGCCCGATCCAAAATCATCGTCTATGCCAATGACACCTTTCACCGAAAGCGTGGCTTGAGGCCTCCCCTGGCTGTGGGGACGCCCTGTTACCGGGCCGTTCGTGGACTGGACCGGCCCTGCACCGCCTCCGGCCGACCGTGTCCTCTGGAGACCCTGGGCCCGGACGGGGGCATTGCCTACTGCCCCAACGGAGGGGGGAATCAAAACGGATCGGGGCTGGTGCGCTTGAGTCCCTTGCAGGATGCGGGAGAGGGAACCTACGTGGTGGGATTGGAATGGAGCGGCGGGGAAGGGGTGCCCCTGGATCCTTCCGGCCGAGAGAGCGTGGGCGGGAGGCTGAGAGCCGGCGTGCCGAATCCCGCTGCGGGCGGCCCAGCGCCATCATACCAAAGGCTGCGGGAAATCGTCGAGGAAGCGGCCCGGGCGGCGTCCCTGAGCGCCATGATTGAGGTGCTGACGGAGGCTCTGCGGCGCGATCTCGGTTTGGTGGATGTGGTTTTGGTGGTCCCGGATGGCTCGGGCAAAGGCCACCTGGTCCTTGCTGAAGCCCACAACCTCGCAAGTCGAACCCTGCAGCATCTCCGCAATGTGTTTTCCGAAGGATCCTTGGCCCGTCCGGTTTTTGAGGCGTTCCACAGGGCGGCGCAGGGCAGAGACGAGGGGGCGGCGGCCGAAGTGGAAGAGAAGCTTCGGCACTCGGTCGCGCCCCTCACGGTTCTCGGTTTTGGAACGGTGGGGGCTCCCGAAAGGGCTTCGGCGTATTATCTGGTGCTGTCGGCCGAGTTCCGAAAGCCGGTTCAAGACGTGCGCTGTTTTCTCGAGGCGCTTTTCGCTCTGATCACTGGCCCCATGAAACGCCTCATCGTGGAAGAAACGGCCGTGGAAGGTGCCTCGTTCCAGGAAGCGGATTTGTCCGGTCGAGACGGAATCATCGGTCGAAGTAAGGAAATGCGGGACGTCTACGAACTCATTGACCTGGTGGCCGCCTCCGATGCCACCGTCCTCATCACCGGCGAAAACGGGACAGGCAAAGAACTGGTGGCCCATGCCATTCACAACCGAAGCCACCGCAAGAAGGGGCCGTTCGTGGTGGCCCATTGTTCCGCCTATTCGCCCACGTTGCTGGAAAGCGAACTGTTCGGTCATGAAAAAGGGGCGTTTACGGGGGCCATTCGGCGCAAGATGGGTCGGATTGAAAGGGCTCAGGGCGGCACTCTGTTTCTCGACGAAATCGGCGACATTGCCCCGGCAACCCAGGTTTTGCTGCTGCGTTTCCTGCAAGACCATCGCTTTGAACGGGTGGGCGGCGAATCCACCTTGCAGGCCGATGTGCGGGTTTTGGCGGCCACCAATCGCCATCTGTTGGAAGAAGTGGAAAACGGCCGGTTTCGAGACGATCTGTACTATCGGTTGAACGTCATCTCCATTCATCTTCCTCCTCTTCGGAACCGCAAAGAAGATATCCCGCTCCTCTGCCATTACTTCCTCAAAAAATACAGTGCCAAGGAAGGCAAACCCATCACGAGCTTCTCTTCCGGAGCTTTACAGGCCCTCATGGACTACGACTGGCCCGGCAATGTGCGGCAGTTGGAAAACGCCGTCAGCCACGCGGTCATCTTGGCTCAGGAAGAGATCATTCGACGCCAGCACCTGCCCCGTTTCCTCTTTCAGGCCCATGAACCGGCTCCGGCCGCCTCCCTGTCGGAAAACGAAAAAAGACTCATCCTTCAGGTCCTTCGCCAAACCCAGTGGAACAAACACGAAGCGGCTCGAAAGCTTCAGGTGAGCCGCAGCACCCTCTACAGCAAGATCCAGCGCTATGGTCTCCACCCCGAAGCTGGCGTCTAAAATGTGGATAGCCGGGTCCGAAACTAAACAATCGAGCTATCTATAATATACTCGAATAGATAAATCGAAAACGACAAGCCTCATTGTCGGATTTCGGTCGATTCAGTGGGGCTTTGCGCCCGTTCGCCAAGGGGATTGTGAGAGGGCCGGGTTCACGGGGCGTCCTTAAGGTTTCGAAAATAGACCGGGAAAAGGTGCGTGAAATGAAGCACAACATAAGGCCTTTGGGCTGGCCCGGATTTTGTATAAACGGATCGCGGTGACGGTGATCCAGATTTGCTGCCACGGCATGCAGATGGATGCAGAAGCCGAAGTACTTCGGGTGTAAAGCCTCACTCCCATTCCTTCTCCTTACGCGATGCGGCATATCCGTTCCTGATTCCCAGTCT
>Ga0209227_1001757_pt1 | contig 16392 bp, 14 predicted proteins | sample YNPBryantNP2012_FD_185815 | JGI IMG/M metagenome (GOLD analysis project Ga0209227, IMG submission 185815) | Anoxygenic and chlorotrophic microbial mat microbial communities from Yellowstone National Park, USA - YNP Bryant NP 2012 (SPAdes)... ...
GGATGTCGGGTTCGCTGACGATTTCAATGAGGGGCACGCCCGTGCGATTAAAATCCACGTAGCTTACCGGCTGGGTTTCGTCGTGAATGAGCTTTCCCGCGTCCTCTTCCATGTGGATACGGGTGATCCCGATCCGGCGTGTTCCGGCTTCCGTTTCGATGTCGATCCAGCCGCCCGTGGCGAGCGGCTCTTCGTATTGGGAAATCTGGTAATTCTTTGGAAGGTCCGGGTAGAAATAATTCTTGCGGGCGAATCGGCACCGGGAAGCGATGCGGCAATGGGTGGCCAAGGCCATTTTCATGGCGTATTCGACCACGGTGCGGTTGAGGACAGGCAAAACGCCCGGCATGCCCAGGCACACGGGGCAGGTGTGCGTGTTGGGGGCGGCCCCAAAAGCGGTGGAACAGCCGCAGAAGATTTTGCTTTCCGTAAGGAGTTGCGCATGCACTTCCAGTCCGATGACGGTTTCCCATTCCATGTCGGCGCCTCGCTGGACAATCGGTTGCCCGGGTCGGGAGCGTCCCCCCGGAAGATCCACACCCGCCCCTTTTAGCACCGATCGGGGGATTCGTGAAGTCGTGAAGTCGTAAGTCGTGAATCGTGAAGTCGTAAATCGTGAGTCGTCAGGGGTCAGTCGTCAGCGGACGGTGCTGAGTGGCAGCTCCCACCTCGCAATTCATCCCTCACCCCTACCACTGACGCTTTCACGCTTTCACGATTCACGATTCACGATTTTGACTTTGCGAAACTTTTCTTCTACAAAGGGCGAAGCGGAAAGGGCTCGGCGGGGCTTTTCGCGTGGCGATTCAAACGGCTTTTCATTAGGAAACGGCGTGTGGTGCGACGGATGATCAACAAGAGAGGGTGACCATGAAGATCCACGAATACCAAGCGAAGGAACTCTTCCAAAAGTACGGTGTCCCCATCCCCAGGGGCCGGGTGGCCTTTACGGTGGAAGAAGCCCAGGCGGCGGCCCGGGAACTGGGCACGCTGCCCGTGGTGATCAAGGCGCAGATCCACGCGGGCGGCCGAGGCAAGGGCGGCGGCGTGAAACTCGCCAAGACGGCCGAGGAGGTGGCTTCCGTGGCCGGAAGCATCCTCGGCATGACCCTGGTGACCCACCAGACGGGGCCGGAAGGGCGGCTGGTGCGCAAAGTGCTTGTGGAAGAGGGGCTGGACATCGAAAAGGAGCTCTACCTGAGCCTCCTGCCGGACCGATCCACGGCGAAAATCGTCTTCATGGCAAGCGAAGCGGGCGGCATGGACATCGAGGAAGTGGCGGCCAAGACCCCGGAAAAGATCGTCAAGGTGTATGTGGATCCTCTGGTGGGCCTGCAGCCGTTTATGGCCCGAAAGCTCGCCTACGGGCTCAACCTGGCTCCCGACATCGTCAAGCTCTTTCTGCCCATGGTCCACGCCTTGTATCGCCTGTGCCTGGACTATGACGCGTCTTTGGTGGAAATCAACCCGCTGGTGATCACCAAGGATCGGCGCCTGCTGGCCTTGGACGCCAAGATGAACTTTGACGATAACGCCCTCTTTCGCCACAAGGATGTGCTCGCCTATCGCGACCTGGACGAAGAGGACCCGCTGGAAGTGGAAGCGTCCAAATACAACCTGAACTACATCAAGATGGACGGCAACATCGGCAACATGGTCAACGGGGCCGGTTTGGCCATGGCCACCATGGACATCATCAAACTGGCGGGAGCCGAACCGGCCAACTTCCTGGACGTGGGCGGCGGCGCCAGTGCGGAAATGGTGGAAAACGGGTTTCGAATTATCTTGAGCGACCCAAATGTTAAAGGGGTGCTCATTAACATCTTCGGCGGGATTCTGCGCTGCGACGTGCTGGCCCAGGGCGTGGTGGAAGCCAGCCGCAAGGTGGGTGTCAAGGTCCCTGTGGTCATCCGAATGGAAGGAACGAACGTGGAACAAGGACGGAAAATCCTCGAGGAATCGGGCTTGAACCTCATCGTGGCACAGGACCTCAAAGACGCGGCCCGCAAAGTGGCGGCCATCGCCAAGGCGTAGGAGGAAACACCATGAGCATCTGGGTGAATGCGCAGACACGAGTCCTTGTTCAGGGAATCACCGGTCGGGAAGGGCAGTTCCACACAAGACAGTGCGTGGCTTATGGAACGCGCGTCGTGGCGGGTGTGACTCCGGGAAAAGGCGGCCAGACCATGGACGATATTCCGGTGTTCAATACCGTGGAAGAGGCCGTTCGAGCCACGGGAGCCGACTGTTCCATGATTTTCGTCCCACCGCCTTTTGCCGCGGACGCCATTTTGGAAGCCATGGACGCGGGCGTGCGCGTGATCGTCACCATCACCGAAGGCATTCCCGTCATGGACATGCTCAAGGTGAAGAACGCCCTCAAAGGGTCGTCTTCCCGCCTCATCGGCCCCAACTGTCCGGGGATCATCACGCCGGGCCAGTGCAAGGTGGGGATCATGCCCGGGCCCATTCACAAGCCGGGATCCGTGGGTGTGGTGTCCCGATCGGGCACCTTGACCTATGAAGTGGTGCACCAGCTTACTTTGCAAGGTATCGGCCAGAGCACCTGCGTGGGCATCGGAGGAGATCCCGTCAACGGCACGAACTTTATCGACTGCCTGCGGGCTTTTCAGGACGATCCGGAAACCAAAGCCGTGGTCATGGTGGGAGAAATCGGCGGTTCTGCGGAAGAAGAAGCGGCACAATTCATCGCCCAAAACATGACCAAACCCGTGGTCGGGTTCGTTGCGGGCCTCACGGCCCCTCCGGGGCGGCGCATGGGTCATGCGGGAGCCATTATCAGCGGATCCAGCGGAACGGCCCAGGGAAAAATCCAGGCCATGAAACAGGCGGGAATCACCGTGGTGGAAAACCTCGGCGAGCTGGGAGCCGTCTGCAAGGAAGCGTTCGCTTCCGTGTTGTAAGGGCCGGGATGGGGCGAGCCGCGCCTGCGCTCCCCCCATCCCCTCCCCCAACCGTAGCCCATAGGTTGGGGTAAGCGCAGCGAACCTCAACAAAAACCAACCCCCTCCCACCGAAGCCAAACAACAACCAACGAAAATCCCGGTCTTCCGCGGCCTTTACTTGAGCGTGCCCGCAACGGCGCGGGCAAAACCCGCGCGCATGGGCTCACTCCCATGGGCCAGGCTCTAGGGCTTTGCGGAAGACCTCTTCAAAAATCTCTTCAGCAGCCCGCTGAGTTCGCCCCTCCAGGGTGCGGAACTGTTCCAGTAAATGCTTGGCAAAAGGCGTCAGGGCCGATCCCCCGCCCTTGGGCCCTCCGATTTTCTTTTCCAGAATGGGCCGTCCCAGGCGCTGTTCCGTGGCGTGGATTTTTCCCCAGACCGCCGAATAGCTCATCCCCAGTTCCTTGGCCGCCCCCACGATGGAACCCGACCGTTCCACGGCTTCCAGGATGCGCAAGCGACCGGCGCCGAAGATGAGTTCTCCGGTTTCGTCCTCCACCCACACCTTGCAGTGGACGAGGAGCTTTCGTCCCTGAGCGGCCATGTTTCCCCCTTGTGTGCGCGGCCATCTTGCCCCGGCGCTCGGCGTCCGCTACAAGAATCTTCGCACGGGGACCCGATCGGGTCAACCGATGGCAGAAAGGGGTGTCGCTAAGGAGGCGTTCATGCCGGAATTTCTCAAGGTGAAGACGGCCGAAGAGGTTTTGGCCCTCGTGGACCGTATCGCCCCGCTGGGCGAAGAAACCGTTCCTTTGGAAGAAGCCGCCGGGCGGGTCCTCGCCCGGGACATTCATGCGGCGGGTGACGTGCCGCATTTCCGCCGCGCCGTCATGGACGGCTACGCCGTGCGGGCTCGGGACACCTTCGGCGCGACGGAATCGTTGCCGGCCTTGCTTCGTGTTGGGGGCGAAGTGTTCATGGGAAAACCGGCTGAAGTCGTGGTAGGGCCGGGGGAGGCCGTCATTGTGCCGACGGGTGGGGCCATTCCCGAAGGGGCGGACGCCGTGGTCATGGTGGAATACACCCAGGAGGTGGGGGACGGGACCATCGAGGTGACCCGCCCTGTGGCCCCGGGCGACAACATCTTGGAACCGGGAGACGATATCGCGCAAGGGAGCCCGCTTTTCCGGGCGGGGTGGCCGCTTCGCAGCCAGGACGTGGGGGTGCTTGCCGCCGTGGGGCTTCGATCGGTTCCCGTCTTTCGCCTCCCTCGCGTGGCGATTCTCTCCACAGGGGACGAAATCGTTTCTCCGGAAACGGACCCCGTTCCCGTGGGAAAAATCCGAGACATCAACACGTTCGTTCTGGCGGCCCAGGTGCGGGAAGCGGGAGGCCTTCCGGGTTTGCGGCGGGTCGTGCCCGACGACCCGGAGGGGCTGGCCGCCGAGTGCCGTCAGGCGCTCACCGACCACGACGTCGTGCTGCTCTCGGGAGGCAGTTCCGTCGGAGCTCGGGACTACACGGTTCAGGTTCTGGACCGTCTTTCCGGTGCGGAACTTTTGGTGCACGGTGTGGCCATTCGCCCTGGAAAACCCACCATTTTGGCGCGCCTTGGTGCCAAGCTCCTCTGGGGCCTTCCAGGCCAGCCGGCTTCGGCCATGATTGTTTTTACGGCGTTTGTGCGCCCGAGTCTGCTTCGGCTGCAGGGGGTAAATCCGGCGCTTCGACCCAAAACCCACTCCTGCCGCGCGGTGCTTCGACGCAACATGCCGTCCGTGCACGGCCGAGCGGACTATATTCGAGTGCGGCTTTTGGAAGAAGACGGCACGGTTTGGGCCGAACCGGTTTTTGGAGGATCGGCCATGATCAGCAGCCTGTCTCAGGCCGACGGCTACGTCATCGTTCCTGAACACGTGGAAGGCTATGAAGCCGGAACGCCGGTGATGGTGCACCTGTTCGGCATGGAAACTTTAACGGCGTAAAACGGGCGGGCCGTCAATCCGCACCACGTCTTCGACGGCCAGCTGCACGCTGGCCGCCTGGCGGATGACGTCAATGCTGATGATGAGTGTGCCTTTTTTGGGATTGAGGCGCTGAAGAATGCCCACACACCCGGCGAACGGCCCGCGCACGACTTCCACCCAATCCCCTTCGGTCAGGTAAGGATGCAGCGTGAGTGAATCCGCTTTTTCCAGAACCGTTCGCAGGCTTTCCACCTGATAGTCCGGAATGGGGGCCGGCCCCTGGCTGCTTCGAACAATGTAGACGCTTCCGGGAATCTTGAGGATTTCCACGTGGACCGGGTTGTCCAAGACGGTATGGACGAACACGTAACCCGGAAACAGGGGGACGTGGATCCGCACCCGCCGATCCCGCCTTTTGCTCCACGTGTGCAAGAGCGGCAGGAAGTGCTCGATGTTCTTCTTTTGGAGCTGTTCCGCCACCTTCTTTTCGTGATTCACCTGAACGTAAAGGGCGTACCAGCCGGGAGCGTCTTCCAAGGAAAGATGTCCCGCCTGGGTTGGAACCGTTAGGAGAGGGGAGGCGTTTTTGAGCGGCCCGTGCATTTTTTCCGTGAGCATCAAGCTTCCTTTTTCTCGCAACCGGAAAGAAATACCAAGTCCTTGTTCCGAGTTTGGCCCGACTTATGTTTGGGTTCGCTACGCTCACCCCAACCTACGGGTCTACGGGTGTTTGGTCACCCCAACCTACGGCGCGGGTGTGGGGTGGTGAGGCGCCGACGGCGGTTTTTCCCTGGGGGGTCGGCCTTACCTCTCACAGCCTCCATCGGCCGGATTTTGCCAAAACTTTACGCCGTTGACAGGCGCCCCATTCGCCGCACGGCATGGGCGGCCTCGTTTTTCTCTCGACCGCACGTTTCCAGAATGGTTTCCAGCCGCCACGGGGTCTGGAGCCTCACACGGTGTCCCGACCGATTTTCATAGATAAGATAACCTTTTTCCAGTGCATGGAAAAAGAGGTCGCGGGTCAGGGCCACATCGTCTTGGCAGTATTGGGTCAAAAGATCCCAGCGTCCCTGGCGGAACCACTGGACGGCTTGCACGCCGTCTGCGGTTTTCTTGCGCCCCAGGGTTTTTTCGCCCAAATGGTCAAGGCTCAGCCGAAACCCGAGCTGCCGCCGAATGTGATCCAACAGGTCGAACGTGGGAATGTGGTGCAGGCGTTTGGGTGTGTAAGCTTGGAGCACCGCGTAATCGAACTGGATGATGTTGAAACCCACCACAAGGTCAAAGTGGTGCAGCCTGTCGATGAGGGCCTGCACGTCGTCTTCCCGGTAGACTTCAAAGGCGGCCCGAGCGTGGTCGTAGAGGACCGCGACGGAGACGCGCATGAGGTGTTTGTTGTCCCAGCCGCCCACATCCTGGGCCAATTTCTGTGTTTCCAAATCAAAGAAACCGATGGTCGGTTCCTTGGCGATGACGGCCGGTGCCGGGGCTGGGACGCCCTGAGGCTCATCGGGTTGGATGTCCGCTGCCCCCGCCGTTCCCAAAGGCTTTCGACCCAGAAGATATCGCAGCACTTCCAGGGCCGCCTGTTTGTCCAGGGGCGTGTTTCCCGCCCCGCACTTGGGCGAGTGAATACAGCCGGGGCATCCCTCATCACACGGGCAGCTTTCAATGAGTTCCATGGCCCGTTCCAGAAGCGGCTCCACGATGTCGTAGCCTCGAGCGGCCAAGCCGATGCCTTCGGGATAGCCGTCGTAGATGAAAACGGCGCTCTTTCCCAGCTGCGGATGCAGTGGAATGGAAATGCCGCCGATGTCGTTGCGGTCGCACAGGGCGAAAAGAGGAAACATGCTGATGGCGGCATGTTCCATGGCGTGAATGCCGCCCATGTAGTGAAGGCCTGCCCGGCGGATCTTTTCCACCACAGCGTCTTCGATTTCCACCCAAAAGCCCTGGGTTTCAAAGACCTGTTCCGGAAGATTCAGGGGGGTGAAGTCCAACAGCTCCTGGGTAAAGAGCCGCTTTTTCTCATAGCCCGTGATGCGTTCTCGAACGCGAAGCCGCCCCATGCGCGCGATAAAGGCGCTGCAGGGCTTGGAGGCCTGGATTTCCAGAATTTCCGTTTCTTTTTCGCTCTTCACCCACGTGAAGTATTCAGCGTCTTGCGGCACGGCCCGAGCGAGGCGCTTTTCCAGATCCAGGGTCTGTACCACAAAGGTTCTTCCGCGGTGAAGATAGACCGCTCCCGGATGGCATTCCTTGAAGGCGCGCACGCCGTCTGTGGTGCCGATGGGAACCCAGCGCTGCTGGTCCTTCGGGTCCGGCCCCAGAATGGTAAAAGACGGGCCCACACTGCGAATGTCCACACCGCGGTGCGGGTAGGAGGCGGCGGCGAACCATCGGCGGCCGTCTTCCGATCGCATGAGGCTTCCGCGGTCTGTGGCCACGCTGAGGGCGTGACGCCGGCTTTGGGACCATCTGTTCATTTCGGCGGCGTCCAGAGGAATTTCGGCGGCGGCGCACGGCAGGTGTTCGGCGACGATGGTCGCGTTGTCCGGATCGGTGACGGCCGTTTCGTAGGACCCTTCAAGGAACGTTTCCGGATGGCGCACGATGTATTGGTCCAAAGCGTCCGGCTGGGGAATGAGGATCACCGCACTTTCGCGACCGCTTCGGCCCACACGCCCGCCCCGCTGCCATGTGTTCATGACCGTGCCGGGGTATCCCACCAGGACGCACACATCCAAACCGCCGATGTCGATCCCCATTTCCAGGGCGCTTGTGGAAATGACCGCGGCGATGCGCCCTTCGGCCAGACCCTGCTCGATCCCGCGGCGTTCCGACGGAAGGAAACCGGCTCGGTAGGAACTGACCTTGGACGCCAAATCCGGCGCCGCCCTCATGAGGCTCATGTGGACCAGTTCCGTCATACGCCGGGATTGGGTAAAGACGATGGTTTTGAGGCCCGAACGCACGGCCGTCTGGGTGATTCGAGCCGCCAGGCCCGCCAAAGGACCTTCCGATTCCATGAAAAAGAAATGCCGAGGGGCCTGAGGGGACCCGGATTGGGTCACGGTTTCCACCGGCTGATCGATGAGCTTTTGGGCCAGTTCTCCCGGATTGCCGATGGTGGCGGAAAGAAAGACAAACCGCGGCCGCGACCCGTACAGGGCCGTCACGCGCTGCAGCCGCCGCAGAATCTGGGCCACATGGCTTCCAAAGATGCCTCGATAGGTATGAAGTTCGTCCACAACCACATGCCGCAGCCCTCGAAAAAAGGACTCCCACTTGGCGTGGTACGGCAGCAGGGCATAGTGGAGCATGTCGGGGTTGGTCACGAGCACGTGCGGCGGTTTTTTTCGAATGACGGCCCGATGATGGGACGACGTGTCGCCGTCGTAAACGGCCGTCGTGAAAGGCTTCTCCGTCGAAACGGCCTGAAAGAACGCCTCAAGGGCCTCGTGCTGGTCGCGGCTCAAAGCCTTGATGGGGAAAAGGTACAGCGCATGCCCATGCGGGGTTTCCAAAAGGGTTTCCGTCACGGCCACGTTGTAAATGAGGGATTTGCCACTGGCGGTGGGGGTTGCCACCACCACGTGCCGGCCGCTTCGTAGAAGATCCAGAGCCTGCACTTGGTGGCTGTAGAGGCGGTCGATTCCCAGGGAGTGCAGGGCCTGCCGAATGGGGTCCGGAAGCGGGCTTTCGGGCGTGCCGTATTGGGCGTCCCGGGCTTCCAAAACGGCGTGGTGAACCACGCGAGCCGTTTTCCAGTCCTGGGTGAGCAGGCGCTTGACGAACCGTTTCATGGCAGCACGGCCGACGGATTCATGCAGGACATGCTCAGGGTGTCACGGATCGTCATCATTTGCGGGCCCTTGGCTCTTGCCGTTTCTTTCGGGGGAAGCGATCCGCCCGAAATGTGTTTTCATGCTACTCGAAAGGGTGCACCGAGGCAAGCGGGCGCGCATCTCGGCATTGACATGGATCAAAGGAGCCGGTTACCTGTCCCATAGGACAAAGCAACCGCCTGGGTGCCAGACCCGGCGCACCATGCCAGACCACACGAGGGACAGGAGGGTTCCATGAATCTGGATCAAGCCTTGGAAAAGATCCATTGGCTCGGCCACGACGCCTTTCGCGTGGACGGCACGAAAACCATTTACTTTGACCCGTATGAGATTTCCGGCGGCCCTCCGGCGGACGTGATCTTCATCAGCCATGACCATTTCGATCACTGTTCGCCGGCCGACGTGGCCAAAATCCAAAAGCCGGACACCGTCATCGTCACCGATGCGGCTTCGGCCAAAAAGCTTTCGGGCCGTGTGCGGACCGTGAAGCCCGGAGACCGCCTGGACATCGACGGGATCGTGGTCCAGGTCGTCCCGGCCTACAACGTGAACAAGAAGTTTCACCCCAAGGCCGCCGGCATGCTCGCCTTCGTGGTCACCCTGGACGGAATCACCTACTACCACGCCGGGGATACGGACTTCATTCCGGAAATGAAAGGCCTTCAGGTGGATGTGGCCTTTCTGCCCGTTTCCGGCACCTATGTCATGAATGCCGCAGAAGCCGTGGAAGCGGCCAAGGCCATCGCGCCCAAAGTGGCCATCCCCATGCATTATGGAGCCATCGTGGGCAGTGCGGACGACGCGCAGCGTTTTCAAAAGGCCTTGGAAGGGATTGTGCGCGTCGTCATTTATAACAAGGAATGAAAAGGGGACATTCCATGGCCGCGGCTTATGTGGAAGCCCACCGCAGTGGGCGATTGCGGCAAAAGATCGAAACCGCCCTGCGCTGGCTCAAGAAATGCTCCCTCTGTCCCCGCCTGTGCCGGGTGAATCGGCTGGCCGATGAAAAGGGCGTGTGCCGCACGGGCCGCTACGCCGTGGTTTCCAGCTATGGCCCCCATTTCGGCGAAGAAGACCCTCTGGTGGGGCGAAACGGGTCCGGCACCATCTTCTTCACCCATTGCAACCTGCTGTGTCTGTTCTGTCAAAATTACGATATCAGCCACGAAGGCCACGGCGTGCCCGCATCGCCCGAGCAGCTGGCCGGGGTCATGGTGGAACTGCAAAACCGAGGCTGCCACAACATCAACTTCGTCACCCCAACCCATGTGGTTCCTCAGATTCTTGAAGCCCTGCCCCTGGCCGTGGAACACGGCCTTCGGGTTCCTCTGGTCTACAACTGCGGCGGCTACGAAAGAGTGCCGACCCTCAGGCTTCTGGACGGCATCGTGGACATTTACATGCCCGATTTCAAGTTCTGGGATTCCCAGGTGGCCGACAGGCTGTGCGGGGCGCCGGATTATCCCAGGCGGGCCAGGGAAGCGCTTATGGAAATGCACCGGCAGGTGGGGGACCTCACCCTGGACCCCTCAGGGATCGCCGTGCGAGGGCTCCTGGTGCGCCATCTGGTCATGCCGGAAAACCTGGCAGGGACCGAAGAGGTGTGCGCCTTCATTGCCCGCCACGTGTCGCCCGACACCTATATCAACATCATGAACCAGTATCGGCCGTGCGGCAGGGCCATGGAGGTGCCGGCGCTGCGCCGACGGATCACCACCGAGGAATACGAAAACGCCGTGGCTGCCGCCCGCCAAGCGGGCCTGAGCCGCCTCGACCGAAGAACCCGCCGGTTCATCGTCTGGTGATTGAAATCCCATGAGCGACAACGGCCGGAAAATTTACGCTGTGGGCGATATCCACGGGATGCTGATGAAGCTGGAGCGCCTTCTGGACCGAATCCCGTTTCGCGAAGATCGAGACCGACTCGTCTTCTTGGGCGATTATGTGGACCGCGGTCCCGATGCCCGGGGCGTGGTCGACCGCGTCCTTCAGCTCATCTCCCGAGGCCTCGATGTGGTGTGCCTTCGAGGCAACCACGAAGTCATGATGGAAAATTACCTGAAAGACGAGGATGTGGCGTTTTTCCTGGTAAACGGCGGGGCGAGCACGGTGCACAGCTATTCGGTGGGCAATGTGGACGGCCGGTGTGTGGTGCCCGACACCCACAAAAGTTTCCTGCGCGGACTCAAGAAGTATTACGAAACGGACGATTATCTTTTTGTCCACGCAGGGTTTCGCCCGGGCGTCTCCGTCGCCGACCAGGCGGACGACGACGTCTACTGGATTCGAGACGAATTCATCGCGTCCGATTTTGACTTTGGTAAGAAGGTCATTTTCGGTCATACGCCGTTTCTGAAACCCTTCGTGGACAGGCGAAAGATCGGGATCGACACGGGAGCCGTCTACGGCAACAAGCTCACGTGCGTGTGTCTTCCCGACGAGGTTTTCTACAGCGTCTGATGGGCGACCCGGAGGGTTTTCAATGGCGAGAATCGATGCGTTTTTCCGGCTCATGCACGAACAGAAGGCGTCAGACCTTCATCTGGTTTCCGGCCAGCAGCCCGTGTTGCGCATCCGCGGCGAACTGGAACGGGTCAAATACAAGGTGCTGGACGATGACGAACTGCGCACCATGCTTTACGAAATCACCCCGGAAGAGAAGATCAAGACCTTCGAAGAGACGGGGGACTTGGATTTTTCCTATGAAATTCCCGGTCTGAGCCGTTACCGGGCCAATTATTTCATGCAAAAAAACGGCATCGGCGCCGTCTTTCGGGAAATCCCCGAAGAAATTCTGACCGTGCAGCAGCTGGGGCTGCCTCCGGTCATTTCCCGCTTGGCCCTTCTGCCACGAGGGCTGGTGCTCGTCACGGGCCCCACGGGAAGCGGCAAATCCACCACCCTGGCGGCCATCATCGACGAAGCGAATCGCAAGCGCAAAGACCACATCATCACCATCGAAGATCCCATCGAGTTCGTTCACAGAAGCAAGAACTGCGTCATCAACCACCGGGAAGTGGGGACGCACACCCGCACTTTTTCCAGCGCCCTTCGAGCGGCCCTGCGCGAAGACCCGGACATTATTCTGGTGGGCGAAATGCGCGACCTGGAAACCATGCGGCTCGCCATCGAAGCGGCCGCGACGGGCCACCTGGTCTTTTCCACGCTGCACACCACCAGCGCCGCCAAGACCGTGGACCGCATCATCGAAGTCTTTCCCACCGGCGAACAGGCCCAGATTCGATCCACTCTGGCCGACGGGTTGCGGGCCGTGGTGTCCCAGGCCCTGTTCAAACGTGTGGACGTCAAGGGCCGGATCGCCGTGCTGGAAATCCTCATCGCCACCCACGCCGTGCGGGCCCTCATCCGCGAAGGCAAAACCCACCAGATTCCGTCGGCCATTCAGACCGGAAAGAAATACGGCATGCAGACCCTGGACGACGGCATCATGGAACACCTGCGGGCCGGGCGCATCAGCCCCAATGAAGCCTACATGAAGTGCGTGGAGAAAGAAAAATTCAAACAGTTCCTGACCGAACCGCCGACCGATTTCACGGAAGTCTGACGGAATCGCCGTCTTCCGCTCAGGAACGCGGAAAACAAGGGAGCATTCCGGCATGAAGCGCCAAGACTTGAACAGAATCCTGCATCGGCTTCTGGACGAACACCCCACGCTGTCGGACATCAACTTTACGGTGGGAAAACCTGTGCAAGCGGAAGTGGACGGGGTTTTGAGGGCCTCGTGCGCCGACCTGGGCCTGGGCCTCCTCAGCCCGTATCATACCGAACACATTGCCCTGGGGCTTATCGGCCCGGACCGCCGCCTTATTCGAAACCTGCTGGATACGGGATCGTGCGACCTGTCCTACGCCTTGGACGCCCGCGCTCGATTCCGCGTCAACGTCTTTTCCCAGCGCGGCTGCTATTCCGTGGTCATGCGCGTGCTGCCCACGCGGGTGATGAGCATCGAGGAGCTGGGGCTGCCCGCGGTGTTCAAACGGATCGCCGAAGAACGCAACGGAATCGTTTTCGTCACGGGCGCCACCGGAAGCGGCAAGACCACCAGCCTGGCGGCCATCCTCAACGAAATCAATCGGTCCAAACCGGTCCACGTGGTGACCCTGGAAGATCCCGTGGAATTTGTCCATCCGCAGCTCAAGGCCACATTCAACCAAAGGGAACTGGGCCAGGACTTCGACACCTTCGCCAACGGATTGCGGGCGGCGTTACGCCAGGCGCCCAAAGTGATCCTCGTGGGCGAAATGCGCGACCGGGAAACGGTGGAAATCGGGTTAAGCGCTGCCGAAACGGGGCATTTGGTCCTGACCACTCTGCACACCATCGATGCGTCCCATACCGTGAACCGTCTCGTGGGCATGTTCGAACTGGAAGAAGAACGGCTGATCCGCATTCGGTTGGCCGACGCCATGCGCTGGACGGTGAGCCAACGGCTGCTTCCCAAGGTGGGTGGAGGGCGCGTGGCGGCCTTTGAAATCATGGGAAACAACCTGCGTGTGCGCGAATGCATCATCCACGGGGAAAGCGAAGGCAAGACCTTTTACGAAATGATGCAGCAGTCTCGCCCCTTTGGGTGGACAACGTTTGACGATTCCATCGTCTCATTGTACGAAAAGGGTCTCATTACCGAAGAGACGGCTTTGGGGTATGCGTCCAACCGAGCGGAAGTGAAACGGGGCGTGGACCGGATCAAGGCGGCCCGAGGCGAAAAGACGACGGACATCGAAGGGCTTCGAATCGACCAGGACTACGCTCGAAAAATCGCCTGATCGTGTGGCTTGAGGAGCCGGGCATGGAACGTCCGCCGATGCAGGGGGACTGGTCTCTTTACGTGATCACCGACGCTGCGGTCATCGGGGATCGGCCGTTGCCTCACGTGGTGGAAGCGGCGATGCGGGGTGGTGCCGGTGTTCTTCAGTACCGGGAAAAGAAGAAACCCACTCGGCGCATGGTGCAAGAAGCCGCCGCATTGGCGGCCCTGTGCCGGCGCTACCGTGCCGTCTTTATCGTCAATGACCGGATTGATGTGGCTCTTGCCGTGGAAGCCGACGGCGTCCATCTGGGTCAGGACGACATGCCCGTGGATGTGGCCCGGCGCCTGCTTGGCCCGCGTCGCCTCATCGGCGTCACGGTCCATAACCTCGAGGAAATCGAAGAAGCGCAGCGGAGCGGGGCGGATTACATTTCCTTGGCCCCGGTTTTTGCAACGCCGACCAAACCCGATCATCAGACCCCCATGGGTGTGGAAGGCCTCAAAAGGCTCATGGAAGCCGTCAGGTGCCCCGCCGTGGCCATCGGCGGCATCAACGCCCAAAACGTCGCCGATGTGATCCGCACGGGCGTGGTCGGCGTGTGCGTCGTCTCGGCCGTCTTGGGGCAAGACGATCCCGAAGAGGCCGCCCGAACCCTGCGGCGCCTCATGGACGAGGCACGCCGCAGCCCCCTTTCGAACCGTTCATAATGGCACCCCAACGGCCCCACGGACCCGCCATGGACCCTGCGTCCCTGTCCGTCCAAGAAATCGGCGAATTCGGCCTGATCGATCGCATTCGAAACCTCTTTCCCTACAGCGCGCCTTCGGTGCTGGTCGGCATCGGTGACGACGTGGCCGTCCTTCGCACCGCGGCAAACCGTCTTCTCTTGGCCACCTGCGACTGTCAGATCGAAGGCGTCCACTTCACCCTCCCGACCGTGCCGGCTTATCTTCTGGGTCGGCGCGCCGCCGCGGTCAACTTAAGCGATATGGCCGCCATGGGTGGAACCCCCTTATGGGCCCTGGTGTCCCTCATGGTTCCTGAAAGCACGCCGGTGTCCGTGGTGGAAGAAATCTATCGGGGCTTCGGGGAGGCCTTGAGCCGGTTCGGGGCCGTGGTGGTGGGCGGAAACACAGCCCGGCATCCGGAACGCGTCATCATCGATGTGACGCTCCTCGGGGAAGGGGACCCGGACGGAGTCGTTCTGCGAAGCGGCGCCCGCGTGGGGGACCTCCTCGTGGTGACGGGCACGCTGGGGGCATCCCGAGCGGGCCTGGAATGTCTGACGGCGGATGTTTCGGGGGTGGATGAGCCGGTCCGGTCGGCTGCCGTGCACAGGCATTGGGCGCCTGAGCCGCGCCTTGCCGAAGGGCGGCTCCTTGCCGCCTCGGGGCGGGTCCGCGCCATGATCGATGTGAGCGACGGGCTCATGGGCGATCTCGGCCATCTGTGCCGAGCGAGCGGCGTCGGGGCCGTGCTGTACGCCGACGCCGTGCCGGTGGATCCCGCCTGCGATACCGTGGCACGTGCCGTCCATCGGGATCCTCTGGAATGGGCCTTGTGTGGAGGCGAAGACTACGAGCTTCTTGCGGCGGTCGATCCCGGTGGGTTTGCGGACATCACCCAGGCTTTTCAGGAGGCTCGAGCGACCCCATGCCGGGTGATCGGCCGAATCGTTCCTCGGGAAGAAGGCATTCGATGCGTCCGTTCGAACGGAACGGCCGTCGCCGGGCCCGATCACGCCTGGGATCATTTCCGAAAGGAGGCGTCATGAAAATCCCTCGAGCCTTGACCATCGCCGGCTCCGATTCCGGCGGCGGGGCCGGCATTCAAGCCGATCTGAAGACCTTTGCCGCTTTGGGTGTTTTCGGCATGAGCGCCCTCACGGCCTTGACGGCCCAAAACACGGTGGGGGTTCGAGCCGTGCTGGAAGTGGACCCGGAATTTGTCTCGGCTCAAATCCGTGCCGTGGTGGAAGATATCGGCGTGGACGCCGTGAAGACGGGCATGCTTGCCACATCCGCCATCATTCGTCGGGTGGCTCAGGATGTGCGGGAGCTGGGCCTGACGACCCTGGTGGTGGATCCCGTCATGGTGGCGAAAAGCGGCGATCCCTTGCTGCGTTCGAATGCCGTGGCCGCTCTGGTGGAAGAACTCCTGCCTTTGGCTCTGGTGGTGACCCCCAACCTGCACGAAGCGGAAGTTCTTGTGGGCTTTCCGGTGAAAACCCCCGAGGACATGGAAAAGGCCGCGCGAAAAATCAAGAGCTTTGGCCCTCGGTATGTGGTACTCAAGGGAGGCCACCTGGAAGGGGATCCGATGGATCTTCTGGACGATGGCGAACGGGTGGTGCGTTTTCCTACCGAACGATTTCATACCCCCAACACCCACGGGACCGGCTGCACCTTTGCGTCCGCCATTGCTGCCGGCTTGGCCAAAGGCCTGAATGTGCCCGAAGCGGTCACTCTGGCCAAGGAATACATCACCGGGGCCATTCGGGAAGCCTTGCCGTTGGGCCGAGGCCACGGGCCGGTCCACCATTTTCACGCGCTGTATCGCCTGGCGGGCTGGTCTTTCGGCCCGTAGCCCCCGAGGGTATAATTCCCCCCAAAAACTGGACAGCCCCTTAAGCTCTAATGTGGTAATGAGGAGATCCCAGAAAGGAGGGAATAAGGGTCAATGGGGAGGATGACGTACAGTGCGGATTTCAAGGCTAAGGTACCGTTGGAGGCCATTCGGGAGATGAGGACGGTTGCGGAGCTTTCCTCTGCATATGGGGTTCACCCCACAATGGTTGTACGATGGAAGCGAGAGGCGTTGGAGCAGCTGCCCAACGTATTTTCAAGGCGAACTGATGGGAATAATAAGGAAAAAGATGATTTGATCGAGTCGTTGTACC
>Ga0209227_1001759_pt1 | contig 16387 bp, 9 predicted proteins | sample YNPBryantNP2012_FD_185815 | JGI IMG/M metagenome (GOLD analysis project Ga0209227, IMG submission 185815) | Anoxygenic and chlorotrophic microbial mat microbial communities from Yellowstone National Park, USA - YNP Bryant NP 2012 (SPAdes)... ...
GCCACTTGTTCCGCCCGCTGCGGGTCAGCGCGGTGAAGGCGGAGCGCTGCGTGCAACTGCCCGTACGCGGCGGCATCCTCGTCGATCAGCGCGCACAGCGCTTGCTGCGCTCGAAGCAGGCGGTTCGCGATGGTCTGAACTTGGGACTCGACGGCGGCGAAGGCCGGCTTTCCGAGTGTCAGAGCGGTCACCTTGCGGCCCAGGCTGGCTGCCAGCGCGCCTGTCAGGGCCGCGACGCTGCCCCCGCCGGGGGTGGGATGGTCGCTGCCGACACGGTCGAGGAAGTCGGTCAGGGAACGTTGGACGAATGTCTCTGTTTCCATGCGATTGCCTCCACATGCCCGCGCTGTACGCCGGACGCTGCCGAATAGCGCCGCGCACCAGAAACCTGCGGATTCACAGGCCGGTGGCTGGCGGGCGGGTTGCCCGGTAGCATGATTGAGGACCCACACAGACGGACGTTGCGGAGCAGACCATGCGCACCACCGGTTTCCGACTGAGTCTCATCGCGGGGGCGCTGAGCGGCTCATTGTTCTTCCTGAACGGCTGCGACCCCCAGACGCGGCAGACCGTGGAGAACGGCATCATCACCGCCTCAAGCAGCCTCTTGGCTGCCGTCCTGCAAGCCGTGATCGCCCTATGGAAAGAGGCCAGCACGAGCACCACGACTGCCGCGATCGTGGACGTCGCCACGCGTATCCTTGCGTGACCCGCCGCGGAGCTGTCACGTCGGCGGCGGCACGTCGTCGTATACCTCCCAGTGCCAGGACCGCGACGTGTGGTGACAACTCACTTGGCGGCGCAGACGCCACGCAAACGCTAGCACGCCGACGCCCGCGCTGACGAAGACCGCGGCTACCACGAAAGCGAGCAGTTCTGGCCAGACGAAGAGCAGCAGCCCAATGAGTATCAGGCAGAGTCCCAGCAGCGCGGGCGCTACCCAGGCCGCGGCGCCGTCGGTATGCCACCACATCCGCATATTCGAGCCTCGCGCGGGCGCGGAACACGCGCCGAACTGGGAGGCCATCATACTCGCCTGCGGACGACCTGGGCAGAGCCTCTCCGCGCGTCACGCGGTTTCCGCGGGCCGAAGAACGTGGATGCGCAACCGGTTGATTCGCCGCGGTTCGGCCGCCACGATGTGAAAGCGTACGTTTTCGTGCTGGAACTCTTCGCCCGGGCTGGGAATCTTTCCCAGTGTGGCGAAGACGAATCCGCCGATCGTTTCGTACTCTCCCTCCTCGGGTAGCGTGATTCCGAGTTCCTCGTTGATCTCCGTCACGTGCACCCGGGCGTCCACCTCCAGTGTATTCTCGTCCAAACGATTGATGGTCGGCGGTGGGCGCTGGTCATACTCGTCGTCGATCTCGCCCACGAGTTCTTCCAGAATGTCCTCGATCGTTGCCAGCCCCGCCGTCCCGCCGTATTCGTCCAACACAATCGCGATCTGGACTTTGGCGGCGCGGAACTCGTTCAAGAGTTCGTCGAGTGTTTTCGTTTCCGGCACGTACGGCACTTTGCGCATGATGGCCCGCGCGTCGAACGGTTCGCGCAGGTCCAGGCCCAGCAGGTCTTTGGCGTACAACACGCCCACAATATGGTCGATCGAGCCCTCGTATACTGGCAGCCGCGAGTGACCCTTCTCCAGAATGACCCGGCGCACCTCGTCATAGGTCGCGTCAGCGGGGATGGCGTCGATGTCCGTGCGGGGCGTCATGATCTTGCTGACAGGCGTCTCGCCCAGCTCGATCACAGACTCGATCATTTCCTTCTGTTCTTCGTCCACCGCGCCGTGGGCCTCACCTTCGGAAATCGCGTCCAGGATTTCCTGTTCGGCCCGCTCCGAATCCTCGTTTTCCCCGCTATCTGCTTTGCCCGACAGGCGCCGTACAACGAACTCGATGCCATGGAACAAACGCCCCACCGGCCAGAGAACGAAGCGCACGGCCGTCAGGACGTGGAGGCTACGCGCCAGAACCGCCTCGCCCGTGTGGAGGGAGATCGCGTACGGAATGGCCACCGCGAAGATGGCCAGCAGCAGCAGTGTGACCAAAATGACGGTTGTGGCCGTCCAAGCGTGTGGGGGATACCCCAAGTCGCGCGTATACGTAAGCCAGATGACTGCCAGCACGGTCAGGCACAGAGCCAGGCGTATAAGCCCGGTCAGCATATGAAGTTCGCCTTCGTGACGGTCGAGCCAGTCCAGCCATTGCTCGCGCGTGGCGGCAGTCAGCCGCTCGGCGAGTCGGGAACGCGACCGTACGGGGAGGGTGTACGCCAAGGCGGAGATGTAAAGCGTGGCCAAGAGCAGGGCCAGTGCGATGCCGACCGTCAAGCTGCTTCTCCGTCAGGCCCGTCCGTCACGCCTGCTGGTGTTTGCCACTCGATTGCGTGTCGAGGCGCGACGTCTTGACCGAGTCCCATCTGTCGCCGCCTCGTTTCAACCGCTCGGACCGTCGGTTGACTGCATCCGGGCGGGTTGACACGCCTCGTGCGACTGTCAGAGGACTGGTTCGCATCTGATGCTATCGGTCGTGCGGGCCCCAGAGCAAGCGCGGCCAGACCTATCCGTCGTTGGCCCGCGGCGCGCCAACAATGCGTAAGACTATCTCCGAAAATGTCTTGCGGTCAGAGGCGCTTGCCGCTCTCCGCCATTCGGCAACCTGCCGCGCAGTCCACGCGGCGGGCGCGTCCAGCGCGTCCGGTGTGCGACCTGCTGATTTGAGAAGCGCCGTTTGGAGCTCGTTCAACCCGCGGCGTTGCAGTGCTGAAACGGGCACCGCCGAGTCCTGCCACGCTGAGGGGAGCTCGCATACGGCGCAAAACTCGCCTTCTATGTCGGCTTTGTTCAGAGCGACGCAAGCCGGTCTGAGGTGCCCGTAGGTCTGCGTGAAGTCCATGCGAGCAGCGGCGCCGGCGGCGGAACCGTCCAAGACGATGATGGTCGCACCGGCGCTGGCCAGGAGCTTCATCGTTTGCGCGACTCCCGCAGCCTCCAGCGGGTCGCTGGTCAAGCGCAGGCCGGCGGTGTCAAGCCAAACGACCGGAAACCCGTCGAGTTCGCCGGGGATTTCCACCCAGTCACGCGTCGTGCCCGGCTCCGGCGCGACCACACTGGCGGGCCGATCCGCCAAAGCGTTGGCTAGCGTGCTCTTGCCGGCGTTGACAGGTCCGACCAGCGCGACGCGCAGCGGGGTGGTGAACCAATTGATGATGTGGGCTCGCGCCGCGACCTGCCGGCATATCTCGTGAGCTTGGGTGAGGGATTCCTCAGCCTGGAGGGTTGCCGCGAGTGCACGGGTGCGCTCGACCTGATTGAGAAGCCATGTCACGCCACGCCAGGTCAGAACCCGCGGCAGCAACGCGTATGCTTCGGCCTCAAGGCAGTCGCGCGTCTGCCAGAGGTGCGTTTCCGCCGGCCGTGCCGGTTGCCATCCTGCACTGCTGAGCAGTTCCGTGCATTGCTGCACCAGTGCCGGGCTGCCATGCAGATGCAGACGCAGGTCCCAGAGCGGTCCCGCGGCGTGGAAGGATACAAGAATATCGTCCACAAACTCGCCGTTGCGGCCTTGGAGGATGGCCCGGCGAATCTGACCGGGTGCGGCAGCTTCCAGTTGGATTGTTGGCGTGGCGTGCAGGTGTCGGCCGACGAAGTCCGCGGTCAGCGGGCCGCGCAGACGCAGCACGGCGATTGCCGCCGGCCCCGGGCTGGTAAGCAATTCGAACGTCCCCCAGGCTGACGGCATGACGTTTACGTCTGCCCCGCCGCCTTGCGGTGGGCGAGGGCAATTCCCATCAGGCAGAGGTCCGGCACGACGGCATCCACGAAATCCGCCAGTTCCGCGATCAGCGGCGCGTTGCCGCCGGTGATGACGAGCTGCGGCCATTCGCGCAGGTCGGTCGCGAAGCGCTCGACGATTTCGCGCAGCGCGCCCAGCAAGCCGTAGACCACGCCGTTGACGATCGCATCGTGCGTGTTGCGACCATACGGTCCCGCCGGTCGGCGAGCCGTGACGCGCGGCAACTGGGCGGTCCCCGTGTGAAGGGCCTCGAAGCACAGGTCCACGCCCGGCAGAATCGCACCGCCCAAGAAGCAACCGTCGGGCGAGACACAGTCGACGGTGACGGCGGTCCCGAAGGACGCCACGGCGCAAGCTCCGCCGATGCGCTCGTACGCGGCCGCGGCGCAACACACGCGATCCACGCCGACCTCACGTGGGTTGTCGATTGCCAGCGGCATGGGCAGCGGCAGGTCGTCGCGCACGCGCAGGACGGCCCGCCCGCTGATCGCTTCGGCCAGTTCCTTGATGCGGGCGGTTCCCTCGGGATTGACGCTGCCGATGACGATGGCCGACTTGCGACGCTCGACGGTCCCCCAGGTCTCCAGCAGCGCAGGCTCCCAATCCTGCGGCCGCCGAACCTCGACCCGCCGCGTGTCGTGCAGCCCGTCGCTGTCCCACACACCCATTCCGATGCGGGTGTTGCCGATATCGATCGCAAGCACGGCGTCTGCCGGCTCAACGGCGATCATGCGGTCCGACTCCATGCCACCCGACGACACGTCCGGTGGCGCATGGTCCCCGACGCGGACCGGCGCGTCAATGCGTGCCCACATCGCTTGCGCCGTCAATGGGGACCGGTAAGCGTTACGGCGGGGTCTCTGGGTTGGGGCGCTCGTGTGGGCGCGACGCAGCCTCAAGATCGAGTGGTCTGGGCCGCGTGAGCGCTTCGGATCCACGGACACGTTGGACCGTGGTCCAGAGCGTCTCTGCCAGTTCGCGCAGGCCGACGCCGCTGACCCCGGACACGCCGAGCACCGGGCGATCCAGTGCCGTGCGTAGCTCCTCCAGGGCGGCGGGCGCCTCTGTCAGATCGAGTTTGTTGCCGACGATGATCTCCTCCCGGGCGGCCAGCGAAGGGCTGTATGCTTCGAGTTCGCGGCGGATGATGGCATACGCCTGCGCGGGCGAAGGGGACCCGTTGGGTGGACAGAGATCGATCAGATGCAGGATCACCCGCGTTCGTTCGATATGCTTCAGGAATGCGTCGCCCAACCCCGCACCGCTGTGTGCGCCCTCGATCAGCCCGGGCAGATCGGCCAGCACCAGGCGACGATAGCCCGGCAGCTCCAGTATCCCCAGATGCGGGAAACGCGTCGTGAACGGGTAGTCGGCGATCTTCGGCCGCGCGTGTGTGAGACGCGAAAGCAGTGTGCTCTTGCCGGCGTTCGGCAGCCCCACGATGCCGACGTCGGCGATCAGCTTCAGTTCGAGCCGCAGCGTGCGTTCCTGTCCCATCTGACCCGGCTCAAATTCGCGCGGGGTCTGGTGGGTTGGGGTGGCGAAGCGAGCGTTTCCGCGGCCGCCGCGGCCGCCGCGAGCCACCCGAACCCGCTGTCCATCGTGCACGAGGTCCTTGAGGAGGCGGCCGGTGGCGGCGTCACGGACGAGGGTGCCGGTGGGGACCGGGACTACGAGGTCCGCGCCGTTGCGGCCGGTGCAGTTGTTGCCGGATCCCGGACGACCGTTTTCGGCGTAGTAGTGGTGCCGGCCGGCCAGGTCGAGCAGGGTGTCGAGGTTGGAGCGGGCGACGAGCCAGACCGACCCGCCGTGGCCGCCATCGCCGCCGTCGGGTCCGCCTTTGGGCACGTACTTCTCGCGGCGAAAGCTGACGCAGCCATCGCCGCCGCGGCCGCCGCGGACGTGGATCGTCACTTCGTCGACGAACAGGCGCAGGCTTTTCGTTTCGCGCTGCATGCCTGGGGACTGGACCATCGACCGGCGGGCCTGTCAAGCGGCTGGCCGGCGGCCGGACCGGTTGATTCGGGCCACGTTATCCGTTGGAATGTCGCGGTCCGGGCTCGCCGACGGCTGTCAGGGCCTGCCGGCAGAGCGCAGCGAGGAGAGGCATGGGCCGACGTGTTCTGGTCGTGGACGATGAACCGCTGAAACGAGCCACGTTGCAGATCGAGCTCGGCGAGCACGGCTACGAGGTCGAGGTTGCCGGCGACGCGGAGACGGCACGCCGTCTGCTGGATTCGCACCCGGTGGACGTGGTGGTATCCGACGTGCGGATGCCGGGCATGGACGGCCTGGAATTGCTGAGCCACGTCAAGAAGCTGCACCCGGAGACGGATGTCATCCTGATGACCGCGTACGGGACGATCGAGACGGCGGTGCTGGCCATCAAGCGGGGCGCGTACGACTACATCCCGAAGCCGTTCACAACGGACGAACTGCTGGTGAAGCTGGAGCGTCTGTTCGCCAGCCGAGCCAGGACCGAAACCGCTAACGGGACGGAAACGTTCGGCCGCCTTGTGGCCCGCAGCCGGGCCATGAAACACCTGTTCCAGCAGTTGCGGCGGGTGGCCGTCACGGATCGGACGGTGCTGTTGCGCGGCGAACGGGGTACCGGCAAAGAGCTGTGTGCTGAGGCGATACATGAGCACAGCCTGCGGGCGGGCAAGCCGCTGGTGCGCGTGCGCTGTCGGGCGTTGATGGCGGAGGGTCAGGAGCACGAGCTGTTCGGGCAGTCCGGGCTGGATACGCATTCGCTGGTGCATCAGCCCAGCCGACTGGAGCTGGCCCAAGGCGGCACGCTGCTGCTTGACGACGTACACGCGCTGTCCGCCGCGGCCCAGGGGGAGCTTCTGCGCGTCATTGATGCGCAGGAACATGCCGCGCAGTCACGACGGGGCAACGGGCGTCCGGCGGTGCGCTTCATCTGCACGACGACCGAAGACCTGCGGGAGCTCGCAGCGGCTGGACGGTTCAACGACGATCTGTGCGCGCGCCTCAGTGGCGTGTCGCTGGTGATTCCTCCGCTGCGCGAACGGCCGGAGGATATCGCGCTGCTGGCGGAGCACTTCGCCCGCAAACATGTGGCGCTGGCGGCGGGTCGGACGGTTCGGCTGCGGCCGGAAGCGCTGGACGAGCTGCTGCGGCATGCGTGGCCGGGGAACGTGCGCGAGCTGGAGCACGTCATGCAGCGGGCGTTGGTGGCGTGCGTGGGGGATGAGATCAGGCCGGAACACATTCTGCCCCTGGGACCGGAGCGCGCTGCCCCCGCGCTGCCGGTGTGCGAAGTCCGTCCGAATCTGGACAAGCCCCTGACGGACGCGGTGGCCGAGATCGAGCGGGAGATGATCCTGAACGCGCTGCGGGCGTGTCACAGCAATCAGGCGCAGGCCGCCCGGCGGCTGGGCATTCCCCGGACCACACTCCGTGACAAGATGGCCCGCTACGGCATCGGCTCAGGCCATAGCCCCGCGTGACGTTGGCCGCCGGCGCTGCGTGGCGCCGTTGTCAGGTAAAAGCACGGGGCGCTATCGCGTTGTCCTTATCCGATGCGCGAAACGCGGCCGACTGGCCAGCGCGGGGATGGCTGCGCGGGCAGACGCCGGCGCGGTATGTGCCGAGCGTTGGGTGCCCGAGTGGCGGGCCCATCCCCTGTTGATCGTTTTCGCGATACTGTTCGTCGTGGATCGACGGGTTGTGCAGGCTCGCAACGCAGCGCGCGGCGAAGCGAAGGCTTGCTGCGCACACTTGCCGGCCGCGCAAGCAGTCCGGCCGCGGGGGAGGGCTGAATCCGCCGCGGCCGGACTGGTGGGGCTGCGGTTTACACGCGTGGCGTGGTGAGCGTCTGGTCGGCGGGCGCGGCGCCGGGATTGGGCAGGATGCGCTCTGCCAGGGCCCGGGCGGTGGCGTACGCCGCTTCTTCGGGCGTTTCCGCAACACGGACCGGGACCTCGCCCACCTCTGCCGCCGTGCGGACCTTCATCTCCTGATACGCCTTGAAGCCGGTGCCGGCCGGGATCAGGCGTCCGAGGATCACGTTTTCCTTCAGGCCGACGAGCTTGTCTTCGGCGCCGGCCAGGGCGGCTTGCGTCAGGACCTTGGTCGTTTCCTGGAAGGAGGCCGCGGAAATGAAGGACTCGCTCTGGAGGCTGGCCTTGGTGATGCCCAAGAGCAGCGTCTTGGCGGTGGCCGGCTTGGGCTTGCGGCCCTTGGCCGGCGTGCCGCCATCGGCCTCGACCGCCTCGTTCTTCAGCGTGAACTCTTCGCGCGGCACGATTTGCCCGACCTTGAAATCGGTATCGCCGGGCTCGATGACCTTGACGGCTTTGGCCAGGCGCTGGTTCTCCTCGCGGAAGCGGAAGCGGTCCACGACCTCGTTGGGCAGGAACTCGGAGTCGCCCTCGTTCTCGATTTTCACCTTGCGCGTCATCTGAGCGAGGATGATTTCGATGTGCTTGTCGTTGATGTTGACGTTCTGCTGGCGGTACACGGCCTGAATCTCGCGCAGCAGGTACTGGTGCAGGTCCTCCTCGCCGTTGATGCGCAAAATGTCGTGCGGGATCAGCGGCCCCTCACACAGGCGCGTGCCGGCTTCAACATAGTCGTCCGCGTGGACCAGAAGCTGCTTGTCCTGCGGGATGTGGTGCTCGCGTTCCATACCGGACTCGGAACGCACGATGACCGTCATCTTGCCGCGGCGACGATCGGTCTGGAGCGTGACCCGGCCGGAGATTTCGGCCAGCACCGCGGGTTCCTTGGGCTTGCGGGCCTCGAAGAGCTCGGTCACGCGCGGCAGGCCACCGGTGATATCCTGCGTGCCGGCGATTTCGCGCGGCTGACGGGCCAGCAGCGTGCCCGGCTGGACCGCCTCGCCCTCGCGCACCTCGATCCGGGCCTTGGCCGGCAGGTGGTGGAAGTCGCGGATTTCGCCGTCCTTGCTTTCGATGACCAGGCGCGGGTGCTTGTCGCCCTTGTGTTCAATGACGACGTACTTGCTGCCCTCGCGGCCTTCGTGCTCCTGGCGGACGGTCTCGCCCTCGATGACATCCTGGAAGCGGACGAAGCCCTCCTTTTCCGCCAGCATGGGTGTAAAGTGCGGGTCCCAGCGGACGATCGGCGTCCGGCCCGGGATCCGCTCGCCGTGGGCGTAGAGGATGGCGGCCCCATAGGGAACTTTGTAGCGTTCGAGCTCGCGGCCTTTGTCGTCGTTGATGGCGATTTCCCCGTTGCGCTTGAGCACGCGGAAGATCCGCTTGCCGCTCTCGGGGTCGGTCATCTCGACCGCGTTGAGATTGTGATACACGATGATGCCGGGCTGGAAGGCGACGATTTCGTTCTCGATCACGGCGCGGCTGGCGACGCCGCCCGTGTGGAACGTTCTCATCGTGAGCTGCGTGCCGGGTTCGCCGATGGACTGGGCGGCGATGATGCCGACGGCCAGCCCCTCTTCGACCAGGCGGCCGGTGGACAGGTCAGCGCCGTAGCAGAGGGCGCAGACGCCCAGCCGGCTTTCGCAGGTGAGCGGGCTGCGGACGCGGATGCTGTCGAGCCCCAGGCCGCCGTCTTCCGGTTTGGCTTCGAGGCGCCGCGCGATTTCCGGGGTGATGAGTTCGTTTTCGTGGACGATGATCTCGTCGGTGCGCGGATCGCGGATGGTATCGCGCGCGACCCGGCCGACGATCATGGTGGACAGTTTGACGTCCACCTCTTCGCCCTTGTAGATGGTGGTCTTGGTGATCCCTTCGATCGTGCCGCAGTCGTGCTCGTTGACGATGACGTTCTGGGCCACGTCGGCGAGTTTGCGCGTCAGGTAGCCGGAGTCGGCCGTCTTCAGGGCCGTATCGGCCAAGCCCTTGCGGGCGCCGTGTGTCGAGCTGAAGTACTCCAGTACGCTCAGCCCTTCGCGGAAGTTGGCCTTGATCGGGGCCTCGATAATCTCGCCGGAGGGCTTGGCCATCAGAGCCCGCATGCCTGCCAGCTGCCGAATCTGGTCCACGGAGCCCCGGGCGCCGGAGTCGGTCATCAGGTAGATGGGATTCAGATAGGGCTTGGCTTTCGGGTCTCCGGGGCGGGCCTCTTCACCCTTCGCGTCCCGCCAATCGTTCTTCAAGGTTTCCATCATCTCGGCGGTGATCTTCTCCCGGGCGTGCACCCAGATGTCGATCAACTGGTTGTGCCGCTCCATGGGCGTGATCACGCCGTTGGCGAAGTTCCGCTCGACGCGGTCCACGACCTTCTGCGCGGCTTCGAGAATCTTGGGTTTGGCGACCGGAATGCGCAAGTCGGTCAGCGCGAAGGACAGGCCGGCCAGCGTGCTGTACTTGAAGCCGATCTCCTTGATGCGGTCCAGCAGCGCGATCGTGGCCGCGCGTCCCAGCCGGTCGTGACACTCATCGATCACCCGCGACAGTCCCTTGCCGAGCGGGTAGTTGTAGAAGGGCAGCGCGGGATCGAGAATGTCGTTGAAAAGGCAGCGCCCGACCGTCGTCAACAGGCGCCCGTTGGCCGGCATCGGCTCAGGCATCTTATCCTTGCCCTGCACCACCTCGCGCCGGGGGACGCGTACGCGGATCGGGGTGTGCATGCCGATCTGCCGCAGGCTCAGTGCGAGCATCGCCTCTTCCGGGCTGGCAAAGGCGCGCTCCTGGCCTTTCGGTCGCTCCCCGGGCTCGCCCGCGTGATCGCAGGTCAGATAGTAGATGCCCATGATCATGTCCTGCGAGGCGGACATGATCGGCGACCCGTTGGCCGGGCTGAAGATGTTGTTCGTGCTCATCATGAGCACGTGGGCTTCGGCTTGAGCTTCGATCGACAGCGGCAGGTGCACGGCCATCTGGTCGCCGTCGAAGTCTGCGTTAAAGCCCTTGCACACCAGCGGGTGGATCTTGATGGCGTTGCCCTCGACCAAGACGGGTTCGAAGGCCTGAATGCCCATCCGGTGCAGCGTCGGGGCGCGGTTCAGCAGGACCGGGTGCTGGTAGATCACCTCTTCGAGAATGTCCCAGATCGCCTGTTCGCGGCGTTCCAGCATCCGTTTGGCGCTCTTGATCGTGTCGGCCAGGCCGCGCTCCCGCAGCTTGCGGATGATGAACGGCTGATAGAGCTCCAGGGCGATCTTCTTGGGCAGACCGCACTGGTGCAGCTGGAGCTCCGGCCCCACGACGACCACGCTGCGCGCGGAGTAGTCGACGCGCTTCCCGAGCAGGTTCTCCCGGAAGCGGCCCTGCTTGCCCTTGATCATGTCCGTCAGGGATTTGAGCGGACGGTTGCTGGAACCCAGCACCGGCCGACGGCAGCGCCCGTTGTCGAACAGCGCGTCCACCGCCTGCTGGAGCATCCGCTTCTCGTTGCGGATGATGACCTCCGGGGCGTTGAGGTCGATCAGCTTCTTGAGCCGGTTGTTCCGGTTGATGATCCGCCGGTACAGGTCGTTCAGGTCGCTGCTGGCGAAGTTGCCGCTGTCCAGCAGCACCAGCGGCCGCAGATCGGGCGGAATGACCGGGATCACCTCGAGTACCATCCACTGCGGCTCGTTGTTGCTCTTGCGGATGGCCTCGACCAGCTTGAGTCGCGCTGACAGCTCCTTGATCTTCTGCTTGCTGTTGGTCTTCCGCAAAGCCTCCAACAGCTCGGCGGACAGCTTGGCCAGGTCGATCTGCATGAGCAGTTCGCGGATCGCCTCGGCCCCCATCAGAGCGCGGAACCCCGTGTCCCCGTACTCCTCCATCGCCCGGCGATACTCTTCCTCGGTCAGGAGCTGCTTCTGCTCGAGCTTGGACTGCCCGGGGTCGACGACCACGTAGTCCTGGAAGTAGATCACCTTCTCCAGGTCACTGGTCTTCATGTCCAGCAGCGTGCCCAGCCGGCTGGGCATCGCCTTGAAGAACCAGATGTGGACGACGGGGGCGGCGAGATTGATATGCCCCATGCGCTTGCGGCGGACGCGGCTGTGGGTCACCTTCACGCCGCAGCGGTCGCAGATCATGCCCTTGTGCTTCGTGCCCTTGTACTTGCCGCAGAAGCACTCCCAGTCGCGCTCGGGGCCGAAGATGCGTTCGCAGAACAGCCCGTCCTTTTCAGCGCGATAGGTGCGGTAGTTGATCGTTTCCGGCTTTTTCACCTCGCCGAACGACCAACTGCGGATGTCGTTCGGGGAGGCCAGCGAGATGCGAACCGCCGTAAAGTCGTTGATCCGATCATAGACGGTGTCGGCCATCGGCTGTTGTCCCTCATTCAGGATGTCTGGCTTCCGGTTGGCGGCCGGAAGGGGGTCCGTTCACTCCCAGGTTTCAGTTATGCGGCCCGGAGGCGTGCTCCGGGCTTACTTCCGTTTCGAGGCGGCGGCCCAGTCTTCGGCCCGCATGGTCACGCCGACCAGGCCGCCGGCCCGCTTGAAGCCCAGTTCTTCGCAGAAGTCGACTTCAGTGCCATAGGCGACCGCGTCGACCCGCTGCACGCCCTCGGCGTACATGCGGTCCAGCACGCGGCGGGCCATTTCCCGCGCGATTCCATTGGTGTCATGTTCAATGCGTCCGTCCGTCCGGGTGACAGCGGCCGGACCCTGGAACGCCGGGTCCAGCTTGCACTCGGTCAGATACCCGCGCAGGCCGTCGCACACGCCCCGGGCGATGCCGATCAGGCGACCGTCCGCCCGCGCCGTGACGAAGGCGGCGCTATTGGCCATCATCTTGCGGATCTGCTCGGGCTTGGCCGCGATGTCGTGATTCAGCCGACGGTAGAACTCCGTCAGCTCTTCCGGCGTCACGTCCTCGCCCTGACCATACACGATCTCGGGCATCGCAGGTCTCCGGACACCGGTCGGCCCGCCGCGGACCACCGTGGCCGCGGGGATGTGCGGGTCGCCGGGGTTAGAACAGTCTCCGCTTTTCGAGCTGGATGTTCAGGCCCAGCCCGCGAATCTCATTGCACAGCACGTCGAACGACACGGGGGTGCCCGCATCCAGCGTGTTCGTGCCTTTGACCATGCTTTCGTAGATCTTGGTGCGTCCCTCGACGTCGTCGCTCTTGACGGTCAGGAGCTCCTGGAGCACATAGGCCGCGCCGTACGCCTCCAGCCCCCAGACCTCCATCTCGCCGAAGCGCTGCCCGCCCGTGCGGGCCTTGCCGCCCAGCGGCTGCTGCGTAATCAGGCTGTAGGGTCCGGTCGAGCGGGCGTGGATCTTGTCATCGACCAGGTGGTGCAGCTTGAGCATGTACATGTAGCCGACCGTCACGGGCTGGTCGAACGGCTCGCCGGTCCGCCCGTCGTACAGGGTGACCTTGCCGGTCAGCGGCATCTCGGCCAGCAGCTCGCCGGTCTTGCCCGCCTCGCGGATGACCTCCGGGTCTTCCCGTCGGCGCCGCACGTGCGCGTTGGCTTCCTCCAGGCATGCCCGGATCTGCTTCTCCGTGGCCCCGTCGAAGACCGGGGTGATCACCTGGAAGCCGAGCACCGCAGCCGCCCAGCCCAGGTGCGTCTCCAGAATCTGGCCGACGTTCATACGGCTGGGCACGCCCAGCGGGTTGAGCACGATATCGACCGGCGTGCCGTCTTCGAGGAAGGGCATGTCCTCCTCGGGCATGATCTTGGCGATGACGCCCTTGTTGCCGTGGCGACCGGCCATCTTGTCGCCGACGGACAGCGTCCGCTTCGTGGCCACGTAGACCTTGACCATCTCGAGCACGCCCGAGGGCAGCTCGTCGCCGCGCTTCATATGACCCAGCCGGCGTTCGCATTCTTTCTGGATTTCGAGGATGCGTGGCCAGAAGCGGTTGTAGATCTCCTCGGCCTCGGGCCGCTTGTTCGCCGGCTTGACCCAGGCGAGCTTGAAGGTCTCGATCTGCTCGAGGATGACCTGCGGGTTTTCGCTGCGGCCGGCCTTCTGGCGCGTGTTCGGGTCGACCAGCACCTGCTCGGTGACCTGCTCGATCTCGGCTACCATCTGACGGAACAGCCGGATGCGCTTCTCGTCGCACTCCTGCTGGAACGCCTTCATCTGGCGGTCCAGCTCCTTCTTCTGCTCCTCGCTGAGGTGCGTGCGACGGCTGAAGTGGCGGGCGCCGATGACCACGCCCTCCTGTCCGGCCGGCAGCTCGAGGGAGTCGTTCTTCACGTCTTCGCCGGCGCGGCCGAAGATGGCGTGGAGCAGCTTTTCCTCCGGGCTGAGCTCGGTCTTGCTCTTGGGCGAGACCTTGCCGACCAGGATATCGCCAGGCCCGACTCGCGTACCGATCCGAACGATGCCACGCTCGTCCAGGTTGCGCAGGGCCTTTTCCGACACGTTCGGGATGTCGCGGGTGAATTCTTCGCGGCCCAGCTTGGTCTCGCGAATCTCGATCTCGTGCGATTCGATGTGGATGCTGGTGAACGCGTCGGTCTTCACCAGGCGCTCGGAGATCAGGATCGCGTCCTCGAAGTTGTACCCGTCGAACGTCATGAACGCGACCAGGACGTTCCGGCCCAGCGCCAGCTCGCCGCGGTGCGTGGCGGCCCCGTCGGCGATGACCTGGCCCTTCCTGACTTTCTCACCCAGCCGGACGATCGGCTTCTGATTCAGACAGGTGCGTTCGTTGAGACCGACGAACTTACGCAGCACGTACTCGTCGGTATTCCCGATCACGATCCGCTGCGCGTCGACGTAGGTCACGGTGCCGCCTTGCCGGGCCCGCACGACCATGCCGCTGTTCTCCGCCACGGCCCGCTCCATGCCGGTGGCGATAATGGGCGGCTCGGTCCGCACCAGCGGAACCGCCTGACGTTGCATGTTCGAACCCATCAGCGCCCGGTTGGCGTCATCGTGCTCCAGGAACGGAATCAGAGCGGCGGACACGCCCACGGTCTGCTTGGGCGAAATGTCCACGTACTCGATTTCTTCCGCCGACACCTGTCGCAGGTCGCCGCGCGCTCGCCCGAGCACGATTCCTTCCCGCAACCGGCCCCCCTTCGAACGCAGCGTGCCCTTCTGACGCTGCGCGAGGTACTCGTCCTTGGTCAGAATCGGAGGCAGCGCCTGCCCGTCGCGATCCGGCTCGATGACGTCCGGGGGCCCGAGCGTGGTCTTCATTTCCTCGTCGGCCCGCAAATAGACGATCTCGCCGTTGACGCGGCCCTTGACCACCTTGCGGTAGGGCGTCGTCAGGAAGCCATACTCGTCCACCGAGCTGTAAATGCCCAGCGAGGCGATCAGGCCGATGTTGACGCCTTCCGGCGTTTCGATGGGACAGACGCGGCCGTAGTGGCTGATATGGACGTCGCGCACCTCGAAGCCGGCGCGCTTGCGGTTCAGTCCGCCGGGCCCCAGCGCCGACAATCGCCGCTCATGGGTAAGCTGCGACAGGGGGTTGGTCTGGTCGACGACCTGAGACAACTCGCTGCGTCCGAAGAAAAAGTCGATGGCACTGGAGATGCTCTTGCTGTTGACAATTTCGGCGACCTTACCGAGCGCCTCGGGCTCCTTGAGGCTCATGCGTTCCTGGACCGTGCGGCGAAGCTTGAGGAAGCCTTTGCGCAGCTCCTCGGTCGCGAGTTCGTCGATGGTGCGCAGCCGGCGATTGCCCAGATGGTCGATATCGTCGACCTGGCCTTCGCCGGCCCGCAGTTTGAGCAGGTAGCGCAGGGCTTCGACGAAGTCTTCCGGCCGCAGGACCATCTCGTTCTCGGGGACGCCGACCTCGAACTTGCGGTTCAGACGGAAGCGGCCGACCTTGCCGAGGCGGTAGCGATTCTCGTCGCGGAACTTCTCCTGGAAGAGCTTCTTGGCCTTATCGAGCTGGATGGGGTTGCCCGGGCGCAGGCGGGCGTAGATCCGCAGCAGGGCTTCCTCGTGGGACTGGCTGTCATCCTCGGCCAGCGTGTTGAGGATGATCGGGTCAGACATCTGCGCGATCACGTCGACCTGCTTGATCGACGACTCGCGAATCTTGTTGAGCGCGTCGCCGATCTGACGTCCGGCTCCGACCAGCTCCTCACCCGTCTCGGGATCGATCACGGGTGCGGCGGTCCACATGTCGGGCTTGAGCGATGCAACCCGCGTCGTCTTGACGGGGTAGAACGTCCGCACGATGGCTTCCGTGGTCCCGTACGCCGGGTCCATCGCCCGCAGGAAGGTCGTCGCCGGAATCTTGCTGCTCTGATCGATGCGGACGGCGAGGATGTCCTTCCGCGTGACGTTGATTTCGATCCAGGAGCCGCGTTCCGGAATAATGCGGCAGGCATGCAGAGCACGGTCGCCCTCCGCCGATTCCTTCACGAAGTCGACGCCCGGGCTGCGGTGCAACTGGGAGACGATGACCCGCTCCGACCCGTTCACGATGAACTCCCCGCCGCCCATCATGATCGGAATCTCGCCCAGATAGATCGATTCCTCGGGCACCTCCTCCACGTTCTTGCGGCGGAGGCGCACGGTGACACGGAAGGGCATGCCGTAGGTCAGCCCGAGTTCACGGCATTCGTCCGGGGTATACCGGGGTTCGTCGAGGTGGTACTCGACATACTCGAGGCGTGTGTTGCCGTCGTAGCTTTCGATCGGGAAGACCTCGCGCAGCAGTCCCTCCAGACCGACGGGCTCCCGCTTGGACGGGGGCACATCCTT
>Ga0209227_1001770_pt1 | contig 16332 bp, 13 predicted proteins | sample YNPBryantNP2012_FD_185815 | JGI IMG/M metagenome (GOLD analysis project Ga0209227, IMG submission 185815) | Anoxygenic and chlorotrophic microbial mat microbial communities from Yellowstone National Park, USA - YNP Bryant NP 2012 (SPAdes)... ...
CATCAACCCCAGCAGCAGGCTGTCTTCACACTGCAGAATGGAGGAGTTGGCAGTGTGGTCGAGCGCGGTACGCAGGGTTGATTCGACGAGGATGTCATTGGGAGCGAAGCCGAGACGACGGCAGTAGTGGTTTGTCAGCTGTAATTTTGTTTTGCCCTCCAGCATCCATGAGCAGGATTTAGGCAGTCAATCCACCATATCTGGTTACTTGCAAGGCAGGGATGCTCATATATGGCGGTATCGTAGCTATGGGTGCCGGAGCCTGAACTCACAAAAACAGACTTGACAAACCAGTAGCCCAGCGCTGGACTTATTGCGGAATCCCTCATTGTGGAGGACAAACCCCATGACGGAAGCAAAACCAAAAAAGTTGCTCGATCAGGTCCGCGATGCGCTGCGCCTCAAACACTATTCCACCCGCACCAAGAACTCTTACGTGGACTGGATCCGACGCTACATCCTATTCCACCACAAACGCCACCCCGCCGAGATGGGCGCAGCCGAGAGCGAAGCCTTCCTCACCCACCTGGCTGTGGAAGAACATGTCGCTGCCTCTACCCAGAATCAAGTCCTCTCCGTCCTCCTCTTCCTCTACCACGAGGTGCTCCGCCAGGAGCTGGGCCCCATTGACGCCCTGGGCGCTCAAAAACCTGAACGTCTGCCCACCGTCTTGACCCGAGACGAGGTCCAACGTCTCATTGTCCAAATGTCGGGTACACACCACCTGATAGCCAGACTCCTCTATGGCATTGGTCTGCGGTTGATGGAATGCTTGTGCTTGCGGGTCAAAGACCTGGATTTTGACTACCGCACCATCACCGTGCGCGACGGCAAAGGCGAACAGGACCACGTAATAATAAGCGGCATAGGGATGTCGCCTGTACGGTCTTTCTGATAGGCTCCAAGTATAACCCCCGCGTATTCTGCGTCCCGGCGTAACTACCTGCGTGCCGACCAAAGTCGCCCGCCATAGGCCTTCGGCCTGCGGTCGGCCTGCGCCGACCGGGGGCGTCGGCGCAGGCCGACGCCCGGCACAGCTTGCCCAGGAAGGCTGATTTCCAATCAGCGCATGGCGGCAGGCCAATCGGGTAGGTAGTTACGTGCCGGCGGTGAAATGACCTTTTTGTGGTGGACTCTTTCATGCTATGGTGTCCCGCTAGGGCATGTTAACCGCGGTGCAAACCGGGACTTTTTCAAAAGATTGTGGGGCAATTGCTCGCAGTTGCCCTGCGGGGACCGGCCCTGGCAGGTGAAACACGTATTGTCGAATAAGCATCTATGTGCTATAGTATATAGCGTAGAACAACGCGTCAGTTCACCATATCACCCGCCTCACTACATCCATAGCCCGAACGACCGGCTGGAGGTCCGGCGGTGGCAGGTGACAGACTGATTTTGAGTGCCGCAGAGTGCCGAGATGAGCGACGGTCAGAAACTGGCAGCCCCACGTATTCTCATCGTAGAAGATGACCCTGAGATGGTCGAGCTGATGCAGAACGTGCTCTCACTGGCACGTTGCGAGGTCCATGTGGCTCGTGCCGGCGGGGAGGCACTGGAACTGCTGCACCGGCAAGCAGCCGCCCGACAAGAAATTGACCTTGTGCTGCTGGATATTATGGTGCCCGGTATGGACGGTTACGAGGTGGTAGCCCGGGTCAAGGCGGATCCGGTTCTGCACAACACCGCCATCATTATGACCACCGCCCTCGATTCTGTGAGCAATAAAACGCTGGGCCTGGGGCTTGGTGCAGACGATTATCTCACCAAGCCGTTTGATCCCCAGGAACTCCTGGCCCGGATTGATGCGGTCATGCGCATCCGGCGCAGCGAGCAGGCGGTGCGCCGGAGAAATGAAGAACTCTCGGCACTGATAGAGATTAACCGCATGGTCACCTCGAGCCTGGAGCTGGACAAAGTACTGGAGGCAACGATCCAGGGCATCCGCGAAATCCTCCATGTAGAAGCTGGCTCACTCGCCCTGCTTGATGAGGAGACGGGCAACCTGGTCTTCCGCAACACTTTCAGTCCTGCGCAGGGGTGGGTTACCGGCCGCACCATCCGACCAGGACAGGGCATCATAGGGTACGTAGTCCAGTCTGGAGAGTCCAGGCTGGTCAACAACGTTGAACGCGACCCATACTTTATGGCCGGGGTGGACGATGCGGCTGGCATCGTTTCGCGGGCCATTCTATGTGTGCCGCTGCGTATCCGCGACCGCACGATCGGTGCGATTGAGGTGATCAACAAGCTGGACGGTGAGTTCACCAGGCAGGACCAGGAGCTGCTGGAGGCGATGGCTGCTTCGGTCGCCGTCGCCGTAGACAACGCCAATCTGTACCGGGAACTGGCCGACTTCGCTGAAGAACTGGAGCGCTCCCAGGCGCAACTGGTGCAGGCGGAGAAAATGGCTGCTATTGGGCGGCTGGCTGCCTCTATAGCTCACGAGATCAACAACCCCCTCCAGGCCATTCACAACAGCCTGCATCTGAGCATGCATGAACGTCTGGACGAGGCAAGACGCAGGCAGTACCTGGCTATGGCCCAGGCCGAGGTGCAAAGGCTGATCGAGATTGTGCAGCGGATGCTTGACTTTTATCGCCCCTCGCGTGGCGGGATGGAACCCACCAATGTCAACAGCGTGGCAGAGAACGTGCTGGCACTGGCTCAAAAGCGCCTTCAACACGGCAACGTCCGCGTGCATACAGCGTTTGATCACGCCCTGCCACCAGTGCCTATGGTGCCGGATCAGATCACTCAAGTTTTCTTGAACATCGTGATCAATGCTATCGAGGCCATGCCCTCAGGCGGTGACCTGTGGCTTGAGACTAGCCTTTCAGAGGATGGGAAATGGGTGCTTGCCAGCTTCCGCGATACAGGTCAGGGTATGTCCTCAGAGCAGCTCGCCAACCTTTTTGAGCCTTTTTATACCACCAAGGCCGATGGGACAGGCCTGGGACTTGCCATCAGTTACGGCATAATTGAACGTCACGGCGGGGAGATCGAAGTCTCCAGCCAGCTCAACGAAGGGACCACTTTTGTGGTCAGGCTACCGGTCAATCGGGCGAGCACATAAAAGGTTGCCTGCTACAGCCTGCTGTACGTGAGACAGGCTGTTCCTTCCTCTCCGGGCGGCTTCAGGAAGACGCCGGTTGGAGGAGCAGGTATCCACTCAGAGTCATCCGGGGGCGGAAAAATGGCGGAGCAACAGAACCAGGAAGCACATATCGTGGTTGTAGATGACGAGGCCGCAGCGCGCATCTCGCTGGCGGAGATTCTCAGGCTGGAGGGCTACCGGGTCTCCACCGCAGCCAGCGGTGAAGAGGCCCTCAGCCTGGTCACCAAAGGTCCCCCTGTTGACCTCATGGTGCTCGATCTCAAAATGCCGGGTATGGATGGGCTTGAAGTGACCGAGGAGATGCAACGTCAGTCACCCGGTACCATCATCATCCTCCTCACTGCCTTTGCGACGCTTGAAACTGCCATCCAGGCCATTCGCAAGGGGGCGCACGACTACCTGCTCAAGCCCTGTCCCATCCCTGAGATATTGGAGAGCGTGCGTAAGGGCCTGGCCAAACGGCAGCAGGAACGCCAGCGTCAACACCTGGTCGCTCAATTGCAACGCACGCTTTCGGAACTGGCCACGGTAGAAGGCGCACTGGAGGAGGAAAAGCCCCTCCCTGCCCAGTCCGGCCGCTTCCTTCAGGTACGCGACATTCTGGTAGACCGCCAAAAGCACGTGGTGATGCTGCGTGGGCGCTCCCTCGACCTGACTCCTACCGAGTTCAAGATATTGGTCAGCCTGCTGGAGACGCCGGATAAAGTGTGGACTCCCCAGGAGCTGGTGCGCCGTGCCCAGGGATACGAGACCGATGCCTGGGGAGCCAGGGCTATCGTGCGCGTTCACATCCGGCGCCTGCGCAAAAAGATGGAAGCGGACCCCTCTAATCCCACATATATACTCAATGTGCGCGGCATAGGGTACATGTTCTCAAGCACGGGTCAACCCCCCGATCAGGAAAAACACCCCCCAACTGCATAAAACGTTTCCCGGCAAGTGTAACAAAATCGTAACCCCTTCGCAACACGCAGGCAGGGCGTCTCGTGGTATGCTTAAAGGCGATGGCGCAGGCCCTGTGTGCGGTATTTACCGGAGCACAGTATCATCTGTGCGCGGCCGATGCCGGAGCTATCGGTGCAACAGAGAAAATACCGCTACATAGTGCTTCGCGCCTTTGCGTGCTGACGGCGTGTTCCCTCTCCTATGCTGCGAGGGAGAAGTGCCGTTATTCCTGGTTAAACGCAGCGACTCGCAGCCTGGAGCCGATGTGGTGGATGACGATCACAGGTTGGTTTGAGAAGGCCAAGACATATGTGGGGTGGAGCCTGGCCGATAGAAGCAGGATCGCCCGGCTTCGCCGTTGCATTGAACCAGACCTGGATGCAGTGCTCGAGAGACTGGGGAGAGAGTTAGCCAGGTTCAAAGAAGCCCAACCCTTAATGGCCAATGTGCGCTTTGTCCAGCGTCTCCACAGTGTGCTTCGTGAGTGGCTGAGCGGGCTGCTGGAGGGAAGTTTTGATCAGGATTATGTCGTCAGGCGTTCTTTATTTGGCCACAGACTGGCTGAGATAGACCTGAGCTTTGAGGACATTATCCTGCTCGAAGAGCTGACGCGGCAGGAGTTGTTTCGAATCGCGGCAGAGAAATTGGGCAACAGTCCTCAGGGTCTCTCCTCCACGTTGCACGCGCTGGACAAGGCGCTCAATCTTGACCTGGCGCTCATCTATACCAGCTATCTGGAACTCCGTGATGCCGAGATGGAGCGCGCCCTGCTGGAGCGCTTTCTCGCCGTCACCGGCTTCAGCCGCACGCTCTACGAAAATCTGGCCGATGCTCGGGGCTGGAGACGCTCTGCCGGATAAAATTGCCACCCGTGCAGTTGGTAGAGGCCCTTTGAAAAACCGCAAGGCGTAAAGAAGAAACTTTTGCGTTTTGCGGTGAATTCAATCCAGCCGCAGCGGGCAGTGTCGGCCCGCACCGACACCCGGCGTGAAGTGCCCAAAGACGGCTACCACTCCACAATCTTCTGGCTGATGATCCGCTCCATCTCATCCACGCGGCGATCCCATGAGTGCTCCCTGGCGACGGCAACGCGTTGCTGCTGTCGCCCCACATCATCCTCGGCCAGCGCCTGCTCAACGCGCTCGACAAAGGCCTGTGGCGTGGCGGCGATATAGACTACCTCACTGAGTTCGCGCGCTTCCGGATGGTCGGTGCTGACAACCGGCCTACCGGCAGCCAGATATTCGTAGAGCTTGAGCGGACTGCGGTAGTAGCCTCGCTCGTCGGCCACATAGGGGAGCAGGCAAACATCCATCCCTTTGACAAGTGCAGGCACCTCGGCGAAAGGATACCTGCCCAGAAAATAGACGTTGGGCAATGCACGCAACCTGCGCAGCGGGGGGGCATCTGGCGTCCAGGGATACGTGGCGCCGACGAAGACCAGCGACCAGCCAGGGCGGGCAAGTGCCAGATACTCAAGTATATCGTAGTCCAGCCGCTCGTTGATGTGGCCAGTATAACCGATGCGGGGCCGGGGGAGGCCAGCAATGGCTGGATGCACCGACACGTCGCGGGCGAAATGCTCCACATCGGCGCCGCTGGGGATGCGGTAAGTGTGTGGATTAAGCCGACGCTTGGCCTGATAAGTCGGGGGGGAATTGGCAAACACGAGGTCCACCCGGTGCAGCAGATCGGTCTCCAGCGCGGTGATGGTGGCCCTTTTGCGTCCCGTTGTGCCGGCGGTGAACTCATCAATGCAGTGGTAAACGCTCAGCCGTTCGCCGAAGCGCCCAATAAGTGGCCCTTGCTCGGGATTGTACAGCCACAGGATACGCGGCTGCGCAAGTTTGTGGGTATATGGGCGGAGCGAGCAGACGGTGAGCCACTGGTTGATGCGATTGATGGTCTGCGAATAGTAGCGGCCGGGGAGGAGCGGAGGCAGGCTGACAATCCAGAGGTTCTCTGCAAGCTGGCGCAGCCCCTCGCGCCAGCGGTGGAACTTGCGGTGGCGCAGCTCGGGATAGCGCAGCAGGTGCTCAAGGCCGGTGGGCTGCTCGATAAAGAACACGTGGTAGCCCCGGCGAGCGAAGCGTAACATCACCTGCTGACGGCTGCCCCAGACACCATCCCAGTCGGTGGAGGAGAAGCAAATGATGGTCGGCATTCAAAAACCCATCGCCGTACGTGCTGCCCGCCACAGGTTGACACGGATCTGTTCCTGCGCCTGGCCAAACTGGCGCAACATGGCTTTGATCTGTGCGCGCCTGGAGGTCAGGCCCTGAGGACACGGCGGAGGTTCGGGGTAGCCGGCCACGTTTCCGTAACGGGCCAGTTCCTTCTCCGGTATGTAGATCAGCGGGCGGATCACGGTTATAATGCCATCGAAGAACGGCACGCGGGGCGCCATCGTCTCCAGGCGGCGGTTGAACATCAGGTTCAACAATACTGTGGCGGCTGCATCGTCGGCGTTGTGACCGAAGGCCAGCTTGTTGCAGTGCAGCCTGGCCGCGGCGATGAACAGTGCTTTACGCCTGTTCCATGAGCAGCGGAAACAGTCGAGCGGCAGCGGCTCTTGTGGCGGCAATTCCAGCGGGACGAAGTGATACTCGACGCCCAGCGTCTGAAACCACGCTTCCAGCCCGGTGCTCAGGTCGGGAAAGCCGGCTGCGGCGCCCGTCACATGCAGAGCAATAAGCTGGAAAGGGGAGCGCGCCCTTGTTTCCCGATAGGAAAGAAGCAGCTCCAGCAGCGCACGGCTGTCTTTGCCACCGGAGACGGCTACTGCCACCCGGTCGCCCCCGGCGATCAGACCGAATTCTTTACAGGCGCGGGTTACTTCGCGCAGCATATACTGGAACGGCGGTGAACGGTGGGTAATGGCCGCAGGATTACCGCTGACCATCCGCCGGCAGCTCTCGTCCCTCGTACTGACGCCGGTAGTACTCGCGGTAAAGCTCTCCGCTTTTGATCGGCCGCCACCACCATTCATTCTCCACGTACCAGCGCACTGTTTTTTCGATGGCTTCCTCGCAGGTGTGAGTGGGGCTCCATCCCAGCGCACGGATCTTGCTCACATCCAGACTGTAACGGCGGTCGTGGCCGGGGCGGTCGCGTACCGGCTGGATCAGGCTTTCCGGCTTGCCGAGCAGGCGCAGCACGAGGCGGGCCATATCAATATTGCGCATCCCGGTGCCCGTGCCAATGTTGTATATGCCGCCGCTCTCACCTTTCTGCAGCACCAAGTCTATGGCCTGGCAGTGGTCAAGCACGTATTGATAGTCGCGCACCTGCAGCCCGTCGCCGTAGAGCGGCAGCGGGAGATCATCTATCGCGTTGGTGACGAAAAGCGGTACCACTTTCTCGGGATACTGGTACGGGCCGATGTTGTTTGCGCCGCGTGTGATGGTGACCGGCAGGTTATATGTGATGTGGTAAGCCAGCACCAGCAGGTCGGCACTGGCCTTACTTGCAGCGTATGGGCTGCGCGGCGCGACCGGGTCGCTTTCCCGCGAGGCTCCCTCCGGTACGTGGCCGTAAACCTCATCGGTAGAGACCTGATGCATCCGCTCCAGCCCAAATTCCCGGGTTGCTTCCAGCAGCACGTATGTGCCGTAGACATCGGTCTTGATGAACGCATCCGGGTCCATGATGGACCTGTCAACATGCGTCTCTGCGGCGAAGTTCACAATCGTGTCTATCTTGTAGGTACGGATCGTCTCGTGCACAAGCCCGGCATTGCAGATATCGCCGCGCACGAACGCGTACCGGTCGGCAAATCTTTCCGCCACATCCTGCAGATTCTCCAGCCTCCCCGCGTAGGTGAGTTTATCGTAGACGACGATGAAGAGGTCAGGGTATTGTTCCAGCATATAGCGGACGAAGTTGGAGCCGATGAATCCGGCCCCCCCGGTGATCATAAGGTTTCGCATGTTATCCCCTTTAGCCAGTGATGAGCATCCGCGCGATTCATTCTACCATAGCCGGCCGGTGGAGCAATCCGCATCTGAAAGCGCGCTATCCCAGGATGCGGCGGATTGTCTCCGAATCAGCGCGGAGCAGACCCGCCTCCGGCAGATGGGGTAGCAGTCGGGCCCAACCATCGTGTCGCGCGAATGTGCGGTGGAAGATGGGCAACGCCTCATCTACACGTCCCAGGTCGGCGAGGGTGACGGCATACCAGAATGACAGTTCATCAATCTCGGGTGTCATCCCGGCAGCAGCCCGGTACTCATGCAGTGCTTCCTCCACCTGGCCTGCGCCCAGCAATTCATCTCCCTGATTCATGTGCTGATAGGCCCGCTGCAGTCTGACCAGGCGTCGCAGCTCACGGATCGGTTCAGGGTGATCCTCGACACGCAGCTCCATGACCGTATCGGCCCAGGGGCGGCCGGTGGGGGTCCCCCTCACGATGAGAATGGCAGCGCTCTGCTGCCCCCTGATGTCGCCTCCGGCAGCCTGACCGGCCTCCAGCGCAGCCAGCAAACGCTCCGCCAGGTCGCCCTCTGCTTCGCGGTAGGCCGCCGCCATCGCCGGCCAGACGGCGGGCGAAGCCATCATGTTGGCCTGGACAGAGAACCCCTCACCGGCCTCATGGCCGGCATAGGCGATACAACGGGCGCCGGTGTGAACTGCAACCTGCCCCCGGGCATCCACCATGGCCACCTGGCGCAGCTCGCGCTCCTGGTCGGCGGCAAGGAGCGCCGCCAGGGCAGATGGCGCGGGCTTACCGGCCCGCATCAGGGCCAGCCCCAGCGGCCCATAGCTCACGTCTACCAGCGCCTGGGTGGCTACTGCACCGCTGCCGGCCTCGGCCCAGGCCACCAGCCTGCCGACCGAGAACCAGTGGGATTGTACGGCAACTCCAAGCTCACCGCTCTCAGGATCGCGCGCGACGATAGAAAAGGTATGCGTGATCATCGAAACCTCCCGATCTCTGCTTTTCTCTGCTGTTTCCTGACACGGCGGCTGGCCCAGGCGGCGCGGGCATCCTCGATCTGCCGCGAAAGGCCCATCCAGTCCTCAACCAGGAAGACCAGGCCTGGCCCCTGCGGGTACAACAGGTAAGGGCTGAGCCACAGGCGAAGCCATTTTTCGCTGACCGGATACCGTGAGAGTCTGGCCACCAGCACGGTGTGGCCCCAATAAGGGTTGAGCCACCTTCGGCGGGCGCCTCTCTCCTTAGCCGGATTGAACACATCGCCGAAGGAAGTGGGGAGCACTTCCTTCAGCCTCCCATAGGAGATGACCAGCGGGTACAGGGGGGTCTGCACGCGCAGATGATCCGACCTGCACTCTACCCAGGCACGCCGGCGGGCCAGATAAGTAAATGCCAGAATGACCAGTGCGATCAAAGCGGGCAGGATGGCTATGGAACGATACCACTCGTTGTCCGTAACACGCGGCATGCTCCACCACAACGCGAGCGAAGCCGGTATGATAAGCATACAGGGAGCAGCCCACCGCCTCCACATCCGCTCGTAGATCAGCAAACGGAAACGTTTCCTGGTCATTGCTCCTCTCCCCCGATAGATAGATGTGTGTCATCGTTAAGGGTGATTAAGCGAGCCTGTCCCCCCTCTATGCTGACGTGAGTCAGCCCGCAGTTGCTGACGTTGTAACCCCACCATTGAGCAAACTGGTCGGGCAGCAGGTAAGCCAGGCAGGCTCGCAGGGTTCCCCCGTGGGCAACGACGAGTACCATTTCGTCAGGGTGTTTCAGGATGATGGCGTCGCAGGCACGGGCAACCCGCCGGAAAAAGTCGCTTCTTTTCTCCCCACCTGGCCACCGGAACTCCATATCGCTTTTATCCCTCCAGCGGGCAAAAAGGGCCGGGTACTCGCGCGCCATCCGCTCCAGCGTTATACCGCTCAGCTCCCCAAAGTTGATTTCCTTCAGGTTCTCCACAACGATCGGGCACAAACCGAGCACCGGGCCGATAATCTGTGCTGTCTGGAGGGCACGGTTGAGTGGGCTGGAGTAGAGCGCCGTGATCCTGCCTCCGTACTCCCTGACCAGCCGCCTGGCCAGCGCCTCGGACTGCATCCGTCCCAGCGGCGTCAGCTCATCGTCGCTCCAGCCGTCCCAGCGCCCGGCGATGTTGGCATAGCTTTGTCCGTGGCGGACGAGGAGAAGTTCGGTCATTGCTCCACCATCTCCAACCTTACAGCGATGTCCTTCTCGAAATGGGGGAGTGTCAGCCTCATCTGTCCGGTCCGGTCAGCGCTGGCGCGGTATGCTGACAGATAGACACCCTCCCAGGTGTCAAAGGGGCGGACCAGGTACTCGCCTGGGGCCAGTTCTGTTATCGTGACCTGCAAGTTCTCTGCCACAGGCTCCCTGAGCTGCGCCCAGAATACGGCCAGCTTCCTGTCGGCGCTGACCAATCCCCAGCCACCGAAATTGCCATGCCTGAAGCTGATGCCCAGGTTCAGCGGGGTGGGATTCAGGTATGCCAGAGGCAAATCCGAGACGAATGTTGCCAGGTAAGACATATGCCTGTACATCTCGTCGGTCATCCGCCCCCAGGAGCCCTGGTCATTCCACTCCATCGGCGTTGCGGCAGCGCCGGCGGAGAGCGCGGCCCAGATGCCGTTGTGCAAAAGCTCCGGATGGAGTCGCTGGTCGGTGGTGCCGAACTCACCGATGAAGTTTGGTTTCGCCTGGGCCTCCCACATTCTCCGGGTCCATCTGGCGATGAGTGGTCCTGTGCCCGCAGCATCATTTTGCGAGTTGTAGGAGTGCATCTGGGCCACATCCATCACTGCGTACCCTGCCGGCCACCAGGCATCGCCGGCCTTGCTGGCAGTTGTGGGGTGGCGGTATGGGTCATGGGCGACGAAATAGCCGTTCACACGCTCATGCCAGCTATCGGCATAGATGCCGGCATTGGTGCCCTCTATCTCAGAGACGGTCTGCCACAGGCCGATTGCAGGGCTGTACCCCCAGCGGGCGATGATGTAGCGATACAAATTCTCCTGCCAGGCCCAGGCCTCCTCGTCGGTGAAGAAAGAGCGCAGGTCAACCAGCTCACGGAAGCCGTTATGTGTCGCCCAGTCCCCCATGTTGGTCCTGGACCAGGGATGAGTCTCGTCACGCAGCAGGTCGTGGTTCCAGATGGTGAAGACCAGGTAGATGCCTTTTCTGGCCGCATCCTCCACCACCAGGTCAATCACCTTCATGTCCGGAACCGAGTACTGATCGTAGCGTGAGGCGAAGAAGGGGTTGGAGTAAATCGGCCAGTAGACGAGCATGTTCTCACCGTGAGAGGCCATGGTGCTGAACAGGGTGAAGCCCGTCTTCTCGTCCCAACCGTAAGACATCAGGTCGAAGGCGTTGCAGTGCCCTATGCCATAGAAGGGCGAGCCGTCATGGTAAACCAGGTAGCGGGGGCTGTAGGATGCGTCCAACCAGTTGCCCACCTGCAACCAGCCGTGGTGCTCAGAGTGTGTACAGGAGAACCGCCCTGTACGGGGCTCACTTTCGCCATACCGGTCGCGCACAACCAGCCGATAACTCCATTCCCCCTCAGCCGAGGGGGTGAAACGCACGCGCCAGGCCCCCTCACCATCCCAGAACCCCGGCACCACCCACTCACGTCCTGCCGGGTCGGTGAAGGTCGCCGTAAGCTCAACCTGACGGGCGTCGTAAGGATTGTCATAGGCAGGTGGCGCATCCGAAGCGCCCCCTTCAACAGTCAGGGCAATCTCAAATTTCTCATAACGAGGCACCTCTGTCTGCTCCTGTCTCAGTTCCAGGATCCGCGGCACAGGAGCATGCGCAACGGGGGTTGCCCTGGCTGCGCAACCCGCAAGCAACAGGGAGCAGGCCAGGCAAATCATAAGCTCAGGACTGGGAAAGCGGATTGGTCTGTAGACCATACTTTACGTACCTCCCGCGGGGCTCCTGCACCAGATGGTGCAACAGCATCAGCCCGGTCAGCTCGATGACACAGGAGATGACGAAAAGGACCCGGTACCCCCCTTAACTCGGCCAGCCATCCGCCGACCATAGGGGCGACAGCCGAGATGGTGCCGAGGAGGGTATTGCTCAGCCCGATGTAAGTGGGACGCACGTCTGGGGCGCTCAACTCGAAGACGATCATCATGCCCGACATGTAGAAGGCGGCTGTGCTGGCCCCCACGAGCGCGAATACAAGATGAAACCAGGCCGGCACAGGGGCCAGGCTCGCCAGACCCACGGACATGGCACTGAGCAGCGCGCCCAACTCGAGCACTAACTTGTGGCCTTTGCGATCGGCAAGCATGCCGAACACCAGGTTGCTCAGCGCCTGGCCGATGAGCATGCTGGCCGTGAAGCTCCCGGCCTGGCTGTCGGGGAGTCGCCAGCGCTGGACGGCGTAAACGGCCAGAAATCCCAGGCTCATCCCTCCCATCGCTGTAATGCTCTGGCTGAACAGGTAACGGCGGAAGTTCCGATCGGAACGTAACAGCACCGGCAATCGGCGCCAGAATTCCTTTTGCGAGACGGGTTCTCCCTGGGGAAGCTGTGCCGGCTCGCGGGTGAGGGCGAGAAAGGACCAGGAAATAAAGGTGAGCACGGCAGCGGATGCAAAGCAGAGAACGTAGCCGTAGGGGAAATCATAGCGGTCGAGCAGCCAGGCTGCTGCAGCCGCCCCCAGTATGCCCGTGGCCGTGCCACCGAAGTTGGTGATGCCAAAGAACCTGCCGCGCCGCTCGAGGGGTATGATCCTGGCCAGCATATCCTGCCAGCTCACGGCCACCGCGCCTGCCCCGACCGTCTGCCAGGCAAAGAGCACGAAAAACAGAACCAGCGCCAGCATCGGGAAACGCACAGATAGCAGGGCCGCCGGCACCATCAACAGCACCGGCAGCCGTTCGGTGAACAGCCCCACGTTCACCACCATCACTTTTTTGCGTGGCAGCCGTTGCACCAGGTTGGCGGTAAACAACTGCGGCAGGAGCCAGCCGGTGGAAGCGATCACCGAAAGCAACCCAAGCGCCAATTTGCTGGTGGTGAAATGGCTTACGTAGAGCGGCAGAATGGTGCGTGTGGCAATGAAACTGGCCCCGAACCAGAAAAAGGTGCCATCCAGAATGTTGACGATGGCGTTAAAGCGATAGTTTCGGGCGATTTCTTGCTCGAAGTCGTTGTCGGCAGTGGTCATAGTGGGGTCCCTCTATGTAGCCTGCGTCTGTGCATTGTGTGAATTCCGTCACTCCTGACGCGTCGTGTCCTCTGCATCCGGTGGAGCGAAGAACTGCTGCACTTCGGCGAGCCGCCAGGTACGCCGTGCGGGGGGGAGGCTGCTGATTATTTTCCGCCCGTAGCTTTTGGTGTTGAGACGTGAGTCGAGGATCGCCATCACGCCACGGTCCGTTTCAGAGCGGATGAGTCGCCCGACCCCCTGCTTCAGCGTGAGGATCGCCTCCGGCAATGAAAACTCATTAAAAGGATCGCCACCGCTTTCCAGAATGAGCTGCTGGCGCCGCTGATTGACCGGGTCCTGATGAGGAGCGAAGGGGAGCTTATCAATGATCACCAATGACAGGGCCTCGCCCGGGATGTCCACTCCTTCCCAGAAGCTACGGGTGGCGAAAAGGACGGCTCCGTCCGGGTCGTTGCGGAAAAGGTCGAGCAACTCGGCACGGGAAAAATCCTCTCCCTGGCAATAGCAATTATATTCCAGGTGAGGGCTGACCAGCTCGTATAACTGCCTCATACGTCTGGTACTGGTGCATAATACGAAGGCCCGGCCCCGGCTGGCCTGAACGAGCCGCCATATCTCCCGCCCCAGTTTCAGCAGGTATTCATCCTCCCCCTCGTCATAGCGCGGCTCCAGCCCTTGCGGGATGTACAGCAGGGCCTGGTCAGGGTAATCGAAGGGGCTGGCTATGACCCGTTCTATGGCGCATTCTGCAGGCACCCCTACCCGGCGACAGAAGTAGTCGAAGCTGTTGCCCACAGCCAGCGTGGCGCCGGTGCAGATCACCCGCCCGACCGGCGCGAACAGGTTTTCGTGCAGAAACTCGCCAACGTGGAGCGGCTCCAGACAGAGGAGCACTGCATCGGGTCCTACTCTGCCAGGCTGCTCCTCGCAGTAGCGCACCCATTCGGGCGGTTCTTCGTTGGCGAGCGCCAGAGCCTGCTCGGCCAGGTTCCTGGCCCATTCTATGGTGACCTGATGACGCAGGCTTTCTATGTTTTCCTCTTCGCTCCCCGTCGGTGGCCGATATGAGCGCAGCAGTTGTTTGTGGATCGTGGCAAGATTGCGCGCCAGCGCGGCCCCTTCCTCCAGCTTCCCGGGGACAGCCCACCGCCGCTCGCTGCCGGGCGGTCTGGTGGACAACCTGTCAAACAGCATATGGTTGATCTGCACCGTCTCCTGGCGCAGCTTCTCCTGGACGTTGCGCATCACCACGGTGTCGTTGATAAACTTGAATACGGTGGTATGTTCAAGCTCCAGGCGCAATGCCCCGATGACGTACCGCTCCAGCTCATGTGCCTCATCTATAACGATCACCGGCCTCGGCAGGAGCAGGGGACGTATCAGGTTGTAAGCCAGCAAGGCGTGGTTGATGACCACGATGTCGGCCTTCTCCGCCAGGGCCCTGGCCTGCTCGTAGTAGCAGCGGGCCACGTATGGGCACTCCTGTCCCAGGCACTCATGCTGCGCCGCAGTGACCGCCTCGCGCAGGGGACCGAAAAGACGCATTTCCTCCACGTCGCCGGAGACACTCTCCTGAAGCCTCTCCAGCAGCCCGTCAATGCCGCTTTGCAATCCGGGCAGGGCCAGTTGTTTGCGCGCTTCCCCAAGCTTGTAAAGGCAGATGTAGTTTGAGCGGCCCTTGAGCAGTGCCGCAGTGAAAGGGCGCGGCGCGATCTGCCTCAGCGCGGGAATGTCCTTTTCCCAGAGCTGAGTCTGAAGGGTCTTGTTGGCCGTGCTGACGATAGCCCTGGCGCCAGACCAGATAAGCGGCACAAGGTAGGCGAAAGATTTGCCACAGCCGGTGCCGGCCTCAATCACGGCCGGGCGGCCTTCGACCAGCGCCTGGCGCACCAGTTGGGCCATCTCCACCTGTCCCTGGCGGTAGCGATACCGCTCGCCCAGCAGCCTGGCAATGGGGCCTCCAGGAGCAAAGACAGGTGTAATGTCCGGCACATCAATGGGCTTCTCATCAGGCCCGGCCGGGTAGCAGGATCGAGTTATGCCATGCTTTTCCAGAGTGACTGTCACCTCCGCATCACCAGAGGCAGATAGAGCCTCTCAGGCAGGTCCAATGAGACTGTCATCGCTACCGGCAGGGTTGAGTCTGGCCGCAGCGGGTCGTTGGTGTGTATGTGGAGCATGGCGGTGTGCCGGCCGAATGTCAGCGTCGTACCACCGGCATCGAATGTCACGCCGACCACCCGGCTGGCCCCTGGCAGCACAGCGCCCGAGACCGGACTGAAGGAAAGCCACGGAAGGTCCACACTCCCCGCCCCCTCCAGCCGCACGTCGTCCAGCCCCACCGGGGCGCCGTTCTGGCCCAGGTACTGTAAGCCAATGCGCACCGGCCCACCGGGCAGTTTGGAGGTCAGGTCAAAGGTGCTCTGCGCCCAGGTCCGGTCGGAGGGCCAGGCATCATCGGCCTTCCCGATGTAGACGTCGTCCATGCCACCCACGTCCCCCACGACCAGATATACGAAGAGGTCGCAGTAATTGTAGGTATCGCGGCAGCGGACCGGGTCGCCGAAGGACCAGAAGGAGAGGGTGGCGGTGATCAGGTTCAGTTCCGGCGAGAGCAGCCATTCGTCCTGCGGCTGGCCGGAGGGCTCCACCGTCGCTGCGTACGCGCCGGAGCGCGCGCCCGCGGTGAGCACTTTCCAGTTGGCGCTGGTGTTGTTGACCACCTCGCTCCAGCCGGAGGGCGGCACCTGGCCGCTCTCAAACCCCTCGGCCAGCAGCGTCGTCCCTGCCCCTGACCACTCTTCCAGTTCAAAGGTGAGGGTGAGCCCGCCGGTGTTGGTCAGCGTCAGCGGGAGGGTAGTGCTGAGCCCCCGGGTGAGGACAACTGTCATGGAGGCCGGCGCATAGGCCAGGCGGGGGGCCGCCAGATAGAAGTCCTGCCGGACGGTGCCGCTCAGGACGACGTTCGTCGTCGTGACTGCGGCGTAGCCACTCAGCGTGGCGGTGAAAACGTGCGAGCCAGCCGGGGAGAAGAGGGTGTAGAAGGAGTCGTCCACGGCCGGGTCTTCGGTGAACGCGGTAACGGTGGAGAAGCCGCTGTCGTTGGAGACCGTGGCGCCGGCG
>Ga0209227_1001775_pt1 | contig 16290 bp, 14 predicted proteins | sample YNPBryantNP2012_FD_185815 | JGI IMG/M metagenome (GOLD analysis project Ga0209227, IMG submission 185815) | Anoxygenic and chlorotrophic microbial mat microbial communities from Yellowstone National Park, USA - YNP Bryant NP 2012 (SPAdes)... ...
AGCGGGCAGCCTGATCTACAATGGCGATGACAAATATTTGGTTTTTTTGTCCCCGCTAAAGGTGAACAGCTCATCCAGCTCGGCTTCCTTGACTTCGTCGGGCACTGGCGGGTCGAGTAACTGTGCCGCACGGGCTTTGACCCACAAAGAAACGGTACGATGATGGACGCCAAGATGGCGGGCAATCCGGCGCAAGTTCATCCCATCTACATACATTTGGATAGCTTTTTGGCGTACTTCTTCGGGGTATGCCCAAGGTTTGGGCTCTGGCGTGTACTTGATTTGGCAGAACATGCAGCGATAGCGTTGGCTGCCTGCCTCTGTTTTTCCAGCGCGATTTTGCCGCTCTGTTCGGTGACATTTTGGACATGCAATCATTCTGAAATTTTACCAGATTTGACCCGGATTTTAGCCACTCCCGAGTTTTGAGAAACAAACCTGCCTCCCACATGTGGTGGTAAAATGGCGGGTTTTTCGTATAGAGATACACTAAATTGATCTGGTGTTAACAATCCCATAATTTCAGCTTTATTGAGATTGGTTATAATATTCTTATTAAGACAGCCCATTCTCTCTTATGGAGGTTACTATGAACATTGCCAGTCTGTTTCAGGGGATCGCCGCCCTCGCCTGGATGGTCGTAGTTGGCGTAGTTGTGATCGTCGTTGTACGCATTGCTCGTAACCGCCCGCTGGCGCGTGGCGGTACAGCAATCCTTATCAGCGTAGCGGCTGCTGTCGTGTTGAGTGCGGTCAGCTCTGGCTTGGTGTTCATCAATCCACAAGAGCGCGGCGTGGTCATTTCAGCCGTCTCGCCGCTTGGCTATCGCGAACAGGCGCTTCAGCCCGGTTTGCGCTGGATCATTCCCTTCGCAGAAACCGTTGTGCGTTATCCGGTGGCTAAACAAACCTACACCATGTCCATTGCCTCATCGGAAGGACAGATTCAAGGCGACGACTCCATCGCCGCCCGTACCGCCGACGGTCAGGAAATCTTTATAGACGCCTCGGTTATTTATGCTATTGACCCTGCTAAAGTGGTCCAGGTGCACATCCAATGGCAGGATCGCTATCCCAATGATCTGGTTCGCCCGCTGGCGCGTGGTATCGTGCGTGATGTCGTTTCGCAGTATGGTGTAGAAGACGTGGTGAGCAGGAAGCGCCTTGAGATGGTCGAACGCGTGCGTACCGCCATGTCGGAAAAGCTGGCGGCAAATGGTCTGATACTGGAAGATTTCGTTCTGCGCAATATTACCTTCTCTCCCGAATATGCCGCTTCCGTCGAGCAAAAACAGATCGCCGAGCAGCAAGCACAGCAGGCTCGCTTTGTCGTCGAACAAAAGAAAGCCGAAGCCGATCAGGCGCGTGAGATCGCCAAAGGTCAAAAAGACGCCGCCATCACAAAAGCCGAAGGCGAAGCACAATCGCGGATTATCCAGGCGCAAGCTGAAGCCGAGGCACTGCGTCTGATCGCTGCAGCCATCAAAGAAAACCCCGACCTGCTGACCTATCAATATATCAGCAAACTTTCGCCAAACATTCAGGCAATGCTGTTACCCAGCAACGCCCCCTTTGTCTTTCCATTGCCAACTCCACAGCCTGGTATGATGACTGAGCCAACCGAAACGCCTTAAAGTACCATCTTGAAAGGTCTCTGAAAACATCCTTGGGTGTATAATAACAACCATGAGCGATACTGCCTCTCCTCCCAGCGGAAAGCAAATCCGCCTCACCAGCCTTTCTTCCTGTGCAGGTTGAGCATCTAAATTAAGCGCGGAAGCGCTGGCGCAGGTGCTGCGCCCGGTGGAAACGGTCTTCCAGACCGAAGATTATCCTGACTTGCTGGTCGGTCTGCAAATGCCAGATGATGCTGCGGTCTGGCGGCTGGATGAGACGCGCGCCCTGGTTGTTACCACCGATTTCTTCACCCCAGTTGTGGACGAACCCTATGACTATGGGGCCATCGCCGCCGCCAACAGCCTTTCAGATGTGTATGCAATGGGTGGACGTCCGTTCCTTGCGCTCAACGTAGCTGCCCTGCCGCCCAATCTGCCGCCCGAGTTTCTTGGTGAAATCCTGCGCGGTGGGGCAGAGATTGCCCGTCAGGCAGGTGTGGTCATTGCCGGCGGTCACACCGTGCAGGATAAAGAGCCAAAATATGGGTTGGTCGCCATCGGTTTTGTTGACCCGCGTCACATGATGACCAAGGCTGGAGCACGTCCCGGCGACGCGCTGGTACTGACTAAGCCGCTGGGTTTTGGCGTCACTACCACTGCTCTCAAACGTGAACAGGCAGAAGCTCAGGATGTCAGCGAAGTAGTGCAATGGATGACCCGCCTGAACAAGATTGCCTCCGAACTGGCAGTGGAATTCGACTTGCGCGGCGCAACCGATATTACCGGTTACAGCCTGATCGGTCACGGCTGGGAAATGGCACATGCTAGCCATGTGGGACTGCGCTTGATTTACGAAAAAATACCGTTTGTAAGCTGCGCCCGTAAATACGCCGAACGGTGGACTTTCCCCGGCGGTGCAGCAGATAACCGCCTGTACTTTGAAAGCCATGTGCAATTTGCCTCCCATCTAGACGAACCTGCCCGCATGTTGCTTTTTGACCCACAAACCAGCGGCGGCTTGCTGCTGGCAGTTCCACAGCCAACCTTGCCCGCTTTCCTCCAGAAAGCTCAGGAATTCCAACAGCCCGTTTGGGTAATTGGCGAAGTCATCCCTGAAAAACATATTGAAGTGATTTAACTAAACAGTAACCATTTGGAATATAGGACAACGCGCCGTCCGGACGGCGCGTTGCGATTCTCTCCGCACGCTTACAGTCAATTCGGTTAAAATAATCCCAGAATGGCGATCAGCGAACATTTGCAAGGCATTTTGAACACCCTGCCAAGCAAACCCGGTTGTTACCTGATGAAAAACGAAGCCGGGCAGGTGATCTATGTTGGCAAGGCGGTCAACCTGCGCAATCGTGTGCGCTCTTATTTCCATGACAGCGGGCAGGATTTCAAAACGCGCCAGATGGTACGCCATATTGCTGACATTGAATGGATTGTGGTCGGCTCAGAACTGGAAGCGCTCATTCTAGAGATGACGCTGATCAAGAAACACCGCCCGCATTACAATATCCGCCTCAAAGATGATAAACGCTACCCCTATATCAAAGTCCACTGGGCAGACCCTTTCCCCAAAGTGACCGTCACCCGCCAAATGGTCAAAGATGGCTCGCGATATTTTGGTCCTTATACGAGCGTCTGGGCAGTCCATCAAACTTTGGATGTCTTGCGGCGAATCTTCCCCTATCTGACCTGTGACCGTGAAATCACCGGCAAAGACCTGCGCGCCTGCCTGTATTATGACATTAAATTGTGTAATGCGCCGTGCATTGGCGCGGTGAATCAGGCACAGTATCGGCAGGTGATTGACGACCTGTGTCAGTTTCTGGAAGGGCGTACCGCTCCAATTATCGAACGCTTGAAAAAAGAAATGGAACAAGCCGCGGAAGAGCTGCGTTTTGAAAAAGCGGCAGCACTGCGCGACCAGATTTTGGCAATCGAAAAAGTTGTCGAGCGCCAAAAAGTTATCTCCAATGAACAGATGGATTCAGATGTGATCGCCATGGCGCGTACCAACGGCGAAGCCTGTGTGCAGGTGTTTTTCATTCGCGGTGGGAAGCTGATCGGACGCGAATACTTTATTCTGGAAGGCACAGAGGAAGCCGCCGATAGTCAGGTCATTGCCGAGTTCATTAAGCAGTTTTATTCCGAAGCCGCTAACATTCCCTCTGAAGTCTTGCTTCCACATGAAATTGAAGAGGCGAACATTATCAAGGAATGGTTGAACACCCGACGCGGTGGGCAGAAGATACAGTTCTGCGTGCCCCGCTCAGGCACGCCGCAAGAACTGGTGCAAATGGCAACTGAGAATGCCATGGAAACGCTACAAGCCCTGCGCAGCCAATGGGAAATGGACACCAACCGTCAGAGTGAAGCACTGGCAGAACTGCAAAAAGCCTTCAACCTGCCCGAACCGCCCAACCGCATCGAGTGTTATGACATCTCCAACACGCAAGGCACGGCGGCAGTGGGTAGCATGGTGGTTTTCGAGCGCGGTGTGCCCAGCAAAGGGCTGTACCGGCGCTTCAACATCAAGACCGTGTGCGGACCGGATGACTTTGCCAGTATGGAAGAGGTGCTGACGCGCCGCTTCCGCCGCTGGCAGGCTGCACAGGAACAGCAACGTATCGGCGAAAAAGCTGACCCGGCATTTGCCATGCTGCCCGATTTGCTCATCGTGGATGGCGGCAAAGGACAGCTCGGACGGGCTGTGCAGGTATTAGACCAGTTCGGGCTGACTGAGAAAGTCTCGGTTGCCGGTCTGGCAAAACAACTGGAAGAACTTTTTTTACCTGCTCAAAGCGAACCACTGGTATTACCGCGCCACTCACAAGGCTTATATTTGCTCCAGCGCATCCGTGATGAAGCACACCGCTTCGCCATCACCGCCCATCGTCAGCGGCGCACCCGGCAGGGACTGGCTTCGCGTTTGGATGCCATTCCCGGCATCGGTCCGGCGCGGCGCAAGGCACTGCTCACCCGCTTTGGCTCTATCGAAGGCATCCTCAACGCCAGCATTGAAGAACTAACTCAAATCCCGGGCATCACCGAAACGCTGGCGCAGGCGCTCAAGAGCGGGCTGGAGTAGGCAATGAATAAACCAACCTTTATCCAAAGACATCCTCTAGCGGCGTTTTACGTTCTCGCCTTCGTCATTTCCTGGCTGGGCTGGATTCCACAGACCTTACATCGTTACGGGTTGTTTCCATTTGATCACCTTATTCTCAATTTACTGGGCGGAGCAGGACCAATGCTGGCAGCAGTGGCGGTCCTTTGGGCAACCAATAGTCGAGCGTATATAGGAGCACTCTTTGCTTCTGTACTGCGCTGGCGTGTTGCCTGGGGATGGTTTGTGTTTGTGTTCTTGTTTTGGTTTACCGCGGCTGCCACAGCCCTTTTTGTAGGGATACTCTTCGGTCAGCCGTTTCCCGCTCTCAAGCTTATCAATTGGTTGACTCTGCCTTCCGTCTTCCTGATGATGCTGGTTTCGAATGTGTGGGAAGAAATCGGCTGGCGCGGTTTTGCCTTGCCGCGTCTTCAGGAACGCTACAGCGACTTGAAAATCGTTTTTCTCATGGGGCTGCTCTGGACTTTGTGGCATCTGCCTCTGCTGCTTAATCCAGCTTCTCCAATGGCTTCCCTGCCCTGGTATGGAGAGATTCTTTTCAGCCTTGCATTGACCACGATTTACACCTGGTTGTATAACCACACCCGTCACAGCCTTTTGCCCGTCAGCATTTTCCACGCCATGTCAAACACCATTGCTTTCACCTTGCTCGAAATGAACATCTATGTCTCTTCCTATCTGTTTGTAGTCGGTGTAACGACCATGACTGCCGTTGGGATTATTCTGTTCTACGGCACAAACAGGTTTTACCGCTCGAGCATTGTCAACCGTAACGAACGCTGATAAAAATAACTCCAGCATTCGGCTTCATCAAACGCTTACGTTGAAAATTGTGCCCGGCTAGAAGGAATTCATGAACCAATATGTGTTGATTGGCGCGGCAATTTTGTTGTTTCTCAGTGTTTTGGGCAGCAAAGTCTCAGATCGGTTTGGTGTGCCCGCGCTTTTATTATTCTTGCTACTGGGGATGCTTGCGGGAGCGGATGGTCCGGGAGGTATTTATTTCGATGACCCTGTGCTGGCACAGTTTGTTGGGATTGTTGCACTGGTGCTGATTCTGTTTTCTGGGGGGCTGGAAACCGAATGGCGATATGTCCGCCCTGTTCTCAAAGAAGGCTTGCTCCTCTCTACGCTTGGTGTTGGTATCACCGCAGTTGTCGTTGGTCTTTTTGCCCGGTTGTTTCTTCATTTTTCATTGCTCGAAGGTTTGTTATTGGGTTCCATTGTATCCTCAACAGATGCAGCAGCGGTGTTCTCTGTACTGCGCTCTAAAGGGATTAGTCTTGCAGGAAAACTGAAACCACTGCTTGAGCTGGAATCAGGCAGCAATGATCCCATGGCAATCTTTCTCACAGTCGGCATGATTCAACTTATTACCCAGCCAGACCTGTCACCTGCCAGCCTGATGCAATTGTTTGCATTACAAATGCCTATCGGAGCACTATTAGGATATGGCATAGGAAGAATTTCGTTGTTTCTGATCAACCATATCAAGCTGGGTTATGAAGGGCTTTATCCAGCTTTGACCCTTTCCATTGTGTTTCTTGCCTTCGGATTAACAAACATTATTGGGGGAAGCGGTTTTCTGGCAGTCTATCTGGTTGGCATTGTTCTGGGTCACCATGACTTCATACACAAACGCAGCCTGTTACGCTTTCACAGCGGTTTGGCGTGGCTGATGCAAATCACCATGTTTCTAACACTGGGACTGTTGGTTTTTCCCTCCCGGCTTATATCGGTGACAGGTGTTGGCTTACTGACGGCAGGATGTTTGATATTTGTCGCCCGACCTCTTGGAGTTTTTCTCAGTTTGCTGCCCAGTACCTTGCATTGGCGAGAAAAGACTCTGATTTCCTGGGTTGGACTTCGAGGAGCTGCCCCTATCATTCTGGCAACCTTTCCGCTGCTAAGCGGAATCTCAGGGGCTGACTTGATTTTCAATATGGTCTTCTTTATCGTATTAACTTCGGTATTACTGCAAGGAACATCTATTCCTTTGGTGGCTCGCTGGCTACAGGTAGACGCGCCAATTGCGCATCAACGGACGTATCCCCTTGAGTTCAATCCAATGGCTGGAATGAAAAGTGAACTCAAGGAATTTGTCGTACCATCCGACCCGCGAGTTGTAGGAAAGGCGATTGTTGAACTGAAACTCCCGACCGATTTTCTAGTGATACTCATCGCCAGGAATGATGAGTTTCTGATACCTACGGGAGGAACCGTATTAAGAGATGGCGATACGCTGTTGGTTTTAACGGACAAAGACTCATATGAAGAAGTTCAAAGAAGGTTCGGCACTTCTGAGAGCAAAGGAAATAACAAACTGACGTCGGCTTGAACAAACCAAAAACGCGTTGATACACGTCCTACCTACAAAATCCTGAAGACCACCGAGCTTAACTCGTCCTGTCTTCGGTACAACAAAAATTTTTAGTATAATTTTATGGGGCGGAACATACGAGTTCGGTCATTACAAAAAAACCTAATGTGCGGGCTTTTGAACCAGTTGTGTCAGAAACCGAGTTGAACAAACTGTCCTTCCATAAGTAAATCGTTTTGGAGGTGGATTGGGTTATGGAACATGAAACAGTTGCTTCAACAGTGAATCGAATTGCTTTTGTGGGCAATTATTTGCCGCGCCAATGTGGAATCGCCACGTTTACCACTGATTTGTGCGAGGCTCTGGCATCAGAATATCCAAGCATCCATTTCATTGTCCTGCCAATCAACGATAACGATCATGGGTATTCTTATCCACACCGTGTACGTTTTGAACTGACTGAGAAGGACTTGCATTCTTATCATCGTGCAGCCGACTTTTTGAATATTAGTAATGTAGATGTAGTTTGCTTGTAGCACGAATATGGAATTTTTGGCGGCAAGGCTGGCAGTCACATTCTAGCGCTTTTGCGTGAGCTACGGATGCCGGTCGTCACTACTTTGCATACCATTCTGCGCGAACCTGACCCCGATCAGCGCCGTGTCCTGGAAGAGATTATCCATCTATCCGACCGGCTGGTCGTTATGAGCGAACGCGGCTGCGAATTTTTACAAGAAATTTATCACGTACCAAAAGAAAAAATAGACCTGATTCCGCACGGTGTTCCCAATATGCCTTTTGTTGACCCGGCATTTTATAAAGACCGCTTTGGCGTCGAAGGTAAAACCGTCCTGCTTACCTTCGGATTACTCTCGGCAAACAAAGGCATTGAAACGGTAATCAGCGCCTTGCCAGCCATTCTGAAAAAACATCCCAATGTTGTGTACATTATTTTAGGCACAACACATCCGCATGTCAGACAACAGGAAGGAGAAACTTATCGTCTATCCCTACAACGCTTGGCGAAAGAAAAGGGGGTTGAAGACCATGTGATCTTCTATAATCGCTTTGTAGATTTGGAGGAGCTAATCGAGTTCATCGGCGCAGCAGATATTTACATCACGCCTTACATCCATCAGGCGCAAATCGTCTCAGGCACGCTGGCATATGCGCTTGGCGCAGGCAAAGCAGTTGTATCTACACCTTACTGGTATGCCGAAGAAATGCTCGCAGAAGAGCGCGGTGTGCTGGTGCCTTTCCGAGATTCAAACGCACTGGCTGAACGCGTTAACGAATTGCTGGATGATGAAGCAAAACGCCATGCCATCCGCAAGAGAGCCTATCTTTTCGCAAGGCAGATGGTCTGGCAATCCGTTGCGCGTAATTATATGCAGAGTTTTGAGCGCGCTCGGATTGAACATCGTCAAGTTGCCCGGCATATTTTCAGCTTTAGAACGCTGAGTGCTCGCCCGGGTGAACTGCCGCTACTCAAACTGGATCATCTGCACCGTTTGACAGATTCCACCGGAATATTGCAACATGCCACCTTCATTGTGCCGAACTATAACGAGGGTTATACAACTGACGATAACGCACGAGCATTGATTGTCAGTGTGCTTTTAGAAGAGATTGGACATCAGGGCGCTCTTGATCTTTCTTCTCGCTATCTGGCATTTGTCAGCTATGCATTCAATCCTCAAAATGGGTTTTTCCGCAATTTTATGGATTATCAACGCCGTTGGCTGGAAGAGCGCGGTTCAGATGATAGTCACGGTCGTGCGCTTTGGGCGCTGGGAACCGTGTTGGGACGCTCAAACAGCCAGGCATTGCGAAGTATGGCAAGCCGCTTATTTGAACAAGCTTTACCAAACATGATGAACACAACCAGCCCGCGCGGCTGGGCTTTCGCATTGCTCGGCATCCACGAATATCTGCAACGATATAGCGGTGACCGCATGGCAAGTCAGATACAAGAAGAATTGGCTTACCGACTGCTCAATCTATATCAGAACAATCGCTCAACTGATTGGCTCTGGTTTGAAGACCGATTGACTTATTGCAATGCCGTCTTGCCTCATGCATTGTTAGTCTCCGGCTATTCAATGCAAAACAACGCAATGTACACAGCCGCACTGGAATCCTTGCGCTGGCTAGCCGACTTGCAATGTTCAGACACTGAAGAGGGCCACTTTGTCCCCATCGGATCAAATGGTTTTTACGTCAAAGGTGGTGAAAGAGCACGTTTTGATCAACAACCTGTAGAAGCCGAAATGATGACTCTTGCCAGCATTACGGCTTACCGTATCACTTTCGAAAGCTACTGGAAAAAACAAATGATGCGTGCTTTTGAATGGTTTCTGGGACGGAATGATTTGAGTCTGCCTCTTTATGATCCTTATAGTGGTGGGTGCCGGGATGGGTTGCAACCAGACCGAACGAATGAGAACCAAGGCGCCGAGTCCACGCTTGCGTTTTTGCATGCTTTGCTGGAATTACAATCGGTGGAAAATACAGCACCGCAGATGATAGAAAGTAAGGAACAGGTGCGATGAATAACCAACATCCTCAACTGTTCAAACGATATTCACGCAATCCGATCTTAACCGCCGCTGACTGGCCCTATCCGGCAAATAGTGTTTTCAATCCTGGCGCCACATTGCTGCCGGATGGCAAAATTTTATTGCTGTGCCGGGTGGAAGACCGGCGCGGGCACTCACATCTATGCACCGCTCGTTCCGAGAACGGAATAGACAACTGGCAGATAGACCCGCTACCCACGCTGTTACCTGATCCAGAGAATTACCCAGAGGAGCTATGGGGAATTGAAGACCCGCGTATTACCCACATTCCTGAATTAGGCAAATATGCAATCACTTACACTGCTTATTCACCGGGGGGACCTGGGGTGTCTCTGGCACTGACGGAAGATTTTAAACACTTTGAACGCTATGGCATGATCATGCCCCCAGAAGATAAGGATGCTGCTCTGTTCCCCCATCGGATTGGAGACCGTTGGGCATTGATTCATCGCCCGGTTGGGTTTTTAGGCGCGCACATGTGGATCTCATATTCGCCCGACTTACGCCATTGGGGTAATCACAAGCTAATGATGGAAGCGCGCCGCGGCGCCTGGTGGGATGCCAATAAAATCGGCCTATCATCGCCGCCGATCAAAACGCCACGCGGCTGGCTGGTTATCTATCATGGCGTGCGACAAACAGCAGCAGGATCACTTTACCGTCTTGGGCTGGCATTGTTTGATCTAGAAAACCCCGAACATTGCCTGCGGAGGAGTGATCAATGGATTTTTGGTCCCGAAGAATCCTATGAACGACATGGGGATGTGGACAATGTCGTCTTCCCCTGCGGTCATATCATTGCCCCTGACGGTGATACGATCTATCTCTACTATGGAGCCGCTGATACCTGCATTGCACTGGCCTTCGGAAGCGTGCGCGTATTACTGGATTGGGTCGAGAAGCAAAATGATTGCAGCGCCCAGTCAGCCGCCTATCCCTTGACCGCGCCGCGCGCCAGCCCGCGCACCAGATAACGCTGCGCCAGCAGCGCAAAGAGCAATACCGGAATCAGCACCAGCGAGCCAGAAGCCGCAATCCGCCCCCAAAACACCGAACGGTTGGTCATAAATGCCGTGATTGTCACAGGTAACGTACGGGCATCGCGTCCGGTTAGAATCACTGCATACAAAAACTCGTTCCAACAATACAAAAAGCAGAGAATAGCCGTAGCCGCCATGCCGGGCAGCGCCAGCGGCAGGCTGATGCGCAGCAATGCCTGCAAACGCGAGCAGCCGTCTATCATTGCTGCCTCTTCCAACTCAACCGGCACATCATCAAAAAAGCCAATCATCATCCAGATGCTGAGCGGGATGGTAAAAGTCAGATAAGATACAATCAGCGCCTGACGGGTATCAATCCAGTTGATACCGCTGAAAATGACATACAAGGGGACCACGATGGTTATCGGCGGCAACATTTGTGGAATCAGTGTACTCATACGCAGCCAGAAATGCCCGCGAAAACGAAAACGCGAAAAACCATACGCCGCCAGCGACCCCAGCACCAGCGCGATGGCGGTGGTCGCAAGCGCCACCACAACACTGTTAAAAAAGTAGCGATCAAAGCGAGTGGAGGAAATAACCTCGTTATAATTGCGCAGAGTGGGCGTGAAGTTCCACACTGGCGGGATGGCAAAGGTCAGCTCCGGTTCTTTGAGCGAAGTAATAAACAGATAAAGGATCGGCGCTACCGAAAGCAACACCGCCAGCAGGATCAGCGCATAAATGATCAACCGGTTAAGACGTTTGAGCAGACGAGCATTCTTCGACCCCATCATCCCTGTCCTCCAAGCTCGCGCCCAATTGACCTTGCCAGAACACCAGCGACCAGCAACATAATCAACAGCATGATAAACGACGCCGCGGAAGCGATACCCAGATTAAAGGACTGGAAACCATAGCGATAGACATAGATGCTCACCGTTTCGGTCACCCGTGCCGGTCCGCCTGCCGTCAGCAGGTAAATCACATCAAAAATGCGGAAAGTGTCAATAAACCGCCAGAGCAATGCTACCAGAATAATCGGGCGTAACAGCGGCAGGGTCAGGTAGAAAAAGGTCTGCACACCGCTAGCGCCATCAATGCGGGCAGCCTCATAAGGCTCTTCGGGCAGGGACTGTAATCCTGCCAGAAGCATCAACGCCACAAATGAGGTTGTGTTCCAGACATCCACCAGAACAACACTTGCCATCGCCACCTTTGGTGAGCTGAGCCATTCGATCGGCGCAAAACCCAAAACGCCCAGATAATAATTCACCAGTCCATACTGGTAATTCAGCAACAGACGCCAGGTCAGCCCAATAACTACATTGGTGCACATCATTGGCAGCAAAATCAGTGAACGGAAGATCCCCCTACCCTTAACTTCATGGTTCAGTAACAACGCCAGCGCCATTCCCAAAATAAATTCAAAACTGATTGCCAGAAAAACGAAAGTGAATGTAATACGGATGGAATTGAGAAAATCAGGACTCGAAAACAGTGTTGAATAGTTGGCAAAACCCACATATGGTACCCCCTGTCGAAAGGTGCGCATCGTCCATTGATGAAAACTCAGCCAAAGGGAATACCCCAGCGGATACAGAAGCACCACTCCAAGCGCAATAAAAGCAGGCGCAATGTAAAAAGCTGGCTCCAGTCTGCGCATTAACTGCCGAAAGCGGATTGTGGGAAAAGACTTTGAGAACATCTCAGGCCAAGAAAAAAATTTCGCTCACATATAATCATACCATTGAAAATCGAGACCCTGAAGCTCTTGCAGGTTTCGAAGAGCAGCGCGACACCCACAAGCCTTCAGGGTCTCACGGAAAAAACGGCAAGTTCGCTCTTACTTGATATACCCGCCGCTCTTCAGAATTTCGGTCAACTTGACAGCCATCTCATCCGCAGCGGTCTTGGGGTCTTTGGTGCCGCTCACCGCGGCGACAATACCCTCATTGACCACCGGCAACATCTCCGGCGAGACGGTTAAAGTGGGGAAGATCGAGCGGTAAGGCATCACCTCAGCCAGCAGTTTAAGCTGCGGCACTTGAGCAACCACTTCGGGATCATTAAGCGCCCGTATATTGCCCGGAATGCCGCCATTGAGCGCCCACTTTTTGGCGCCTTCCGGGCCGGTCAGCCACTCGATGAATTTGTAACCCTCGAGCTGGTTTTCCGAACAGGCAGGGATTGCCCAACCCCATTGACTGCCACCCGTATGCCGTTTGATGGTGCCATCCGGCTGTTTGACGCCCGGCGGGATGACATAACCCAGCAGTGGCTCTCCATTCTCATCACACAGGCTTTTTTCGCAACTGGTCAGGTCCTGATATGCCGCCATCCACTCAATACCCATGGCAGCTTTGCCTTTGGAAAGCGCCTCAAGAATCTCTACATACCCATACGTGGTGACATCCGGTGGCACCAACCCCTCTTTCAATAGGTTGGCGTAAAAGGTCAGAGCTTTCACACCGGCTTCGTTATTGATCGCCACGGTGTTATCAGGATTAAGCAACTCACCACCCATGCCAAAGAGATAGTACATGAAATCCCACCAGGCTTCATCCGGCTTGACGCCGATCACTGCACCATAGATGCCATTAGCAGGGTCGTTCAGTGCTTTGGCAGCAGCGTAGTATTCTTCCCAGGTTTGGGGCGGTTCTAAACCGGCTTTCTGGAACAGGTCTTTGCGGTACCACAGCCAAGCGGTGTCACCTTCAGAAGGCAGAACATATAACTTTCCATCGAAGGTGAAGAAATCAACTGCCATGCCGTAATCGTCTAGATTGAAATCCGGGCTGACCACACTTTTATCCTCAAAGAACGTGTTCAGGTCCTTCAATCCATTAGCAGCCACATACGCCGGGATAAAGTCGGACATGACATACATAACATCATAATCCTTGCCACAGTTTGCTGTGACGGTGTTCAGCTTGTCAAAGTAAGCCTCGCGCGCCACTTCTTCAACGATCACCTCTTTGCCGGTCAGTTTGGAATATTCCGCTGCCACCTTGACCAGATTTTCATGTTCCGGACCGCTCCACACTGCCACCACAACCGGTTTACCAGCCTGAGCAGGCGGTTGGGTGGGTTTGGCTTCCGGAGCTTTAGTCGGCTCAGCCGGCGCCGGCGTCGCCGCGGGAGCACAGGCAGCCAAAACCTGCGCCACAACCAGCAAAGCAGCTACTAAAATAAACCACTTTTGCTTTCTCATTTCATTCTCCTTCCTTTTTTACAAAAAAACCTGAAACTTTTTTACTGTCCCAACCCGGCCAGTTATTTGGCTGGAAAATTTTCCGGGTTGGATAGAAGGTCAATCCCGTTTCTCGAAACTCAGAACGGGCTTTAACCCTCTGCGGATAGTTCCTCAACCGTTCATCACCTTTTAGGACTTGCACCTCCTTTCCCAACTTCAGCTTGTTGCTCTCCAGTGCTTTTTCCACTGGTCAATTAAAATTTCCACTCGCTCCCATGGCATTTCGCAGAACACATTGTCCACCGGGAACAGGATGAATCCACCGCCCGGAGCAAGCACCTGCATAGCATGATCCACTGCTTGGCGAATCTCTTCCTCCGATCCCATTGAAAGGGTAATGGCAGCATTCATCCCGCCCATCAGGCAGACTCTTCCACCTAAGTCACACTTCACTTCTTCCAATGTGAGCCGATCCTGCACCGGGTCAACACCAGTCAGACAATCTATCCTCATCTCCAACAGGTCTTTACGCAGTGGCATCCAGCCTTTAGTAATAACTTTCGGTTCGCTCATTTCTTGACAAGATTTCAAAATGCGGTAACCTCTCGGCATGGCCGAAGAACTTACCGTAACCACTGAACGTGTAGACGACATCCCGCTCCTGATTGAATGGATGGAGCAAATGGGATTGATCACGTTGACCAACGAATACTTTCCGCCCCACGGGAACTGGAAAGGACTGGATGCGGGCCGTGTGCTGGCAGGCTGGTTGGCGCACATTTTGTCGCAAGCAGACCACCGCCTGAACCAGGTGCAAGATTGGGCTTCGAAGCGTATCCAGACATTGAGCGGATGCCTGGGGAGGCCGGTACAGGCATTGGATTTCAGCGATGACCGCCTGGCGAGCCTGTTGGATGCGCTGAGTGAGGATGAACGCTGGACGGCATTTGAGGCTGCTCTGAATCGGCACACCGTGCGGGTGTATGATTTGTGCGCAGAGCGGGTTCGGATTGATACCACGACTGCGAGCGGATACTGGGAAGTGAGCGAGGATGGCTTGTTCCAGTTGGGACACAGCAAGAACCGTCGTCCGGACCTGCCACAGTTGAAAGTTGTGTTAGCGGCTCTTGACCCGTTGGGGATGCCGCTGGCGGTACAGGTTGTTGCGGGAGATAGAGCGGATGATCCGTTGTACATTCCGGCGATTGAGCAGGTGCGAAGTGGGCTGGAACGGCGTGGATTGCTATATGTGGGCGATAGCAAAATGATGTCGTTGTCCACACGCGCCTGGTTACAAGCAGGTCAAGATGATTATCTGGGGCCGTTGTCGGCCATCCAGATGCCGGTGGAAGCGTTGGAAAAGACTTTGGAGAAGGTCTGGAGCGGTGAACAAGCCCTGACTACGGTGGAACGGCAGAATGCTGACGGGCAAACGAAGAAAATTGCCGAAGGATATGAAATTGAGATTGAACAGACAGCCGTGGTGGAGGGGCAGGAAGTGGCCTGGAGGGAACGACGCTTGTTCATCCATTCGTTCATGCACGCCCAATCGGCTGAGACCGCCTTGCGCGAACGGTTGGAAAGCGCACAACAGGCGGTGAAGGCGCTGAATGAGCGCAAACAAGGGAAAAAGCGCATCACAGACCAGGCCGCATTGCAGCAGGAGGCGGAAAGCATTCTCAAGCGACATCAAGTGGAAGGATTGCTGGAGATACAAATCACGGAAGAAATGTCCGAGCGACCCGTTCGCAAGTATGGCGAGCGCGCGGCGGAAACCCGTCAAGAACGACATCTTTCGGTTTCGGTCAAGCAAAACGAGCGCGCGATTGAGCAAGTCGTTCGTTTGCTGGGATGGCGCGTTTATGCCACGAATGCCCCACAGGACATGCTATCTCTCGAACAAGCGGTGCTGGCGTATCGAGAAGAATACCTGGTAGAGCGCAATTTTGGACGGTTGAAAGGGAAACCGCTCTCTTTGACCCCGATGTACCTGGAAGACGACCAGCGCGCGACGGGGCTGACGCGCCTGCTTTCGATAGGGCTGCGAGTCCTGGCACTGATAGAGCATGTGGCGCGCAGTCAATTGAACAAAGCGGGAGAGAAACTGTGCGGTCTGTATGCGGGCAATCCCAAGCGGACAACTGAGCGTCCGACGACGGAGATGCTGCTCCGAGCGTTCAAGGATATTTTTCTGAGCTTTGTACAAATCGAAGGGCGTTCATATCGCCATATCACCCCGCTTTCTGAACTCCAAAGCAAGATTTTGGGCTTGCTCAACATCTCATCGAGCATCTATTCTGCGCTAGCATCCAATTCTTCAAATCCGCCTTGAAAATGAGCGAACCGAGAGTTAGTAGTAAATAAAAATTACATTGGTTTTTCAAAATTAATCCGCCCGCGGCTGGCATTCTGCTTGCGCGGGCGGCAAAAGTTTGTTATGCTAGTCTTTGCCGCAACGCGCCTC
>Ga0209227_1001776_pt1 | contig 16286 bp, 13 predicted proteins | sample YNPBryantNP2012_FD_185815 | JGI IMG/M metagenome (GOLD analysis project Ga0209227, IMG submission 185815) | Anoxygenic and chlorotrophic microbial mat microbial communities from Yellowstone National Park, USA - YNP Bryant NP 2012 (SPAdes)... ...
AGGGCGGCGGGGTCGCAGACCCCGCCGGAGCGGGGGGGCGGGTCTGTGACCTGCCAGCGCCGGCAGGGCGGCAGGGCGGCGGGGTCACAGACCCCGCCGGAGCGGAGGGGGAGGTTTGTCATTGCCCCGGATAAGCTCACGCCCTCTACGCAGGGTTGCGGCTCTTTGAGAACCATTGTTTCCAAACCTGCACTGCGGCACCTTCAACTCTCTTCGTAGGCGCTCAAGAACTCGCCTCTTGCTATGCCTGCTTGAGTGAGAATCGTCCGCAGGGTTGACCCCTTTATCCGCGAATGATTGGGCATTGTCAGAGGGGTGCGCGTGCCATCAGGATTCTCACGCATCATCGCTATGTGACTTCCCTCTCGCACCACGCGAAATCCCAACCGTTCCAGAGCCTTGATCACTTTTCTGATAGGGGCATCCACAGGGAATTTGGGCATCAGACTGCTACCCCAGCTTCAGCGATAAAGGCTTCCAAGACAGGTACTTCGCCTTCAAGCACTTGTTCTCCAAACGTTTCGATGTGAAAGGCGATGGCGGATTTGACATCCGTCAGTGCTTCTTCGTAAGTGTCGCCCTCGCCCACTACAATGCCTTTTAGACCAAGAGGGTAGGCAACATATCCGTCTGAATGCTTCTCAATAATTATCTTGAACTGTCTGGTCATTTTTGACCTCCTCCCAGGAGCATTGTCAACGGTTCAATGATAGCACAGAGTATCAGTAGCGGCAACTGTTGGCGCTCGCGTGCTAACGGCGTTGATCTGGGTACTATCTGTGTTCCATTTCTCTGTGCTTGAGCGGCTACGGCTGGCCTTAATCATACCTCAAATTGCTCATATTGGCGGATGGGGAAATGCGCAAGAGGGTGTGTTTGTGGGCGGTCGGAGACTGCGCACAACAGGGAGTGATTTTTTCGCTCCTGGCAGGGCGGCGGGGTCACAGACCCCGCCGGAGCGGGGGGGTGCGGCGGGGTGTGCGGCTTTGCTCCTGGCGGGTCTGTGACCCGCCAGTGCTGGCGGGGCGGCGGGGCGGCGGGGTCATAGACCCCGCCGGAGCGGGGATGGCGGGGCGGCGAGGCGGCGGGGTCATAGACCCCGCCGGAGCGCGGAGAGATGCTCCTGCGGAGGGATGCTCCTGGCGGGTCTGTGACCCGCCAGCGCCAGCAGGGCGGCAATACTGGCGTGCTGCGCCCGCTGCTGGTGGAGCTGGCCAACGAGCACCCCGACGCCCGCCTGGCGCTCTTCCAGTGGTGGACCCAGCCGGCGGTCGACGCCGTGGCCCGCGAGGCTGGCCTGCCCCAACATCATGCCAACTGGTCGGAGAACCTGGCTTTCACGCGCCTGGGTCCATTGCCGGCAGGAGAAAAGGCGCCGGTGACGCTCGAATACGGCCAGAACGCGGCTGCCTGCCGCGCCGCTTTGGGAGATGGCTCGTTCGGCGGGCCGTACCAGGCCCCCGAGCCGGTCATGGAGCGCATGTTCGCCGTCGCCGTCGAGGCGATGCAGGAAGCCCTGCGGCTGTTAGCACCTCATCGACCCCCGGCAGGGGTGTAGCGAGCAGCGCCCGCGCCCGCGAGCAGTCGAGCGTGCAGTCCAGCGGGCGCTGCAAGCCGCTCTCGCGGCTGAGCGCGGGGATGACCGCCGCCGGGTCGACGCCGTGAAAGCGCAGCAGGCGCAGCCCGAACTCGTAGCGCGAAAGCGCCTGCGCCCCGGCGACGTGCAGCACGCCCCTCTCGTCGCCCTCCGCCAGCTCGACCACCGCCGCGGCCAGGCTCTCCACCCAGATCGGGCAGCGCAGCTCATCGGTAAAGAGACGCAGCGGCCTGCCCGCCCGCGCATCTTCCACCAGCCAGCGCGACTGCCGGTCGAGTTGCGGCCGCCAGCCGTAGATCAGCGAGGTGCGCACGATCAGCGCCGCCGCCCCCGACGCGCGCACCGCTGCCTCCGCCAGCGCCTTGCTGTGCCCATAGGGGGTGAGCGGGTTGGGCTCGTCCTCTTCGACGTAGCGACCCTTGCGCCCATCGAAAACCAGGTCGGTGGAGAGGTGGATCAGCCGCGCTCCTGCTGCCGCAGCGGCGCGGGCCACATTGGCCGTTCCCTGCTGATTGACCTCCTCCAGGTCGCCCCCGCCGCCGGGGTTGACCGCGGCGGTGTGTACCACGACGGCGGGTCGCAGGCGCGCCAGCAGCTCCTCTACCGCAACGGCATCTCTGATGTCGAGCTGAACCCAGGCCGCCTCTGCTTCAGTGACAGGATGTGCGCAGTACGTCGCCGTCACTGCCCAGCGCTGGCAGGCCAGGCGGACCACCCAACGGCCCAAATAGCCGCTGCCGCCCGTCACCAGCATCCGCCGTTCAGCGCACATTGCCTGTTCCCCCGTTTTCGGGTATCATACCCCCAGTATACCACAGGAGGCCCATGGTGACCGATCCGCTGCACATCTTCTTCCACCCGCGCGGCGTTGCCGTCCTCGGCGCCAGCGCCAATCCGACCAAGCTCAGCTATGGTGTGCTGCACAACCTGGTCACGCACGACTATCCGGGCCACGTCTATCCGGTCAACCCCAAGGGCGGCGAGATGTTTGGCCTGCGCGTCTACCCTTCCATCGCCGAGGTGCCCGACCCGGTCGACCTGGCGGTGATTGTCCTCTCCGCCGGGCAGACGGTCGAGGCGCTGACCGAGTGCGGCGAGCGCGGCATCCGCGCTGCTGTGCTCATTGCCTCCGGCTTTGGCGAGCTGGGCGCCAGCGGCCGCGAGCGCGAGGAGCAACTGCGCGCCGTCGCGCGGCGCTATGGCATCCGCTTCATCGGCCCCAACTGCGTCGGCGTCATCGACACCTATGCCCCCATCGACACGACCTTTGTCCGTACCATGCCCATGCAGGGCAGCATTGGCTTTGTCTCCCACTCCGGCGCCGTCTGCGGCGGGACGATGGACTGGGCCAATGCGGTCGGAGTGGGCTTTTCGCGCATCATCAGCCTGGGCAACCAGGCCGACCTGGACGTTGCCGACGCGCTGGAGTCGCTGGCGGCGGATGCTCACACTCGCGTTGTGGCCGCCTACATCGAGGGGCTGCCCGACGGCCGTCGCTTTGTCGAGGCGGCGCGCCGCCTGACCGCGCACAAGCCGCTGGTGGTGCTCAAGGCCGGACGCACCCCCAGCGGCACGCGCGCTGTGGCGTCGCACACCGGCGCCCTGGCCGGCGCCGAGCAGGCCTTTCTGGCTGCCTGCCGCCGCGCCGGGGCCATCCCCGTCGAAAACCTGGAGGAGCTGGTCGACGCCAGCATCGCCCTGGCCTACCGCCAGCCGCCCGCCGGTCCGCGCATGGCGATCCTGACCAACGCCGGTGGTCCGGCGGCGGTGGGCGCGGACGCCATCGACCGCCAGGGGCTGCGCCTGGCCGACCTGAGCCCGGCCACGCAGGAGCGGCTGCGAGCGGCCTGCCCGCCCGGCGCGATGGTCGGCAACCCGGTCGACATGCTCGGCGGGCCGCATTTGGAGCACTATACGGCGGCGATGGAGGTGCTGTTGAAGGCGCCAGAGGTGGACGGGCTGATGGTCGTCTTTGTACCGCAGGCGATCATGCCGCCGCACGATGTCGCCGTGACCGTGGGCCGCGCCGCCGAAACCTCGCCCAGGCCGGTGGTCTGCTGCATCTCTGGCGGGGGCGGCATCCGCGCCGCCGCCCGTACGCTGCATGCCCACTCCGTCCCGCACTATCTCACCCCCGCTCGCGCCGCGCTGGGGCTGGGGACGCTCTGGCGCTGGGGGCAGGTGCGGGCGCGCCCGGCTGACGAGCCGGAGCCGCTGAGCGGCGCCGACCCGCAGCGGGCGGCAAGGCTGCTGGAAGCGGCGCAGGTTGCCGGGCTGAGCGCCCTCGACGCGCAGGCTGGCGCCGAGCTGGCCGCCACTTACGGCCTCTCGGTCCCGCCATCCGGCCTGGCCGCCAGCGCCGAGCAGGCGGCAGCGCTGGCGGAACGGATCGGCTATCCGGTTGCCCTCAAGCGGGTAGCGCCGGGCCTCGTGCACAAGGCCGACGTCGGCGGGGTGGCGCTGGGGCTGGCTGATGCCGCTGCCCTGCGCGCGGCGTTCGAGCGGCTGGTCGGTCCTGGCGAGCATGGCCTGGTTCAGCGCATGGCGCCCGCTGGGTTGGAGGTCATTGTCGGCGCGCAGCGCGACCCCCAGTTCGGGCCGCTGGTGATGTTCGGCCTGGGTGGGATTTTCGTCGAGGTGCTGCGAGACGTCGCCTTTCGCCTGGCCCCGCTGAGCGAGAGGGAGGCGCGGGAGATGGTGGCCGAGACGGCGGCGGGACGCCTGCTGGCCGGCGTGCGCGGCCAGCCGCCGGGGGATACAGTGGCCGTGGTCGATGCCCTGCGCCGCGTCGGCCAGATGATGAGCGACCTGCCCGCCATCGCCGAGATCGACCTCAACCCGCTCATTGTCGGTCCGTCCGGCGCCGGTGCCTGGGCCGTCGATGTGCGCGTGGTGCTCTGAGAGGACAAGGAGAAAGGGAGATGATGAAGCGTTCTATGAAACAGATTGGTGTGAGTCTGGTGTTGGGTGGTGTGGCGGTGGCGGTGGTGGTGTTGTTGCTGCCGGGGGTGGCCGATCCGTCAGCGGCTGCGCCGTTGCGCGCGCCGGCCGGCAGTTGCGGCGAGGTCAGTTGCACGTACTACCTGCCGCTGGTTGCCGTGCCCTCTCTGCCGCCACAGTTCGAGGTCACTCAGGGGGTGCAGCAGCCCGACAATTCCGTCATGCTCGTTGCCGGCCGCCCCACCTATGTGCGGCTCACGCTGACCTCGACCACGGCCTATGCGGGGGTCAGCGCCTGGCTGTACGGCAGCCGTGGGGGGGTGGACCTGCCTGGTTCGCCCATCGCCGCGCTGAACAACCCGCGCACGCTCCAGCCGACCGTCAACCGCGCGGTTTTGAACGACACGTTCAACTTTGCGCTGCCCGCGTCATGGGCCAGCGGCAGCATCAGCCTGTGGGCCACGGCCAGTAACGGCGCGGGGTATAGCTATGTCAGCAGCGCAGCCCAGTTCCAGTTTGCTACCACCGATCCCATGAACGTCACCGTCATCCCTATCGCCTACACGTGCACCAACGGCGGGGGGACGAGAACGCCGGCCCCGCCCTACGACTATCTGGTCGATTACACCTTCCGCACCTACCCGGTCCCTTATATCATCACGGCGGTTGGAGCCAACCTTTCGTACTCTGGCCCATGTACGGGCGGCGTTCCCGACCCTGACTATGGCGATTGGGTCAATCTGCTCAACGGGATCACCAACCGCTGGGTCGCCGCCGGGCAGCCGGACAACTACTACTATGGCCTGCTCGATGTCTACTGTGACTATGGCTGCATTTCCGGCCTGGGTTGGGTTGGCGGGTACAAGGCCGCTGTTGGCTTTAGCGGCTTTGGCCCGACCCATGAGGGCGCCAGCGAGACGCACGCCCACGAGGTCGGTCACAACCACGGGCGCGAGCACTTGCCGGGCTGTGGAGCGGATGACCCTGACCCGGCCTATCCTTACGTCAGCGGCGGCAAGGCGCTCATCGGCAACGCTGCGCATCCCAACTATGGGTTCGACATCGACAGCCGCGCCATCTATCCCTACAGCAGCTATTACGACATCATGAGCTATTGCTCGCCAGAATGGGTGTCGGACTGGACCTACCAGGCGCTGTGGGCCTACGACGCGACGTACCGCGCCAGCCTGTCAGAGCCGCTGGGCGAGCGCTCTCTGCTCATCGCCGGCCAGATCGGCGCCGAGGGGGTTGTCTTCCGCCCGGCCTATTTGCTGGAGGCGCCGGCCTATCCGCCGCAGGCGGGCGATTACACCGTCGAACTGCTGGACGGGAGAGGGCGGGTTATCGCTGCCTATCCCTTCGACCCCCTCACTGCTGTCGTTGACCTGTACCCGCCCGCGCCGGGGCCAGAGTACCGGGCGTTTGTCCTCTCCCTGCCGCCGGCCGAGGGCGTCGAAGCGGTGCGCGTGCGGCAGGACGATGCCGTGCTTGGCCTGCTCCAGCCAGGAAGCCGCCCGCCTGTGCTGAAAGCGGAGAGTGTCCGTCTGCAGGGTGACGTGCTACACTGGCAGGCCAGCGACGCCGACGGCGACGCGCTGCACTATGCTGTGCGCGTCTCTGCCGACGGCGGCGCGACGTGGGAACTGGTGGCCATCGACCTGGCGACGCCGTCGCTGGCGTTAGAGGCAGAGCGATGGGAAGGTGCTGACCTGCTGATCGAGGTCATTGCCAGCGATGGCCTGCATACGACGACGCTGCGGACGGGTGGGAGCTGGTGAGCAGCCAGCGTGGCGACAGCCGCCTGCTGCCAGCGCTGCTGCTGGCAGCCGTCCTGCTTGCAGCGGTGGCCGGGGCAAGGATGAGCCTTCGCCTGGGGCCGCTGCTGGCGCCGACGCCGACGCCTACCGCCACGGCGACGCCGACTGCGACACCCACGCCTACGGCCACCTCGACGCCGACGGCGACGCCGACGCCCACCGCCACCTCGACGCCGACGGCGACGCCGACGCCCACTGCCACCTCGACCTCGACGCCGACGCCGTTGCCGGCCACATCCGTGCCCGTCGCAGCGACCGTTGCGCCGGGCGAGGTCATCACTGCCTGTCCTGAGGTTGTTCTCCCGCCGGCGGAGGGCGTGCCGCCCTCGTTGCTGGAGGGCCGTCGGCTGGTCGCTTTCTACGGCACGCCAGCGGGAGCGGGACTGGGCATCCTGGGCCGCTACGACATCACCACCACCCTGGCCCTGTTGAACGAGCAGGCGCAGGTCTATCGCGATCTGGACCCTGCTGTAGAGACCATAGCGGCCTTTCACATGGTCGTTACGGTGGCCGATGCGTACCCTGGCGAGGACGGGGACTATAACCACCGCGTCAGTACCGACACCATCCGCGCCTGGATCGACGCGGCGAACGCAGCCGGCGTCTGGTCGATTCTGGACGTGCAGGCCGGCCGCGCCGACCTGATGAGCGAGCTGGCCTGGCTGGAGCCGTTCCTGTGGGAGCCGAACGTCCATCTGGCGGTAGACCCCGAGTTCATCGTCGGCGCGGAGGAGGTGCCGGGGGCGCAGTTGGGGCGGATCAGCGGCCCGCAGATCAACCAGGTGCAGGCGTGGCTGGACGGCATCGGGCGGGCGACAGGTCAGCGCCGCATTCTGGTCATTCACCAGTTCGACAATCGGATGATCACGCAAAAAGAGTGTCTGCTGGATTACCCCTACGTCGATCTGGTGTGGGATGCCGATGGCTTTGGCGGGCCGACTGCCAAGACAGGCGACTATATCCAGTACAGCGGCGAGGCGGGTTTCGAGTACGGCGGCTTCAAGCTGTTCTACGACTATGACGAGCCGCTGATGACGCCGGCGGAGGTACTAGAGCTGACCCCGCCACCGGCGCTGGTGATCTATCAGTGAGGGGGAAAGGGGGAGACAAGAGAATCTCCTTGTCCCCTTGTCACCGTGGCACATAATCGCGGAGGATGGAGCCGCCGATGAACTCGCGCAGGATCGAGTTGTCGGGCACCAGGTCGGGCGGGCAGGGGGTGAACCACTCCAGGAAAGCCAGGAGGCGCTTGGCTTCGATATAGCGCGGGCTGGGGCGGCGCACCTGGAGCAGCAGTGGTTCCACCAGCGGCTTGAGCACGGCCAATTCGTAGACCAGCGCCGAGTTGAACATCACGTCGGCGTGTTCCTGGTAGGGGAAGATGTGCCGTTTCTCGCCCCGGCGCACACTCTCCCAGCGGTCCAGCGTCTCTTCCGCCGAATAGCCGCGCGAGGCGGCGTCGCGCACGATACGCCGGATCAGGCGCGTGTCGGTGGTCGGCACGCGGTTGTGCCGGTCGATGTTGAGCTGGGTCAGCGCCGAGACATAGATGCGGAACGTGCTCGAGGGGGGGATCGCCGGCACCAGTTGGGGGTTCAGGCCGTGGATACCTTCGACCAGGATGATGTGGCCAGGTCCCAGTTGCACCGTCGGTCCGGCCTGGCGGGTGCCCCGGCGAAAGTCGAACTGGGGCAGTTGCACCTCTTGGCCTTCCATCAGGGCCAGCAACTGCTGGTTGAAGAGGGGCAGGTCGAGCGCCTCCAGGGCCTCGAAATCGTAATCGCCCTGTTCGTCGCGCGGCGTGTGCTCGCGGTCGACAAAGTAATCATCCATTGCCAGCGGGAAAGGCTGGACGCCGTGGGCCAGGAGCTGGACGGCCAGGCGCTTGGAAAAGGTCGTCTTGCCCGAGGCCGAGGGGCCGGCAATGAGCACCAGGCGCACCTGGTCACGGCGCTGAGCGATGTCATGGGCGAGCTGGGCGATGCGGCCCTCGTGCAGCGCCTCGGAGACGAGGACGATTTCGCGGATGCGCCCCTGCTCAACGGCGTCGTTGAGGCTGCCCACGTCTTCCACTCCCAGCACGTGCAGCCAATCGCCGTACTCGCGAAAGACCGCGCCCAGGCGCGGATAGTCGACATAGGGCAGGAGGCTGGTCGGCGCGTGGCGGCGGGGGTACTGGAGAACAAAGCCCGGCGGCGAGGGGTGCAGGGCGAAAACGCGCAGGTAGCCGGTTGAGGGGACCATGTAGCCGTGGAAATAGTCGCGGTAGTCGTGCAGCCGGTAGAGGACCAGGTAATCTTTGCGGCGGCGGGAAAAGAGGCGCACTTTGTCGTCCTGGCCGCGCTGGTGGAACATGGCGAGGGCTTCTTCGACGGCCACCCGCTCCTTGGCAATGGGGGCGTCCTCGTCGACCAGGGCGCGCATGCGCGCTTCGATTGCTGACAGTTCTTCTGCTGTGAACGGCTCGCGGCCCAGGGTGTGGCAATAGTAGCCGCCAAAGGGAACCGAGTGGTCGATCACCACCTGGACATCGGGGAAGAGCTCCGAGATAGCGGCGATCATCAGAAAGGCGAGGGCGCGGCGGTAGATGCGCACGCCGTCCGAATCGGAGAGCCAGACGGGGGTGACCTGGGCGTCTCGCTGGAGGGGGTAGGTCAACTCGCGCAGGTCGCCGTCGACGAGGGCGGCGATGACCGGCACGGCCTCGTGGCCGTAGGCGGCGCGCGCGAATGCCTCAACTGGCGTGCCGCGCGGCGCTTCCCAGTTCTGCCCATCGGGGAACTCGACCTGGACAGTCTGGCGGGGGGTGGTTGGACGGACCTGATCCTTCATCTGTCTTTCTCCAAAGCTTGTAGGGCAACAAAGTATACCCGAAAGCGTGGGGAAGGCAAGGAGGGTTCGAAGCAGAACGCCGACTGGCATCCCCTGCCCGGCGGGGGGCTGTGACCCCCGCCACTGGGGGGCCGCCGGGTCACAGACCCGGCGGGAGCAGGAACTGCGAGCAGTTGTCCTATGAGCTGGGCCCTCATACCTTGCCGCGCGTTCTTTCCTCGGTTATAATGTCCCCATACCAGCAAAAGGACAACAGGGATGAAACTCTCCGTCATCATTCCCGTCTACAACGAGGTCGCCACCATCGCCGAGATCGTCCGGCGGGTCAAGGCCGTCGACCTGGCCATCCCGATCGGATTTGGCATGCAGGACAGCCAGACTATCCAGTTGGAGCGCGAGATCGTCATCGTCGACGACGGCTCTACCGATGGTACCCGCGAGGTGCTGCAAGGGTACGCAAACGACCCGGCCGTGGTCGTCGTCCTGCACGAGCAGAATCAGGGCAAGGGCGGCGCGGTGCGCACGGGGCTGACGTGGGCCACCGGCGATGTGCTGATCATCCAGGACGCCGACCTGGAATACGACCCCCGCGATTACCGCCCCATGCTGCGTCCCATCCTCGAAGGCTGCACCCAGGTCGTCTACGGCTCCCGCTTCCGCGGCGGGCCGACCAAAACCATGTTCTTCTGGCACATGGTCGGCAATCGCTTCCTGACGCTGGTGACGAATGTCCTCTACGACACCATCCTCACGGACATGGAGACGTGCTACAAGATGTTCACCCGCGAAGTGGCCCGGCGCCTGCACATCACGGAGCGGGGCTGGGGGATCGACCCCGAGATCACCGCCCAGGTGCTGCGTATGGGCTATCGCATCTACGAGGTGCCGATCTCGTACGCCGGCCGCGAGTTCTCCGAAGGCAAGAAAATTTCCTGGAAAGACGCCTTTACCGTGCTCAAGACCCTCGTGCGCTACCGCTTCAAACGGTTCGACCCTGCGCCATGATGCGCTCCACACGGCTTGCCTGCGGCGTCGCTTTTTGCCTGCTGGCCTGGGGCCTGCAGACCGCCGTGGTGGGCGCGCACCGCCTGCATCCCGACGAGGCGCTCTACGGCCACTGGGGCCTGCTGATCCTCAGCGGGCGCGACGCCTGGCTGACCACAGAGCCGGTCTACAAGCCGCCGCTGCTGCCCTATTTGCTCTACGGCAGCCTCTCCCTGCTGGGACCGCGCGAGCTGGCGGTGCGGCTGCCGGGTCTGCTGGCCGGCCCGGTGACGGCTGCCTTGACGGCGCGGCTGGCCTGGCGGCTCTACCGCGATGGTCTCGTCGGCGCCGTGGCGATGGCGACGGTTGCCCTCTCGCCGCTGGCGATCCTGCTCTTTTCCACCGGCTTTACCGATCCGCTCATGGTCGCTCTGGGACTGGGCGGCTGTGTCGCCGCCGCCGAAGGGCGACCTGGCCTGGCTGGCCTGCTGGCCGGCTTCTCCTTCGCCGCCAAGCAGACCGGCCTCTTTTGGGCGGCGCTGGTGGCCTGGCTGGTCGTGGCCGCCGTGGCGCGCGGCGCTCGCCCGGCCCGCCTGGCCGGCGACCTCTTGCGGGCCGGCGTTGGCCTTGGCGTCGTCCTGGCGGCGGTGGCGGGCTGGGATCAGGCGCGCGTGATGCACGGCGCCGCCAGCTTCTGGCAGACGGGCGTGAGCGGCTATGGCGGCCTGCGCCTGATCTGGCCGGCCGAGTGGAGCGCGCGCCTGCGCGCCTGGCGCGACGAGGGCGCTTATCTGCTGGGGACTCTGCTCGACGGGGCGCTGCTGGCTGGCGCCGCGGCGCTGGTCTGGCGCGCCGTGCGGCGGCGGGACTGGGCCGGACTGTTTGACCTCACTCTGCTTGTCTCGTCTATCCTCTACCTGCTGATCCATTGGCTGTGGGCTTTTCCGGTATGGGAGCGCTATCTGCTGCCGCTGCTGCCGCTGTTGGCCCTCTTGTTGGGCCGCACAGCGACCTGGGCGCGCAGCCTGATCGCGCCGCGCCATCGCCTGGGCGGATGGCTTGCGCTGGCCATCGTCGTCGCGGCGATGGCCGCGCCCGCCAGCGCAGCCGTGAGCGGCGCTGTGCCGCTGGGCGCCGGGTTGGACGCCTACGACGGCATCGAGCAGGTCGTCGACCTGCTCGCCCGCCAGCCCCCCGGTTCGGTGCTTTACCACCACTGGCTGGGCTGGCACTATGGATTCTACCTCTTCGACGGGCCGCTCTATCTGGCCTACTGGCCCCATCCGGCCTGGCTGGCGCGGGATGTGCAGGCTTTCGGGCAGGCCGAGCCGCGCTATGTCGTCTTTCCGGCGTGGGAATCGTCCGCCCGGGTCCAGGACGCGCTGGCTCGGGTTGGCTACTGTCTGAACCTGCTGCTGGAAGCGCGCAACAGGAGGGGAGAGGTGCGCTTTCGCGTCTATCGGATCGAAAGCTGTGCAGCCACAGATGAACGCAGCGACATGCCACAGATGTAACTGCCCTCCCCCAGGTTAGAAAGGCAGCAGTGACCACCCAGGTTTCAAATGGATAAGGTAAGCGGCTATCTGTCAAGAAATGCCAGTCCTGGCATGGGAAGGCTGCGCGACGGGGCGGCGCTGGTCAGCCTGCTTTTGGTGCTGCTGGTCGCTTTCTGGCACATTGGCCCGGCGGGGCGGGTGCTGGCCGGCGGTGACCTCTTTGGCTACTTTTACCCCTACTGGGCCGAAGCGACGCGGGCGCTCCGCGCCGGACAATGGCCGCTGTGGAACCCCTACCTCTTTATGGGCGCGCCGCTGCTGGCCAACAGCCAGGTGGGGCTGTTCTACCCGCTGAACTGGCTGCTGTGGCTGACCATGCCGGCGCACCGCGCCCTCCACTGGAGCATCCTGCTGCACCTGGCCCTGGCGGCGACGGGGGCCTATGTGTACGCTCGCCGCTCGCTGCGTCTGGGACGGCTGGGGGCGTGGACGGCGGGGGCGGCGCTGGCACTCGGCGGCTACCTGGGCGCTCAGGTCGAGCACATCAACCAGTTGCAGGCGCTGGCCTGGTTCCCCTGGCTGCTGACGCTCAGCGACTGTCTGCGGGAAGGGAAGCGGCGACGCTTCGCCTTCTCCGCCCTGGCCGCTGTGACCGGACTGATGCTGCTGGCCGGCCACAGCCAGTCGTCGTTCATCGCCCTGACCGCCCTGGCCGTCTATGCGCTCGCTCCGGCAACCTGGGCGGCGTTCGAGCGGCGGACCTGGGGCGAGCTGGCGCGCCAGGCGGCGACGCTGGCCGTGGCGGTCCTCTTGGGCGCAGCGCTCGCCGCGGTGCAGCTCGCGCCGACGCTCGAACTGGCGGGGCTGTCGCTGCGGGCGGGCGGCCTGCCGTTCAACGAACGGGTTTCCTTCTCCCTTTCTCCTCTCTACCTGGCGCGGGCATTGCTGCCGGGCTATGGCCAGGCGGTGGAGCCAGCGCGCATCGAGTACGTGGCAGCCGTGGGCGTGGTCGGTCTGGTCGTGCTGCTGGCGACGGCGGCGGCATGGCGGCGCCGCGAAGGCCGCCCCGGCGGGCCGCTGCTGGTGGCGGCGCTGGGTCTCTTTCTGGCGCTGGGGCTTTACAATCCGCTCTACCTGCTGCTGGCCCGCTTCGTGCCGGGCTTTGCCCACTTTCGCGCGCCGGCGCGCTGGCTGGCGCTGTGGGCATTCGGCGCGGCGACGCTGATCGGCTGGGGCGTCGACGCGCTGGCGGCGGGCCGCGCCCGACCCGACCGGCGGGCCTGGGCGTTGGGCGGAGGCGCGCTGGCGCTGCTGCTGGCGTGGGGCGCGCTGGGCGGGCGGGCTGAACTGCTCACCCTTGCCGGCTGGCTGGTCGCTGCGGCGCTGGCAATGGGGCTGGTTGCTCTGACGCGGCGGACGCCACGTCTGGCAGCGCTGGGCCTGAGCGCGTTGCTGGCCGTCGAACTGATCCTTTCTGCCCGTGTGCTGCCGCATGCCCGCGCCACCGCGCCGCAGGCCTACACCTCCCTGCGTCCGGCGGCGGCGCACCTGCTGGCCGCCGGCGAGGGCGAAACGCCGCCGCCGCGCTTTCTCAGCCTCTCGGCGCGCCTCTTCGACCCGGGCGACCTGGCCGAGATGCAGCTCATCTATGGCCCGCAGCTCTCGCCAGAGGCGCTGTACGACCTGACCGTCGCGGCCAAATACCGCGAGGTGCTGGCGCTCGATCTGCCGCTCGTCTGGCGCATCCCCGCCGTCGACGGCTACGACGGTGGGCTGCTGCCCCTCGCCCGCTACCTGCTGCTCCAGCGGGTACTGCTGCCCGAAGAAGAGATCGCCCTGGACGGACGGCTGCGCGAGAACCTGCCCGCCGTGCCCGATGGTCGCTGGTTGGGCCTCTTCAACGTCCGCTACGTCATCACCGACAAAGTCTTTGACGCCTGGCTCGACGACATCTTTTACGATCTCCAGTTCGGGGCGACGCTGGCGGCGGGCGAAGAGGCAGAAGTGGCCTATGTGCCGCCTTTCGAGGCGACGGCGCTGGGACTGGTCTCTTACCTGGACGGCGCGGCTGCGTTGGGCGACGGGACGGTGGTGGGCCAGGTCGTGGTGGGCTTTGCCGACGGCGTCACGCGGACGTTCACGCTGCGCGCTGGGGTGGAGACGGCGGAGGGTCTTTATGGCGAGGGCGTCGCCCATGGGCAGGCAGAAGTGGGCGGCCATTTCTGGCCGGGCCAGCCTGCCGGCAACGACTATACCGCCCGTCTGCGCTGGGAGCCGGCGGCAAGGCCGCAGTCGGTGCGGCTGCGGGCGACGTTGCCGACAGGGCAGTTGGTCGTGCGCGGGCTGAGCCTGGTCGACGAGCGCAGTGGCGCTTTCCAGTCGCTCGTCCTCTCCGACCGCGGGCGCTTCCGCCTGGTTCACTCTGGCGATGTCAAGGTCTACGAGTACCTGGATGTCCTGCCGCGCGCCTTTGTCGTTCACCGCGTCTGGGCTGCGCCAGGCGCGGCGGCGGCGCTGGCGCGCATGCAGGCGGCGGACTTCGACCCGGCAACGGAAGCTGTCATCGAGGGGGAGGCAGGCAGGGTAGGGTTGCCCAGGCGGGAAGAGGCTGTGCGGATCGTGTCCTATGCAGCGGAACGGGTGGAGGTCGAGGTCGACCTCGACGCAGCGGGCTATCTGGTACTGAGCGACGCCTTCTATCCCGGCTGGCAGGCCTGGGTCGATGGGGAAGCGGCGGAGATCGAGCCGGCCGACCTGCTTTTTCGCGCTGTCCATCTGGAAGCGGGCGCGCATCGGGTTGTTTTCACCTTCGCCTCTCCGCTGTTCCGCCTGGGCGGATGGATCAGCCTGGCAGCAGGGATTTTCCTGCTCATTGCCGCGCGTTTCAATGCCAGGCCGTAACTGCTCCAAGACCTTTAGGGTCTTGGAGCTGTTACGGACAATCAACCTGTTCGTGGGCTAGGGGACCTCGTAGACGATGACTCCCCGGTTGGCCTCCCGCTCGTCGGCGGCCACGTTTTCCTCGGTGAGAAAGATCGCCTCATTGCCGTGGCATGCGTCGCAGGAACGGTTCTGCGGAGTCACCCGCTGGATGTTGTGGGGCGTGGCATAGGTCCACGTGGGCCGGGCGTCAAAGTTGGGCAGCAGGTCTTCCCCGTAGAAGGAGAACGAGTCACGGGCGACGGGGACATGCCGCAACACGACGAACTCCCACGGCCGCGCTGGGTTCTGGATCGGATTGCGGCCGATCATGACCATCATCTGCGAGGGATCGGTGCGGAAGAAGGGCGTGCCTTCCTCGGAGAGCTGGACGTGGCAGTTGTAGCAGTTCTTGTACTCCGCCGAGTGGCAGACCTGGCACTGCAGCCGTTGCAGGTGGATTTCGTCGTGTTGCGCGATCCCATCTCCAGGGGCCACATCCTCATGGCAGCCTTCCTGGGTGCAGGAGGGCGTGGCCAGGCCGTCATAGCGGTGGGTAAAGTCACCCTGCGTGCCCGTGCCGTGCATCTCGTCGGCTGTGTGACAGTCCTCGCAGATCATCCCGCCGGGGTTGTAGTGGACGTCGGCCGGGTAGCGTTCGCCTTCCGCGCGCTCGTTCTGCCCCTTGTACTCGTCCTCGACGCGGCTGCCGTGACAGCCGGTGCAGGTGAGGTAGGGCGGGGGAGCCCCTTTGGCGACGTGGCCGGCAAGAAATCCGCCGCCGGTGCTGGTGGGCCGACTGACGTGGCACTGACCACAGGTGGCGTGGCAGGCGGTGCAGTGATTGTTGTAGGCCACCATCAGTTGATCCCAGTGGGCCGCGTCGCTGCGGTCGCTCAGGACGGTGATGAAGCCTTCCAGGTCATAGTGCAGGCTGTTGACGTGGGCCTGGACGATTTCGCCGTGGCAGAGGGCGCAGCGCTGCTGCGGGTCGGGATCGCGCACCACACCCTGGTGAGCCGCTTCCATATCATCGGTCTGGGGAGTCCCGCCGTGGCAGGCGATACAGCCGAGGCGGGCGTGATAGCTTGCCAGAAAGCCCTGGTCGCCGATAAAGACCTTTTCCCATGCCTCCAACGGAGGCAACGCTCCCCCTCAGCCCTCTCCTTCGGAGAGCGATTCCTGCTCCGGTTCGACGGCCAGTTGCTGGAGGGCTTCCTGGTTGGTATGGCAGGCGATGCAGTTGTCGCTGTCGACAATCCAGGGCTCTTGCGTGGGGGCAGGCAAGGGGAAGCGGTCACTTACCGCTACGGCTGGCGCAGCCTGAGCGACAGCGGCAGGGCCAACCACGGCTGCCGGAGTGGGCGGCGGAGCGGCTGGCGTGATCTCGGGCTGAGCGGCGCAGCCAGCCAGGAACAGTCCCAGTGCCAGCACCCCCAGCGCCAGTAGCATCCCGGTTTTCTTCATCAGCACCCTCCTCTTAAGATGGAGGGCGGGCAGGCAGCCCTCGCGAGCTGCCTGCCCGCAAAGATCTCGATCAGGGCAGTGTGTGGGGTTCGGTGTCCACCGGATAGGCGAGGCTCATGCCGTCGTTCCACGGCGCGGTCGAGACACCCTCCACCAGCGCCCAGGCGGGCATGCCGAACTTGAGGCTGTAGGCGTCGTAGCCGAGCATGTTCAGCACGCTCACCACCTGACCGG
>Ga0209227_1001777_pt1 | contig 16284 bp, 12 predicted proteins | sample YNPBryantNP2012_FD_185815 | JGI IMG/M metagenome (GOLD analysis project Ga0209227, IMG submission 185815) | Anoxygenic and chlorotrophic microbial mat microbial communities from Yellowstone National Park, USA - YNP Bryant NP 2012 (SPAdes)... ...
TCGCTCTTGTCGTTTTGGCTGGGGCGCTGCTCCTGGCCCCGCTGGCCCAGGCCCAGGGACCGACCCCGCCGCCGCCCCAGCGCGGCCTCCACTACGAGATTGACCAGCAGGGGCTACTGCCCCGGCTCCCCGGCGCGCGCCCCGAGGCCCAGGCCGCCGACCAGGCCAATGCCCCGGCCTGCGCCCCCTGGAGCAAACTCACCTTCGCCTCCTACCGCAGCCAGAACGATTGGGAAGTCTACACCGCCAACGGCGACGGAACCAGCCCCGCGCGCGTCACCAACCATGAAGGCGCGGACACCGCCCCCAAGTTCAACCGGGGCTGCACCCGCATCGTCTACCAGTCCGCCCAGGGGCCGCAGTACGAGGTCTACGCCATCAACCCCAACGGCACCAACCCGGTCAGCCTCAGCAACCACGGGGCCTTCGATGGGCTACCCTGCTGGTCGCCGGACGGCGCCCGCATCGCCTTCCAGACCAATCGGAACGGCAACAACGAGGTCTACGTGATGAACGCCGATGGCTCCGGGCAGACCAATCTAACCAACCATCCCGCCTACGACGGCATGCCCGCCTGGTCCCCCGACGGCACCCGCATCGCCTTCGTCTCCAACCGCAGCGGGCAGTACGAAATCTGGGCCATGAACACCGATGGCACCGGGCAGACCCAGGTGACGCACGGGGTGGCCTGGGCCGAGTATCCCTGCTGGTCGCCCGAGGGGAGCAAGCTGGCCTTCAGCAACGACGACAACGGCGATGGGTTCATGGACGTGGACGTGGTGAACGCCGATGGGACGGGGTTCACGTTTCTGGCCGGGCACACGACCAATGTGGACTACTGGTATCCGGCCTGGTCCCCGGATGGCGAATGGATCGCGTACAGTCGGACGGAACTGATCTACTACCAGGGCCAGTGGTACTGGACCCGGTCGGATGTGTATGCCCAAGGAGCGCCGGGGTACAGCTACGGACAGACCGCGTTGGTGGCCTCTGGCTACGACTGGCGGCCGCATTGGGGGACGTTGGATGCTCAGCCGCCTACGTCGAGTGTGAACAGATTGCCGCCGTATACTGGCTTCTTGGATACGATAAGTTGGTCTGGGCAAGACGTTGGACCGGCCGGTATCTGGAGCTACGACGTGCAATATCGAGATGGCGAGAGTGGAGTCTGGACAGACTGGTTACTGAACACCCGTTATACGTCTGGTAGTTTCTCTGGCGTGGCTGGACATACTTATTATTTCCGGTGCCGGGCCCGAGACCGGGCGGGGAATCTGGAACCCTACCCAAGCACCGGTCCGTACCCGCACACGATATTCTACACGTATCGTCTGAGGGGAGCCGTACGCGATAACCGGGATACACCGGTCACCCATGCAACTGTGAGCATCACGCCACCGCCTCTGAACCCTGCCGCCGTGGATTCCAATGGCGACTACGGCGTCTACCTCACAGGCCCGGACCTGCACACCGTCGGCGTGAGTAAAACGAGCTATGGGAACCTGCCCCTCATGTCGATCCAGGCCGACCAGCAATCCGTGTTCACCTGTTTACCACCGACAGATGATCGGGTACAGAACGGTGGATTTGAAGCCAGTCCGTTTGTGCCCAGTGGCTGGCTGCGCCAGGGTACGATCCCTGTTATTATAACCAGCACTAGCAAGCACACCGGCAATTACGCTGCCCGGCTGGGCCTGCCATTACCTTCGTCGTTCGCACCAGCGTTGAACTTGTCTAATAATGGCAAGGCGAGGTTGTCGAATCTGGTGTTGGATAGCGCAGGCATCGTGCATGTGGCATGGACTACGTGGGATTGGACTTACTATGGCGAGATTTATTACGCCCAGCGAGGTAGCGATGGCACTTGGTCCAGCCCGCAAAACCTCTCCAAAAACACGAGTGACTCTGGTACCCCACTTCTGGCGGTGGACAAGAACGGGGATGTACATGCAGTGTGGTGTGACAATGCCTCTGGCAAATATGAAATCTATTACGCCTGGCGGGCTAGCAATGGCACCTGGTCCAGCCCCCAGAAAATTTCCCAAAGCGCCTATGGCTCGCGTCCCGCACGACTGACAGTGGACGGGAATGGAATGCTACATCTGGCGTGGTACGATAGGGGTGATTATTGGACTACGGAAGGTGGGGATGTCTACTATGCCTGCCGGCCCAGCAATGGTGTCTGGTCCAACGCCCTGAACATTTCCAACAATACCTGCACTTCTGCTTCCCCCCATCTGGCGGTAGAGGAAAACGGCACCGCACACGTCGTATGGCCGGACAAGCCATCTGGCAATTACGAAATCTACTATGCCCGGCGGGAAAGTAATGGCTCTTGGTCCATCACTCGCAATATATCTAGCACTCCTGGTGATTCTCTGTACCCGCGAGTGGCAGTAGACAGGGGCAGGAATGTCCATGTGGTCTGGAGCGACAAGTTCGCCGGCCAAAGCCATATATACTACGCTCGATGCTCACCGGGTGGTGTCTGGTCCAGTCCTCAGAGTCTATTCAGTAGTCCCCGTGACTTGTGGTTGCCACAACTGGTAGTGGACAAGAGCGGAGTTGTACACGTTATGTGGGATGACGGCGACGAAATATACTATGCCAGACGAAGCGGTAATGGCACATGGGATAGTGCCCAGAATCTATCCAACAATCCTGGATTATCAAGAGACCCGAAACTGGCTGTAGACGAAGGTGGTGTTGTTCATGCAGTGTGGTGGGATTATACCGTTGAAAGTTCGAAAATTTACTATATCCGGCGGGGAAGCGGCGGTTCGTGGTCCAGCCCGCTAGATTTATCCCACAATGTACCCTACTCCTCACAGTATCCGGACCTGGCAGTAGATAACTCCGTACACGTGGCATGGTACAACTGGGACCATCTTGATACGAATGACGTCTACTACGTTGGGCCAGCTAATGCTGAGCAGAGTGGCGATTCCATGATCGCTCAAGCCATCACCGTGCCGATCACGATGTCCATGCCCACTCTCTCATTCCTCTACCAGCTTGGCGGTGGTGCCTCGGCCACCAATGGTACGTGGTTCCATGCGCAGGTGGATGATGGTGTCACCTTCACTACCATTCTTTCCACATCCACCAATACCGCTGGCTGGGCGCATGGGTGGGCAGATCTGACCCCCTGGGCCGGGCAGACCATCACCCTTACCTTCAACGTCCACAACGAGGCCGGCACCCCTGTTACCTGGGCCTACCTGGACGAAGTCACCCTCGGTTCCGCCTACCCCAACCTGTGGGTGCAGAAAACCGGCGACAACACCGTGCCCCCCGGCGGCGGCCCGGTCCGCTACACCATCACCTACGGTAACCTGGGCGGCGTCCCGGCCACAGGCGTGTGCCTCACAGACACCCTGCCGGCCGGCGTGACCTTCGTCTCCGCCAGCGTGCCCCCCACCAGCACGGCGCCGCTGGTCTGGGACGTGGGGAACCTGGCGGCCGGGGCCGGACCGTTCACCATCATCGTCACGGGCACGGTGGAGGCCGGCACGCCGGCCTGGACCACCTTCGCCAACACCGTGACCATCGGCGCGGTCACGCCAGAGGCAGACAAGGACAACAACACCGCCGTCGCCCAGACGTTCGTGGGCTACCGGCTCTACCTGCCGCTCACGATGAAGGACTGGTAGATGCGAGGAGGTGGATATGCAACACATAAGACTAATGGCTCTGATCATCGTCGGCGCTGTCCTGTTGGTTTCCTGCGACGCGGCGGCCTTCAATCCGACTCCCACCGCCACCAGCACACCGGTTCCCCCCACGTTCACGCCCACGCCGGAGCCAACCGCCACCCTCACGCCGACGGCGACCGCCACGCGGACGCCCCGGCCCACGCCCACCCCCACCAAAACGCTCGAGGAATGGCTGATCCCGCCCCAGGGAACCCCGGTGGCCGGGTGGCACGGCATCCCGATCATGCCCCAGGCCATCGCCGGTGAGGAGCGCGAAGGCCTGTACGTCTACACGACCAAAGTCAAGCCCGCCGAGGTCCAGCGATACTACGAGCAGGCGATGCCCAGGCTCGGCTGGGAATTGTTCGCGGTCGGCCAGGGAGACCGCAGCAAGATTGACTACGACCCGATGCTGTTCTTCAAGAGGAACAACGAGACGGAGGCGGGCACCGTGTTTCTGATGGTCAGCCCGGCGGATAACCTCACCTACGTGATGCTGCACTACCAGAAGTATTGACAAAAAACTCCCCGCAGGCTCCGAGCCTGCGGGGAGATTTGGTTTACCGGGCCGGTCGCGCTACAGGCTCACCCGCTCCTCAGTCAGGGAACGGGCCTCGGCCAGGGCCGCCGGCCGGTTGGTGATGGGGAATCGCCCATGCAACGGGCTGATCCGCGCCCCCAGGGCCGAGGCGGCCCAGAATAGCCAGGCCAACGGCCACACGAAACTGCTCAGACCCACGGCCCGCCGCAACTCCGCCAGCGTCTCGTCATCCCAGCCACCAAACAGGGCATAGAAGAACGCGAACAGTGGGAAAGACGGCAGGATGCCGATGAAAAAGATAACGATGCTGGTGATCTGGTCACCCTGCCAGATGAGGCCGGTGAGGAACCGCAGCACGGCGTAATGCGCCGCGCCGGCCAGGATCGGCGCCACCAGGGATTGCCAGACGTAGAACCGCTGGGGGAAGCAGAGCCGATGGTTGACCAGGTAGGCGGCGATGTCTTTGCTCAACAAGGCGACGAAATAGGCGATGATCAGGGCATAGATCTGAAATTGCTCCAGCAGGATGAGCGCCAACACGATGCGCATGACCTGCTCAAGGGCGATCATCGTCATCTTCAAGTAGGGCCGGTTGGCAGCCAGTTGGACGGCATCGCCGACCCATGATGGGTACTGGATCGCACCCCACAGGATGAGAGGGATGGCCCAGATGGCCGCGCGTTCGAACTCCGGCCCCGTCGCACCCAGGATGAACCGGTCGGCCACGGCCAGTAGCACCGCGCCGATGAACGCGCTGAGTAGCCCACCCCACTTGTAGGCCATCGCCGAGTAGTACTGGCTCAGGGCGCGCCGGGCATGGGAAATGGCCTCGGAGATGGACGGCATCAGGTTGTTGTAGAGCGCCATCGCCGCGTTAAAGGCATAGATAAAGTTCTGGGCAATCGTCCAGTTGCCCCAGACCTCGGCATAGTTGACCAGCCGGGTCTGGGTGATGAGGATCTCCACCGCCTGGCCCGTGGCCCAGGATGCCGATCCTAACATCTCAAAGACGCCAAAGCGGAAGGATTCCCTGACCACCGCCCAGTCAAAGTGGGCCAGGAACAGCACGCGGGCATTGTAGCCCAGCCGCCGGTAGAGCCAGAGGCCCAGCAGGAAAGCCAACACCTCTGAGGCATAGGCCGCCAGCCCTAACCCCAGCACGCCGCCCATCGGCGCGCCAAAGACCGGGTTGGCCCGACCCCAGGCCACCATAAGGGTGACGATGAGCGGCTGGGTGAGGATGGGGAAGACCAGGGGCAACCCCACCTCCAGGATCTGCGCATAGTCGAAGCGCTGGAGGCCCATCAACGCATGGCGCATCACCTGGTAAAAGCCGGGGATTTGAATCAAGGTGTGGACGATGATGCTCCAGGCAAACAGGGCGTAGGCGGTGTGCGGCAGCACGGTACTCGCCAGGGCCGTGACCAGGGCCACCTGGACCGCGCCGGACAACGCCTGCCACCAGACAAAGACCTGACCGTATTGGATACCCCGACGTGGGTCGTGGACGCGGTACTGGGAGAAGAACTTGACGAACGCCGCGCTGGTGCCCATGTCGAACAGCACCCAGAGCAGATTAAAGAACTGCGTGACGCGCCCCCAGATCCCCAACGCCTGGGCCGAGGGCAGGATATAAGCCGGCAGGATGAGATTCTGATAGATGATCAGCGGGACGAACAGCACCAACCCCAGCATCAGGGTGACGAAAAAGCCACCCAGCGGCCGGTGAAAGCCGATGTCCTCCCAGTCTGTGCCGGCCTCGCGGACGGCATAGAGCGTGCGGTCCGTCACCAGCTCATCCAGCAACTCCGGGTGTCGGCGGCTGTAGCGGCGCACCAGCCAGAAGGCCAGGATTGCCACCGCCAGCATCGCCGCCAGGAGGACGAACAAGGCGGTGCGCTCGCCCTCATGGGGCACCGGCGAGGCGGCATAGTCGGCGAAGGACTGCGGGACTCGCCCGGCAGCCCGGGCCACCAGATGATAGACCAGGTAGTTAAAATAGGTCCAATCCTGGAACTGGGGGTTGGTCTCGTCCAGGAACGGCGTGAGCACATAGACCCGGCCCGCACCGATACTGGCCGTCCCCAGGACCAGCGTGCCGTCCTCGTAGCCAACGACCAGGGGGGACAGCGGGGCATCTGCCAGGAGGAACCGTTCCCGGACCTGGGGCGCGCTGGTCCATACCACCTCCGTCAGCAGAGGGTCGCTCACCCCCGGCGCGCCGACCAGGCTGAGGGGGTCATCGCGCGGCGTCAGCGTCACCGTACCCCCCAGGAGAACACCAACCTCAGCCGCCGTCAGGTCCGGGCCGAGGATCAGTACCAGGCCGGCCCCCTCCCGCACGCGGGCCACAACCGCCGCCGGGTCCGGGATCGTCCCGTTGAGCACGAATACGTCGGCCTGGGCCAGGTTGGTGGTGGGAGTGAATCCGGCCAGTTGCAGGGCCGTATGCACGCGACCGGCCGGCCCGGCCTCATACACGCGGATGGTGCCATCGGCCCGGGCCGGGGCCGCCACGGCCAGCAAGATGACCAGAGCTATGAACAGGGTCAGGCATCTACGCATGGGATACACCTCCATTGGGCCTTGCCTGGCGGGCCAGGGGGCTAAAGCAGGCCACGTTTTCCCCGGCGCGGGTGTTCAGGTCCCGGCCCCCGCTGATCTCCACCTTCCCCAGACCCGGCGCCTTATGTCCCTTCCAGCGCCCGGGCTGTCTCCTGGATTCGCTGCCAGGCCAGCTCCACGTGACGCGCCTCGGTGTGGGTCTGCCCGACGCAGAGGCGGAGCGTGTAGCGACCATCCAGCACCGTGTGGGTCAGATACAGGTCGCCGCTGCGGTTGAGGCGGTCCAGCAACTGCTGGTTGAACGCATCGCCAGCCAGGTGGCGGAAGCAGACCAGGTTCAACGGTGCTGGCGCGGCCAGCTCGAACCGGTCGCTATCTGCCACCCAGCGGGCGAATTGCTGGGCCAGGGCCACGTGACGCCGGACGTGATGGCGCAGCCCCTCGACACCATAGTGCCGGATGACGAACCAGAGCTTCAGGGCGCGGAACCGGCGACCCAGCGGCACCTGCCAGTCGCGGTAATCAATGACGGCCCCGGACTCGGTGGCCTGGTTACGCAGGTATTCCGGCAGGATGCTCAGTGTCTGGATCAAAGCGGCTCGATCTGCCACATAGAAGCAATCGCAATCAAAGTTGGTGAACATCCACTTGTGGGGATTGAAACAGTAGCTATCGGCCAGCTCCAGGCCGTCGTGGATGTGGCGGAACTCGGGGCAGATGGCGGCGGTGCCGGACATGGCGGCATCCACGTGGAGCCAGAGGCGCTCAGCCTGACAGATGCGCCCGATCTCCGGCAGCGGGTCTATGGCGTTCGACGAGGTGGTGCCCACCGTGGCGCAGACAAAGCAGGGGGTCAGGCCAGCCCCACGATCCGCCTGGATCTGCCGGGCCAGAGCCTCGGGGCGCATGGCATGTCGTTCGTCCACCTCGATCAGGCGCAGGTTCTGGCGCCCGATCCCGGCGATCTTGACCGCTTTCTCGATGGACGAGTGGGCCTGGGTGGAGGCATAAGCCACCAGACGGCCATCGCCGCCGCGCTCGTTGGTCTGGTAGGCGGTGGCGCGTTCGCGGGCAGCCAGCAGGGCACAGAGAGAGGCACTGGAGGCGGAATCCTGGATCACCCCACCGCCCGGCCCGTCGGATTTGAACCTGGCGGGCAGGGCCAGCATGTCGGCCACCCAATCCAGCACGTGGGTCTCCAGCTCGGTGCAGGCCGGGCTGGTGGTCCACAGCATTCCCTGGACGCCCAGGCCGGCCGAGAGCAGTTCGCCCAGGATAGCCGGCCCGGAGGCGTTGGCCGGGAAGAAGGCAAAAAAGTTGGGCGACTGCCAGTGGGTGATCCCAGGCAAGATCAGCCGCTCCACATCCTGGAGAATGACCTCGAATGGTTCGCCGTGCAGGGGCGGTGTGGCCGGTATCGCGGCACGGATCTGCCCCGGCTGCACCCGGGACAGGACCGGGAACGACTCGACGCGCTCATAGTAATCGGCGATCCAATCCACCACGGCCCGTCCGTAGCGGCGAAACTCCTCTGGAGTCATGTGAAAGCCTGTCTCAGACATCGGTGTTTCCCTCAGAAACCTGATCTGGCGCGCCCACGCAGAGCGTGGGCGCGAGCCAGGCTACTTTAACTCGTTGCCACCGTTGGTGAGTCTGCCAACATCTCTGGGGGGATGACGGCGCCGGCCACCAGGTCGGCATAGGTCTCCGGTTGCCGGATGACCCACCAGCAGTCGCCGCGCACGGCGACCTCGGCCGGCCGGGGCCGGCCGTTGTAAGTGGAGGCCATCGCATAGCCATACGCCCCGGCGTCCAGGATCGCCAGCCGGTCGCCGGGGGCCAGGGGCGGCAGGGCGCGGTCCCGGCCCAGAACATCAGCCGATTCGCAGACTGGCCCCACCACGTCAAAATGACCGCTGGCCGGCTCCTGGCGCAGAGGCCAGATGGCGTGCCAGGCCTCGTAGAGGGCCGGCCGCAACAGGGCATTCATCCCGGCATCCACCACCACCCGGTCCGGCTCATCGGGGCCGCCGCGCTTGACGTGGATCACCGTTGTCACCAGCGCCCCGGCCGGCCCCACGAGCCAGCGCCCCGGCTCCAGGATCAGGTCCACGGCCAGAGGTTGCACGATGGGCCGGAGGGCGGCGGCCAGCTCGGCCGGGGTGGGCGGGGTCTCGTTCTGGTAGCCGATACCCAACCCGCCACCCAGGTTCATGTGTTGGACGGACACGCCGACCCGACGCAAGGCCCCCACCAGGTCCGCCAGTCGCTCCGCCGCCGCGACGAACGGGGTCACGGCTGTGATCTGAGAGCCGATGTGGCTGTGCACCCCCACCAGGGCTATTCCCGGCGTCCCCGCCGCGCGCTGACCCACGGTCAGAGCCTGGTCCAGGGGCACACCAAAGTGACTCCCACGCCGGCCGGTGGCGACATGGCGGTGGGTGTCGGTGGCTACGGCCGGGTTCACCCGCAGGGCCACCGGGGCCTGGGTCCCGGTTTCGCCGGCCAGTCTGGCCACCGTCTCCAGCTCCTCGGCGGCGTCCAGATTGATGGCCCGGACGCCCCCGGCCAGGGCTGCGGTGATCTCGCGCCGGGTCTTGCCGGTCCCGTTGAAGACAATGCGCCCGGCCGGCACCCCCGCCTGGCGGGCGATGAACAGCTCGCCGCCGGAGACCACGTCGGCCCCGGCCCCCAGTTGGGTCAGGAAACGGCACAGGGCCGGGTTCGCGTTGGCCTTGTAGGCATAGGCGATCAAGGCCCCCGGAAAAGCGGCGGCGTAGGCCCGGTAGCGGGCCGCGATCTCCGTCAGGCTATAGACGTAGACCGGCGTGCCCACCTGGGCCGCGATTTCCGCCAGGGGCACCTGGTCACAGGTCAGGATACCGGCCCGATAGCCAAAGTTAGACACCCAGGCTCCATGAAGAACGGCAACCCGGCGGCGGGCCAGGTTGCCGTTCTCGCCTGCCGCCGACCGCTCACGACCTGGCCGGCGGCTCCCACTCCAGGGCACGTTGGGCGCGCACGTGGTAGGTAGTGTTCTCTGGCATCAGACGCAATACCTTCTGGAACTCCTGGCGCGCCCGGTCTTCCTGATCCTGTCGGCGGTAGGCCACGCCCAGGTTGTAGCGGGCGGAAGCCTCGTATTTGGCGGGCAGTGAGGAGGCGCCGGCCAGGGCCTCCTCGATGAGGGCCTGGGCCTGGGCCGGCTCGTTGTAGAGGAGCCAGGCCGTGCCCCGATTGATCCCCACCAGCGCGTGGGTCAGGTTATCCGGGAACAGGTCTTGCGCCATCACGTAGAGCCGTTCGGCGGTGAGCCGCCGGCCGCGCCGGGCCATCGCGTTTGCCAGGTCCAGTAACAGCCGACAGCGCATGGTCACCACGTAGAGCACCACCAGGGCCAGGATGGGGTATAGAGACACGCCGGTGAAGACAGCGATGACCGTGAGCAAGGCAGTGAGGATCACCGATTCGATGATAAAGCGCACCGAAACGCCTTCGCGGCGCATATAGCTCAGGGCGGAAAAGAATCCCGCGTACAACAGCCCTACCAGGGGTACCAGAAACAGATCAGTGGTGAAAAAGTCGGGCACTGGGGGCTCCTTAACCCTCACCCCACCCCCATTACCTCTCCCAGGTTGGGGAGAGGGGAGAGGATTAGGGGGAGAGGAACGGGCTTTACGCGAACAGGTGATCCGCCACGCGGTTCAGCATCGGCGTGCCGCGCACCTCGGTCTCAAAGAGCGGGATGATGGCGCGCACATCGGGGAAGGAGCGCCAGATCTCCTCCATATAGCGGCACTGCATGTCCACGCGGTTGCAGACGAACTCTGGCGCATCGGTGGCCAGCGAGTCTTTGTCAATGACCATGTTGACCACCACACCACCCACCGGGATGCCGAACTCGTGGAACCAGTTGATGAACCGCTTGATCACGGCGATGGGCAACGCTTCCGGCAGGGTGACGAAGAAAAAGGCCGTCTTCTGATCGTCGGTCAGCAAGACCTTGGCCCGCTCCATCCGCTCGCGGAAGGAGATCAGGTAGTCCATCAGCGGGTCTTTTTCCTTCTTCTTGCGGCTGTAGGACAACAGTTCACGCAGGCTCTGGGCCTCCTGGCGGCTCTGGACCATCTTGTTCACCCACATGGAATAGACGCTGGACATGCCCAGCAAGCGGCGGGCGTTGGCCGTGGGGGCCGTGTCGAACACATAGGCCTCGTACTCGTCCTGGAACATGAGGTCAATCATGTTCTCGAACATGGCCGATTCCTCAAAGGCCGGGTTCATGGTGGCGGATTCCACGAACTCGTCCGCCTGGGTCTTGATGTCGGCGTACTTGAGGAACCATTCGATCTTTTCGCGGATCTCGCGTTTGGACTTTTCGATGGTGGATTTGGTGTCGATCTCGTAGGCATAGCAGTTGGGCACGCCGGCCACCAGGGTGGGTTTGCCAAAGACATCCTGGCCCAACATGCTGGTGAGGCTATGCACCGGGTTGGTGGAGGCCAGGAGGGTACGTTTGCCCTGGCGAGCCATCCACAGGGCCGCCGCGCCGGCCATCACTGTCTTGCCCACACCACCCTTGCCACCGAAAAAGATGTATTTCAGGTTCGGGTGTTCGGCCAGAAATTGGCGCGTATTCTTCTCGATCATGCCGCACCTCCGAACAGGGCCTCCGCCACCCTGGCGATCATAGGCAGGCCGGTGATGTCGCGCTCGAACTCGGGCACAGAGGCCAGCACCTCCCGGCCAAAGGTCTCCTTGATCTTGGTCAGGTAGCCGCGTTGCATCTCCAGGCGGTTCCTCAGATACTCCGGGATATTCTGGTGGGCCAGCTCCTCCGGGATCACCCGGTTGACAATGTAGCCGGCGATGGGCACCTGGAACCGGGAGAACATCCCGGCGGCCTTTTGCGTGTCCAGGATGATCATCTCCTCCGGCGTGATCACGAAAAAGAACGCTGTCCTCTCCCGGTCGGTGAGGATGCCCGAGGAGGTGTTGATGCGGTTCTTGATGTACAAAAGCTCCTGGAGGATCTTGTCTTCCTCCAGCTCCTCGTCGCGTTTCATGATCGCCGCCACCTGAGCGTACTCTTGCATCTCTTCCCGCAGTTTGGTGATCTTGTCAATCCACTCATCATAGACAGAGGCCATGCTCAGGTAATACAGGGCGTGGCCCAGGGGCACCAGGTCGTAGATGTAGTAATCATACTCGCCGCCGACGACGATGTCCACCACGGCGTCAAAGATCGCGCTCTCTTCCATGGCTGGCTCGGCCGCTGCCGCCTGGATATAGTTCTCGATCTCCTCCGGGACCTGGTCAAAGCCATACATGTCCAGGATGCGCTGACGGATCCCCTGTTGATACTCCCGGATGCGCCGGTCCGCGTCAATCTCCTCGGCATAGAGGTTAGGCATGATCTCCACCGGCCCCTGGCCAAAGATGTCCCGCTCAAAGATGTCGGACAGCGAAGCCTGCGGGTCCACGGAGAAGACGAGCACCTTGTGGCCCTGCTTCGCTAACCAGTACGCGGTGGCGGCGGAGAAGGTGGTCTTGCCCAGGCCACCCTTGCCACCATACATGATGTATCTTCTTTCCGGTTGTTCACGAAAGACTTGTGCGAGTGACAATGTTGCCTCCTATACAATGATGCAGGACGCAAGATGCAGGACGCAAGATGCAGGACGCAAGATGCAGGACGCAGGATTTATCGCTTGGGGCGATGACGCTGCTGTTCGGATGAGAGGACCAGGGCAGCGATGATCTCGTCGAGCAGTTGGATGCGCTGTTTGCATACGCCGGGATCGAGGAAGCGACGGCCCCGGTAATACCAACCGCGAGATTCACGTGCGGAGCCTAGAGCGATGCGCTGGAAGTAGGCATTTTCCTTCCCAAAGCCGCGCCCGTGTCCCTCCTCAATATTGGCGCAAATAGAACCCACGCTGTCGATCAATTGCTGCGCGATCATCCTGCCGCGCGGGTCTTGCATCATTCGGTCAGTATCTTCCCAGGCCAGATCAGCAAGGAACAGCGCCTTGGGATATACCTGGAAGCTCCAGAGAGGGTCTCGCTTGAGGCTTTCCGGCACCTGCACCAGCCACTCCTTGTAATTGACTTCCGCCATTTCCTGCCTCCTGCCTCTTGCCTCCTGCCTCCTGCCTCTTGCCTCTTTTACGCCAGCGCGTCGGTCAAATCCCGTTCGCGCAACATGCGCCGTTTCCAGGTGGATATTTGCGGCACGACGTAAGGCAGCAGGCGCAGTGAGTAGTATGGCGGCAGGATGGGGATGCCCAGCAAGTCGCCCATGGTGATGAGGATGAACAGGTGCTCCATACTGCCCCGGGTCTTCAAGGCATAACGGGCCATGTCATGGCCGGCCATGCCATAAAGCACACTTCGGGCAGCGTCGAGCAGTCCCCCTCTCTTTTTCTCCTCTTTTTCTGGCATAAGAATCTCCTCTCTGTGTCTCTGTTGTTAGCCGGTTACGGGCTGCTTGTTGCTGACCGCCGGGTTCCAGCAACAAGCAGCCAGCAACCAATCCCTGGCCCCAATACTTTTCATAAGGTGCCGGAGTAGAGGCTTCAGCCGGATTTTCCGCCTGAAGGCTCGATTCCGGCGTGTTATTTGAAGGTATTGCCCCTAGCCCAACTCTTGATCGAACAACTCGGTCAGGTCACGTTCCCGCAACATGCTGCGGCGCCAGGTTTCAAGGGTGGGGATCACGTAAGGGATGAGCCGCAAGGTATAGTAGGGCGGCAAGATGGGGATGCCCAGCAACTCGCCAAAGACGATGAGGGTGAACAACCGCTCAACCTGTCCCCGCTCCTTCTGCAATTCGCGCACCCAGTCATAGACAGTCATGCCATAGATGATCTGCTTCAGGGCGCGTACCAGGTCCCATAGGCTCGTCATGCGCTTGCTCATCCCGGCTGCTCAGGCCAGTGCCGTAGCCACGGCTGTTTCCAGGCCCACGCGATCCCAGCCCACGATCCGGGTCGGTCTGCCCGGGCCACGCACGATGAAGGTGGGGTAGCGCCGGGCGCGATGGCGCAGGGCCTTCCACAAACCATGGGGCGAGCGCGGGTCATACAGTTGAACAAACACCCGATCGCGATAACGGCCTGTCAGTTCGGCGACCCAGCCCATCAACTGCCGAAACTCAGCCTGCCAGTCAGCCGGGTACTCTGCCAGACCTCGTTCCAGGGGCCGCTGGTCCGGCAGGGCATCGGTGACCAGCATCTCACAGGCTGGACACAGGCCATAGCTCTCTGGCAACGGCATGAGCACCTCTATCGTTACTGGTTTCATGGGCACCTCCGTAGAAGTAAGGCCTGTCCTCGCCCTACCCCACAACCGCACCGCCGTGGGACGCGGGTCACCCAGTCAGGCCTGGGCCTGGCAGACCCGCTTGGAGCAACTTTTTCCATGTACTGAGGCCTGTCCTCACCCCACCCAACAACCGTACCTGGCTCCGACTGGCAAGGGATGGGAGAGCCGACCGGCCCTCCCATCCCCCACGATCTTTTTGGGAAGGTGCGACGCACTCGCCGCACCTTATGTATGAGTAGCGCCTAGCTCGCTGGTACCGGCTTTGCCTGTTCCGCCCGGGCGCGCATGAGGGCGCGGAGGCCATCATAGGCCAGGACCAGCGCGCTGATGATCAGGATCACCGCCAGCAGTCCAGCCAGGACATTGCCGAACACGCTGTCCCAGGGCACGGCCCCACCCGCCATGACGGTTTTGTAGGCTGCCTCCAGGGACAACCAGCCGTTGATGATCAGGGCCGCGATGGTGGTGACGAACATGAAGGCGAACGGTATGAGCGCCCACCAGATGTTCTTGCGGTTGGTGATCAGCCACAGGCTGATGATCAGCAAGGCCAGGGAGGCCATGAGCTGGTTCGCCCCGCCGAACAGTACCCAGATGCGCTGCCAGAAGCCGGTCCAGATCAGGATCGCCGAGAGGACCAGGGCCACGATGCTGCCGATATGGGCGTTCTTCATGATCGGGAAGCGGTCTCCGATGAACTCGGCCGAGGCCACGCGCATGAACCGCACCACCAGGTACATGATGGTGAGGGCCATCAGGGTCAGGAACACCGAGGCATAGGGCAGGCCGTAGGATTTGGGCACAAAGATATAGTTGAGGAACTCGGACAGGCCGGTGGCAAAGACCCCGGCGTACTTGCCGGCCGCTGCCAGGTTGGCGTAGCCGTTCCAGCCGCTCACCGCGCCCACGCCCAGCACGGCCGTGAGCAGGGCCAGCGTCGCCAGGAACATCTCCAGGAACATGGCCCCACCGCCCACAAAGAGGGCGTCGCCCTCCTTCTCAAGCTGGCGAGCCGTGCCGGAGCTGGAGACCAGGGAGTGCCAGCCGGAGATGGCGCCGCAGGCGATGGTCACGAACAGGACCGGCCATAGTGGCCCCAGAGGTGGCAGGGTCTTTTCCGCCCCTTCCGCCGTCTTGTAGACGATGGAGGCATCCAGGTTGCCCAGGGCCGGGAAGCCCGCCGGGATCGAGGGGTGCCAGATGAGCAGGCCCAGCGTCCCACCCAGGATGCCCAGGAAGACGATCCAGAAGGCCACGTAGTTAATGGGCTGCGCCCAACGCCAGATGGGGAGCACCGCGCCAAAGTAGCACAGGATCAGCGTCACCAGGCTCCACAGGAATTGCGCCCAGGTCACCGAGATGCCGGGGATGGGGAGCACCGGCGAGGTCTTGGCGCCAAAGGTGCCCAGCCAGTTGATGAGGTCGGGAACAAAGCTCAGCAACTTGACATCGCCCAACCAGGGGCCACCGGCGCTGATCCAGATGCCCAGGAACGAGCCGATGACCGTGACGACGCTGGTGAGGATGATGTCCATCTTCCATTTGTAAGTCATCTGGCCGGCCAGGATGCCCAGCAAGACCACCAGGATCACGCCCACGGGCACCGCCGGGTTGGTCATCAGGTCATAGCCGACGATCTTGCCAAAGGCCCCCATGATCAGGAGCAGGTAACAGTAGATGAAGATGAGCAAGATGGAGCGCGAGCGTGGCGAGATCAGCCGATAACTCAGGGCACCAAAGGTCTGACCTTCCGAGCGCACGCCCACGATGATGCTGGCATAGTCTTGCACCCAGCCAATGAAGAACGTGCCCAGGATGACCCAGAGCAGGGCCGGGAGCCAGCCCCACCGCACAGCCGTGATCGGCCCGACGATCGGGCCCAGGGCGGCGATGGACTTGAACTGGTAACCGAAGAGGACGTTGCGGTTGGCCGGCGTAAAGTCCACCCCGTCCATATACATCTTGGCGGGCGTGGCCTTGTCCGTCGGCTGGATGATCCGGCGGTCTACGCTCCGCGCGTAGACCCAGTAGCCGAGAACGATGCCCAGAAGCGCCAGGATCAGGATCAGAATGGTATCCATAACGATTCTCCTCCTTTACCGGGTTATCTGATATCGCATAGGCCAGTTCTCACGATGGATCGGTGTATCCTGACTC
>Ga0209227_1001781_pt1 | contig 16243 bp, 9 predicted proteins | sample YNPBryantNP2012_FD_185815 | JGI IMG/M metagenome (GOLD analysis project Ga0209227, IMG submission 185815) | Anoxygenic and chlorotrophic microbial mat microbial communities from Yellowstone National Park, USA - YNP Bryant NP 2012 (SPAdes)... ...
GCGGCTGGTCTCCCCCCGCCACCGCGGCAACGGCTTGGGCTTGGGGAGCCGGAACCGCCGGGGATCCGCCTCCGGCAACGCTTCCCCCTGGCCGAGTCGGCTCGCCAAGAGCGCCAGGAACGGCTCCGGGGGCTCTCGCCGCACCCCCTCAAACCCCCAACCGCCGAAGCGGCGCTCCTTCACCAGCGCCCCCGGAGCTTCTCCAGCACTCGCCGGTCCCGCTTTTCCGGCCGGCCCTTCCCCTTGGGTGGGGCGGGGGGCGGTGCCGCGAACCGCAAGGACAGCTCCTCGGGGGTGGGGGGTGGGGTCACGTCCTCGTAGAGCGTGCGCGCCTCCGCCTTGGCCACGTGGGTTTCCCGCACCTCCCGCACCACCACTTCCCGTCTGCGCCCCGGGCCCAGGGTGAGCTTGATCCTGTCCCCAGGACCCACCAGCCGGTGCGGCTTGGCCCGCTCCCCGTTCACCTCCACCTTGCCACCATCGCAAAGCGCCTTGGCTTGGGAGCGGGTCTTCGCCAAACAAGCCACGTCCAGGAACACGTCGAGACGCACCCGGTCGGCCACGACCCCATTCTACGCGGCCAGCTCCCCGCAAGCTACAATGGGCCGTGCTTTGGCTGGGGCTCGTGCTTCTGGCGTTGGTGGCCGCTGCCACCTTGGCGGGGGGCATCGTCCCGCTGCACTTCCGCGAGGAAAGCCGGCTGTTCTTGGCGTTTTCCGCGGGCACCTTGGTGGGGCTTGCCTTGGGCGAGCTGGTGCCGGAGGGGCTTGCGGTGGCAGGCGATCCCCACCTGGCGCTGGCGGTGGTGCTGGCGGCGTTCGTGGCCACCATGGCCGCGGACAAGCTCCACATCCTCCACCCCCACCCCCACCGCATGGAGGAGTGCTGTCCCCCCGAGGAGCACCTCCACCCGCCGCTGGCGATCCACGGGGCCTTCGGCCTGCTCTTGCACTCGGCGCTGGACGGGGCAGCCTTGGCTGCCGGGGTGCGCCAGGGGCTGGGCCCTGCTCTGGCGGTGGCCGTGGCCCTGGCGGCCCACAAGCTGGGGGACGGGGTCACCACGGTGAGCTTGGTCCTGGCCCACCACCACCCTTCCCGCCAGGCCACCCGCATGCTGGCGGGGAACGCGCTGCTGCTGGCCGCAGGGTTTGCCGCGGGGCTTTTCGTGCCCTTACCCGAAAAGCTCGTGGGGCACGTGCTCTTGGCTCTGGCCGGGTTTTTCCTCTACCTGGGGGCTTCCGACCTCATCCCCTCCTTGAGCACCCCGGTGTGCCGCAAGCGGGACGTGCTCGCCACCGCTTTGGGGGTGGCCCTGGTGGTGGCGGTGGTGGTGTTGGCTCACTGAGCGCGGGGGCCGCCGTACGCCAAGCCCACGTGGGTGACCTGCTTTTCGGAAGCGCTCACGGTGACCGTGAGCTCCCTCCCGTCCTCGGCCTTGCCGCTCACCATCCCGCCCACGAGCTTGCCGTTCTGCTCGAACTTGGAAACCGATGGGGAAAAGCCTGCCCGGCCAAGCTCCTGCTCGAAAAAGCGCAGCACTTCCCCTGGGGGAAGGCTCGTTTCGAAGCTCGCCATCCCTTCCAGGCGATCCGCGGTTTGCGAGCTCACCGTGCCCGAGGGCTTCACCCCCGGTAGCAGGGGCACCCAGGAAGGCACGTTGCCCTCGCCGCCGATGGTCATCTCGCCTTTCTTGGACGCGATTCGCATCTCGCCCTGGCCGCCTTCCACCGTGAGCTTTTCGCCCTTCTCGTTCCTGAAGACCAGCTTGCCCTTTTGGATCTCCTTGGCATCCATGGTGATGACCTCGCCGGTCTTCTTGTCCCGCAGCGTCACGGTGCCGGCTGCGTCGTCGGCGCTCACCACCTCGATGTCGGGGTTCGCGGCGGCAGCGATCTTCGCGGCGGCCACCGCGGGGTTTTTCTCAGCGGTGCGCACGAAGTCCTTCCCCTTCTTGAAAAGCCACAACCCCCCCACGACGAACACCAGGGTGACCACGAGCAAAAGCGCACCGCACCCCACCGCCACCCAAACCCAAGGGCTGGTTTTCTTGGGGGCAGCAGGCGGTTGCTGCGTCGGTTGTGCCGGCGGCGCCGGCGGTTGTGCACTGGCCATGGCGTCCTCCTTTCGGACCTGGGCGCAGTGTACCACGGCGGCCAAAACAAAAGCGCCCCGAGCGGGGCGCTCTCGCGAAAGCGTGATCGGCCTTACTTCTGGTAGCGGAGCAGGAACAGGTAGCGTTTGGCTTCGTAGTCAGCCGGGGAGAACCCCGTCTGCTGGTACTTGGAGCGGGCCGCCTCGAACCCCAGCCCCAGCCCTTGCTGCAGCGGCAGCTCCAGGCGGGCGTAGAGCCGGGAGAAGTCGTACCCCCGTGTTCCCTGGTTCTCGAACTTGCTCCACCCTGCCTCCCCGGCCACCTCCCCTCGGCGGTACGCCAGGCCTGCTTCCGCCAGCGTACCGTCCTCGCGGTAAAGGGAAGCTTCGGTTTCGAAGGTCTCGGGGCGACGCACGAGGATTGCCGAGTCGGTCTCGAAGCTCCCGTAGGAGCCCCACAGGGTGAGCGGCTCCCAAGGGTTGAGCCGCAGCTCCGCGCTCCAGTCCTTGGAGCTGGCGTCGTAGCCGTTGCCGGGCAGGTTGTTTTCCGCATCCAGCTTCTCGCCGGTGGCGGCCAGCTCGAGGATGCCCCAGCGGAACGCCGCCCGGGCGCGGAGCCGCTGCAAGTCGCTGACATCGGTGCGCAGCACCAAACGATCCGCCTCGTCCTTGCGGTAATCAAGCCCCAGGGAAAAGCCCCCGAGCTTGAAGGCAAGGCCGCCGCTCCAGCGGTCCACCTGGCGGGTAAACCGGCCCCCCTGGTTCCCCGGAACCACGATTTCCCGGGCATCGGGTGCCACAAGGAACTGCTGATCGGTGGTGGCGAAGCTCGCCCAGAAGCTCACCGGGCCGAAGGTGGGGCTCGTGAGGGTAGCGGTGCTTTCCTTGTCCTCCCGCTGGATGCCGGTGCGGGCAGCCAGCAGCTTGGCGATGTCCGCCCCGCGCTCGCCGGAGAAGTTCACCGCTCCCAGGTAGAGGTCCTGCACCAACGACCACCCGGAAAGCTCCCGGTGACGCTCGCTGTAGCCCGCGGTGAGGGCGAAACCCGCAGGCAGGGCCAGCTCCACCTTCCCCTCCCCCCGCCAGTTCTGGGCTGTGGTCTTGGCCAGCGCGCTCTCCTGGAAAGACTGGAAGAAGCGCTGCAGCTTGAAGGAGACGAGGCTGCCCGCCGCTTGCTCGGTGAGTCGCTCGTCGGCTTGCGGGTCCTGGTACACGTACCGGCCGGAGAAGCGCAGGAACTTCCAGGGCCTGGCGGTCACCACTGCGGTGGTGTAGGGGGCATCGGTGTCCAAGCTGGTTTTCCTGCCGTAGGAGGAAAGCCGCACGTCCCGATCCAGCACCGGCCGGCTGTTGTTCCCCCCTCCGGCCCCGGGGAACAACCCGAAGACCACCTCCCCGTCCTGGTTGCGCCACCCTTGCACCACCGTGGCTTCCAGGAACCCCAGGTGCAAAGCCAGCCCCGCCTGGAAGTCGTGGCTGCGGGAGAAGGTGCGCCCCGAAAGGAGGAACTCGTCCTGGCCCAGGTGGATCGTGGTGGTGCCCTGGCTCCGCTCCCGGGCGTAGCGGTAGGCGAAAAGCGGCGAGATGACCTTCCCCGGAAAAACCTCCACGTCCAAGTCGAAGGTGTCCAAAAGCCCGTCGCCGGTGTGCTGCCCTGGGAAGACTTGGCTTGCCTGGAGCGGGTTGGCGAAGTCCAAGAGCGTGGAGACCCGGCGGAAGCGGTTGTAGCCGAAGCGCAGGTTGTAGGTTCCCCGCCGGGAAGCCACCAGCTGCAGCCGCCCCGAGGAAGCGCCGCCGAACCCCCCGGCGGAAAGGAACAGCGTGTCGTAAAGCTCGCCACCATCGGTGGAGCGCAAGCGCAGCTGGTCCAGCACCAGCCCGTCATCCTCGTCCACCTGGCTGCGGTAGGTGTCCTGACTGCCGGAAACCGTCACCCACTGGTAGCCCAAGGAAAGGCTCACGCTGGGTTCCTGCGCCGTGGCGAGCCCGGTGCACGCCCAAAACAGGATGGCTAAAAGCAAAGGGGTTGCTTTCTTCATGGCAGCCTCCTATCGCAGGAACAGCGGCGAGCTGTTGGAGCCATGGATCGCCACGTGGCAGGTGGTGCAGTTGCGGTACCGCGGGCTGCGCAGGTCGTGGAACGAAGGGGGTTGGGAACCCAACCCTGGGTTGCCTACCCCCGAGTGGCACTCCAGGCACAGCCGGTCCACCTGGGCGCGCACCAGCTGCTTGGGGTTGCCGGAGCCGTGGGGCTGGTGGCAGGTGGTGCAGCTGCCGACCGCCGCCGCTCCGTGCTCGAAGGCAAACGGTCCCCGTTTGTCCACGTGGCAGGAAACGCACACGGTTTCTCCGGTGCGGCTTTGCTTGAGGCTCGAAGCTCCGCTGCCGCCGTGGGGGTTGTGGCAGCTCACGCACTCCATGGCCCCCCGCCGCTCCAGCTTGTGGGCAAACGGCTTGCGGAACTGCCCCGCCACGTTCCGGTGGCAGGGAGCGCAGAGCTGTTCGGGCTGGGCCTTGAGGAGCTCGTGCTCCCGGGCACCGTGCACCGTATGGCAAGCGTCGCAGGTCACCGCCGCCCGGAGGTGGGCGTTCCCCTGGGGGTCCACGAACCCTTCCCCTGCGCCGTGGCAGGAAAGGCACTGGCTGGCGCCGCTGGCTCCCTTGGGGACCTCGATGAGACCCGGGTCACCGGAAGCGGCGTGCTGGCTCCCGTCCCCGTGGCAACTCTGGCACACCTGCGCCCCCTTTTCCGCGGAGAGCGCGTGGGGGTTGCTGGCGAACGCCTTGGCCAGGTCGTCGTGGCAGCTGTTGCAGGGGGCGAACGGCTCCTCGGCACTTACCAGCGCCACTAGGGCTAGGCTCGCGAAGATTGCAAGGGCAACTCTCATGGCCGTCACCTTTCTCGGGGTAGCCTGGGGCAGAAACTCCCCCCGCCCTGGCAGCTACCTCGCGTGCACCTTGTCCACCGCGAACTCGGCGTTGTTGCCATGGCAAGCGGCGCAAGCTTCCGCGAACGGCGCGGTGTTCACGTAAGCGTGAGCTGCAGCGTAAGCCGTGTCGTGGCAGGCAAGGCAAGCGGTGGACTCCGGTGGGATCGGCGTGTAGAAGTCGCGAGGAGCTTGGGTGGGCAGCAGCCCCTGGGGCAACGGGAGCTGGTAAGTGCCGGTCTTGTGGCAGGCGAGGCAGTTGCGGAGATCGCCCGGGTAGCGGACCTCGTTGTAGTTGTGGGGCACGTTGCCGAAGCCGTACACCGTGTACTCCCGGGTGAGCTCTTCGCCCCGATGCACCTTGTGCACCAGGTACACGAAGCTCACCGACTCTGGCGGCAGCTTGTCAGCTGGGCGACGGCCGCGGTCGTCCTTGTTGGGGTTGTGGCAGAGCACGCACTCCTCGATGCGGAAGCGCTGACCACCATGAAGCGCTAGCTGGTCGTGGCACGTGTTGCAATTGGCCAAGTCCACCACCTGCCGCCGGGCCACCGCCTGGGCATCGGTCACCGCAAAGTAAACCAGCGGGTTGAAGGCCGCCTCCCGGAGCGTGAGCCCCGTGGTGGTGTGGTCGTCGATGGTCACGTTGCGGTAAGCGTCTGCCGTGACCGCCCAGGTACCTTGGGCATCAGCAGGCAGGGCATAGTTGAAGGTGTACACCGCGGTATCGCCGTTGAAGCTGGCCCCCTTGGCGTTCTCGGTGACGTAGCTGGCGTAGTCCCTGGTGGGCCCGCCCAGGTGGAGGTTCAAGCTCGTGAGGCTTGCCGGGGCCACCACGCTGCCGTCGTCCTTGTTGGTGATGCGGAAGGTTACCGTGGGTTTCTGCCCCGGGGCGGTGTTGGTCACCGCCAGGATCTCCATGGCCAACCCCCGCAGCTGCTTGGACTTGGTGGGAACCACGTGGGCCCCCTTCACCGAAGCATCGAACTCCGACTCCCCTTCGGGGATGTGGCAGGAGGCGCAGGCTTGGTCGTTGGGCTGCGGTCCGGCGACGTGCCCCTCACCGGTCTGCCAATTCACGTTGTCGTGGCAGGAGCCGCAGGCCGCCCTGGAGGGGTTCGCGAACCAAATGTGCGCTTCGCTGGTGCCCTTGTGGCAGGTGGTACAGTTGCGGATGTCCTGGGGGAAGGCCACCGTGGAGAAATCGAAGACCAACTGGTTGAAGCCGATGAGCTTGTAAGGCGTGCCCGCCTTTACCGAAGGAAGGTCCTTGCCCATGTGGATCTTGTGCACCATCACCCGGAACTCCACCGTGTTCCCGGTGTCCGGGTCCAGGGACTGGGTGGCGTTGTGGCACAGCACGCACAGCTTCACCTCCCGCCGCGCCCCACCGTGGGCAGCAAGCGGGTCGTGGCAGCTGTTGCAGGTGGCCGTGGAAAAGCCATCCCACTTGGCGGTCACCGCTTGGCCATCCGGGCGGAAGTCGTAGAGCAGGTTGGCGTAGTAGTTCTTGCCGAGGATGCTGGTGAGGTTGCGAGTGGCGTAAACGCCCAAGGTATGCGTCTTGGTGCGGTCGAAGTCCGCGGGGAGCGCGGTCTTGAAGCGGTACCTGGCCCGGCCCAACCCCAGGTCTTCCCAGGTTCCCCCCGAGTCCGTGGAGGCCTGCACCGCGCTCTGGCCGGTGATCGGGCTGGTCTGGGTGCGGGTGGTGTAAGCCACGTAGTCCCTGGCTTGCGGGTTGTAGTAGGCGAGGATGAAGCTGATGGAAATCGCCCCAGGGGTCACCTTGCCGGCCCGGTCCAACGGCTGATCCATGTCGTCCACGAACGACACGTCCACCACCGGGCGCCGGTCATCGGGGATGGTGATGCTGTTCAAGGTGAGCTTCAGCCCCGGCCGGATGTACTCCACCTGCTGGGGGGTCAGGTAAGCCTCCAGCTGCTGAGCGCTATAGCCGGGGGCGCCCCCGCCCCGGTCCAGGTGCCGCACCGGGGTGTGGCTCGCTACCAAGATGCTTCCCGATGCCAGCAAAGCCAAACCGCAAGGAAGGAATGCCATGGTCTTGCCCCCTTTCCGCGCCGCGTCCGCGGCTAGAAACAAGGTACGTGCTTCACAGGCAAATTGCAATAGCATGACATTCGCCCTAGAAAGGGCACGATCCTTGCTTCCGCTTGTTCCGGGTGGCCCAGGCGCGAAAAAACCCCGGGGGCGGGAAACCCGCCCCCGGGGCAGCAGCGAGCCAAGCGCTACTTGGTGTTTTTCACGGGATCCGCGGGGCGCGGGGGCAGCTTCCGCGGCTTCCTCGCGAGCTTGTCCAACAGGTACGCTACCGCCCGCTCCAGCTGGGGATCCCTCCCGGCGATCACCGATGCTGGGTCGTTCTCCACCTCGATGTCGGGATCCACCCCGTGCCCTTCGATGATCCACGAGCCGTCCACGTCGTTGGTCCCTTGCTCCGGCACGAACACCTGCCCACCATCAATGAGCGGCCCGTGGGAGGAAATCCCTACCACGCCCCCCCAGGAGCGCTTGCCGATGAGCGGCCCGAGCCCGGCCTTGCGGAACATGTGGGGGAAGATGTCCCCGTCCGAGGCGGAAGTCTCGTTCAAAAGGCACGCCATGGGGCCGTAAAACACCGTGTAAGGGTAGGTCCTGGCTTCCTTCCCGTGGTTGCCAAAACGGGTGCCCAGCAGCTTGTTGTCCAGCCGCTCGATGATCCACTGGGAGACGTTGCCGCCGCCGTTGGAGCGCACGTCCACCACCAGCGCCTCCTTGCGGATCTGCGGGTAGTACCACTTGATGAACTCGTAGATCCCCTCCGCCCCCATGTCGGGGATGTGGATGTAGCCGATGCGCCCACCCGAGGCCGCTGCCACCTTCTCGCGGTTTTCCTTCACCCACTCGTAGTAGAGCAGGTTGGATTCATCGCCAATGGGCTTGTAGGTGACCTTTCTGGCACCCTCGAAGGTGGGCTTGTCGTTGAGGGTGAGGGTGACCGGGTCCTTCTTGTGCTGCAGCAGCTTGTAAATGTTGTCGTTGGCTTTGAGCTCCACCCCGTCCACCGCCAACACGTAGTCCCCCACCCTGGCGTCCACCCCCACTTCCGCCAGCGGAGCGCGGTACCTGTCGTCGAAGGGATCGCCGGTGAAGATCTTGGCAATGCGGTAACGGCCAGCCTGGGGGTCCAGGGCAAAGCGCGCCCCGGGCAACGCCACCTGGGGCCGCTCCGGGATCTCGAAATCGCCGCCCTGGATGTAGGCATGCCCCACGTTCAGCTCCGCCACCATTTCCCCCAAGAGGTAGTTCAGGTCCGAGCGGTGCTTGACGAACGGCAAAAGCTTGGCGTACTGCTCGCCGATGGCTTGCCAATCGTAGCCGTGCATGTTGCGCACGTAGAAGAAATCCCGATAGCGCCGCCAGGTCTCCCGGAAGATCTCCGCCCACTCCTCCGCCGGCACGCGGTAGAGCTTCAGGTCCTTGGTGGACACCACCTTGGCATCCTTGGCCTGGGGCTTTGCGTCGTAGAGCTTGAACGCCTTCCCTTGCCGCACCAGGACCTTCTTGCCATCGGCGGAAAGCGCGTAACCCTCCACGTCTTCCGCAAGCACGCTTTCCTCCCGCTTGGCGAGGTCGTAGATGGTCAGCACCGGCTTCTGGTACGAGTCCCGCCCGTAGAAGCTGGCCCCCCGCTTGACGTAGAGGAGGTACCCCGGGGCCGCCGCCAGGTCGTCGTAGTTTTCCCCGGAAAGCGGCACCGGTACCACACGCTGGGCCAAGCCCTGGAAATCTATGCGAACCGTGGGCCGCTTCTTGGCTTCCTTTTCTTCTGCTTTCGCTTCCTTCAGCTCAGCTTCCGTTGCGGGGGGCACGCTCGCACTCCCCCGCCCGACCGCGAGCGGCTTGGCCCCCCGAGCCCCCACGCGCGCACCGGCAGAGCCGGATGCGCGCTCATCTTGCCCCTCCCCACCCTCGCCGCTCGTTGCGAGGCTTTCCTCCCCGCGCTCGTCTTTGCTTTCCGCAAGCTTCACCTCGTCGGATTGCGGGGGGAACGGGTGCTTGCCGTCCTTCTGCAAAACCAACGCGTAAAGCCGCGTCATGCGGTTGCCGGCGTAGTTCCACTCGATGGCCGAGATCTGCGGGGCGAACTCGCGATCCGAGAGGAAGTACAGGTAGTGCCCTTCGGGATCCCAAACCGGGTTCCACTCGTCGAAAAGCTCGTCGGTCACCCGGTGCAGCTTTTTCTCCGCGAGGCTGTAGATGAAAATCGAGCGGGTAGCGTTGGCATCGGTCATGGAAAAGGCCAGGAACTGCCCATCCGGGGACCAAACGTAATCCCGCACCCGCCCCCGCTCGTCCACCGCCACCTGCTCGTAGGTCTTCTTCGCCATGTCCAGCACGTAAACCTTGCCGTCCTTGTCGGCGAACGCCAGATGCGTGCTGGTGGGAGACCAGGCGGGGGCGTAGAGCATCGCCGCCAGGCCTTGGGTGAGCTGCTGCGGTTTGCCGGAGCCGTCCTGGGGCACCACGTACACCTGCTCCTCACCGCTGGCATCGGAGACGAACGCCACCAGCTTGCCGTCGGGGGACCAGCGGGCCCATTTGTCGTGGGCCCCGGAGCTGGCCGTGAGGTTGCGGGTGGGGCCCTTTTCCACGGGTACCGTGAACACGTCCCCCCGGGCCACGAACAGCGCCCGCTCCCCTCCCGGGCTCAGCGCGAAATCCTCGATGTTGTTCTCTACGGAAATCAACGACGGCCGCGCCGCGAGCCCATCGTCGGGCACCGTGATGGGGATCGGCTTGTCCTCGCGGGTAGCCACGTCGAAAAGCCGCAGCTCCCCACCGAACTCGTACACGATGAGCCGCCGGTTGTCCGAGGAGGCCCAGCGCACGTCCCAGGTCTTGGAGAACGTGAGCTGCTCGGTGTTGCCGCTTGCGGGACCGAAGCGGTAGAGGTTGAGCGTGCCGTCCCGGTCGGAAACGAAGTAAATGCGGTCACCGATCCACATGGGATCCCGCTCGGTGCGCTTTGTGGGGGAAACCGGGGTGAGCTGCAACGTGGCCAGATCCACGATGAACAGATCCTGGGCCCAGCCACCCTCGTAGCGCTTCCAAGTGCGGAAATCGCGGAACAGCGGGGAGTACACCATGCGCTTGCCATCGGGGGAGAAGTCCCCTGCCCCGGCGGTGGGCATGGGCAGCTTTTCCGGCAACCCTCCCGCGAGCCTCACGGTGTAAAGCGCGGTTTCCGTTCGGCCCCCGTCCGCGTCCCGGAACGAGCGGAACAGCACCGCGCTGCCGTCGGGGGTCCAGCCGTACACCTGGTTGTCGTAGCCGTGCCGCGGGGCCAGGGGACCCCGGGCGGGGTAAAACGTGAGCTGGCGGGGCTCGCCCCCGGTGGCAGGGATCACGTACACCTGCTCGTCTCCGTCGTACTGCCCGGTAAAGGCGATCCACTGGCCGTCAGGGGAAAACTTGGGGAACAGCTCCTGCCCCGGGTGGGCGGTGAGCCGCACCGCCAGCCCCCCGGAGATGGGGGCCTTCCACAGGTCCCCGGCGTAACAGAACACCACCTCCTGCCCGTGCACGTCCGGGAAACGCAAGAGCTTGGTTTCCGCCCGGGCCGCTGCCGCCACCACCCAGGCTGTCACGAAGAAAGCTGCCACGCGCCTCATGGTCACCTCCTGGGGCTTTTTACGAGCTTTCCCGCCGCCGGTTGCCTGTGGGAAAGCCGCACCGTTGGTGGAGCCTCCCGAACCAAGCTCAGAACGTGGAGCCGATGGAGAACTGGAAGTCCGTGCGCTTTTCGTCGGGGAACGGCTTGAGGTTCACGCCGTAGATAAAGCGCAGCGGGGCCTGGAAGATGGGCAAGGTGATGCGCAGCTCGGCGCCAGCGGAATAGCGCAAAAGGCCCAGCTGCCACCCCTGCTGCTCGTGCCAGGTGTTGCCAATGTCCGAAAAGAAAATCAGCTTCAGCGGCCCCCCGAGCTTGATCTGGTACTCCAGGTTCAGTTGGAGGTAGCGGTCCCCACCCATGCGGGAGCCGTTGGGGGTGAGGAAAAACTCCCCGTTGGCTTTCCGCGGCACCACCGAGTAGTAGGAAAACCCCCGCAGCGACCGCTCCCCCCCCAGGAAGTACCGGTCGTAGAGGGGGATGCGGGAGCCGGCGAAGGGGCGGATGTACCCTCCCTCCAGGTTCGCCGCGAGGATGACGCGCCGGCTTGCCGGGTAAAAGACCGAGACCCCGGCCTCGGGGCGCACGTAGTTGAAATCGCCCCCGAGGATGCCTCCGGCAGTGCGCACCCGGACGAAGCTGCTCCACCCCTGGTTGGGGTCGAAGGGGTCGTCCCGGGAATCGAAGCCGAACGCCGGGGTGAACGCCGAGGTCACACCTGTGGCCTGCTCGAAGTACAGCGCCGGCGCGGGGATGTCCTTGTACGGCGGGGGCAGGGGACGCCGGTGGGGACCCCGGGGCTCGCCCCCCGCGGGGACCGTGCGCACCACCGCAAACTTGGCGAACACGTCCTCGTAGCCGTAGCTTAGGGAAAACGTGGAAAAATCGCCGATGTTCACCCCCCAGATAGCCGAAAGCCCCTTGGCGTCCCGCTGTTGGGTGAGCAGGTCGTAGTTGGTCTTGTAAATCGAGCCGCCCACGAACTGGCGCTTGTCCAAAAAGTACGGCTCGGAGAAAGAGAGCGAGTAGGTGTCAGCGCGGGTACCGGACTGCACCGACACCCCCAGGGTTTCACCCCGGCCCAAGAAGTTGCGCGTGTTGAACATGAACTGCAGGAAGAAGCGATCCAGCTCCGAGTACCCTGCACCGAACTGGATATCGGTGCGCCCGACCTCCTGCCCCTTGATGGTGACGTTCACCAGCTTGCGCTCCGCATCGAAGTCGAACGCCACCGGGTCCTCGGTGAGCTTGAAGTACCCCAGCTGGTTCACCTTGAACACCGACCGCTTGAAGGCGGTCATGTTCATGAAATCCCCTTCGAACAGACGGAACTCCCGGCGCAGCACCTTGTCCTGGGTCTTGGTGTTGCCGGAAAACTCCAGCCGCCCCAGCCGCCACCGGTCCCCCTCGTACACCCGCACCACCACGTCCAGCTCGTCCTCGGTGCCCTCCCGGGTGAGCAGCACCTGGTTGGTGTAGGCGTAAATGTAGCCCTTGGACTGGTACAAGGTGCGCACCGCCTCGTTGCCCGCCTCCACCTGGGAGTAGTTGTAAACGCTGGGGAGCTTGAGCTCGTAGAGCTTGCGCAGCTTTTCCTCCGGGAATACCGTGGCGCCCTCGATGCGCAGGGAAACCATGCGGTACTGCCGCCCTTCCTCCACGGGAATCGTCACCACCGTGGTGTACTTCTTCTTGGCTTGGGTGGGGGCTTCGGGGTTTTTTGCCACCAGCTCCACCCGCGGCTCGCCGATCACCACGTCCTTGTAACCGTGGTTCAGGTAGAGCTTCTTGAGGTTTTCCGAATCCTCCCCCCAGTTCTCCTTGTTCCAGATGATCTTCTTGCCCCAAGGTCGCAGCAAGCTGCGCTCCTTGATCTTCTTCATGGCGCGCCGCAGGCGGGCATCGGTAAACACCTGGTTGCCCTCGAAGCGGATCTCGCCGATGCGTACCTTGGCCCCCTCGTCCACCACGAACGTCACCTTCACCGTGTTGGGGCCCACCGGCTCCACCACCGGCTCCACGGTGGCGGAGAGGTACCCTTCCTTGGCGTACTCCTCCAGAAGCGTGCGGCGAATGCGGGAAAGCTCCGAGGTACGCAACGGCACGTTGCGCCGCAAGGAAATGCCCGCGGTGTCCAGCTTCTCCTTCAACGTGGAGGTAGCCAGCTTCTTGTTGCCTTTGAACTCGAACTCCGTGACCTTGGCCCGCTCCTTCACGGTGACGATGAGCTTCACCTTTCCCTCGCCCAGCTCCTCCACCTCCACCTTCAGGTCCTCCAACAGCCCGGAGTCCCAGAAGCGGTGGAAGTTCTTGGCGATGGTCTGGGGATCGTAGGGGTCACCTTCTGCCACGCCCAGGTAGTACTCCACGGTTTCCTGGGAAACCGTGGTCCCCCCTACCACCTCCACCTTGCCGATCACCGGCCCCGCGCCCCAGGCGAGCCGCTGCAAAGCCAGCAAGAAAACCAGAACGCCCCGCTTCACGCCTCGCACAGCTCCCCCTCCACCGCCGCCACCGCCAGCTGGTCGTCCTTCACCCGCACCACCAGGGGCCCTTGCCGGGCCTCCCGCCGGCTGATGAGAAAGTCCGCCACCGCGTCCTCCACGTAGCGCTGTACCGCCCGGCGCAACGGCCTCGCCCCCAGGGCGGGCTGCAGCCCAGCATGGGCCACCAGCCACTCGGCCACCCCCGCCTCCACCTCCAGCGCCACCCCTTGGCTCGCCAGGTGCTCCACCAGGTCCCGGAGGAGCAGCTTGGCCACTTCCAAAAGCTGCTCGAAGCTCAAGGGGTGGAACACCACCACGTCGTCCAAGCGGTTCAAGAACTCCGGAGGGAAGTAGCGCTTCAGCTCCCCGAGCACCGCCTGGCGCACCTGCCCGTAGGAGCTGGCCGGGGAGGTTTCCCCGAACCCCACGGTGGTGGCCCCCAAGAGCTCCCGGGAGCCCAGGTTGGAGGTCATGATGATCAGCGTGTTCTTGAAGTTGATTTGCTCGCCGAAAGCGTCGGTGAGCACGCCGTCGTCGAGGATCTGCAGCAGCAGGTGGCTCACCTCGGGGTGGGCCTTTTCGATCTCGTCGAACAGCACCACCGAGTAGGGGCGCTGCCGCACGCGCTCGGTGAGCTGCCCCCCCTCCTCGTACCCCACGTACCCCGGTGGGGAGCCGATGAGCCGGGAAACCGCGTGCTTTTCCATGTACTCGGACATGTCGAAGCGGAGGAGCGCCTTTTCCGAGTGGAACAAGAAACGGGCCAGCTGGCGCGCCACCTCGGTTTTCCCTACCCCCGAGGGACCCAGGAACAGGAACGAGCCGATGGGACGCTGCCCCCGAGAAACCCCCAGCCTGGCCCGACGGATGGCCCGGGCGATGGCGGCGATGGCCTCCTCCTGACCCACGATGCGCTGGCCGAGGATTGCTTCCATGTTCGCCAGACGCTCCGCCTCCTCCTGGCGCAGCTCGGTGACCGGCACGCCGCTCCAGGAGGCCACCACCTCCTCCACATCCGCCACGGTCACCGGGAAAACCGGGGCATCCTCCGGGCGCCTCTGGGTGAGCCGCTTGATTTCCCGCCGCAGCGCTGCCTCCCGCTCCCGCAGCGCCACCGCTGCCTCGAAGTCCTTGGCTGCCACCGCGCGCTTCAGCTCCCGGGCGAGCCGCCCCGCCTCCGCCTGCAACCCCCGCACCTGCTCCGAGGTGGCGGCCTGGCGCAGCTTCACCCGCGCCCCCGCCTCGTCCAGCACGTCAATGGCCTTGTCCGGGAAGAAACGGTCGGTGATGAAGCGCCCCGCGAGCCGCACCGCTGCTTGCACCACCTCCGGGGGGTAAACCACGTGGTGGTAGCGCTCGTACCGCTCCTTCACCCCCTCCAGGATGCGCACGGTGGTTTCCTCGTCCGGGGGCTGCACCACCACCGGCTGGAAACGCCGGGAAAGCGAGCGGTCCTTCTCGATGTACTTGCGGTACTCCTTGAGCGTGGTGGCGCCGATGCAGGTGATTTCCCCCCGGGAGAGCGCGGGCTTGAGGATGTTCGCGGCATCCAGGGAGCCTTCCGCGGATCCCGCGCCGATGAGCACGTGCAGCTCGTCAATGAAGATGATGATCTCCGGGTTTTCCCGCAGCTCCTTGAGGATCGCCTTGAGCCGCTCCTCGAACTGCCCGCGGTACTTGGTCCCCGCCACCACCAGCGTGAGATCCAAGGCGAAGATGCGCCGGTCCGCCAGCTGCACCGGCACCCTTCCCGCCACGATGCGCTGGGCCAGCCCCTCCACGATGGCGGTCTTCCCCACCCCCGGCTCCCCCAAGAGCACCGGGTTGTTCTTGGTGCGCCGCAGGAGGATCTGCACCACCCGGTCCACCTCTTCCTCCCGCCCCACCAGCGGATCGAAGCTCCCCGAGGCGGCGTACTCCGTGAGGTCCCGGGCGAACTCGGAAAGCGCCGAAAGCTCCTTCCTCCCTCGCCTGGTCTCCCGCTCCTGGGCGATCTCCGCAAGCTCCTCTCGGGCAGCGAACAGCGTGATGCCGTGGGCTTGGAGCATGCGCGCCGCCAGGCAAGTCTCCAGGCGGAGGATCCCCAGGAAAATGTGCTCGTTCCCCACCCCCAGCTGCCCCGCCACCTCCGCCTCGTGGGCCGCCAGCAACAGGATGCGCCGCCCCTCTTCGGAAAGCGGCAAATCGGCAGCGGCCACCGCTTCCCGCCGTCCGTCGCCGCCCAGCTCGTGGGTCAGAAGCCGCGGGTCCACCCCGAAGCGGGCCAAAAGCTGCTCCACGATCTCGTCCCCCTCCCGCAAAAGCCCCAGGAGCAGGTGCTCGGACTCGATGGCAGGAGCCCCCGCCCTGGCCGCCTCGTAGCGGGCGAAGAACAAGGTGCGCCGGGCGCGATCGGTGAAGTTCTCTAGCATGGCGTCTCGCCGCTCGGCCCGAGGTGCACCACCCGGTGGCACCTGCGCGCCAGAGCCTCGTTATGGGTGACGATAACACCCGTGAGCGCTCGGTTCAAAACCAGCTCCAGCAAAAGCCCGAAGACCCGCTCCGCCGCTTGGGTATCCAGGTTGCCGGTGGGCTCGTCCAAAAGCAAGAGCTGCGGCTCGCACGCCAATGCCCGGGCCAGCGCCGCCCGCTGCTGCTCCCCTCCGGAAAGCTCGTGGGGGAAGTGCCCCCGCCGGTGGGCGATCCCCACCTGGGCCAGCAGCTCCTGGGCCCGGGCCAAGGCCTTTGCCTTGCGCTCCCCCCGGAGCAACAGCGGCATGGCCACGTTTTCCTCCACGGTGAAATCCGCGAGCAGCAGGTGGGCCTGGAACACGAAACCCAGCTTGCGGTTGCGCAAGCCAGCGCGCTCCTGCGGGGAAAGCTCGCTGACCTTCTGGCCGAAAAGCCACACCTCCCCGGCGTCCGGCTTGTCCAAAAGCCCCAAAAGGTACAAGAGCGTGCTCTTGCCCACCCCCGAAGGGCCCACCACGGCCACCAGCTCCCCTTGCTCCACGGTCAAGGAAAAGCCGCGGAGCACCTCCACCCGCCGCTCCCCCTCGCCGTACCCCTTCCACAGCCCCCGGGCTTCC
>Ga0209227_1001792_pt1 | contig 16181 bp, 11 predicted proteins | sample YNPBryantNP2012_FD_185815 | JGI IMG/M metagenome (GOLD analysis project Ga0209227, IMG submission 185815) | Anoxygenic and chlorotrophic microbial mat microbial communities from Yellowstone National Park, USA - YNP Bryant NP 2012 (SPAdes)... ...
CCAGCCCCTTCAAGGCCAACACTTTGGTGATCGCCGCCGTCAGGGTCGTCTTGCCATGATCAATGTGCCCAATCGTCCCCACGTTGACATGCTCTTTCGTCCGCTCAAACTTTGGCTTCCCCATGCTGAACCTTCCTTTCTGTCATCCCGGTTTTCCCGGCTTGAGCTTTGGGCCAGGGCCGCAAAACCGCGCCATTCTACCTCAAAACCCCGTTCATGGCAAATTCACGGGGTGCTGTTGCCATCTGAGTTACCGCCTGCCTCCCATGAGGATCCGTTCCAACACCTCCGGGGCTACCGGGGCATAGTGATCGAACTCCATCGTATAGGTCCCTCGCCCCTGGGTCATTGAGCGCAGATCGGTGGCGTAGCCAAACATCTCGGCCAGCGGGACCATGGCCCGCACGGCCTGCATCCCCACCCCTCGCGGGTTCAGGCCCTCGATCTCGCCACCACGGGCGCTCAGGTCGCCGATGATCGCCCCGCTGAACTCATCGGGCGCGACGGCTTCGACTTTCATGATCGGTTCCAGCAGCACCGGGGCTGCCCGCTCGGCTCCACTGCGCAGGGCCTGCGCGGCTGCCGCTTTGAAAGCCAGTTCGGTGGAGCTTTCCTGGTCAAAGCTGCCGCCAATCAGTGTGGCCCGCAGCCCTACCAGGCTATAGCCGGCCAGCACGCCGCCGTCCAGCGACTCGCGGACTCCGGCCTCTATCGCCGGCACGAACTGCTGCGGGAAATCTGCTTCCCGGGTCTGGTTGACGAACTCGAACCCGGCCGTGGCCGGCAGGGGTTCCAGGCGGAGGACCACCCGGCCAAATTGATTCCGCCCGCCCACCTGGCGCAGGAATTCACCCGTGCTTTCCACCGGGCGGGTGATCGTCTCGCGGTAGGCCACCTGGGGCCTGCCCACATTGGCCATCACCCGGAACTCGCGCACCATCCGGTCTACCAGAACTTCCAGGTGCAATTCTCCCATGCCGCTGATGAGCAACTGGCCGGTCTGTTCGTCGGTCTTGACCTGGAAGGTGGGATCCTCCTCTGCCAGGCGTTGCAACGCCTCGTTCAGCCTGTCCTGGTCGGCCTGGGTCCGGGGCTCGATGGCCACCGAGATCACCGGTTCCGGGAAACGGATTGATTCCAGCACCACCTGGTGGGCAAAGTCGCACAGCGTATCGCCGGTAAAGGTTTCCTTGAGGCCAACCGCCGCCCCGATGTCACCAGCTTCGATCGTCTGCACCTCTTCCCGGCGGTTGGCGTACATCCGCAGCAGCTTGCCGGTCCGCTCTTTGCGCTGCCTGGTCGGGTTCAACACGGCACTGCCGACGTTCAGCCGACCCGAGTAGACCCGCAGGTACACCAGCCGGCCCACATAGGGATCGGCGACAACCTTGAAAGCCAGGGCGGCGAGCGGGCCGGACTCGTCGGCGTGGCAGGCCCGTTCCTGACCGGTCTGGGGATTGGTGCCGACCACCGGCGGCACATCCAGGGGCGAGGGCAAATAGTCTACAATGGCGTCCAGGACCGGCTGCACCCCCTTGTTGCGCAAGGCCGAACCGCACAGCACCGGCACCAGGTCCCCGGCGATGGTTGCCCGCCGCAACGCCCGCCGCAGGTCAGCAACCGAGATCTTTTCCCCGGCCAGATATTTTTCCATGAACTCATCGTCGCACTCGGCCACGCGTTCGAGCAGGGCCTCGCGGTGCTCCAGAACCGTTGCCACCAGCTCGTCGGGCACTTCCCTGGTGTCCTGGACCGTCCCCAGGTCGTCGGCATAGAGGATGGCCCGCATGGTCAGCAGGTCCACGACCCCGCGGAAGGTATCTTCGGCCCCGATCGGCACCTGGATCGGCACCGGACTGGCAGCCAGTTGGTCGCGGATCATCTCGACCGTGTGCCAGAAGTCGGCCCCCAGGCGATCCATCTTGTTAACGAAGCAGATGCGTGGCACCCCATACCGGTCGGCCTGTCGCCAGACCGTCTCAGATTGGGGTTCAACCCCGGCCACCGCATCGAAAACGACCACCCCGCCATCCAGGACGCGCAGGCTGCGCTGGACCTCGGCGGTGAAATCAATGTGGCCCGGTGTATCTACGATGTTGATCTGACAATCGCGCCAGAAACAGGTGACGGCGGCTGCCGTGATGGTGATGCCCCGTTCCCGCTCTTGCTCCATCCAGTCGGTCACGGTTGTCCCATCGTCCACATTGCCCATGCGATGCGTGCGCCCGGTGTAAAAGAGGATGCGCTCCGTCGTCGTCGTTTTGCCGGCGTCAATGTGGGCAATGATGCCGATGTTCCGGGTTCGCTCGAGCGGATATGCCCTGGGCATGGGGCGTCCTCGAAGATCGAAGATCGAATATCGAATATCTAATATCTAATATCGAATACCGATATCGAATACTTACATAGGGATTCTGGCTGGCAGATATTGGATATTGGATATTGGATATTGGATATTGGATATTGGATATTACCAGCGATAGTGGGCAAATGCCCGGTTGGCCTCCGCCATCTTGTGGGTATCCTCACGCCGTTTAATGGTCGCCCCGGTGTTATTGGCGGCATCTATCAGCTCACCGGCCAGCTTTTCGGCCATGCTCTTGCCCGGCCGCTTGCGCGCCGACTGGATGAGCCAGCGGATGGCCAGTGAGATCTTGCGTTCGGGGCCTACCTCGACCGGCACCTGATAGGTGGCTCCCCCCACGCGGCGCGGCTTGACTTCCAGGATCGGCGTGGCGTTGCGCAGGGCCTGGTCGAACACCTCCAACCCCGGCCGTTTCATCCGCTTCTCGACCAGGTCGAGCGCGTCGTACATGATGCGCTGGGCCACGCTCTTTTTGCCATCTTTCATCAGTTTGTTGATGAACCGCGCAACAACTTCGCTGTTATATTTGATATCCGGTTCGATCTCTCGCCTGGCAGGACGATTTCGTCGTGGCATGTCTGACCTCTACCCCCTCCTAGGCAACTTTTGTCTTCTTGGGCAGCTTGGCCCCATACTTGGAGCGCCCCCGCTTGCGGTTCGCCACCCCGCCAGAGTCCAGCGCCCCTCGGATAATATGATAGCGCACCCCTGGCAGGTCTTTTACGCGGCCGCCACGGACCAGGACCACCGAGTGCTCCTGCAGGCTGTGTCCTTCGCCGGGGATGTAGGCGGTCACTTCAATGCCGTTGGTCAGGCGGACGCGGGCGATCTTGCGCAACGCCGAATTGGGCTTCTTGGGGGTCATGGTTCGCACCTGGGTACACACCCCCCGCTTCTGTGGATTGCCCTTCGGCAACCTGGTGGTCCGCCCTTTCAGAGCATTCGAGCTAAAGCCGAGGGCCGGCGCTTTTTCCTTTTTCGGTTTGGGCCTGCGCCCTTTTCTCACCAACTGATTGATTGTAGGCAACTCGTTCCTCCTCTCGCTGCTGGCTGTCGGGCCTGTCATCTCCTGGCACATAGAGGGCCACCGCAAACGGGTCGCGATGGCCTCTCCATGCTACCCACCCTGTTCATTTGCATCGCCGGATGGCGATACAAGGCTATCGAGTATTTACAAACTCTGAATTTAGCACAGTTTGGATCAAAAGTCAAATCACTCTGCCGGTCAGACCGGTTCTGCAAACAGGCGGGCCAGCTCGTCTCGTTCGAACAGCGGCAGTGAGACCGGGCCATCCGCCGTGAGCTGCTGCACCGTCGGGGGCCCCGGCACAACCTGACCGATGATCCGCGCCTCAATGCCGGCCTGCTGCAGGGCTGCCACCATCCGCCCCGACTCCCCCGGCGCGGCGGTCACCAACAAGGCCCCAGAAGCGATCAGACCCCAGGGATCGAGCCCGAACACCTGGCAAAAAGCAGCCGTTTCTGGATACAGGGGGACCTGGGCCGGGTCCACGATGATCCCTTTCCCGCTGGCCTGCGCCAGCTCCCACAGCCCGGTCGCCAGCCCCCCCTCCGTCGGATCGTGCATGGCGTGGGGTTTCCCAACCCGGCAGGCGATCTGCGCCTCGCGCAGGACGCTGATCCCCGGCTCTTTCAGAAAGCGCCGGCCACGGGCGACCAGGTCGGCTCCGAGCTGGCGCACCAGCCGGTCACCCAGTTCCCGGGCCAGGATGGCCGTCCCCTCGATGGCGATGCCTTTGGTCAGGATCACGTCGTCGCCCACCTGGGCTCCGGCTGTACAGACCAGGTCTTCCTTGTCAACCTCGCCTAACATCAGGCCCACGGCGATCGGGCGGTCTAACCCGCTGGTGATCTCGGTGTGCCCCCCACACAGGGCGATGCCCAAAGGCCGGCACGCCTGGCTGACCTGCGTCAGGATGGCCTCGACCAGCGCCCGGTCGGTCTTTTGCTCCGGCAACAGCAGGGTTAACAACAGCCAGCGCGGTGTGGCCCCCATGGTCGCCAGATCGTTGGCATTGACATGGACAACGTACCAGCCGATTTCGTCGGTGGCAAAGGTGATCGGATCAGATTTGACGACCAGGTATCGGTCGCCCATGTCCAGTACGGCTGCGTCCTCCCCCACCCGCGGGCCGACCACCAGCCGCTCATCCTGCCCTCCATAGCGGCTGAGCAGGGCCTGCAGGAGGTCCATTGGCAGCTTGCCAACCCCCAACACTCCGGCGTGCACCGTTCCTCCTGGCCCCCCGTACAAAACCACCGCTGGTTTCGCGTCGGCAGAGGCCGATGCCTGGCGCTGCAGGCGCCCAGGAAGGCCGATTTCCAATCGGCGCAAAGAGAAGGGCCTCCCTGGGTGGGAGGCCCTTCCGGTTGATTGCGCCGTAGCTCACCGGACAGACGGAGGTGATGCTACGGCGCCGGGTGTACGACTACAGTCCATGGACATCACCTCCCTTTCCTATGATAGCTTGCGCAAAACACCTGCCAGCTTCAGCCGGCCGTCCTGGTTCTCTGAGCTTGTCTGAAAACCGCCAAGACACAAAGGGCACCATGCGGTTTTTATTCGTTTCCTTCGTGTTCCTTTGTCTTTGTGGTAAGCCTTTCAGACTGGCTCTCAACCGGCTGCCGGGCAACCCACCGGCCACACCGACCTCCAACAAATTTTATTATCCCACAGGATGAGAGTTTTGTCAAATCGGACACTCTGTGATAAACTATAGGCTGCAGCCGGGACTGACACCCAAATTCTGAATGTTGGCCAAACACCGATCCGCTGCAGCAGGGCTGATTTGTGGTCGGGCCGGGCCGTGTCAGAGCCGTGGGGCCCCGATAGCCACCGTCTGACCCAATGCCAGAAGGAGGGGGCAACGGTCGGATCGAAAGGTTTCGCCATGAGTCAGGAAACCATTTTGATCGTAGACGACAATCAGCAGATCGTGTCGGCCCTTTCTGTCGTCTTGCAGGCGCAGGGCTACAACCTTCTGACCGCTTACAATGGCCGTCACGGCCTGCAACTTGCTCTGGAGAAAAAGCCCGATCTCATCTTGCTGGATTGGAATCTGCCAGAACTATCTGGAGATCGGGTGCTGCAGATCCTCCGTGAGAGGGGAAGCAAAACCCCCGTGGTATTGATGACCATCTACGGTTCTGAGAATGTGGCCGTTCAGGCCTTTCGCCTGGGTGTCCGTGACTATATCCGCAAACCTTTCCGCGTGCCGGAGACGCTGAAGGTCATCGAGAGGGCCCTGACCGAGGAGCGGCTGCGACGGGAAAAGGAGAGGATTTCCCAGCAGCTCGAAGAGGCCAACCGCCAACTGGAGCAGCAGTTGTTGGAGCTGGCCACCCTGCAAGCTATCGGCCAATCGGTCACTTCTGTCCTGGATCTGGAGCAGGTGTTGGACCGCGTCGTTGAAGCGGCCTGCTATTTCAGCGATGCACGGGAGAGCACCCTCTTTCTTCTGGATGAGGCCAGGGATGTCCTGCTCCTCCGTTCTCATCATGGCGTTGACCGCAGCCGTAGCCGCGAACTGGCCTTGAAATACAGCACCAGCCCCCTTCGCCAGGCCATCGAAACAGGCAAGCCGCTGTTCCTGACCAGCAAGGCGGCCGGCTATTCTATCAAACTCAGAACCGACTACCTGGTCCAATCCCTGCTCTACGTGCCCCTTTTCATCCAGGATCACCCTCTGGGTCTGTTAGGGGTGACCGACAAAATGGGCGGCAAGCCGTTCACCGAGGAGGATGCCCGTCTCCTCACCTCTCTGGCCAGCTACGCGGCCATCGCCATCGAAAACGCCCGCCTGTACGAATCGGAAAAGGAGCTGGCCCGGGCTGCTGCCGTCAAGCAGATGATCGTGACCCTGTCCCATTATATCATGAATCCCCTGACTGCCATCAATCTGAGCACCTATGACCTGACGATGAAGCACCAGAACGGCCTGATCACCTGCCCGGATGATACCATCAAGCGCAACTTGCAGATGATCGAAATGAACATCAAGGAGATTGTGGCCGTCATCACCATTTTGCAGCAACTGGCCTCGCCCAGGAGCACCACCTACATAGGCGATACGGAGATGATTGACATTGAAGATGAGGTGAGGGAGAGGGTCAAGAAGATCCGGGCGGAATACCCGGAATTGGATACCATTCTGTCTGCTTCCCTGTCCCCTGCCGCCTCTGAAGCAGCCGGGGGAGGGAGGTAGGCTCAAGACCAAAAGTTTCTAATTCGAATCCACGATGTGTCAACCGATTATGAGCCTTCCTTTGAAGGGGATGGTTCAATTTTCTGGGAAAATTGGTTTACACTTTTGACGGGCGTTAAAATTCCGCCTGGCCCTCACCCCTCCCAACTCCCTCCCCCGAAGCGGGGGAGGGAGCCACCCCATACGCATCAAGCGAAGCGACCCAGTCGCACCTCAGAGCCGGTCTGAAAAGATTACCACCAAGGACACCAAGGACACAAAGGAACACGAAGGAAACGAATAAAAGCCGCATGGTGCCCTTGGTGTCCTTTGTGTCCTGGTGGTTTTCAGACAAGCTCTCAGTCGGTCACAGAAGTGTCAACCAACCCCGTTTTTGAGAAAGTTAAACCACCACTCAGTTTTCCCCTTCGTATGTTTTGTATCTCTGCAACCGCTTTCCAACCCATGGAGGAAGTATCAGCCGATAATCCGCTGCATCTCCTCGTACAACGGTTTCAGCCGGCCGTACATCCGTTTGTAGACCCGGTGGTAGAGGCCATCATAGATCTCCCGCGTGTTCGGATTGGGGGCAAAGACACGGCCCAGACGGGTCATCTGGCGCACGGCTGTGTCAAAGTCGGGGTGGAGCTTCAGGCCCACGGCGGCGACAACAGCCGCCCCCAGGCCGGAGGCTTCGTAGAGGTGCGGACGGGCCGCAGGCAGGCCAAAGAGATCGGCTGTCAACTGCAAGGCGGCGTCACTCTGGGAGCCGCCGCCGGCCACCCGCAGTTCGGTGATGGGGATGTGGCTGCGACGCTCGGTGCGCTCCTGGCCCTCGCGCAGAGCAAAGGCCAGACCTTCCAGGATGGCGCGGTAGAGGTGTGCCCGGCTGTGCAGGTCACGAAAGCCGATGATCGCCCCCCTGGCCTCCGGCCCCGGCACCTTCAGCCCCGGCGACCAGTAGGGTTGCAGGATCAGCCCCATCGAGCCGGGGGGAACCTGCTCGACCAGTTCATCGAATAGCTCCTCCGGCTGCACGCCCCTTTCCTCGGCCAGGCGCTGCTCCCGATGGGCAAACTCCTGCTTGAACCAGTTGACCATCCAGTAGCCCCGGTAGACCTGGACCTCCAGGCTGTAGCGGCCCGGCACGGCCGCCGGGTAAGGGGGGATGAGGGGGATCACCTCGATATACCGTTGGTGGGTGGTGTTGATCGTGGCCGTGGTGCCATAGCTCAGACAGCCGATGTGCGGTTCCAGGCAGCCGGCGCCGATCACTTCGCAGGCTTTGTCGGCAGCGGCGGCGATCAGGGGCAGGCCGGCCGGAATGCCGGTCGCCTCGGCGGCCTGCGGCGTGATCTCCCCCAGCAGGCCGGCTGGCGGGATGAGCTCAGGCAGCAACGCCGGGTCCATCGGCACGGCCCGCCACTTCCAGTCCCATGAGGCCGCCCAGCGCAGGTTCTTGTAGTCGAAGGGGAGGTAGCCCACCTGACAGCCCACCGAATCCACAAAACGGCCGGTCAGCCGGTAGGTGAGGTAGCCGGACAACAGCAGGTATTTGTGAGTTTTGTCCCAGATGTCGGGCTGATGGGTGCGGAGCCAGTTGGCTTCGGCTTCGGCCTGGAGGTAAGCCACTGTGCCACTCATGCCCACCAGCTGGAAGGCCAGTCCCCACAGGCCGCCCACCGGCTTCAGCCCCTCGGTGCGGCGCTGGTCCAACCAGAGGATGGCCGGGCGCAGGGGCTGGCCGTTGCGGTCCAGGTTCACCACCGTCCCCCGTTGGGTGGTCAGGGCCACGCCGGCGATGGCTGCCCTGGTCACCCCCGCCTGTTGCCAGAGCTGCTGACAGGCCCGGCACAGCGAATCCCAAAAGTAATCCGGGTGCTGCTCCGCCCAACCCGGCCGGGCGGAGAAATAGGGAACAATCTCCACCCGCGAGCCGGCGATCAGGTTGCCTTTCAGGTCAAACAGCAGCGCCCGCACGCTTTGAGTGCCCTGGTCAATGGCCAGAATCTGTTCCCCGCTCATGGTGCATTCTGTCCTTTAGAGCCGGTCTGAAAAGATTACCACCAAGGACACCAAGGACACAAAGGAACACGGAGGAAACGAATAAAAGCCGCATGGTGCCCCTGGTGTCCTTGGTGTTTGGGTGGTTTTCAGCCACGCTCTCAGGTGACGACAAAAGTGCCGCAGCCCAGATGGGTTTGCCGGCCGATATGCAGGATAGAGGCCAGTTCCAGGTAGGGGAGGATTGAGGGGGGGATGAAGGGGAATCGTTCCGTGCCCAGCCATCTCCCCGGCCAGCCTTTGGGGGCAGGGCCGATCCGGTGGTGTTGGACGGGGATCCGGCCTGCATCCTCCACGGCCGCCTGGAGGGAAGCCCGTTCCTCCGCGCTCAGGCTGGCCCACACATCGTCGGCGGTGCGTCGTTTCCCTGGCAAAAAGAGGGCCAGGCGCTGAATCAACCCCTCCAGGATGGTTTTGAGGGTCGGCACCTCTTCGGTCGGGATATGGGAGGGGCGTTTTCGGCTGTCTGTTGGCGACAGGTCGAACGGGGTCAGCCAGGTCAGGCGGTCAAACAGCCGCTCTGGCCTGGTTACTTCCGGCCCTTCGGTCCACTGGCCAGGGGTGACAGGGCGGCGCAGGTTCAGTTTGCCCTGCTGCACCAATGGTTCCCAGCGATTCCCCCGCGCGGCATAGATGGCCTCCAGGTCAAACTGGCCCCACAGGCTGCCGGGCCTGTGCCAGCGGGGATCGGTCGTCGTGGCTGCCTCTTCCATAGCCGGCAAGATGACCTCCAGAAAAAGGCCGTGATCGGCACTCTTGCCCAGGAGCTTGAGCTCCCACAAGATCACCTCCCCCTGGCCGTAGGTCCGTTTGCCCGGGTAGGCAAAGAGCACCGTTTCCAGCGGCCATGCCGCCTCGGGGAGGGGATAGGAGCCCTCTTTGGATCCTTCCCACGCGGCCAGGGCTTTGCGCCAGGAAGCTGCCTCGGCGGTCGGCAGGCGGTCGGCAATGAGCTGGCCCAACACCTGCGAGATCTCGACCGGGAGACAGGGCGGCAGCCACACCAACAGGCCGTTCACCCGCCAGACGATCAGGTAGCGGATGAGGTCAATCCGGTCGGCCAGGGGGAAGGCGGCTTGCATCATCCCCCCGGCGGAACACTGGCCTGTTCCGGCCAGGATGAATAGAACCTCACATACTCCACCAGTTCATACAACAACTGAACCCGCTCTCTGGGCCATTGGCGGATGCGCCAGGCGTGGAGCATGTCCCTGGCCTCCGGGCTGAGGTAGCCCAGGAACCGTCCCCAGTAGAACTGCTCTTCACCGGCCTCGCTGAGGTTCAACAGCTCATGGAGCGCCTGTCGGGCCTCGGGGCGCAGCATGGTGCGAAAGACGGCGGCCATCTCCAGCAGGCTGATAAAGTCCGAGATCTCAAAGGTGAGCAGGCCCCGCCTGTCCCGCTCATGGGCGGCCAGGATCTGATGGGGGGCCGAGAAGAAACGCACCCGCAGGCGGTCCAGGGCAAAGCGCCCCTCATGGTGATGCGCCCGACAGATGAGGTCAGCCATGCCCAGGCCCTGCCCGGCGCCGGTGGTCGGCAAGACCTGGATCAACCCTTTCAACGCCGTCCCGTGGTAGAGGACCAGTTCCTGGAGCCAGGGTTTCAGTTCCTGGCGGTACATCATCACCAAAAAGTGATCCGGCCGGTGGACATAGGCGCCGAGGATCCGGCTGTCGGAAAAGCCCCGTCCGCTTTGCAAGGGCCTGGGCAGTTGGTTGACCACTCCCCAGATGGCGATGGAGCGGTGCGAGATGTGGCCGAGCAGGCCGGCTTCGCGCAGAATGGCGTGGCAGGGCCGACAATGGTGTACCCTGCCCCGGCGGGAAGGGGCACGGGGGTAAACCCAACAGCGCTGACAGGGACCGTTGAGGGCGGAATGAGGCGGCCCGATCTCCTCCATGTCGAAGAGATCGGGCTGCTCCTCCAGAACTCGGATGGTGGCCAGCAGTTCGGCCCCACTTTTGCAGCGGCGGATCCAATCAAAGCCACTCAGCACGCAGGGCCCTCTTCAGGTCGGCATAATGTTCGAGGACGGCGACCTGGGTCCAGGCCGGCACAGGCAATCGCCACCGCTCTTCCGGCTCCCCGGCATAGCGCGCAGCCCAGTCAATCAGATAGCTCTCCGGCAAGATGCGCAGGCGGAGGCTGCCCATGCCCAGGTAGCGGTGCTTTCCCAGCCGGTGGACCAGCCCTTCTTCCAGGGCCACGCACCATAACAGCCGCTGGAACTCCTCCTCTTCCAGGTTCCAGAAGCGGAGGGTGAACCGGGCCCGGGCACCGGGCAAGATCGCCCGGAAGTAACTGGCCTGGACCGTGTCTGGCTGAAAGCCGTCTACCTGCTGGACGATGGGGGCCAGGGGGGTGGGAGGGAAGAGCCGCCAGGTCCTGGCGATCTGAACCTGGGCCGCCGGGCTGCCGGCCACATTTTCCCATCGCCCGTTCCGATATTGCCAGTGGCCGTAGGGGTAGGGCACCTTGAACCAGGCCAGTTCCGGGTTCTGGAACAGGGCAAAGCTGAACGACAGCCGCCCGGCCAGAGCCTGGTTTGGCCCCTGGCCCACCCAGCCGAACAGCCGGTCGGCCGGGTTCAAACGGCCGATGTCGGGGCTGGGCTCCCGGGAATCGCTGGCAATGGTATAGAGGTGGCGGATCATGCCCTTCAGGCTGCGGCTGGGCAGGGCGTAGAGCCGCTGTTCGGCGCGGTGAGCGGCCTCGGGCGGCGACATGGAGAAAAAGTCCCAGCCGTTCACCGGCCCACCGTCCAGCCGGGCCCGCTGCGACGGCTCGCCGCTCTCGCGCACGTGGAGGGGGGTCAGCACTTCGACCTCGACGGCCAGCCTGCCGCAGTAGCCGCCAAAGGCCCGGTGGGAGACAAAGCCGGCCTCGGCCCGCGGCGGCGCCGAGGCCACCTGGGCCTGCGGCGGGACGAGGGGCCGGATCAGTTCCAGGGCGGCGCCGGCTGCCTCCCCTTCCAGCTCCAGACGCCGCCACAGGCCATCTCGCGCCAGGAACCGCTCCCCGAACAGCATCTCGCTCACCCCCGCCGGGTCGGCGGTCAGCCAGGTGAGGCTCTCAACTGTCGCCTGCACCCAGCCAAAGCCGCTGGTCTTTTCACCCCCCAGCGGAATATCGCCCCGCTGAAAATCTTGCAACAGGTGGGCCAGCAGCGACAGAGCCTCTCGATCCCCTTCCTGGATGTCCTGCAGATCGAGCTGGAGCCGGAAGGTCAGGTGTGTGCCGTAGGCAAAGAGATAGTCCCGCTTGGCCGTTTCGATCGGCCGGCCGGTCTGGGGGTCCATGCGCACCCCGTCCATCGAGCACCAGGCCCGCTCCGGATCATAGGGGTCGGTCAGGTAAGCGTCGGAAAAAAGGATCAGGCCCCGTTTCCCCTGAGAGCCAAACAGCCGGTCCAATACCTCGCCCGTCTCGGCCGTTTCGCCCCACAGCGTGCGCAGGAGCTGAGTGGCCCGTTTGCGGAACGCCCCTTTGAGGGTGCTGCCGGGAATGTAGATCTCCCAACTCCCCTGCTCTTGTGTGGAAGGAGCCCAGGACAACATGCGCATAAAGATGGTGTCGTAGGGCTTGCCGTACTTGCGCGACACTTCCCGGTTGAACGGGCGAAAGTCCACGTTGTAAGGCTGGACCAGCTCCTGCCGCACCCGGTCGCGGTAGGTCTTGAGGAAGGCGATGAAATTCTGGTCGTTGGCGATGCTCTTGCGCAGGTTGCCCGGGTGGAGCATGTGCTGGTAGCGCACACGCCGGTGCTCGTTGACAAAATCACGCCACACGGCCCGGCTGATCCCTTCCGGCGGCCGGTTCGGATCGCCCCATTGCTCCTCCGAGATCTTGTCCTCCAGCAGCAGGGTCTTGAGGCGCAGGTGTTCCTCGCGGGTGGCCAGCTCGACATCCACCCACGCGTCGCTGCGGAGCAGGGTGATCTGCTGATCCACCTGCTGGAAGAGCCGGGGCAGAATCGGTTGACAGGCCGGGGTCAGGAGGCCGATCAGGGCTGCTTCATCCTGGATCTGCCCGGCCAACGGCCCTGCCAGAGCCGGGTCCAGCCCCAGGTTGTCGGTCACTTCCCGCCAGGCATCCTGGTTAAACTGCTGGCCGGTCTGGCGCTCGTGGACCATGACTTCGAGCACGCGGGGGGCCATGTTCGCCTTTTTCCCCAGGGCCGCTTTGATCGCCGCCCCGGCCGCTTCCCGGCTGGGGAACGGTTTGTCCACCAGCGGTCGGAGGTCGGCCAGGATCTTGTCCGAAAGGGCATATTTCCCCTTGCTCAGTTTGGCCAGGCCGGCGGCCGGCAGGCTCCAGCTTTCGGTTTCAGCGGAGGACTGCTCCATGAGCCAGATGGCAATGGTGCGGGGCAGGAGCTGAGCCAATCTGGCCTTCCAGTCTTCCGGGCTGAGGATCGGCCCGGCCAGCCCCATCTCCAGCCGCTGACGAATGGGAGGGGGGAGGTCACGCATGGCCTGGACTAACACCTGGCCTTCTACAGCCGCGAAGGAGGGGACATCAGGCTCCACCTTCCCCCAGTTCCATCCCACCAGGACCGGGTTGAGGGCGTTGAAGGTCAGAGTCAGGCGCAGATGGTTGGCCGCCGGGTTGGCGGCGGGGGCTTTGTCGGGTGGAGGGAAGGGCAGGTCCATGTCCAGGCGGAGGCGGCCCAGCCCTTTGCTCTTGCCCGCCCCGAACCAGAAGCGCCCCTCCTGCAGTTCGCGCAGCAGGTAATAGAGCCGTGCCTGGTTGTCATTCTCCTGCAGGAGCGAGTCGTTGACCGACAGGAGCAGATCGAAAACCGAGTGACGGTACACGGTTTCCATCTTGTAATTGGCGTTGGCCTCGGCCGCCCAGCGATCTTCGTCCAACCGCAAGCCCATCCGCAGGTCAAAGAGGCGTTCGCGGGGATAGGACTCTTCCTGCAGTTTACACTCGACCCGGGTGATGAGTTTATCGGGCAACGGCACGCCGTACAGCCGTTGCCATAGCCGGTTCAGCAGGCCGATGTTGTGGCCATCACGCGACTGGCCGATAAAGGCGTCCATCAGGGATTGAGCCGTGCCGCCGATCTCCCCGGCCAGCGAGACCAGGCGGTGAGTGCCATCCTCGTCCCGTGTAAAGAGTGTCTTGCGGGCGTTGCCGCGATAGAGCGGTGTTTCGGCGATTAACCTGCCTCGTAAGATCATTTTCCTTTCCTCCTGGCCCGGACGAGCCGGAACTCACTTGACATTGTTCGATTCGACCTCCCCCCTCCCCCCTGGCCCCCTGCCGGGGAGGGGGCCTGGTCAGAGTCACCGTCAGGCCCTGATACTATATCACCGAATCGCGATTCTGTCAACCGACCGCCGCCGGCCTCACAGCATGACCTCGCTGCCCAGCCCCAACCCGGCTGCCCGGCGCAGGATCAGGTGGGCGACGGCCACATCCTGCACGGCCACGCCCACCGATTTGAAAAAGGTGATCTCCTGGTCCGATGACCGGCCGGGAAGGAGGCCCGCCGCTACCTGGCCGATTTCGCCGTGGATGTCGGTCTCGGCGATCAGGCCCTGTCTGAGGGGGATCATCAGGTCTCCCGCTTCGGCCAGGCTGGCCAGGCGCGAGTCCACCACCACCCTGGCGCGAGCCACCGTCTCGGCCGGGACCTCCTGCATGTCCGGGGTGTAAGAGCCGATGCCGTTGATGTGGGCGCCGGGCTTCAGATCGGCGTCGGCGAACACCGGCGTGCGGGAGGTGGTGGCGGTGCAGATGACGTCGGCGTTGCGCATCGCCTGGGCCGGCGACCCGGCGGCCGAGATGTCGGTGGGGATCGGCGGTCCCCGCCCTTTCATCTCCTCGACATAGGCCTCGGCTGCCCGCCGGTCCAGGTCATAGACCCACACCTGCTCGATCTTGCGCACCGTGCACACCGCCTCCAGTTGCGTGCGCGCCTGCGCTCCCGCGCCCAAGATGGCGGCCACGCGGGCATCGCGCCGCGCCAGCAGGTCGGTGGCCACACCGGAGGCCGCGCCGGTGCGCAGCGCTGTCAGGTAGGTGCCGTCCATCAACGCCAGCGGCCGGCCTGTCTCGGCATCCACGACGAGGACGACCGCGTGGATGAGGGGCAGTCCCCGGGCCGGATTGGCCGGAAAGACAGAGACGATCTTGGCCCCCAGGGCATCGCTGCCGGTCAGGTAGGCAGGCATAAACAGGGTCACCCCTTCACGCTTTGCGACCGGCACCGGCGTCCGCAGCGGCACCACCGCCTGCCCGGTTGAAAGCTGCACGTAGGCTTCGCGGACGGCCTGGATGGCTTCGGCCATCGTCACCGCGCGGCGCACATCCGCGCCAGAAAGGATCCGCAGTTTCATCTTACACCACCCTCGTCTCCCCCTTGCCCGTCCCCCGGCCAAACCGGTCATGGGCAAAGGGGCTCAGGTCAAAGTCGGTGTGGCCATCCAGGATCAGTTCGGCCAGGATGCGGCCCACCGTCGGCCCCTGCTGGAAGCCGTGCCCCGAAAAGCCGATGGCACAAAAGAACCCCTCAACGCCGGGCAAGGGGCCGATGATCGGGTTGTCGTCAGGGGTGATGTCGTAGAGCCCGCCCCAACCGCGGCTGATCTCGGCCTGTTCCAGGATGGGGGCGCGGTGGATGGCCTTCTCGATGACCTTTTCCATGAAGGAGTAATCCCAGTGGGTGTTGAACGACGAGGGCTCATCCGGATCGCTCATGCCCATCAACACGCCCGGTCCCTCGCCGCGAAAATAAAAAGCCGGTTCGATGTCCAGGATCATCGGGACCGGCTTGGGGATGGGGTCGAAGGCTTTGGTGACAAAGACCTGGCGGCGATAGGGCCTGACCGGCAGGTCAAAGCCGGCCATGGCTGCCACCTCCGCGCCCCATGCTCCGGCCACATTGACCACCACCGGCGCGGCCACCGGCCCCCGGGTCGTCTCCACACCCCGCACCCGGCCCCCCTCAATCCGGATGCCGATCACCTTTGTCCGCTCCTCAAGGCGCACTCCCAGCCGCCGGGCGGCGCCGGCAAAGCCCATCGCGGCCATGTAGGGGTCGGCGTAGCCATCTTTGGCGCAGAAGGTGCCGCCCCGCAGGTCCTCCACGTTCAGATAGGGCCAGCGGTGCCTGATCTCGTCCGGCGACAGCACCTCCACCGGCACGTCATATTGGCGCTGGACCTCGACGTTGGCCAGGAATTCCTGCCACATCTCCTCACTCTGCGCCAGGAAGAGATAGCCCACCTGCCGAAATCCGACATCTACGCCGAACAGTTCTTCAAACTGCTCAAACACGCGGACGGCTTCTTGCGACAGGCGGATGTTGGCCGGGTGAGAAAATTGCTGACGGATGCCGCCGGCGCTCAGGCCGGTGGAGCCTTGGGCCAGCAGGTCCCGTTCCAGGAGGACGAGATCGCGGCAGCCGCGCTGCGCCAGGTGATAAGCGGTGCTGAGCCCCATAATCCCGCCGCCGACGATAGCCACCTCGGCGGTGCTTTTCCATTCTCCCATGCCTTTCCTGCTCCTTCGCTTGTGGAACGTTTCCATAG
>Ga0209227_1001798_pt1 | contig 16157 bp, 13 predicted proteins | sample YNPBryantNP2012_FD_185815 | JGI IMG/M metagenome (GOLD analysis project Ga0209227, IMG submission 185815) | Anoxygenic and chlorotrophic microbial mat microbial communities from Yellowstone National Park, USA - YNP Bryant NP 2012 (SPAdes)... ...
CTGCCCGCCGTGCCGCGAGTTGTGACCCGCGCCGCACGGGGCGTGGTTGTGACCCGCGCCGCACAGTCAAGAGTTGGGCCAGAGCGTTGCGCCTCAGAATCAGTTATGCGAATGAGAAAGCCTGTAACCCATGGTTCGCTAATTTTTTCAGGCAGTTTCTCAAATTTACACCCCCCATATGTATGGGTTTTCAGACCGCCAACCACCATATATGGGAAGGTCTCGGAATTGCCCCAGCGACCCAGTTGGGGTGCCAATTGCCAGGTTGCCAGGAATGGGGCTAAATGACGTGGTTACCCCCATATTTGGGGGGTATTTTGGGAACTCGCTTAAAAATAAGCGAACCATGGGCTGTAAGAAGATGATTTAGGGATGCGGCGGTTACGTTTTTCGGATAGGCTCTTAGCGATTCTCTGTAAATAACAGGGGGAATCAACCTCGAGAGGAAGCGTTTAAGCAGCTTATCCTTGTGCAGTGTTGTTCTATAGTTATTAACAGGTGGTTACGCAGTTGCGATTGGATTGGTTTGTGGGACAAGACTTTCCAGCCTGTCTGGACAGCCTGGAAAGGCCGTCCCACATAGTCAGCATACCGGCAGGAAATCAAGTGCGTAAGTCCTGATATTAAGAGGCGGAACTGTGGCAACGCCGCCCTGTTAACCAACCGGATGTTACGACGTCCGAGAAGTGGAATTGTCCACATCCTGAACAGGCGAGATGGAGGTACGGTTGTGGATGAGCGCATTTTGCTCATTGAGGATGATGAAGCCCTGTCCCGAATGATGCGTTTGCAACTGGAACACGCCGGCTACAGAGTCACAGCCTGTCGGACGGGTATGAGCGGGCTGGAAGCAGCGCGACAGTCAGAGCCGGATGTGATTCTCCTCGATATTCTCCTGCCCGACATTGACGGCTGGACTGTCTGCGAGCAACTGAGGAAGATCACCAGCGCCCCCATCATCTTCTCCACCGCTCTCGGGTCTGAGCGGGATGTGGTGCGGGGCCTGGAGCTGGGCGCCGACGATTACATGATCAAACCTTTCAGTTATAAAGAATTGCTTGCCCGCGTCAGGGGTGCTCTACATCGCTCGAGGCGCGAGGTCCCCCCCGGAAAAGTCTACGAGCACGGGCGTTTATTTGTGGACCTGGAAAAGCATACGGTCAAAGTGAATGGTGAACACATTCTGCTGACCCAACTGGAGTACAAGTTGCTGGCTGTCCTTGTTGAAGAGGCGGGTAAGGTGGTTGATTATGATACCCTTCTACGGCGCGTGTGGGGCGAGCAGTATGAGGGCAGCAGAGAGTATCTCAAATTGTATATCTGGTACCTCCGCAAGAAAATTGAAGAAGACCCCTCTAACCCAAAGTTGATTTTGACGGAGGAGGGGGTAGGGTATCGCCTGGTGGCTCCTTCTGGCAGCTCATAGTCGTATTTTTCTATTCAGGCGGTGACTGGAGGGGCAAGGCAGGCCTGCCTGTACACCCTTTCATCAGGCCCGCACCGACCGCAGCAGGCCGAAGGCCTATGGCGGGCGATTTTAGTCGGCACGTAGGTAGTTACGTCGTATCAAGGAGACCTGGATGGTATCCATCTGGATCGTACCGCATTGGTGGCTTGTCTCGCTCCAGAGGTGGAGGTTCGACCTCACTTCGGCGCTGATAGGTGCTGCAATAGCACTGCTGCTGTCCTGGTTTGCGTATCGCTTCCGAGATAGTCTGCTTCGTTACGGAAAAGGCCTGCTGACACCGCTGGTGCAGTTGTATGGCCTTCTGCAGGTTGGCGCTGTGGGGCATTACCTGGAACAGGTTGCCAGGCGGGCACGCTCCACCGTCTTGCCTGTAAGGGAAGTGGCACTCGAGCAGCTCTTCGTGGAGCCGGAGTTGATCTCCCTGGCCCCTCTCTACCCTCCTGGTGCAGACGCTGAATCGCTCACCTCAACGCGCGCGCTGCTGTCAGTGCATCGTCTCTTCGGTGGCTATCCCAGGATGGCGATTATCGGCGATAGCGGCGTCGGAAAATCTGCCCTGTTGGCCTACGTGGCCCTTGCCTGTGCCCGGCCTGACGATGAGCGGATGGCCGGGGTGGTACCGGCGGAGGTGCGGCACAGGCTGCCGTTTTACGTATCGCTTGCAGCAGTGGAATGGGAGAAAGCAGCCTCTCCGTCAGACCGGCTTGTGAACACTGCGATAGCATTTGTTGAGGCCGATGCAAGCGTGAGCAACACGCTCATCCGCTTTCTTAAAGCTGGCCAGGCCATTGTGCTGGTGGACGACTGGGACGAGGTGGACCCATCGCAGCGTTCTCAGATAGCGGCCTGGCTGGCCGAACTGGCCGAGACATTACCCGGCAACCTGTGGTTAGTTGCTGCCGGAGCGCGAGGTTACGCTCCCCTGATTGAGGCCGGGTTTGTGCCTTTGAGACATGTCGCCTGGAACCCCCGGCGCGCGGAGCAGCTCGCCAGGAGGTGTCTGGAAGCATTTCTCCAGGCGGACGAGATCAAGCCTGCCACTCTACGCCGCCTGACGGCCATACTGCGCGATGGGATTAACAGAGGGATACCGCCCATGGAGCTGGTGCTCAGAGCTTATGTCTACCTCTCGGACGGCAGTATCCCGCCCGGGCGTGTTGCGTTGTACGATAGGGTACTCGAGCTGACCATGGGGCGTGAAAAAGAGCCGTGGCTGCTGACGACGTGCCGGGTTGTGTTGGGGCAGATAGCGCTTGGCCTGCTGCAGAGTAAGCGGCCAACTGTGAGCCGCGAGGAAATTGAGTCTGCTATTGTGGCGTCACTTCCCCCACTCGACGAGACCTCGGCCCGTCGCGCAGCCTCGTCTGTATTCAGAGTACTGACCAGCGGGGAGGGATTGCTCCGCAAGACGGGGACCACACGCTACAAATTCGTTCATCCTCTGTGGCAGGCATACCTGGCAGCCCGTCAACTGGTTGCTGTGCCCTTACCCGGCCTTGGCGAACGGCTTGATGATCCCTTCTGGGTTGAGACGCTGCGCTTCTATGCGGAAATCGGCGATATGAAACCATTGGTGGCGGAGTGGCTGCGTGCTCCTGACGACCTCTTTCGCTCACGTCTCCTCACGCTGGGCTCATGGATCGGCGCGGCACCGGATGATGCTGCGTGGAAAGACAGCGCTATGGCAGTGTTAGCGCGCGCTTTCTTTCAGCCTGGCTGGCCCTTCGCGCTTCGCAGAGAGCTGGCCCAGGCGTTGGCCCTGACCGGTATGCCGGGTATCGTTTTGCTCTTCAGACAGGCGCTCCAGCACCCCGATGCCGGAATGCGCGCGGCAGCCGCGCTGGGGTTGGGAAAAATAGCCGGTGAGTCGGAGCTGCCGGTAATCGAGGCTATCCTGAGGGATAAAAGCCCGATCGTGCGTGAGATGGCCGTGCGTGGGCTGGCCTGGCCGGGGACGGATGCGGCCAGGAAGTTGTTGGAGCGTATTTTGGGCGCCGGGGATGAACGGCTCAGTCCCGTGGCGGCTGAGGTACTTGTTGAGTACGGTGAGGAGGGTGCGGATGTTCTCCGCGCCGCGGCCGCCTCGGATGATGCCCTGGTGCGGCGCGCAGCGGTTATGGGGTTGGCCCGGCTGGGAGAGCGCGAATTATTGATGCGTATAGCACGTGATGATACGCAATGGATCGTGCGCTCGGCGGCAATGACCGCCATTGAGGCTTTCGAAAAGGAGGAGGGGTTCTCCGGGCCTCCCTCTCTGCCCGACCCCGCACAATTGCCCTGGCTCATCTCCTGGGCTGCCGGTCGTGGTGAAGGGGTGGGGCTTGGGCAGGCGGCCCGCGAGATGCTTTGTCGTGCCCTCAGCGAAGGCGACGCGACGGTGCGTATTGCTGCCGCACACATACTTACCTGCATTGGCCGACCTGAGGATGTTGAGCATTTGCAGGCCGCTCTGAGCGACCCCGATCCTGAAGTGACGGAGGCTGTACTCGAGGCACTGGCCGAGATCAGCAAAAGATATGAGCTGAAACTGACAGTCACTGCCTGAGAGGGCACAGGCTGGTCGGCGGTCTGCGCCAGGAATTGGGGGGGAGGTGGAAATGAAACACCCATCTGTATTGCCGGGAATAGCAGTTGTCTCGTTGCTGGCCTCACTGGCCTGCGGTCCGGTGGCAACCGTCGTTGTCACAGCGACGCCGGAGACCATGGCTATGGCGACGGTGATTCCGACGGCACCGACCTGGACGCCCGAGGCCATGACTCCGGGGGTTACCCCTACCCTGCTGGTGGAGACGTCGCCCCCTGAGCCGACAACAGCGGTGGGTTGCACACCCGGCGCTCAATGGGTGGCCGACGTGACCGTCCCTGACAGTACCATATTCGCACCCAATGTCCCATTTGTTAAAACCTGGCGCGTGCGTAACTCGGGTACCTGTGCATGGGAAGCAGGCACGCAATTAGTTTTCGCCTCCGGCGATCAAATGAGCGGACCGTCGTCTGTGAGTGTTCCCGCTGTAGCTCCCGGTGCCACCACCGACATCAGCGTCAACCTCACCGCGCCAGCAATCCCAGGCTCGTATCAGGGGAACTGGCAGTTGCAGGCTCCGGATGGCACACGTTTTGGCGCCATCATCTGGGTCAAGATCGTGGTGCCGCCATCGGAGACGGCCACCGCCACCCGGACCCCTACGCCTACACCCCACACCCCACCTCCCGGGCTGGCGATTCTCTCGTTCACTGCGGAAGTCATCCAGGACCTGCCCCCGGCAGGCAAGCGGATCCGCTTCCATTGGCGGACGACGGGCGCGACCAGCGCAGGTATCTGGAGCGGTACCCAGGTGCGCTTTCCACTATACTGGGAGGCAACGCCGCCTGAGGAAGGAACGCTGACCGTGGACATGGCCACCACGTACTACAGGGACCCGGATATGAGGCTGGTGATCCGTGACAGGGCCGGCCAGGAGGCTCAGGCTTCCATAAAGGTCCCATGGCCGTGCCGGTACTCCTGGTTTTTCTCCACCGACAACCCAACCTGTCCGGCCTATGAGGCCAGCACTACCTGGGCAGCGGAAGAACCATTTGAGCACGGCCGGATGCTCTGGCTACAGGAAGCCCGCACCGAGTCCACCGTTTACCAGAAAATAATCCTGGTCTTTTACGACGACGGGCGTTTTGAGAAGTATGATGATACCTTTCTAGAGGGAGTGGATCCCGAGAGCGACCCGTCCATTGTGCCGCCGGTAGGGCTGTATCAGCCGGTTCGGGGTTTCGGTAAACTCTGGCGCACCAATCAGACCGTGCGCAACCGGCTGGGGTGGGCTACCGCGCCGGAGCAGGGTTTCAACACTCAGTGGCAGATGCAGATGTCCGAGTCCATCGGCATCCCCTTCTTCGTGCGCCGGTTGGATGGGAGAATCGTACGCGCCGCCGGGTGGGACTTGGGCTCGGGGGGCTGGCAGGGGGTACCGTAGGGCGGAAGAAAACGACAGGCTGACGATGCGCGGAATCCGGTTATGTGTAACTCAAAAACCGGAGTGCAACCCTGATGCTAGAAAATTACGATCGGCGTCCCTACTCTGGCAGTGCTTTGAATAAAGTCGTCCTCGCAGCCGGCGATGGGATGGCTCCACCTGTAGAGCCAGCGCGCCACCTCCTGGGAAACGTTGACACAACCGTGGCTGCGCCGCACACCGAAATCATTGTGCCAGTAGGTGCCGTGGATCGCGGTGCCGCTCATATCAAAAAAGAGGTTCCATGGCACCCCGGGCAGGTCGAAAATATCTCCCAGTGGTGGAGGCCCCCCCGGATAGGGCCGATTGCACATATGGCGCGACGGCTGTTTCAGGATAACGCACATCTCCCCCGTCGGCGTGGCGGTGGCACCGGGCAGCCCTGACGAGACCCGTGTGGAGAAGACGAGCTCATCACCCTCGTAGCAATTCAGCCGCTGTTCATCCAGGTTGATCTCGATGCGCTTTCTCCCCACGAAGGGCCGGATGGGCGACATTTCAGAGCAAGGAATGCGGCGCACGTCTTTTGCCAGCACCCACTGATGCGAGGGGCTTGTGGGGGGGAACTCATCGTACACCTTGTACCATCGGATGCCCTTTTCGTCCCTCAGCGAATCCACTACATGAAAGACATTGCCCCCGTAGAAACGGTACATCTTGCGCGACTGGAGGTCCGGCTCCTCGTAGGCCTCGGTGAAGACCTGGGATATTTCGCCCCAGAAGCCCCATTCCCCGACGTTGCGTATGAAGGGCTGAGGGGGGTAAACTCGCACGGGCAGGACCCAGGCGGAATGCACATATCCCAGGGGGGTCTCGTACCATAGATCGTTGTGGGGGCTGAAGGGAGCGTGCACTTCGCCAGTGATTAGAAAGGACTGATCGCGCTGGCGTGTTGTCAGCCTGGTGGCGGAGGTAGAGGGCTTATCATAGAAAGCAACAGTGTGGATCGCGCGCCCCATCAGCACCCAGGCGTTGTAATCCACGCTCTGGCCTGCCCCAGGTGGGTCGGGATAGCTGGCCCGTGCATGTAATTTTGGAGAAAGCGCAGCCACAGTGGCCGCAGCGGTAATCAGCTTTAGCAGATGACGGCGCGTTACCGACATTTCACGCCACACAGGCTTTCAGATAATCGGCGATCCAGGCCCCTTCCGATCCCATCCAGGTACGCACGGCCTGAGCGTACAGGGCAAGATAGAAAGTGATCTGGTTGCCGGTCAAAGCCCCTCTGCCTCTCCTTCCTCGCAGCCAGTGGATGTAAGCCCCTGCCACCGCCATTTCTTCTGTGGCCAGCGCAGCAATGAGATGCCGGCCAAGCTCCCGCCCTATTTCTATGAACCTTTCATCTGCGGCATCCAGCTTCTTTAACTCTATCCCGACCGTGCCGCGGATGAACAGTTCCTTCTCGCGGAAGAGGGGCAGAAGTTCCTCGCGCCAGGGTGGTAGCGGTTCCACTTGCTCCGAGGCGGGTTCTGTTCCCTCAAGACTATCCAACCGCTGAGGGACTTCTCCCAGTTCCTCGCCCAGAAAGTGGCCCTGGACGCGTTTGCGGAGGGCGGGAACACGGTTAAATGTCAATCCACCGTATCCCAGAGGGACACCGCGTTCCTTCAAAAACCCGGCCAGCTCCAGCACGCCAGCACAAGATGGCAGGTACTGTGATGCCGTAATCACCCAGCAGGGGCGTAGCCTCTTTATAGTTGCGTCCATCCATTCCAGAGGGAGGTTTGCTCCCAGGTATACCACCTCCCGCCCATAGCGGAGGAGCAGAAAAGTCAACAACAGCAGATTGAAGCAATGATTCTCCAGCGGGGGAGCGGCTACCAGGACGCAATTCGTGTGGCAGGAGACGGAAGCACTTTGTATCAGTGCCTCTACCCGGCGCATGGCGTGCGCCGACGCAAAGTGTTCCTGAGAAACAGAGATCTCCCCGGCATACCACAAGTCACCTACTTCCCTCAGCCCTGCGAGCAACACTTCCAGGCAGACCGTCTCCGGCGAGTGGGTTTCGAAAGCATGGTCCAGGATCTCATCCGCTTTCGGTTTATTGAAATCGGTGACGGCTGAGACCCATTGACGACGGATTGAGGTGAGGTCTAAAGGTCCGGCCTGGAAGCCGGGGGTGCTGTCCGCCGGTTTTTGTTGTAGAGGGTTACTCTGTACGGTAGTCATTTTCCCGCGAGCGTTGGCATTATCTGCAAGTCTGCACACACTCTTGGGCCGCGGGCCTTCGGTCGGCTTTCGCCGACCTCAGTGTGTTGCCGGAGGCCGACACCTGGCACGAAGTGCCCGGGGAGGGCGATTTCAATCGGCCTGAACAGTCCTTTGGTTGGCTTTCACTGACCTCAGGGTGTCGGCCTCCGCCGACACCTGGCACGAAGTGCCCGGGGAGGGCGATTTCAATCGGCCTGAACGGTCCGGGCCGGTCCATGGGTTATGCTTCCCGCCCCGGCCTGGCTCGCGGCATGACTCAGGTGTGCGAGTCCTGCAAGATACGCCTGGCGAATCGGGCGCCGAACTCCTCCCCGCGCCTGAGATCCTCCTCTGTTGGCCCCCCTGCGAACTCGAACGATTCGACCAGTTCCCACTTGAGCGGTTCGATCAGCCGCTCAAAGTGGCGTTGCGCGCCTCCTCCCCACCCGTAACTGCCGAACCTGGCGACCAGCTTGTTGCGGATGCGCTTCAGAGCTGCCATATCCAGCACCTGTACCATCGGCGGGAAGAGAGAGCCTTCATAGGTAGGGGCGCCGACAATCACACCACGCTGCGTCCACAGGTAGGGTAAGATGTAGCTGGCATGCGTATGGGTGACATCGAAAATGGTCAATGGCACACCCTCTTTTGAGACACCCCGCGCGACAGCGTTCATAACTTTCTCTGTGTTGCCATACATTGAGCCGTATAGAAGCGTTACGCCGGTCTCGGTAGGGCCGGTAGCGTATTCCGCCCAGCGTTTGTAAAGTTCGACGATACGCTCTGGCCTCTCTCTCCAGATCAGCCCATGGGAGGGCGCGATGATGGATACCGGCACGCCGGCCAGCTTATCAATGGCCTGGAGCACAGGTTTGCTGAACACAGCGACGATGTTGACGTAATAGCGCAGCGCTTCCCGCTCGTAGAAATCGGGATCACTGCACTCATCGTCGAAGATGGCCCCCTGCAGCGCGCCGTAGCCGCCGAAAGCGTCGCACGAAAACAGGATCCGCTCGCTGGCCTCGTAGGTCATCATTGTCTCAGGCCAGTGCACGAAAGGGGTATGGAAGAAGGTCAGCGTATGCTTGCCCAAAGACAGCGTCTCTCCATCTCTTACCACCCTCACCCCATCCGTGATCCCGTAGAACGACTCCAGCATGTTCCGCGTCTTCTCCGTGCCCAGGATGGTTACCCCAGGCACCATGCGGCGCAATGTGCGTAGCACCCCGGAGTGATCTGGCTCCATATGGTTGATGACAACATACTCCAGGCTGGAGATGCTGGTGACCTGGTCTATCTGGTCGAAGAACTCGTCCGTTTTGAGGGCCTTGGCCAGGTCTACAATGGCCTTCTTTTCATCGTTGATCAGATAGGCATTGTAAGAGACACCTTCCTGTGTGATGGGCCAGAGGCCTTCAAAAAGGTCGGTGGTGCGGTCATTGACACCAATCCAGTAAATATCCGGCCTGATCTCGACAGGTGGCATGGGAAACTCCTGACGTCGCTGAAAGTGACTTTTTGGCGTTCTCCACCGGAAAACAGTCCGGCGAACCATTTCTGTGCCGCCCCGACGGCTGGGGCGGCACAGAATGAGCTATGGGCCAGACTGTACGACCCGGCTAAGACCCTATCCGAAAAACCGTACAGGCGGCATCCCTCTGCCGCTTATACCGATGCATAGGGATGCGTCGGTTACGTTTTTCGGAGAGGCTCTAAGCATGTTGAAGCGTCCCGGCCAACAGGCGCAGGTGCTTCTTTTCTTCGCGTATGATGTTGGAAACCGTCTCGCGATCGGCTTCACCGACCATGTCACGGAGGTCGTAGAAGAATATGAGCGTGTCCTTCTCAAAGCCGATGGCCGCCCGTAGAGCCGTCTCCCGATCCACGGCTTTCCTGGCAAGCGCCAGTACCTTATCTTCTCCGGCAAAGAGGGCATTATCCAGAGCCACCTGAAGATAGAGTTTGTACTCGTCGTACTCAGGCGCAGGGAGGGGAGCAGGAGCTTCCACATTCCCTGCCATGCTCTGGAATACTCTGTAATGTCCCTGCTCCTGAGCGGCCAGGTCTTCAAAGAGCGCTTTCAGTGGCTGGTCGGAACTTTGTGCGGCGACAGCCTTATAAAATGCTTCGCCGCTTTTCTCGATCTCCATCGCCATTTCCAGGGCTTCTGCTGCTGTGAAAACCGCCATCTTTCACCCCTCCTACTCAAGTACGCAGATTGCGCCGGGCCGCTTGATGCGCAACACAACGCTCTCAAGCACCCGGAAACGATGATCCAGGCCATCCGGCCCCAGGTAGGCAGTGATGATGTCCTGTGCTATAGCCAGGTCGAGGTTATGAGGGCCCTGTGAAACGAGGATGGCCTTCCCGGGGGGCAGGAATGGCGAGCGGAAGATGCCCCCATCAGCCACGGATGCGACCAGTTCATATTCCTGGTGTCCGGAGCCGTTATAGACGCGTTGTAACATTCCGTAGAGCACCGAACCAACCAGCAGCACATATGGCGGATAGAAGCCACAATCGGCCAGTTGCTGGCTGGCGGCGATAACATCGTTAAGAGCGTTCCCAGAAGTTGCCCAATCGCTGAGAGGAAGGGATTGCCGGCCCTCTGCGCTCAGCAGACCCTCAAAGATCATCCTGTCCTCAGCAGCAGCTACCAGTGTGGCTGCGGCGGCGGCTGGCCCGAATTCCAGTTTCATATTGAACTGATGGGCACTCTCGATATCCTGCCAGGAGAGAGAAAAGTCTTTGTGGATGAGTGCAAAGGGCAGGAAACGGCGGGCACCCACGTGCAGTACGTCGCACTCCCCCCCGGCGCAGCCCGCCGCTGCCTCGGGGTGAGTGCATGCCTCCGTCCCTTCGATGGTGTCCAGGGGCAGAACCTGCGTCCCCACACCGAACGGACCGGCCAGGTTGATGAACCGGCGTCCCACCAGCACGCGACGCGCGGCTGTGACCACTGTTTCGTCCAGTTGTCGCCACTCCTCCGAACTCAGAGGAGCATCGTCACGCATATGCCATTCTGCCATGGTTTCCTCCTGATTCTCATTAAATCACTTGTCCATAAGACTGCCTACAGTGAAATCACCCGTGACGGTGGGTTTTCCGGACTCTCCCTGCATTTCGCTCAGCAGATCGCTAAAGAGCTGGTCGTGATAGACCTCATGGTCACGGATGCGCTCGATCAAAGCGCGCAAGTCCTCATCTTCAACCTCGGTAATTTGATGGGTATAGTCAAGCGTGACAGCCCGCTCGGCGGCGATATCAGCCTCGAGCATCTCTGCGGGCTTGCCTTCGAGCGCCAGTTTGGTATGCTCCATCAGAGGGTGACCGCCCATGGCTGCCACTTCCTCCGATAACCATCCCATGTGCTGCATCTCGTTAATCGCCTGCATCTCCAGTTCGTTGCCGATCTCACAGTCGGGCATAACGAACCTGTGATACAGGTATTGGAGGATCACCGAGTACTCGTGTTGCACGCCGGCCTGGAGGATTTCCAGCACACGTGGCGGAGTACCTGCACCGGTGCGTGCTGTAAGGGGCCCGGCCGGCGGCAGTCCTGCCATTTTCTGGGCGAATTTGACAAAATCCCGCCGGTGGGCTTCCTCGTCGCTGAGGATGCGCCTCAGCAGCCGCTTGAGCTTTGGGTCATCAATGGCAGCGATGTGGGCTTTGTATTGGGCGATGGCGCGTTCCTCGGCCTGCACATCGCGGCCCATCCACTCGCCTGGGCTGTTGCCCTCAAGATCAACAAAGCCGCGCACCATGTCGGGCTTGCCGCCCAGCGCGACGATTGCTTCCGCCAGCCAGTCAAAATGACGCATCTCATCGCGGGCGATCGCCTCGATCTCGCAGGCCTCCTCGCCCTCACCAATAGCATAGGCGTGCTGAAGATACTGGATGATCGCGGCGTGCTCGTCGCGCATGTCTGCTCTGAGCATCTCTATCACTTTCGATGTATCACTCATTGTTACCTCCTCATTACTCTCCTGAAGCCTTACATCGCCTGTGGTAAGCCGATCGCCGACACAACAAAAGGGGACAGGGTCTGGTAAGAGCCTGCCCGAAAAACCTGCAAGCGGCATCCCCATACCGCTTGTACCGACGCATAGGGATGTGTCGGTTACGTTTTTCGGATAGGCCCTGGACGAGTGGAACAATAGGCCTCTGCTGAGGAATCCCAATGCCGGTCATCTGCGTTGTTCCGCTTCCAAACAAAAGAGCAGCCGGGCAGGTACCACATGACGGAATTCACGCGATTGCAATTATGCTGGCCCTCGGGACGGGCCTGCCGGCCCGTCTGGACATGCGCCTTGGGGCGCATTACATGTTACACTGCTTCGTTTTTCTTGGCAAATTGGTGGGTAAGGTACTGTGTTGCGTAGCCGCAAGCTCCATGTCTCCACACACTCTAACTGCTTTCTCTACAATTTCTTCACAGCTTACCATTAGACTGATAGCAAAAACCTGAATCAGGTTAATCATATAAAATGCCCGCCCCGCAGGTTGGGGTGTACCGACCCGCGGGAAGATGGCGGGTAGGGAAGGAGTTAAGTATGAAAAATAAATGGTGGATTTTTGCTATAGTCCTCGTTTTGTTCGCCTGGCTGGGGTACGTGGGCCTTGGGATTGGACGGCGCCTTCCGATCGCCAGAAGCGCAGCGCAAGTCCCGGCTGGAGAGACTGCTGTCGTCACACGCGGCACGCTGCAGGTGACGGTCGGCGGCAGCGGCAGCCTGAGCCCCGAAAGCGAGGTGGCGCTCTCGTTCCGCACAGGCGGGCGGGTGGCAAAAGTGCTCGTGGAGGTCGGCCAGGCGGTGCGTGCCGGCGATGTGTTGGCCCGGCTGGACGATACCGATGCGCGCCAGTCCGTCGCCCAGGCGGAGCTGGCGGTGCAGCAGGCGCAGGCCAACCTGGATTCGGCGCACATCGAGGCGCAGGCCGGGCTGGCGCAGGCCAACCTGGAGGCAGCCCAGGCTGCTTACGAGGAAGCCACCAGGATGGCGGCGCACGCTGGCGACCAACTCACTTCTGCGCGCGTCAACCTGGCGCAGGCCCAGGATCAACTGAGGCGCGCCCAGGAGGATTATGACCAGGCGTGGGATACGGCCCGCGATTGGGAACTCAACGTGCCTATGCGGAAGGAGAGGCTGGAAAGTGAGCGGGAGTCAACCAAACGTGCGCTGGAATCGGCGCAGTACAACCTCGAAATGGCGCAGGCGTCCTACAACCTGGCGGTGGCGGGCCTGAGCGACAGCAGTGTCCAGAGCGCCAGGGTACAGATGCTCAACGCCCAGGCGGCCCTGGATAAGCAGCCGCTGCAAATCCGCCTGTTGGAGATCGCGCTGGCGCAGGCGCAATTGCAATTGGAAGCGGCACGTCGCACGCTGGAAGAGACGGCGCTGGTCGCGCCGGTGGATGGCACGGTAACCGCGCTGAACATCCGCGAGGGCGAGATGGTCGGCGGCAGTCAGCCCGCTGTCGTCCTGAGCGACCTGACGACGCTGGTCGTGGACATCAGCCTGGACGAGACGGATGTGGCCGGTGTCAGCGTCGGGCAACAGGCGCTCATCACGCTGGATGCATTTCCAGGGGCACAGATCACCGGCACGGTGACCTTTGTCGCGCCGGTGGCGAACGTACAGTCGGGCGTGGTGCTCTACCCGGTCACCGTGCGGCTTGCACCGTTCGACCTGCCCGTGCGCGCCGGCATGACAGCCGATGTGGAGATCATCACGGCAAGCCGCGAGAACGTGTTGCTCGTGCCGCTGCGCGCAATCCAGAGCGTGGACGGCCAGGCATTTGTGCTACGCAGGGTCGTCCGGGGCCAGACGCCAGGCGGATTCGAGCGCGTGCCCGTGACGTTGGGGCTGACGAACGATGTGGATGTCGAGGTCATCAACGGCCTGTCGGAAGGGGACGTGGTCAGTGTGGTCGCCGCGCCCGTTCAGAGCGGCGGTTCTGAGGGATTCGGCCCTTTCCGCATGCTGCGCGGAGGGGATTAGATGATCGAGCTCGAGGATGTCACCAAAGTCTACCAGATGGGGCAGGTGCAGGTCCACGCCCTGCGCGGGGTTTCGCTCCAGATCGAACAGGGCGAATGGGTGGCGATTATGGGTCCTTCCGGTTCCGGCAAATCCACGCTAATGCACATCATCGGCTGCCTGGATACACCGACTTCGGGCGTGTATCGGCTGAACGGCGTGGAGGTGGGCAGGATGAGCGAGAATCAACTCGCCGCCGTGCGCAACCGGCAGATCGGCTTTGTCTTCCAGACGTTCAACCTGTTGCCCCGCACCAGCGCCTTGCGGCAGGTGATGCTGCCGATGCAGTACACCCGCGATGGCGCTCGCGTCCCCCTGGGCGAGCGGGAGCGGCGAGCACGGCAGGCGCTGGAAATGGTGGGTTTGGGCGACCGCCTGGACCATCACCCGACCGAACTCTCCGGCGGGCAGCAGCAACGTGTGGCGATCGCGCGGGCGCTGGTCAACAACCCATCCATCATCCTGGCCGATGAGCCGACCGGCAACCTGGACTCCCAATCGGGAGCCGAGGTGATGGAGATCCTCCATCGGCTGCACAAGGAGAAAGGCATCACGATAGTTATGGTGACGCACGACGAGGAGATCGGCGCGCAGGCGGAGCGGATCGTGCGGCTGCGCGATGGGGTGGTGGTGGGCGAGTGATGCGTGTTGCGTGATGCGTATTGCGTGTTGCGTATTGCGTGTTGCGTATTGCGTGTTGCGTGTTGCGTGTTGCGTGTTGCGTGAACGGAATACGGAATACGCAACACGTAAGAGGTGGGACAATGATCGCTTTGATAGCAGACTGGTTTGAAAATGTGCGCGTGGCCCTGGACGGGCTGTTGGTGAACAAACTCCGTTCGTCGTTGACGATGTTGGGTATCGTGATCGGCGTGGGGGCGGTCATCGCCCTGATGTCCATCGGCCAGGGGGCGCAGGCCTCGATCACCGAGCAGATTACCAGCATCGGCACCAACCTGCTGGTCGTGATGCCCGGCCGGGTCGAACAGGGCGGGGTGCGTGGCGCCTCGGGCAGCGCGGCCAACCTGACTTATGAGGATGCCCTCGCCATCGCCGATCCGCGCAACGTGCCCGACGCCCGCTTCGTCGCCCCCACGTATGGCCGGAACACGCAGGTCATCTTTGGCGCAGCGAACGTCAATGCATCGGTGACAGGCGTGACGGCGGAGTACCTGGCGGCTTTCAACCTGGCGGTGGCACGGGGCCGCTTTATCGAGGCCGGCGACGTGGACAAGCGGGCGAGTGTGGCTGTGTTGGGTCATCAGGCAGCGCAGGACCTCTTCGGCGGCTTTGATCCCATCGGCCAGAAGATCAAGGTGACGCTCCCCGGCAACGTCGGACGGGTCGCGCTGACCGTGGTCGGCGTGCTGGAGGAGAAGGGCGGTTCGATGATGAACAGCGCCGACGACACGGTGTTCGTGCCCATCTCGACGGCGCAGACCCGCCTCTTCAACGGGCGCAACCCCCAGGGTGCATTGATCGTCAACCGGGTGAACGTGGTGGCAGCCTCGGAGGAAAAGACAACGGTGGTGCAGGATCAGATCGGCGCGCTGCTGCGCCGCCGCCACGGCCTGGCTCCCGATGAGGAGGCGGATTTCAGCGTGATCAACCAGGCGGACCTGTTGAGCATGGCCAATCAGGTGACGGGGATTCTGACGACCTTCCTGGGGGCCATCGCGGGGATCAGCCTGCTGGTGGGTGGCATCGGCATCATGAACATCATGCTGGTCTCTGTAACCGAGCGCACGCGCGAGATCGGCATCCGCAAGGCTGTGGGCGCGCGCAGGGCGGACATCCTGGCGCAGTTCCTGATGGAGGCAGTGGTGCTGAGCCTGGTGGGAGGCGTAGGCGGCATACTGCTGGGGATGGGCCTCTCCAAGATCATGGACCTGACCGGAATGGTGAACTCGCTGGTCACGCTCGACTCGGTCCTGCTGGCGGTAGGTTTCTCGGTGGCCGTGGGGTTGTTCTTCGGCATCTACCCGGCGAACCAGGCGGCGCGGTTGAAGCCGATCGAGGCGCTGCGGTACGAGTGATGGTAGATTGGTAGTTGGTAGATTGGTAGATTGGTAGTTGGTAGGTTAGGAAACTGGTGTGGTATAATGATGTGGGACAGCCTTTCCAGGCTGTCCAGACAGGCTGGAAAGCCTGTCCCACGAAACTGGTGTGGTATGATGATGTGGGACAGCCTTTCCAGGCTGTCCAGACAGGCTGGAAAGGCTGTGCCACAAATCTGGAGGTGTGAAATGAAGAAGGGACGTTGGATCGCTGTGGGGATCGTGGTCCTGGTGCTGGCGTGCATCGGGCTGAGCGCGCTGCGTTGGGGTGAGATGGTCTACTGGCGCAGCGGCGGCGAGCGTGGATGGAGCCTGGGGCCGGCGCTGTATCGGCTGTTCGGCTGGGGCGGAGCGGAGGAGTACCGGGCCGACTTTGGCCGGCCCGAAAAGG
>Ga0209227_1001805_pt1 | contig 16131 bp, 11 predicted proteins | sample YNPBryantNP2012_FD_185815 | JGI IMG/M metagenome (GOLD analysis project Ga0209227, IMG submission 185815) | Anoxygenic and chlorotrophic microbial mat microbial communities from Yellowstone National Park, USA - YNP Bryant NP 2012 (SPAdes)... ...
TGCAGGGTAGTCTACCTACCCTGCACCGTACATCAAAAATGAGATGGAGCACGGAAAATGCGCTGGTTTGTTCTGCTTTTCGTTATCGTCTGGCTGTTCGGCGACAGGCAAGGCGCTTGCCAGACGGAAGTCGCAGCGGGTGTCCCCTCCTCTTTTGCTGAGGTGTACCGATTAAGCTTAATGTCTCAAGAGCGAAACGACCGACTGGGGCGTGTCAAGCCTTCTCACGTGCAGGAACTTCTCAGGCAGACCGAGCAGGCGCTGCAGAAGTATCCAGACGATATGAGCCTGTTGTGGCTGAAAGCCACCTGCCTATTAGACCTGAAGCAATTGGACGAGGCGGAAAATGTTCTTCGCCAGATGCTGGCTCAGACTTCTTCGTCCGCCTGGCGTAATGAGGTCAACAAGAAACTGGCGGAGATACAATGGAGAAAAGGCGACCATCTGGCAGCCTGGCAGCTACTTCCAAAGAGAGACACAATAGAGTGGCTTGCCAAGATATTCCTGCCTATCCTGGTGCTTGTTGCCTTCGCCGCACTTGTGAGACGTTGGATGGGAGCTTGGGTGATCCCACAGGTAATCACCATATTACTGGTATACTTGTGGCACGTCATCGCGATGCTCCTGTCGGCTTGGGTAACTTTGGGTGTGCCGCTCCCTGGCGCGCAGGGAAACCAAAACGCCTATAGATTGCTCTCTGACGCTGCTTTTTGGGGTGGGTTGGGAGCGATGACGATACTCTATCGGCGCACATATTGTCAGCACCAAAGTGGCGATGGATTTCCACGGTGGCATCCCCCCCAGTGGGTGCTACTCGTCGTGGGGGCATTTTACGCAGGAGTGTTGCTGGATCATGCTTACTGGCTTCTCATGGCGTTTGTGAACACGGATGTCCCACGGGTATTGCGCCATATCACCGCACAGTCGGTGTTCTTTCTGACCGTAGGTATTCCCACCGTCGCAGCTATCTTTACGTGGTGGTTCATCGGCACGGTGTACACACAGGCACGTGCCCGATTGCACCACATGGGGCTACCCGGTGCTGCGGTAGCTGTCGGATGGACTGTTCTGCTGGTTCTCACCTGTCTGACAGCAGGCGAAATGCCCGACATCTTCAGCCTGTTGACATGGACGATAGTCATGCTTGCTTGCATCGCCTTCTATGAAAGATGGGGGCGGCTATGGGTGCCTTCATTGTTTTTCGCGATGTACTATTATATGCCGTTTGTCAGCCGCCTGCTCACCGCTGTCGGACAGCTGCCTTAGAGAGTGTTTGACAAATGGCTTCATGCTTTGCTCCGGCGACTGGAAGTCGCGGCACCGCCTGACAAAACCTGTTTTCAGCATTCACAGCAATCTTCGCATGGGGTTCGGAAGATACAAAAGCGGGGCAACCCCTTGTGGTTGCCCCGCAATCCTTTAGGGCAGACGCGGGGTTCTGCCCCTATCGGGTTCCGGAATCCCCGTGCATCCAAACCCACGTAGGGGCAACCCCCTGTGGTTGCCCCGTTTCTATGGGGCGTTGATGAGCGCAGGCATGGTGGTCTGCCCCTACAGGTTACCGATTTGCCCTGTGCATCCAAACCCCGTAGGGGCAACCCTTGTGGTTGCCCAGGATCTATTGGACAATGAATCCGGCAGGTGGTTTATCGGGCAGACACAAGGTCTGCCCCTACCTCTTTGGGGGTACCAGGCGCGATTTGTCGATTTTTTTGCCGCACATGGGGCAGTAATTCCAGTGCGGAAGCAGCTCCGCCCCACAGGAACATTTCAGGAGAAGCGGCGGTCCGGGTAAACCCACCTGTTTGGTTGCCATAGAGGGCGGCACGCTGAGCATCTGGTTGGCTGTGCCTGCCATGCGCTGCGTCGACGGGTCCACAAACTGCTTGGTGCCCGCTACGCCGGGCGTGCCCTTCACCTGTATCTGCGGAGCGGGAACCAGCAGAATCGAGCCGTCCGGCTGAAACTGGTACTGCGTTTGCGTCGCCTGCGCGATGACGTTGAGCGCGTAGCCCAGCGTGACGTTGCTCAACACCAGCCGGGTGATTTCCAGATCGGGCACCTCTCGCGCCGCCACAATCGGCACGCCTGCCTGCTGCGAGAGCATCGCCAGCACGTTGCGCAGCCTGGTGCTTGCCACCAGGTTCACCGGTCGCGACAGCACGTCCACCGGTGCCTGCATCATCAGCGGGGCTATAGCCTGCATCCCCGGACGTGCCCGCACCACATAAGTTTCCATCAGGCGTCCCTGCGGCGCCTGCGAACGCTCCACCTGGCAAACAAGCCCTGCACTCTGCAGCACGCGGTTCAGTGCCTCTTCGAACGAGTCGGTGGCAATACGCAGGGAAACGGTTCCCTGTACGCCGGGCTCGATCACGTACTGCTTGCCCGCCTTCTGGAACAGGTCGTCCAGCACCTCACGCACGTCGCGATTGACCGCTTCAATCTGATAAGCCCGGACGGGAGCCTGCTGTCGGGGCTGGGCCGCCAGCGGAACCGCGAGTATCGTCGCTATGATAAGAGCTATCCAAGGGTTGCTCATTGTTTTCCACCTCCACTGCTGTTGGGGTATCACATTCTATCTGTACGGCTGTGGGCTGTCCGTTTTCGTCGTACGTTGTCTGCAAAACCACCTTTGCAACCAGCTCGCCCTGCTCGTTGCGTACCTCTGCATACGCCAGGCTGGCAACCGGCTGAGGTGCAGGCAACGAGACTTCCCGATCCGCCTGTGCCAGCGGTCGCGCGGCTATTTGCACCGGTGCATACCCGACACGTTTCGTTGGCGTCGCCGGCACTTTGCTCACCGACCGGACGTCAGGCGAGCCCATCGTGAAAGTGGGCAGAGGAGGTACCGGAGCCTGTACGCTTTCCGTCGCCTTCGCCCCTGCCTGTGGTTCGCTGGGAGCGATGTTCTGGGCATCTGACCGCTTCGCGGGCGCTACCGCCTCGGAGACCGAAGGCTGCTCGTTCCACCAAACGATGCCCAGCACGACCGCACACACCGCAGCGGCTGCTGCCGTGCCCCACTGCCACCATGCGGGACGGAACGTGTGCGTGGGTTGACGCCGTTCGGCGAGCCTGCGCTGGAAGTCCTGCCACATATCCTGCGGCGGCACAGAGAGAACCTCCGGCGTCAGCGTATCTGACAGCAGGCGATGCCACGCCAGCTCCTGCGCGCACGCAGAGCATTCCTGCAGGTGTTTTTCCACCCACTGCAGGCGTCTACCCTGTAGCGCCCCGTCGATGTATTCTTCCATCCACCAGCGAACCAGTGCACACTTCATCGGTTACCGCCATCCTCCCGAGGATGTCGTTTCTGGAAAAGGCGGCGAAAGCTGTTGCGTGCCCGATGCAGCCGAACCTTCACCGCCGCCACCGAGCAGTTCAGCACCTCTGCCATCTCCTCTAACGACAGATCCTGAAAATAGCGCAACACCAGCACCGCCCGCTGTGGCTCCGGCAGCTGCGACAGCATCTCCTGCACCGCCTGCTGTGTTTCCATGCGGGTTGCCTGTTGCTCCGGCTCGGCGTCGATGTCGGCGCGAAACTCGCGCAGCGCGTCCAGTGGTATGTGAGGGTGGCGTCTTTCTTTGCGTACGTGCGTGATGGCTGCGTTCACCGCCACCCGATACAACCACGTAGAGAACGCAGAGCCGCCCCGAAAAGCGGGCAACGAGTCGTACACCTGTAAGAAAACATCCTGAGTCACATCCCGCGCGTCATCGGCGTTTTGAATAATGCCGTTCACGATGTTGTACACATAAGGCTGGTACCGGTGGTACAGTTCCTCGAACGCACTGGCGTCGCCCGCCAGGAATCGCTCGATTGCCTGGTGGTCGGCGTCGGCTGTGTTCACCGTACCGGATGAGTGCGGCAATGCTATCGCTCCCAGATTCGCCAACGTGCTCTCCCGCTTTCCGCCGTGGCGGATGTGATGCACAAATAAGACGCTTGATCCCCACCGCAGGTTACGCGAGCACGCGGATTTTAAACGGATTCCTAATTGGACGTTCGCCTTTTGCCACCCTGTGCCAGGCACGAAGCAGGCGAATGCAGGTGGCGTATCTAACTGAATTAGCTGAAATAGAGTAAACCCCTGCGAAGGCACAGGAGATACCCATGCATACCATCGATTTCGAAACGCACAACGCCGAGGTGCAGCAGGTCTGGGAGGCATATCGCGCGGGCAAGCCCGTGCGTGTGCCCATCATCTGGGGCATCAACGCCCGCTTTACCATGTGGATGCCTGAAGCCAACCCCCGCGGCATCACGTTTGAGCAGTACTTCCACGACCCGCAGCTGATGCTGGAGAGGCAAGTGGAGCATATCTACTGGGTGCGCCATCACGTGCCGCAGGATACCGAAATGGGCATGCCGCAGAAGGGTTGGGACGTGTATGTGGACTTTCAGAACGTTTATGAGTCGGCGTGGCTGGGTTGCACCGTCCGCTACTACCCCGACCAGGTTCCCGATGTGGAACCGCTGCTGGTCGGCGATAAAAAGAACCTGCTGTTCGATAAGGGCATTCCCGACCCGTTCACCGGTGGGCTGATGGCGCGGAACTGGGAGTTTTACGAATACATGAAGCGCAAGCAGGAGGAGGGCTGGACGATGTACGACATGCCCATCGCCTCCGTAGCGCCAACAGGCATGGGCACAGACGGACCAATGACCATCTGCTGCAACCTGCGTGGTGCATCCCAGTTTGCGGCAGACCTCATCGAGGACCCAGACTATGCCCTGCAGCTGCTGGATTTCGTCACCACCGCCATCATCACGCGCATCAAAGCCTACCGGCGTTACTTCGGGCAGCCTGAGAAGGTGTCGGACGGCTGGGGCTTTGCGGACGACAGCATCGAACTGTTAAGCACGCGCATGTACGAGGAGATGGTTTACCCGTTCCATCTACGCCTCAAGCAAGAGCTGATGGAAGACCCCACGCAGCCCATCGGTATTCATCTATGCGGTGACGTGCAGAGACACCTGGTCTTTCTGCGCGATAAGCTGAACGTACGCAGCATCGACACCGGCTTCCCCATCGATCTGGGCAAGGCGCGGCGTGATTTGGGACCGGATGTGGAGCTGCTGGGAGGTCCGGCAGTTCCCCTCTTGCATCACGGCACGACGGAGCAGGTACGCGAAGAGACCATCCGTATCCTGCAAAGCGGTGTGATGGAAGGTGGCAAGTTTGTTCTGCGCGAAGGCAACAACCTCGCGCCGGGTACTCCTCTAAAGAACCTGTGGACAATGTACGAGACGGGCAAAGAGTACGGACGGTACGTATAGGAGGAGGGACAAGAGATGGAGTTCTTCGAGGTTCTGAAGCAACGGCGTTCCGTGCGCGCCTACGAGCGTAAACCGATTGAGGAAGAGAAACTGCAGCAGATTCTGGAGGCAATCAACATCGCACCGTCGGCGGGCAACTTGCAGGCGTATGAAGTCGTACTGGTGCGCGACCGCGAGCGTATTCGCCAACTGGCGCGTGCTTCACACGACCAGACGTTCATCGAAGACGCGCCGGTGGTGCTGGTTTTCGTGGCGAACCCGCTGCGCAACAGCCATACCTATGGACGGCGAGGGGAGTATCTCTACTGTATGCAGGACGCCACTATCGCCTGCACCTATGCCCACCTTGCGGCAGCAGCGCTGGGTCTCAGCAGCTGCTGGATCGGCGCGTTCGACGATGAGGCTGTCGCGAAAATTATCGGGGCAGAGCCTCCGTTACAGCCAGCGGCGATATTGCCCATCGCCTATCCGGCAGAGCATCCTGCACCGCGCCCTCGTCGCCCGCTGGATGACCTGGTACACAACGAGCAGCTGAGGAGGTAGAAATGGAGAAGCAGGATATTCGCCTGTTTGACCTGTGGCACGAGACCGTACACCTGTGTACGCATGAAAGCATCTGCTCCTGCAGGAGGTGTGCATGAACAGCTATGAGCGTTTCATGACCGCCTTGCTGCGCCAGGGAGAACCCGACAGGGTCCCCCTGTGGGAACTCATTGTGAACGAACCGACCCTTTCCGCAGTCGGGGCAAAGTCGCTGGAAGACCTTGCGGAGATGGACCATCTGGACGGTATCACCATCTTCGAGGACATGCAACTGCAGCTGCTCGGCTCAGCACAGCAATCGGAGGTGGTCTGGCGGGGGCGCACCATTGTGGAAGGCACACAACAGATTGTACGCGACGAATGGGGCATTATTTGGGGCGTTACCGACTTCGGCATCCCTTACCCGATTGAGGGGCCCATTCGCTCCCGGGAAGACCTCAAGCACTATACTCCTCCCGACCCCGATGCCCCACATCGCCTGCGTTCCCTGCGCGAGGCGGTGCGGCGGTTCAAGGGGCGCAAAGCCATCGTCTTCCTGACGCACGACGGCTTCGAGTTTCCTCACTATCTGCGCGGCGGGATGGAGAATCTGCTGGTGGACTACTTCGATGACCCCGACCTGGCGCATACGCTGGCAGAGATGGTCATCGACTACAAGATACGCTTGATGCGCCGCGCCATCCGCGAAGGTGCGGACGCTATCGTGTCAGGTGATGATTATGCTACCGCGCACGGCTTGATTATGAGTCCAAACCACTTCCGCGAGTTTATTTTGCCTTACCTGAAACGCAGTATCGATGCCGCGCATGAGATGGGCGTGCCTTTCATCAAGCATACTGATGGCAACATCTGGTCTATCATGGATATGATGGTGGACGCCGGTATCGATGCCATCGACCCCATCGAGCCGCTGGCGGGTATGGACATCGGGGAGGTGAAGGCGCGTTACGGCGACCGTATCGCGGTCATCGGGAATGTGGATTGCTCGATAGTGCTGACGCAGGGCACACGCGAGGAGGTAGAAGAAGCGGTCAAAGAGACCATTGCTAAAGCTTCGCCGGGCGGGGGACACATTCTGGCGTCCAGTAACTCTATTCACCCTGCCGTCAAGCCAGAGAAGTACCTGGCGATGGTGGAGGCAGCGCGCAAATACGGCAACTATCCGATAGACCAGAAGCTGGTGGCGGAATATCGGCAAAGAAGCTATATTCGGCGGTATATAAAGGCGTGACATTGCCTCAGGCTGCCAGAGGGCACATTTCTCAGCAGCTCGGCGGGATCGCCGCCCTCCAGAAGATGTTCATGGCATCTGGAGGGCGAACCTCCTGGTGAGCCGAAAAAACATGCCAAACGGCTCGGCTGGAGCCTCGCCCTCCAGAGGGGCGCAATGATGCCGGCTATCCGGCCTGTCCGTAATCTTATCCCACTACCACGTTTACCAGCTTGTTCGGTACCACAATCACCTTTTTCACCGTTTTGCCGTTGGTGAATTGTTGCACCTTCGGGCTAGCCAGCGCGAGCCTCTCCAGGTCCTCCTGCGGGGTGTCCACCGGTACCACCAGCACATCGCGCAGCTTGCCGTTGACCTGTACGACGATGTTCACCTCCTCCGCCGCCGCGACCGCCTCGTCGTACTCGGGGTACGGCTCGTTGTAGGTAAAGCCTTCGTTGCCCAGCCGCTCCCACAGCTCATCCGCGATGTGCGGGGTAAACGGCGCCAGCACCAGTATCAGCGAGTGTATCGCCTCGCTGAAAGCGGGTGAGGTGATCAGCGAGTCCTTCAGGTCGTACATCAGGTTCACCCACTCCATCACCGCCGCCACCGCGGTGTTGAAGCGGAAATCCTCGATATCCTCACCGACCTTCTTAATAGTCTGGTGCGTCTTGCGGCGCAGTTTGCGTTCGTCCGCACTCAGCTCCGCCCCCCGCAACTTCTCTTTCCAGTCGCGGTGATAGTGTGGAATGGCGTCCAGCACCAGCCGCCACACGCGGTGCAGGAAGCGGTTCGCGCCGCTGACGCCCTCCTCACGCCACTCGATCGCCTGGTCAAAGGGGGCAACGAACAGCTCGTACAGGCGCAGGGTGTCCGCGCCGTGTTTCTCCACCACCGCATCGGGCGTGACCACGTTGCCCTTCGACTTGGACATCTTCACCATCACGTCGGGGTTATCGGGGTCAGGCGCCAGCACCATTCCCTGATTGCGCAGGGTCAGGAACGGCTCGACGAAGTGCACCAGCCCCGCGTCGTACATGACCTTCACCCAGAAGCGGGCATACAGCAGATGCATTACCGCGTGCTCGGCTCCTCCCACATACACATCGACGGGCAGCCAGTAACGCACCGCGTCGGGGTTAAAGGGGCGGTCTTTCTCGCGTGGGCTGGCGAAGCGCAGGAAGTACCACGAGGAGCAGGCAAAGCCACCCATCGTATCGGTCTCGCGCTCGGCGGGGCCGCCACACTGCGGGCAGGTGGTGTTGACGAACTCGGGAATGTTCGCCAGCGGGGATTTGCCGGTGCCCGTAGGCTCATAGTGTTCCACGTCGGGCAGCAGCACGGGCAGCTGGTCCTCCGGTACGGGCACTTCGCCGCACTTTGGGCAATGGATGATGGGTATGGGCGCGCCCCAGTAACGCTGTCGGCTAATCAGCCAGTCGCGCAGGCGGTAGTTGACACGCCGCTTGCCGATGCCTCGCGCCTCCATCCAGTCGGCGATGCGTTTTTTACCCTCTTCGCTCGGCAATCCGCTGAACTCGCCGCTATTGACCATGGTGCCCTCGCCGGTGTATGCCTGCTCCAGTGGCTCGCCGTTCCAGCCGGGCGGGGCGATGACCACCGGAATGGGCAGTCCATAGCGTTTGGCGAAGTCGAAGTCGCGCTCGTCGTGTGCGGGCACTGCCATAATCGCGCCCGTGCCGTAACCCATCAGCACGTAGTCGGCAATGAAGATGGGCACCAGTTGACCGTTCACGGGGTTGATGGCGTAGGCTCCGGTAAACACGCCATCGCGCACGCGCTCGGTGGAAAGGCGTTCGATCTCCGTCTCACGCTGGCTGCGGGCGATATAAGCCTCTACCTCGGCGCGGCGGTCGGAGGTGGTAATCTCCAGAACTAGCGGATGCTCCGGCGCCAGCACCGCAAAGGACATGCCGAAGGTGGTGTCCACGCGCGTGGTGAACACGCGGAAGGATTTGCCCGACGGCTTGCCCTGCGCATCGGCGATTTGCATCTCGAACTCCACGCCCTCGCTGCGCCCAATCCAGTTGCGTTGCATCATCTTGATGCCTTCGGGCCAGTTAATCAGATCCAAATCGTTCAGCAACCGCTCCGCATATTCGGTAATCTTGAAGAACCACTGGGGCAGGTCGCGTTTCTCGACGATGCTGCCACACCGCCAGCACGCGCCCCCCTCCACCTCTTCGTTCGCCAGCACCGTCTTGCAGGAGGGACACCAGTTGGCGGGGGCAGTGGAGCGATATGCCAGCCCGCGTTTGTAGAGCAGCAGGAAGAACCACTGAGTCCATTTATAGTAATCCGGCGAGCTGGAGTTAATCTCGCGGCTCCAGTCGTAGGAGATGCCAATCATATTCATCTGCCGCTTGTAATTGGCGATGTAGCGTGGCACCGTCTTGCTGGGATGGGAACGCTTGCGAATGGCTTCGTTTTCAGCAGGTAGACCGAACGCATCCCAGCCCATCGGGTGCAGCACGTTAAAGCCCTTCATGTGTTTGTAGCGGCAGAAGGCGTCGGTGGGAATGTAGTTGCGGCAGTGACCAACCGACAGTCCGTCACCCGAAGGATAGGGGAAGAAGTCCAGAGCATACAGCTTGGGCTTCGGGCTGAAATCTTCTGCACGAAACAGCTGCGCTTCCTGCCAGCGTTTTTGCCATTTTTGTTCTATCTGTTGTGGCTGATATTTTTCTTCCATCACAGACCCCCGTTGCCGAGCGTTGCAGTAGTATCAGTATAACGTGAGCAACGGGGGCTTTGCAAGGGTAGCAAGGGCGTGGTCGCAACATCTGCTAAGGCTGGTTATCCGATAGCCAATTGCTTCGCAGGTAGGTTGTTGCTTGCTCTACGAATGTCCGCGCCCATTGTAAGACCTCTTCTGTTCTTGTTGCGTCAAGCACGGCTGTCTCTAAATAATCTCCTCGCTGGCGCAGCTCGAAGGCTCGGTGCAACCAGCGGCTGGTCTCTTTGGGCAATACACCGGGTTTCACGAAGTGCTGGTCAAAGAGGGCGATAACCCGCGCGTGTTTGGATGCGCCTTGACCGACGGAGATGAGCAGAGCAAGCACCGCGTAGAACATGGCGTAGTAAGCTCGGTTTACGACGCTCCACAAGCTGCCTCCCTGTGTATACAATAAGTGGGCATCCTGTAACGTCTTTTCCGCCATATGGAGACGATACTGTATCAGGGTGCGTTGTTCTTCAGTCATAGCGGGATGCCCTCGCGCTGCACCGACTGGAACCAGGGAGAGTACCGCAGCAGACTGAGCTGTTGTTCGGACAACGGAATGGCTGAGAACACAAGCCCCGTTTCGAAACCCACTTCCCAGGCGATGTCGCCGATGATGTCTTCGGTACGGGCGTCGAGATGAGAAACAACCACCAGAACATCGACGTCGGAATCCTCGGTTGCCGTGCCGCGCGCACACGAGCCAAACAGAACAACTTGAACGGGTTGCCCCAGTGCGTCTTCGATCCTTTGGTGAAACTCACGCACTACCTGTTGATACTGTTTTTTCTTCGCTTTCGTGGTCTGCATCTGCACCCTCGGTTCACGCTCGGGGCGACAAAGTCCTTACGCTACCAGTATAGCGTGAGCAACGGGGGCTTTGCAAGGGCAGGAGAGCGGGCATCAGGGCAAGAAGGCATTGTATGTGAATGATAAAGGAGGAGTACAAACATGTCCCGAACGCTGGTGCTTGTTCTGTTTCTGTTTATGATGGGCTGCACGCTATGCTTCGCGCAAAACCCTGTGACCAACGGCGGATTCGAGATTCTGGATGCACAGGACAGACCCGTCGACTGGCAGCTGCTGGGCGAAACGGTGACTGTGACCACCGATGCCCACTCGGGCAAGTATGCCCTGCGCTTCGAGCGCGGCGCTGGACCAAACGTGCCGCCCGAAATCGGCTTGAACCGCGACTGGATGCCCGACAGCGGGCAACAGGGTAAGATGCTTGCCGAGCGCAGAGGGGGCATCGTCTTCTGGTACAAGCTGGTGTCCGCTTCGCCGGGCGCGTCGGTGAGTGTTCAGGTTATCCCGATGAGCACGCGCCCCTTCGAGGACACCGGCTCGTCGAGGGCGATTTACCAGATACCGCATCAACATGCGGGCGACGGTCGATGGCATCAGGGCAAGTTGGTCTATGACTTCACGGACAACCCGAAGGTGAAATGGGTGCACGTGGGCGTGCGGCTGACGGGTGGACCTGCCGTGCTGATTGTGGACGATATGGAATATGTGGAACGTGTCGGGGCGGTGCTACAGTTCGAAAAGATGCACTTCTATCCCGATGCATCCGCTCCTGATAGGGGAGGCATGTTTACCTTCTCCATCACCAATGCAGGCGATACCCCTTCTCAGCCGGTGCAAGTGACGGTGCGTGCCCCCGATGGCTGGCGTGTAGAGCCTCTGCGCGTACCGAAAGCTCGCACTGCGGCGCCCGAGGATGGGATTACCTTTCGGTGGCGGGTGCAGGGTGTGCTGAAACCTTCCACCCTGTATCTGACGGCTACTGACGGTAAAGAGCGCGCGGAAGAAACCTTCCGGCTCGCACCGCGGGTGGAGCTGCAGAGCGTGCTGATGAAGCCTGCGATGGTTGCACCCGGAGGAACCGCTGAAATCGTGGCGACGGTGCACAATCGGGGTGTGGCTATCGCGGAAGGGGTGGAGTTGCGCTGCGCCTTGCCTCCCCGCGTTCCGCTCACCGTTGTAGGAAGCAACATGCAGAAGGTGGCACCAATTGCGCCCGGAGGAAAGGCAACTGTGCGCTGGAAGATACGCGCTGGCTCTTCGCTGGGCGAGTGGCAGGTGCATTGCGCTCTGCGCGCGCCGGAGACATCCTCGCAAAACTCCGCAGGCACGCTTACCGTTACCGATGCCATCAACCGGCCCGCGCATCGGGTGGCGGGTGCGCTGTGGATACGGCAGGGGTCTGACCGCACCATTGGCGAACTGCGCGTGGGCAGCCGGGTGGTGGCGCGAATGCCTCACCTGGGCAGCGTGGTGGTGAAACTACCCGATGGCTCGGTGCAACGGCTCTTCGCACACTATTCAGCACCTGGGCGAACAGTCTCGTCCGCTCCGGTCAGGCTTAGCAGCAGCACACGCGACCGCGCTGGCGCGCGCTGGACTTTCACGCTCTGCGTTCGCTCTGTGGACGTGCACACCCTCAAGATGGAGTACGCCTGCGTTCCTGACAAGCCGCGCGATGTACTGGCGTTTGAGGGACCTGTGCTACTGGTTGGCGACGGTAGCACCGCCGATGCCAAACAGGAAGCCCTCTTCCCCGGTCTGGAGTGGTTGACCGCGCACGAGGTGAGCAGCAGCGACCTGGACATCGCCACCGACCACCCCGACCGGATTCGCTTCGTGCCCCACCCGCACAAAGTAACCATCCCCGCGATGGGCGTGAAAACGCCGATGGCAGCGGTGGGGTTACTGTGGGATGTGCATGACAGCTGGGCTAAAGGACAGAGGATGCCGCAGCCGGTGTTTGCCGTACCCGACAGGCTAAAGGGGACGGCGACACACCGGTTAGGTCTTATGGCGCCCAACGTGCCTGTGGGGCTGGGTGAGAATCGTCTGACAGCGGAAAAGCCCTTCCGTGTGACGCCCGATGGCTACCTGCGTCTCAGCGCGCTTGTGGTCGTCCATCCTCAGGCGAAGGACGCGCTGAGCGTGGTAGATGCCTGGTTCGCGCACTTCCGTCCGGACCCGCCGCTACCTGCCCCGCAGGGTGATGACCTGAGGCAGATTGCCTGGAGCATGAAGGCGTATACCGATTCGTTGTGGGTCTCGGACGAGGAAGGCTGGCTGCCGTTTCAGGGCGGACCGGGGATATGGTCGCGCCCGGCTTTTCGGCTGGACTATGTGTATGACCTGTTGAAGGCGTTGACCATCCTGCCCAACCATCCCGAAGCTGCAACGTGGCGCGCGCTGGTGGCAAAGACCCAACCTTCGGTGAGTATGGTGGGCGTTCCGCAGGCGGAGGACATGCAGTTCGAACACGGTGATACTGAGAACACCCTGTCTTTCCTGCGTTCTCGGGCACTGGAGCTGATGCAGTCCCAGAACACCGATGGTTCCTGGGGCTTCGACGCCGACCGGCGTGACCAGGGCGTGTTCAAGGGCTACGACTACCACCTGCTTGGACCACCCGACGCGGTGGAGCTGGGTACGTGCGCTCGCAATGCCTATGAGATTTTGCGCTACGCCCGAATCTCCGGCTGCGTGGAGGCGTATCGCGCCGGGGCGAAGACTCTGGAGTTCATGCGTCGATTCACCATCCCGCGCGCGGCGCAGGTGTGGGAGGTGCCGGTGCATACTCCCGACATCCTCGCCGCCGCCGATGCCATCGACGCTTATATCGAGGGCTACTGGTTCAGCGGTAACCCGCACTGGCTCACGGAAGCGCGCCGCTGGGCACGGGCAGGATTGCCCTTCGTCTATGTGTGGAACGCGCCCGGCAAGCCGTGGATGCGCTACGGTTCTATCCCTGTCTTCGGGGCGAGCCTGTACATGGCGAGCTGGTTCGGTAACATCGTGCAGTGGAACGGCTTGCGTTATGCCTACGCGCTGCTGAAGCTATGCGAAACCGACAAAACCGCTCCGGCGTTGCGGAAGCAGGTCGCGCTGGGCATCACGCGCTGTGCCATGTACCAGCAATCCACTTCCGGTAAAAACCTTGCCCTGTGGCCCGACAGCTACCATACCATTACCAATGCGCGCGCGGCGTGGGACTTTGCCCCGCGCCAGATACTCAAAAACGTCTATCACTTTCTGGGGCATGAGGAAGAGCCTCGCACCCTGCGCCTTCCCAGCGGCATCCGTGTCAGCAGTCGCGCGGTGAAAATGCAGGCAAGCGAGTCGGGGGAGACCCTGCGCGTGGTGCTGCGCCACCCGAAAGGCGAGCGCGGCAACCTGCTGATAAGCGGCGTGTCTCGTCCGGCGCAGGTTCTGTTGCAGGGACAACCTTTGCCGGAGGTGGAGCGTTTGACTCCAGAATCGCGTGCGGAAAGCTGCTGGAAGTACTCGCAGGCGCACCGTGCACTGGTAGTATGGCTCGCTTCGGACGCGGAGGTCACGGTGGAAGTTCGCGGTGTGCAGAGGGCGAACATACCAGCATTCCCTCGCGTCATGACGGAGCTCAGGTTCGAGTTCGAAGATGACACCGAAGGCTGGGAGGCAGCGAACAACTTGGAGCCGTTGCAGGTTCGGCACGGCTCGCTGCTGACTCGTTCCACCGGTGGCGACCCGTATATGGTGCGTCCACTGTGCCGGCTGGACGGTGACTCCATCCGTTCCATCCGCATCCGCCTGCGCGGCACAGGAGGACGAGGAGGACAGTTCTACTGGACAACCCTCCGCTCGCCCGGTTTTGACGAAAGCAAGGTAATACAGTTCGAGTTACCGCTAAATGGCGAGTGGCAGGAGGTGGTTCTGCCTGTCGGGGAGCATCCGCTGTGGCGAGGGCAGACGATTACCGGTATCCGCTTGGATCCGGGGTCTGCTGCTAATACGGAGGTGGAGATAGACTGGATTCGGGGAGAAAGCCGGTAAGCCGTGGGCTGCGCTGGTTGCGCGCACAAACTGGAGAGCGAACCTCCCGGTGAGCCGACTCCCCCAGCCCTATCCGCGTGGATGGATTTTGCCCTCCTCAGCCTTCCCCGCAGGCGGGGAGGGGTTTACGGCTCGGCGGGAGACCTGTCTCTGGAGAAGGGGGCTTGTCGCTTACGGGACGGCGATGATACCACTGCCCGCCACAGGCTGACACACGAACATATCGGGTTCCAGCCCACGCGGGGCGTAGTAGCGGTCGATGATCGCCTGTTGCACGGCGTCACAGGCGTCTTCGCGCACCAGCACCAGAATACAACCTCCCAGCCCCGCGCCCAGTATCTGCGCGCCCAGCACACCGGGCACCTGCATGGCGACATCCACCATCCAGTCGATTTCGGGGGTGCTGCAGGCGTATGCGCCCGGTTGCAGTACCAGATCAGCATCTCTGGCGCGAACTTCCGCCCGCCGAGACAGGCTTTGCAGGGCGGCGTCGGAGTAGTCCATCTGGAACGGCTGGTACTCACTGCCGTCTCCGTTCCAGCGGGCGACACGGTCGCCGTCGTGCGAGCGGTTCATCCACAGTCCGAATGTGGACAGCTGCCCATCGCGCAACACTTCGGCGGTGCGGCGGCTGCGCTCGCATTCTGCCAGCCCGAACATCACCACCGAACGCAGGGGATACTGGTTCAGTTTCTCGTCATGCGTACTCAGGTAGGGCATCACGCGCTCGGCGGGCAGGCGTTCCATTATCTCCTGTCTCTCGACAGTCTCCGGCAGGTGGCTCAGCAGGCGGTAGAGCTCGGCAAGCGAGATGCCCAGCTGCTCGGTGTTCACATCGCGCAGATGCTCGATACGCGGTGCAAGGTGCGGGAAGGTGTGCTTCAGCCACTCTCTGCCCAGATGGTAGCACGCCACGCGGTGGTTAAACTGGTCGCGTGCGCCGGCGGTCTTTTTTGCCTGCTGGTGCGAATGGCACACAAGGAAGCGATATCCTTTGGGGAAGGGGGTGGTTCCCATCACCTGAAACGGGAAAAAGCGCATGGTGACGACGGCGTCGCGCTGTGCGAATTTCATCGCCGCGTGGTCGCCTGCGCCCCCGCGCGTGCCCACGTACCATTCGGCTTCCCCGCATAAATCCACGAACTGCTCCGGCGGCAGGGTAAAGCGGTTCAGATGCAGTAGCGCCTCCATTGTCGCCACCACCACTGCCGACGAGGAGCTCAGCCCCGCGCCGATGGGCACATCTCCGTCCGCGCTCAGGTTGAAGCCGGGCAGGCGGAAGTCGGCGAAATGCGCCTGCAAACGGGCGCAGGCGGCTTTGACATACTGCGACCACTCGCCGCGGGCGGCTGCTGCCGCCTGTAGCACCGCCGCGCTGTTCACAAACTCCACCCACGCGCCCGGCTGATAACCCTGCAACAGGTCATCCAGCGAGAACTCGCGCGGCGGAAACTCTTTCGGACGCAGGTTCTGCAGGTGCACCTGGCGGTCCGGGCGCAAGCCCACCACCACG
>Ga0209227_1001806_pt1 | contig 16130 bp, 15 predicted proteins | sample YNPBryantNP2012_FD_185815 | JGI IMG/M metagenome (GOLD analysis project Ga0209227, IMG submission 185815) | Anoxygenic and chlorotrophic microbial mat microbial communities from Yellowstone National Park, USA - YNP Bryant NP 2012 (SPAdes)... ...
CAGTGCGTGCAGTGCCTTTTCAGGTCGGGTGTTAGCCTTGCGACCAGGCGCAAGCCCCTGAACCAAAGCCAAAATCTTGTGATTCAATGCCGTTTTTCAACGAATCGCTTCTGGTTGCACAAAAGTTGGGTTTAACTTGACATTGTCAAAGTAGTTTTGGCCTGTGGAGCAAGCCCTGCACGATCCCGACCTTTTTCTTGTTGCCGTAAGAGAGATCGCTAATGCGGCGATTGAGGTCCAGTTCCATGTATTCGGCCAGTTCGTACATACGCTTGCTGAAATCCCCGTCGTAGAAACTGGCAGAGTATTTCAGCAAATCAATAACCTTCATCCCCTCGTAGTAGTAAACCTCCGAAGGCAAATATCCGATGCCGCGGCGGATTGCCGGACCGTGCGTCGTCACGTCTTTGCCAAAGACCCTGGCGCTCCCGCTTGTGGGGTGAATCAGCGACAACAGGAGACGGATGGTTGTGGATTTCCCTGCGCCGTTGGGGCCAATAAAGCCAAATATCTCGCCTTCCTCTACCTCAAACGACACGTCCACAATGCCTCGCGCTTTGCCGTAATACTTGGTAAGATGAGATACTTCAATGAGGTTCATGCTTTGCTCCAGAGAGAAGGATGACTTGCAACGAGATTGTATCTTCAGAGAATTCAGTTGGCAATATCTTTTATTGGCAGTACAATTCTTCTCCAGTATGGAGGTCGTTACATGATGGAAATTTTTACTCTTGAAAATTTGATCGCCTTATTGACCCTGACTGTGCTTGAAATTGTCCTGGGGATTGACAACATTGTTTTTATCTCGATTCTGGCCGATCGCCTGCCGCTTGCCCAACAGGGCAAGGCCCGCCGGATGGGCCTGGGCGTAGCCATGCTGACCCGCATCCTGCTCCTGCTTTCGTTGAGTTGGGTCATCCGCCTGACCGATCCCCTGTTCACCCTGTGGGGATTTGAAATGTCGGGGCGCGATCTGATTCTGCTGGGCGGCGGCCTGTTCTTACTCTACAAAAGCACGCACGAGATTCATGACAAACTGGAAGGGAAAGAGGGTAGCCAGGAACGCAAGTCGGCTGCTACGCTGAGCGCCGTGGTGTTTCAGATTGGCATCCTCGACATCATTTTCTCGCTTGATTCGGTGATCACCGCGGTAGGCATGGCCAACGAAATCCTCGTCATGATTGCTGCGGTGGTCATTGCAGTCGGAATCATGATGTACGCCTCCGGTCCGCTCAGCGCCTTTGTCAATCGCCATCCGACGATCAAAATTCTGGCCCTTTCCTTCCTGTTGTTGATTGGCATGTCGCTGATTGTGGAGGCGCTCCATGCGCACATTCCCAAAGGCTACATCTACTTTGCGATGGGATTCTCGGTCTTCGTGGAGATGCTCAACCTGCGCGTGCGCTCTGGGGAACCGGTCAAATTGCACCAGCCGTATCACCTGACGGTGGACCGGACGGGGAATCCCCTCGGAATCACGCCGCCCCGGCGTCGGATTCGCTCGTAAGCCTTTCCTGACGGTGGCTCGTGACCAACTCTTCCGGCGCAATCATGCCCCTTGACCGATTGCTCGTCCGCTGGCGCGCCGACCCGGAGACCGGCCCCCATTTTGCCGCGTGGGACTTCCTCCCGCCCCGTCCCGCGGACCTGCGGCCATTTCCTCCCGACCTGCCACCCGCTCTGGCCGGATCACTCCGTGCCCGCGGCCTGGAGAGTCTCTACAGCCACCAGGTGGAGGCCTGGGAAGCGGCGCGGCGGGGGGAGCATGTCGTTCTGGCAACCGGCACCGCCTCTGGCAAGACGCTGGCCTATAACCTGCCCGTCCTGGCTGCCCTGCTCGAAGATCCGCAGGCGCGGGCGCTTTACCTTTTCCCCACCAAGGCTCTGGCACAGGATCAACTGAATGCGTTGGCATGGTATAACGTTGGAACGTTACAACGTTCTAACGTGTCAACCGCCATTTATGATGGGGATACGCCGCAGGCGCAAAGACAAGCCATTCGGGCGAAAGCGAGAATCGTCCTCACGAACCCCGACATGCTCCACACCGGCATCCTGCCGCACCATACCAACTGGGAAGAATTCTTCCGTCACCTGCGCTTCGTAGTCATTGATGAGATGCACACCTACCGCGGCGTGTTTGGCTCGCATGTGGCCAACGTCTTGCGGCGGCTGAGACGGGTGGCCGGGTTCTACGGAGCGGCCCCGCAATTCCTGCTGACCTCGGCCACCATCGGCAACCCGCGCCAACTAGCCGAGCGTCTCATCGAAGCGCCCGTCCGCCTCATCGAGCAGGACGGTTCGGGGCGCGGCCCGCGTCATTTTCTCGTCTACAACCCGCCGGTGGTGGATGAATCTCTCGGCCTGCGCAAAAGCGCCCTGCTCGAAAGTGTCCGTCTCTCCCGTCAGATCCATGCCGAGGGCCTCCAGCAGGTGGTCTTTGCCCGCTCGCGGCGCAGCGTCGAATTGATTTTGAAATATTTGCAGGAGATGGACGCGCCGGAGCGAGGGGAGGGGGAGATGCGCGGCTATCGCTCCGGCTACCTGCCTGCGCAGCGCCGCGAGATCGAAAAAGGTCTGCGCGACGGGACGGTGCGGACGGTCGTGGCCACCAACGCCCTCGAACTGGGCATTGACATCGGCGGGCTGGAGGCTGCCGTCCTGGTCGGCTACCCGGGGACGGTCGCCAGCGCGCGCCAGCAGGCCGGCCGCGCCGGACGCGGGTCCGCGCCCGCCGCGGCGGTTCTGGTCGCCTCGGCCCATCCGATTGACCAGTACCTCGCCCGCCACCCGGACTACCTGTTTGCTCGCTCGCCGGAGCAGGCGCTCATCAACCCCGACCATCTGCTCATTCTGCTCGAACACCTGCACTGCGCCATGTTTGAACTGCCCTTCCGCCGGGGTGAAACCTTCGGCAACCTGAATGTGGACGAGTTCCTTGACTTCCTGGTTGCCAACCGTGAGGCCCACCGCTCGCAAGACCGTTATTACTGGATGTCCGACTCGTACCCGGCCGCGAATATTTCCCTGCGCTCTGCATCGCCGGAGACCTACGTCCTGCAGACGGCTGACAGCGGGCGGCAAACAGCAGAGGCACAACAGACGATTGGGATCGTGGATGGAGAATCGGCCTTCTGGATGGTGCATCCGGGCGCGGTTTATCTGCACGAGGCACATACTTACCTGGTCGAGCGCCTCGACCTGGAGCAGAAGACGGCTCACCTGCGCCCCTTTGATGGCGATTACTTCACCGAGCCGCTCAAGCAGACGGATATTCAGGTGTTATCGGTTAGCCAGCAGGAGGCGCTTCTGAGCGCGGCCAGCGGGGAAATTACCCACGCCAAAGGCTGGGGCGAGTTACAGGTCACCACCCAGGTCGTCGGTTACCGCAAATTGCGCTGGTACAGCCGCGAAACTCTCGGCGAGGAGCCGCTGGACCTGCCTGCGACGACCCTGCAAACCACCGGCTACTGGCTGTCCATTGCCGACTCTACCGTGGAGCGCCTGAGCGCCGAAGGCTTGTGGACCAATGCCCCTAACGATTACGGCCCCGACTGGCCGCGCCTGCGCGACCTGGTGCGGGCGCGTGACGACTATCGCTGCCAGGTTTGCGGGCGGCCCGAAGAAGGGCGTCAGCACGATGTGCATCACAAAATCCCCTTCCGCATGTTCCGTGATGAACAGGGGCGTATCGTGCGCAAGAAGGCGAATGATCCTGCCAACCTGATCACCCTTTGTCCCGCGTGTCACCGCCAGGCGGAGAAGAACGTGCGCGTCCGCAGCGGGCTGGCCGGGTTGGCCTATGTCCTCGGCAACCTGGCTCCGCTCTTCCTGATGTGCGACCCCGCCGACCTGGGACAGCATCTCGAACCGGTGCAGTCGCAGGCCTTTCCCCAGCCGTCTATCGTTCTCTATGATCTGGTCCCGGCGGGTATTGGCTTCAGCCAGAGCCTGTATGAGATGCACGCCGACCTGCTGGCGCGAGCGCTGGAACTGGTGAGCACCTGTCCCTGCGAGGATGGCTGTCCTTCTTGCGTTGGGCCGGGCGGGGAAAATGGCCTGGGCGGCAAGCAGGAGACGCTGGCAATTCTCAAACTTCTGATAAAATAACTCCCATGTCTTCCCGCACTGTTACGCTTGAACATGCTCTCTACGCACTGGCTCTGGCGATTGCCCTCGGCCTGCGATTTCTTTATCTCGGCGCCCTGCCTCTGACTGATTTTGAGGCAGAAGGGGCGCTGCAAGCCCTGGCCATTGTCGAGGGAGACCATCCCGCCCTCGGCCCGACCCCGGCCTATCTGCACCTGACGGCCATTCTCTTCGCCCTCTTTGGGGCGAGCGACTTTTGGGCGCGCTTTTGGCCGGCGCTGGCGGGCAGCGCGCTGGTTCTGGCTCCCTGGTTTCTTCGCCGCCGGTTGGGGCGGGTGGCGGCACTGGTGCTGGCTTTTGGCTGGGCGCTTGATCCGGGCCTGAACGCCCTCTCCCGCCAGGCAGATGGCCCGATGCTGGCAATTACCTTCCTGATTCTGACCATCGTTTTCTGGTTGGATGGACGCCGTGCCCTGGCCGGCATCTTAGGCGGGCTGACGCTCCTGGCGGGACCGTCGGTCTGGTTCGGCCTGCTCGGGCTGGCACTCGGCTGGGGCTTTTCGCGACTGCTGCCTGCACCGCCTTCCCCGGTGGAAGCAGAGGCCGAGTCTGCAGCCGGGGAAACCGGAGCAGGCTCCCGGTCTGCTCCCGTTCGCCTGGAGTCCCTTCGGCCAGCACTCGGCTGGGGAGCAGGGACGTTCCTGGTCGTGGGCACGCTGTTTCTGTTTTCTCCTCAAGGCCTGGCAGCCTTTGCTGCCTCTTTCGTTGCTTTCTTGCGAGGCTGGGTTATGCTTTCGGATGTCTCGCTGGGACGTCTCTTTCTGGCGCTCCCGGCGTATGAGTTGTTGCCCCTGACCTTTGGGTTGTGGGCCGCCGGGCGTGTTGTTTTTCAGAAGGATGCTGCCAGGAGACCGCTGGCGTTTTGGGCGCTGGGGACGTTCGTGTTGACGGTGATCTATCCGGGGCACCAGGTGTCGGATTGGGGCTGGCTGCTGCTGCCGCTTTGGGCACTGGCAGCGGTGGAAGTGGCTCGCCATTTCGATTTTGAAGGTTACAGCCGATGGGTGGTGGGGGGAACGATGTTTTTTGTTTGGGTGCTGGCGGTGATTACCTGGATGATGATGACCCGCCTGACGACGATTGACCTGACGAATCCGGCGTATCGCTGGCAATGGCTGATTTTGTTGATTTTGCCGCTGGTAGGGGTGATTCTGATTTTGCTCGTTGGCACGGGCTGGTCAGCAGAAGAGGCACGCCTGGGGGCAGTGTGGGGGGTGCTGGTCCCGCTGGTCTTCTTCACGCTTTCGACGGCAACCGGCGCGGCGCAGATTCGCGAGCCGCGCACCGTTGAGTTATGGTATCCCGAGCCGCGTTTGGGGCGGGCGGAACTGTTGCTCAAGGTGGCGAACGAACTTTCGCTGTACAATACCGGCGTGGAGGCTGATTTGCCGCTGACGGTTGTCGGCGTGGACTCGGCGGCGCTGCGCTGGATGTTCCGCGACTGGCAGGTGGACGAGGTGCCGGCCCTGGCCCCTGATCAGACGACCGCTCTGGTGATTACGCCGAGCGGCCTGGACCTGACCCTGACGGCTGATTACCGCGGGGCGCCGTTTGTCTGGCGCAAAAAGGGTGACTGGCAGGCGGCCTCGGTTGCGCTCTGGTACAAGTGGTTTTTGTATCGTCAGATGCCTTTGCAGCAAGAGGATATTGTGCTGTGGGTGCGCTCCGATTTGATGCTGGAGCCGCCGAACTCAAATCTCATTCCCTGATTGGACGATGATCTTATGCCGATTCCAAGCACGATTGCAATTGATGGCCCGGCGGCGTCGGGCAAATCTACGCTCGGACGTAGGTTGGCCGATGCGTTAGGGTATCTTTTCTTCGATACAGGCGTGATGTACCGCGCTGTGACCTGGGCAGCGTTGCAGCGCGGGATCCCGATTTCGGACGAGGCGGCGGTGACGGCGCTGGCCGAGTCGGTGCAGATTGATGTGCGCCCTGCCTCGCGTCAGGATGGCCGCCCCTGTGATGTCTTGCTCGATGGGGTGGACGTCACCTGGGAAACGCGCCGCCCGGAAGTGGACGCGAATGTCTCGCCCGTCTCGGCGTATGCCGGGGTGCGGCGGGCGCTCACCGCGCAGCAGCGGCGCATCGGTCTGCGCGGGCGGGTGGTGATGGTGGGTCGCGATATTGGTACGGTTGTCCTGCCGGAAGCAGAGTTGAAGATTTATCTCGACGCCTCGGCTGAGGAGCGCGCCCGCCGCCGTTACCTGGAATTGATTCAGCGCGGCGAGCAGGCGGATTATGAGCAGGTGCTGGCCGGGGTGCGTCGTCGGGATGAAATTGATTCCGGTCGGGCGGTGGCGCCCTTGCGACCGGCGGAGGATGCGATTATCCTGGATTCAGATAAACTTACTGCTGATGAAGTCTTTGCGCGTGTGGAGGCTTTATGCCGCAAGGAAGACCCTATCGCGTAGCGTGGTGGCGGCGCTGGCTGGCGCGTCCGCTGGTGCGGGTAGTTTTTAGAGCGTTGTTTCATATCCTGGCGAAAATTGAGATTACTGGCCTCGAGAACGTCCCTCGTGGCAGGCCTTACCTGGTGGCCATTAACCATGTTTCGATTTTTGACCCTCCCTTTGCAGGCGTGTTCTGGCCAGAGCAGGTGGAGGTGATGGGGGCGGTGGAAGTGTGGAGCAAGCCGGGGCAAAATATCCTGGCTCGCTTATGGGGTGGGATTCAGGTCCACCGCGGCGAGTATGACCGCGCTTTGTTTGAAACGGTGACCGCGGCTCTGGAGGCGGGTTATCCGATCTTGCTGGCGCCAGAGGGGGGGCGTTCTCACGTGCCGGGACTGCGGCGTGCCAAGCCGGGCATTGCCTACATTGTGGAGAAAACGGGCGTGCCCGTCCTGCCGGTCGGCATTGTGGGGACGACGGATGATTTCTGGCAGAAGGCCAGCCGGCTCAAGCGTCCGCGCCTGGAGATGCACATTGGCCAGCCGCTCCTTCTTCCACCGCTGACGGGGAGCGGTGGCGAGCGGCGTGAGGGGCGCCAGGCCAATGCCGATCTGGTGATGCGTCATATTGCTGGTTTGTTGCCTGAAGAGTATCGTGGGGTCTATGCCGGGAACGCGATTTTCCCCGACTGAGAAACCTGTCAGCGCTGTCTGGCAGCCGTCGCTGGTGCGTTTGCCGCCCCTGACATTGACCCGACGCCTGGCGCGGCGTTTGGTCAAAGTCCTGTGCCGGGGCCTGGTGGCCGTCTGTACCCGCTGTGAAGTGCGCGGTCTGGAGAATTATCCAGCCGACAGGGCGGCGCTGGTGACGATTAATCACCTGGGGGATGCCGATGCGGTCGTTGTGCTGGCCAATCTGCCCGATTTTCCTGAAGCCATTGCCAAGATTGAGTTGCGCGAGATTTTGCCCCTGCGTTGGGTGATGGATGCAATTGGCGTGATTTATATTCACCGTGGCCAACCGGATCGACGGGCGCTGATCAGTGCTTTGCGCGCGTTGCGAGAAGGGCGACGGGTGATTCTTGCGCCAGAAGGGCGTCAGTCGCTGACCGGTGCGCTGGAGCGTGGCACAGAGGGGGCGGCGTTTTTGGCGATTGCATCGGGAGTGCCGGTCGTGCCGGTGGCGCTGACGGGGACGGAGAACTGGCGAATTTATGGAAATCTCAAGCGTTTGCGCCGGACGCGGGTGACCTTGACGGTGGGCAAGCCGTTTTTCTTGCCCAAGCAGGTGCCAGAACCGGCGGCGCTTGCCGCGGGGACGCAGACCATCATGGAGGCATTGGCTGCGCTCCTTCCGGAAGAGTATCGCGGCGTGTATGGGAAAGTCAATTTCGAAAATCCTATGCCTGAAGACGTGACCTGACTGCCTGGTCATGCTATAATGCTCGCATTCAGCCATGATTGCGCCAATTTTGACTTTGTTGCTGAATTTTGCTTATATCAAACCTCTGACCTCCTGGTTGGGGTGGACGGGATGGTTGGTACTTTTGGGGGTCGAGATTGGCCTGGCGTGGCGCTGGCGGCTGATGCAGGAAAGCGGCAAAAGCCGGTGGGGGTTGTTGTTTTTCTTCATCTTGCTTGTACCGTTGACCAATTTGTTTCTCGGCGTGCGTTTGCCGGCAGGGTCGGCTCTGCCAGAGCCGGGAATCCCTTCGGGTCCACACAGCCCGGCCCTGATGTTCTTTGGGGCCTTGCCGTGGATGCTGGCAGGCGGTTTTTTGGGGCCAATTGACGCCCTGATTGTTGGCCTGTTGACCGGGCTGACGCGCAGCGTTTGGGATGCGCATAATCTCTTTTTTGTCCTTGAACCGGCGTTTCTGGCGGTTTTGTTTAGTGGGGCCGTGCGGCAGCGTTATCGCACGTTCTTTTACCGGGCAATGCGTCAGCCGATTGTGGTCGCACCGGTGCTGGCGGCTGTCTATGCTCCGTTGTTCACGCTGGGGGCGTTCTTTTCGGTCTCCGATACTGTCGCGGCGCGGCTTGATTATGCGTTAACGAATGCTGGTCCGGCCATTCTGGTGATGCTGGGGGAATTGGTGGTGGGCGGCCTGTTTGCCCAGGTGCTTGCCATAGCCCTGCCGCGTGCCTGGGGAGAGCAGCGACCGCTGGAGCCGTCGCCGGGAGAACGCAGCCTGCAGGTGCGCATTTTGCTGGGGGTGGGGACGTTTCTGGCCGCGTTGCTCGTTTTGCTCATTTTGGGAAACTGGATCGTGGCTGGCAACGCTGCCCGGCGCATGATTCGAGACCGGCTTTCGAGCACCGCACAGGCTGCTGCCGAAAGTGTGCCGTTTTTCCTGGAAACCGGGCACAATTTGAGCGGGCGGCTGGCCAGCGATCCCCGTCTGTTGTCGGAATCGGGCGAATTGTTGATTGCGGCGCTCGATGAACAAATTCGGGTTGTCCCTTATTTTGATGCGTTATTTGTTCTTGATTTGCAGGGAAATTTGCTGGCCTCTTATCCTTCTGCTTCTCCAGCAGAGTTGGCCCTCATGCCTCAGGAGATGACAGGGGTGATGCTGGCCATGCAAGGCGTGGCAACCCAGTTTTACACGATTCCTCCGGCAGCCGGTGGAGAAGCGGCGCGCATCAGTTTTATCACCGCGATTGTGGATGCAGATGGGGTGCCCCAGCGTATTTTGCTGGGACGGAGTGATTTATCGGTTAACCCTCTGACCCAGCCGCTCATCAATAGTTTGCGAGGAATGGCGACTCTTTCGGGGGAGGGGCTGCTGATTGATGGAGAGGGGATCATTCTCTTCAGTTCCAGCCGCGAAAATTTGATGGGCAGTTACGAGGGGGAACAAAACGCTGAGGCGCAGTTCTATGACTTGCCTGCTCCCAACGGGACTCGCCGGCTGGTGTATTATCAGCCTGTGCCGGGGCACCCGTGGGGGATCGTGCTCAGTGTTCCAGCGGAGCAATCGCAGCAGTTGGCGCTCGATATTGCCGCGCCGTTGACGATTCTGGTGCTGGTGTTGGCGCTGATTGCTATGGTTTCGCTACGCCTGACACTGGGAGTGTTGACGCATTCGCTGCAAACTCTGGCAGTGGAGGCAGGTCGAATTGCCCAGGGGCAACTCGACCATCCGTTGCCGGTTGCCGGCGTGGATGAGGTCGGTCAATTGAGCCAGGCATTTGAGCAGATGCGGGCGCGGCTCCATGCCCGCCTGGAGGAACTCAACCAACTTCTGCTGGTCAGCCAGGGGGTGGCCTCGACGCTGGTGATGGGTGAGGCGGTTCAACCGATTCTGGAAGCAGTGCTGGCGATGGGTGCCAGCGCGGTCAGCGTTACGCTGACTCCATTGGGGAGCGATCTGGATGATGATAAATCTCCCTCCTCGCACCGTCTGGGGCCGCAGCGTGAAACGTATGCCTATCTGGATGAGTATATCCTGGCCCTCTTACGCACTCAGAATCGTCTGGTGGTCAATCATTTTGGGCGGGTGCGTTTGCCCGACCTGCCGCCGGATTTGCCGCGGCCGGGGGCGTTGATTGCGGTGGCGATGTATCACGAAAGTCGCTATTACGGTGTTTTGTGGGCCGCGTTTGACCAGCCGCATCCGTTCTCTGAAGAGGATGTACGCTTTTTAACTACCCTGGCAGGACAGGCGGCGCTGGCGGCCGCGAATGCCCGTCTCTATCGCAGCGCTCTGGTCGGACGTCAGCGCCTGGCGGCGATTCTGGCTTCTACGCCGGACCCGGTCCTGGTGACTGACCAGGAGAATCGTCTCATTCTGGCTAATCCGGCGGCCCGGCAGGCGCTTGGGTTCCCGGTCGGTTCGGCGGAAGGTCAGCGCACTGAACGGTTGATCAGCCAGAAAGAATTGCGGGATTTGCTCGAAGCGCTGGGGAGCGGCAAACAGTCGGCGGAAATCGTGCTGGCCGATGGCAAGGTCTATTTTGCAACGGCTTCGGCAGTCATTGCCGATAACAGGCCGGTTGGGCGGGTTTGCGTGATGCGGGACGTGACGCACTTCAAAGAATTGGATGCCCTCAAGTCAGATTTCGTCTCCACGGTGAGCCACGATTTGCGTTCTCCCTTGACGTTGATGCGCGGTTATGCCACCATGCTGGAAATGGTGGGCGAATTGAATGATCAACAGCGCAACTATGTCCAGAAGATTATTGTCGGTGTGGAGAGTATGTCGCGCCTGGTCAACAACTTGCTCGATTTGGGACGCATCGAGGCGGGGGTTGGCTTAGAAGTGGAAAAGGTGGCGGTAGATGACATCGTCAAGGCCGTGGTGAATACTTTGCATTTGCAGGCCGAGCATAAGGAAATCCGCTTGCAGGTAGAGATGGCAGAAGATACGCCGCAAATGCTGGACGCCGACCGGGCGTTATTGCAACAAGCGCTTTACAACCTGGTCGAAAATGCAATCAAGTACACGCCGCAACAAGGATCAGTCACACTACGCGTCAAGCCGCGTGGCAGAATGGTACAGTTTGAAGTTCAGGATACCGGGATTGGTATTGCGCCTGCTGACCAGCCGCGGCTGTTTGAGAAGTTTTTCCGCGGTAGTCAACGCGAGGCGCGTGCCCAGCGCGGTTCTGGGTTGGGCTTGGCTATTGTCCGTTCTATTGTGGAACGCCATGGGGGCAAGATTTGGGTCGAAAGCACCCTGGGGCAGGGGAGCACGTTTTACTTTGTGATTCCCCTGGCACAACCCCACGCAGCGATGAAGAACAAGTAAGTGCGCTCTTCATACCTGGCCGTTGGCTCGTGATACTTTTAGGTGCTGAGCGTGGACATCTGACTGTTGGAGAGGAGTTTGCTCACGGAGCAGGCGGCAGGTACTTGCCGACCAGCAGGTCCAGTTTCTGACGCGTTTCGGGCGGAATCACTGCCGGGTTGGTGATGATGGCCGAGGCGAGAGCCTGGCCGCAGGTGCAGGAGCGTTCTTCGGGCAGGTTTTTCAACAGATGACGGATGGCTTCCTGCGCAGTTTGGGTATTGCGATTGAGAATCTGGATCACCATTTCAACGCTGACCGGTGCTTCGCTGATGTGCCAGACGTCATAATCGGTGACATGGGCCATCACCGCATAGCACATTTCGGCCTCGCGCGCCAGGAATGCCTCGGGGGCGCAGGTCATGCCTACAATGGACATGCCCCAACTGCGGAACGTGTTTGATTCGGCTTTGGTCGAAAAGCGCGGCCCTTCGATGACCAGGAACGTCCCGCCGCGGTGGACGGTTGCGCCTGCGGCGATCAGGGCTTGTTCGACTCCTGCCGAAAGGTCGGGGCAGAAGGGGTCGGCTGTGCCGATGTGGGCCACCAGTCCCTCACCGAAGAAGGAGCGCGCCCGCCCGCGTGTAAAATCGAAGAGTTGGTCTGGAACGACAATATGACCTGGGGCATAATCCTCGCGCAGCGAACCGCAGGCGTTGACGCCGACCACGCGTTCCACTCCCAGCGATTTGAGTGCGTAGAGATTAGCGCGATAGTTCACTTCCCCTGGCATGATATGGTGACCGATGCCGTGCCGCGCAAGAAAGGCCACGCGCCGCCCTTCCAGCAGGCCGGTGACGATGGGGGCAGATGGTTTGCCGAAGGGAGTCTCAATGTCGTATTCGACGGTGTCGCTGAGGCCTGGCATGTTATACAGCCCGGAGCCGCCGATGATTGCCAGAGAAATTTTTTCAGTCGTTTTCATGGGCATCACTCGCAGAGGTGGTTGTTGCAGGGGTATCGCTTCCGATGGTGACCATCAGACTGGTTTCACCGCACCGGATTTCATCTCCTGAGACGATGACAGTGGGGAGGGTGACCTTTTCACCGTTCAGCATGGTGCCGTTTTTTGATTTCAAATCTTCCAGCCACCATTGACCGTGGTGAAAATGAAGTCGGGCGTGATATGCAGAGACGGAGTCGTCGTTGACGTGGCATTCACAGGTTGAGTGGCGGCCGATGACGATTTCGGCGGTATTGAAGTGCTGCATGCGAGGTTCGTGATCTGGTTGGGTGACGGTCAGTAAAATCGAGGGGGCTTTTTTCATTGCCAGCAGCGTGGCTTGTTGTTTAACTTCCCGCCACAGCATCAACAAAGCCCAGCCCAGGAAGACGTACAGCGTCGCTGCCAGCAACGCCCGCAAAATAAAAACAAGCAGCCCACTCATGCAGAGTTCGTTTCGTCCTCAGATTTGAGGATAGCAGTCGGGCGTTCCGCAGAGACAGGGGACTGGGGTTCTGTCATGTCTTCAGAGACGCGGCCGGCGGGGATGTCTTGCCCAAATACCAGGATGACCCCGGCCAGAGAAACAACATCGCCCGGATAGAGCACTGCCTGGCTGACGCGCTTGCCGTTGACGTATGTCCCGCCTGTAGATTCCAGATCGAAGATGATAAAACGACCTTTGACAATGCGCAATTGCGCATGGGAGCGCGACACGCGCGGGTCATCAAGGATGATATGATTGTCCAACCTGCGGCCGATGTTGATGACCGAACGGTTGAGCGGAATAATTTTTGTTCCTCCCAGTACAAAAAATGCATTCTGTGGTATTTCTTCTGTCTCACCTTCCTGTTTTTCAACAGCCGGAATGCTACGCGTTTCGGTGAGAGGCCCGGTCCGGATGGATGCGCTGATGCGAATTTCGCCGGGAGGCAGGTTTGGATCGGCAGCGGTCAGAATTTTGACCTGATTGGTGAACCGAAAGCCTGCTTCTATTCCTGTTTCGTTCAAAGCGTTGGCCAGTTCTTCCAGCAGGCGCGGATTGCGATTCCATGCAACAATTGTGGTGGGATGGGCCGTGATGACAAAGATATTGGGGGCTTTGATCAGACTGCCGCGTTTGACCAGTCCATTGTAGAGGGCCGTTGCCAGCAGATGAGCGATCTGTTTCTCAGGCTTGTAGCCAGGCAAATGCTTGACCAGGTGCTCTTCTACCAGTGACTGCAGACGGGCTTCAATTTCATCAATCGTTTTCATATTGGGGAGTATTATAGAAGCGAGTGATTGATTTTGCAAGCCTGTATGCTGTTATGCAACAAAACCTGGCTGGCGGGTAACGCCCTGCTTCCTTTTGTTAGCCCGCTGTTCTTTTTTTAAACAGGCTTCAAGCAATCGGTTTACCACAATTTGGACAGAATTTTTCCTCACCCTGAAGCACAAAGCCGCAGTGTTGACAGGCTTTTGGCTGGACTTTGCCAAGCGGTGCTCCACAGGCGATACACGTTCCCTCACCGACCGGGTTAGACACGCCACAGTATTCGCATGTCAGCCGTCTCAGGCGCTCTGAAATCATCTTGCTGGCCCCTTTTGCCTGCGCAGTGCGCTCTACGACCTCCCAGATTTTTTCAGTCAATTGCAGATTGGTGATGTCCTGAGCAATATCGTCTAACCGTCCAAGCAAATTCATGGGGTTCATCAGGGCAGCGATTACCGTTTTCCCCAAACTCGCTGCTACACCGAGCCATTCTTGTTCTCCAATCTGGACCAGCACGCCGTCGGTGTGAGTTTTCAGAGTAATCGTGAGCGCTGTTTTGCCGCCCGATTGGGCATATTCTGCTGTGGCTACCTGCACGATGAGGTCGTTCTGCTTTCCGAACACCTGTGTGCGTAAGTTGCCCTGATTGAATTCAGCCAGGAGAGCATGGGCAATTTCAGAAGGAGTAATATCACCGTGAAAGATTCTCTGTTCCATACAGGGATAGATTATAATCTCTTCGGGTCGATTTCACTGCATACAATTTACGCTTAAACCCATTCAAGGTTGCTGGTCATGTCTTGTAAAAAAATCTCTGTTTTCCTCGTGATTTTGCTGGTGATATTTGCCTGGATGGTAGCCTCTCCCTCTTCTGCTGGCGCTTTTCAGGCTTCTACCCCGACTCCTACCGCGGGAGGACGTCCGTTTATCACGGTCACTTATGTCGAGCCGATTAACGTGCGCGGCGGTCCGAACTCTGTCTATTATCCAATTGTCGGTTCTCTGCCGGTTGGGGCGGTGGTCGAAGCCATTGGCCGCTCGCCGGGCGGCGAATGGATCAAAATCTCCTATCCCGATGCGCTGGACGGGAGCGGTGTTGGTTGGGTCTACGCACCCCTCGTAACCCTATCTCCCGGCTTTTTGCCGGTTGTTGAGCCGCCCCCGACCGCCATTCCCTATGGAAAGCCCACTCTTGACCCCGATTTCGTCGCTTCCCTGCAGCCGGCACCTACGAACACCCGTCCGCCTACCTTTACCGCTCCTCCGCCGCTCGAGGTTCCCCACTACGAAAACGAAGTGGATGGGGGGGGAGTGTCCAGCGGCGCAGTGATTCTTGCTCTCACTTCGATTGGTTTCCTGGGATTGCTGGTCAACGCCTTCCAGCGGCGGAGAGGCTGAGGCATGGACAATTTCCCCTGGCGTCAACGTGCCCGAAGTCTGGCTCTATGGGTGGGGGTTGGCCTGCTGATCCTGCTTTCTGTGGTTCAGTTTTCATTGCCTGGGGCTGTCTCTGCCCAGCAGCCGACCGGTTCGATCCCCACTGTCACCGGCACAGCGAAAGGAGCCACCGTCAAAGTCTATTCGGATCGTGACATTATCGAAGTCTATGCTGGCCCGAGTTCGTATCTCTATCCGGCAGTGGGCATTCTTCTGGCTGGTCAAGAAGTGCCAGCCTTAGGCTATTCCCCCGATGGAAACTGGATACAGATTGTGTACCTGGGAGTTCCCGAGAGAGTCGGCTGGATCTACGCGCCGTATGTTTCGCTCTCTCCGGGTTTTACTTTGCCTGTTTTGCCTGTTCCTCCTACCGCCACGCCCCGCGTCACTCCTACCATTGACCCCACTGCGGCGGCTATTTATGGCCTGCAAGTGACTGCCGAACGCCTGCCCACCTTCACCCAGCCCCCTCCGCTCGAATTACCCGAATTCGACACCAGTGGCACCAATCGTTCTCGCCTTCCGGTCGGCTTTGCGATCTTGTTCTTGACTTTGCTGGGCGCGCTGGGAGCGTTGATTTCCTTCGTCCGGGGTAGCAGGTAAAAGGTCCTGTTAAAAACTCGAGGCCGGAGCAGATCGCCCGGCCTCGTTTTCTTAATTTTTCGTTTTTAGCCGCAACCGCAAGAGTCGCCCTCGCAAGAGCAGGCAGGGGGCTGATTCGGGTTTTCGATCAAAAATCCTTTGCCGCGCTCGTCGTCAATGTAATCAATCCTGCTTCCTCCCATGTATTGCAACGACTCGGCGTCAACAATCACCTTCAATCCTTCGCTCTCGAAGACAAAATCATCTTCCTGGGAGCGGTTGTCCAATGCCATCCCATATTGATAACCAGAGCAACCGCGCCCGGCTACGTAAATGCGCAAGGCATAGGTGTCATCTAAATCGTTGTCTTTCATCAAGCCGCGAACAACCTCGGCTGCAGCAGGGGTAAGAAAAACTGCCTGGGTGTTAATTTCGGTTGTCATAGAGACCTCAAGAGAATAATTTTGACCTATCCTATCAGGATTGATGGCTTTTTGTCAATTGGGTCATTTGAAGTATAATCCCCCCAGCCTGTTTCAGAAAGGAAATTCCTATGCGTAAATTAATTCCCTTTGT
>Ga0209227_1001820_pt1 | contig 16057 bp, 12 predicted proteins | sample YNPBryantNP2012_FD_185815 | JGI IMG/M metagenome (GOLD analysis project Ga0209227, IMG submission 185815) | Anoxygenic and chlorotrophic microbial mat microbial communities from Yellowstone National Park, USA - YNP Bryant NP 2012 (SPAdes)... ...
CGTCCATGCGGCTCCGCCACACACCGACGGAATGAACATACGGTTTTTCTTGGGAGGGCGTAGCCCTCCCACACCCTCCCACCGGGCGGAGGGATGGGGGAACCCGGTTCCCCCATCTCCCTGCGTGAGGGCAAGGCCCTCCCACACCCTCCCACCGGGCGGGGGGATGGGGGAACCTGGTTCCCCCATCTCCCTGCGTGAGGGCGAGGCCCTCCCGCGGGCGGGGGATGGGGAAACCCGGTTTCCCCACACTCCTGGGGCCTATTTTCACGTTAGGATGCCTCCATTCCGGCAAGGCCGCGCAGCGACACTATGGCCAGGGCCAATAACAAAGGATCACGCAGCCGGGCCACGGCGGGCAAGGGGCGCAACGGGCGCCGGGGGGCGCGGGTCGCGCCGAAGCCCCTTATCAGCCTGCGCCCGGAACATCAACGCGATCTGTTCGCCCTGACGCTGATCACCGTGGCCGCGGTGACGATCATTTTTTTCGTCACCGGGGTGGCGGGCGGGGTCGGCGCGCTGTATGTCGAAGCGGTGCGCCGGGCCTTCGGCAATGGGGCGATCGTGGTGCCGGTCACCCTTGGCCTGCTGGGGCTGGCGATCCTCATCCAGGAGCAGTTTCGCGACGCGAAACTCACCGGGGCCACCTTCGCCGGCATCGGGCTGATCGTCTTCGCCGTGCTGGCGCTGCTAGAGTTTCCGGCCCACGCCCGGGCCCTGGGTGAGCGGGGCTACGAAGGCGGGGGCTGGTTCGGCTTCTGGGTAGTCGAGGGGCTTGATCGCGGCATCGGGCGCCCGGCGGGGGTGCTGGTGAGCCTGGTGCTCGGCCTCGCCGGCGTGCTGCTGACCTTTGACCTGACGTTGCGCGAGTTGCTGGCGGGGATGTATACCCGCCTCAGCGCCTTCTGGGAGTTGCTGTGGAGCGCGCCGCGCCGTTCCGCTGAGGGGAGCGCCGCGCCGCGCCCGGCCCTGGCCGACGCCGATCTGCCCTTCACGCCTCCGCCCCGGGGTGGCGATGACGATATTGTGCCTACGCCCATCGCCGCGCGGCCCACACGGGCCAGCCTCTTCCAGCGCCCCGGCGCGCCGGCGGCCCCCGCGCCGGCAAAAACGCCGCTGCCGCCCGCGGCGCAGGCCCCTCCGCCCGCGCCGCCGCCCCCGCCTGCGCCGGCCCCCGCGGGCGCCGCCACGCCTCCCCGCGAGATCGTCCAGGAGGCCCTGGAGGGCTTCGAGGTCGCCGCCCCGGTTTACCGCGCCTGGCCCCTCCCCGGCCTCGATCTGCTCGACCAGCTTGCCCCCGAGAGCCGCATCGGCGACAGTGAGATCCGTCGCCTCTCGCGCACGATCGAGGATACCCTCGCCAGCTTTAAGGTCGAGGCCCAGGTGGTGAATGTCAACCCCGGCCCGGCTGTGACCCAGTTCGAGGTTCAGCCGGCGGTGGGGGTGAAGGTGAGTAAGATCACCGCCCTGGAGAAGGATCTGGCCCTGGCCCTGGCAGCCTCGTCCATCCGCATCGAAGCGCCCATCCCCGGCAAGTCGGCGGTGGGGATCGAGATCCCCAACTCCTCGATTGCCGTGGTGCGTCTGCGGGAGGTGGTGGATAGCGAGGAGTTCGAGACCAGCCGCGGGCGCTTGAAACTCCCCCTGGGCAAGGACATCAGCGGCAACCCCGTCGTCGCCGATATGACCAGAATGCCCCATCTGCTGGTGGCCGGCGCCACCGGGTCGGGCAAGTCGGTGGCGATCAACGCCTTCCTCTGCGGGTTGCTGCTCAAGCATACCCCCGATGAGTTGAAGCTGATCCTGGTTGACCCGAAGATGGTCGAGTTGACCGTCTATAACCATATTCCCCACCTGCTGGCCCCGGTGGTGACGGAACTGGAACGAGTGGTGCCCACTCTCAAGTGGGCCACCCGCGAAATGGAGCGCCGCTACAAGATCTTCGCCCGCCACGGGGTGCGCAATCTGGAGGGCTTCAAGCACCTGGCCCGCAAACGCTCCGACCTGGAGCCGATGCCCTATATTCTTATCGTCATTGACGAACTGGCCGATCTGATGATGCTGGCCCCCGATGAGACCGAGACCTACATCTGCCGCCTGGCGCAGATGGCCCGCGCCACCGGCATCCACCTGATCATCGCCACCCAGCGCCCTTCGGTGGACGTGATCACCGGCCTGATCAAGGCCAATTTCCCCTCACGCATCGCCTTCGCCGTGACTTCGCAGGTGGATAGCCGGGTCATCCTCGACGGTCCCGGCGCCGATATGCTCCTCGGGCGCGGCGATATGCTCTACATGGCCGCCGACTCGGCCAGGCTCGTGCGCATCCAGGGCACCTATGTGTCCGACCGGGAGGTGGAGCGCATCGTCGAGTTCTGGCGCAAGGCCACGCCGCCCGAGACGAGCCAGGAGGCCGGCGCGCCGAAGCCCGGCGGCAGCCCCGGCGTCAACGGGCCGCCCTTCAGCGGCACGCTGCCCGGCCCGCGTCCCGCCGCGCCGGCAACGGCCTCCGCTGCGCCCGCCGCGCCTGCCGCTACCCAGGGAGATGAGGCGTTCAAGCCGCCCGCCGAGTTCCTCAGCGCCGATGAGCAGGACGCCCTGCTCCCCCAGGCGATTGACCTGGTGCGCCAGCACCAGCGGGCCTCGGCCTCGCTGCTGCAACGCCGCCTGCGCATCGGCTACAGCAAGGCCGCCCAGTTGATCGATCTGCTCGAGCAACAGGGCATCGTCGGCCCGGCCGAGGGCGGGCGCTCGCGCGAGGTGCTCAAGCCCGGCAACCCGCCCCCCGGCCCCGCCGCGCCCGATGAGGGGTGAGCGCCACCTGCTGAGCGCGTCTTCAATGACCTTTGGAGCAGGGGGGTGAGGAAACCAGGTTTCCCCACCCCCTCCAAAAGAGTTGACGCAACTCTACCGTTGCCCACAATCCCCAACATTTCGCCCCCCGGCGGCGTATAATGGAGGAACTACTCCGCAGCGAAGGGGAAGCGCGCCATGTCCATCGAAACCTTCCGCGACCGCACGCGGCAGATCCTGGAGAATCTGCTGAACGAGACGCCCAAGGCCGATCGCTTCGAACTGATCGAGGTGTACGCCGATCTGATCACCCGCCTCCACGCCGCCGAGGCGCATGCGCTGCTCAACGAGGTGATCAATGATGCCCGCACGCGCCTCGATGCGCGCCTGTCGCCCGATCCCGTCCGCCAGACCATCGCCGGCGTGCAGACCACGCTGCAGGATATCTGGGATGCCCTGTGGCGGTGAGGGGGCGGGCGCCGGGTTCCCCGCGTGGGGAGAACTTCATGAACATGCCGACGTGGTTTCGCTGCGCGGCCGTTTGCGCAACAGCCCGGAGGAGGCGCGGTACCTGTTCACACCTGGGGTAACCCACGCGCCTGGGCGCGAGGGCATCCTACCCGCGTTGCGTCTACGCGGGCAAGCTGCCTTCGCTCCCAGGAGCAATGTGAACGCTTACGAGGCGCGGGCGCGGCCCTCCGCGCTCCGCCTGGAAAGGTGACACGATGCCCGAACCACTGCTGATCGCCAGGGGCGGCCAGGACGTGGATCTGCTCCCCGCCATGGCCACCCGGTGATCAGCGCGCTGGCGTTAATGATACAGGGGTTACGCGGTCGCCTTCCGGTGGAGAGGCGCGGAGGGCTGCGAACCCCCACAATCATTCCGCAGTGGCCAGGCGGCCCCTGGTGAACCGCTGGCAGCGCCCCCCGCCGCGAGTGGGGAATGGGGTCACACGCGGAGGTTGGGCCTCTCTTCATCCCTTCACCCCATACGTTCTATTAACAAGGGAGGTATGGCAACGATGTGGGACTTCGATGTCGGCAAAGCCCTGAACCTGATGCTCCGCACCATGCCATTCATCGGCTTGCGTCTCGCAGTCTATTTCGGCATCGCCCTGGCTTATATCATCGCCACCGGCGGCGGCGCCGGCGTAGGCTACATGATCGGCCGCATCCTCCAGGATGCGGAAACCGGAGTGGGGTTTGCATTCTGGGGTGGATTGATCGGCTTCGGAGTGGTTTCGGGGGCGCTCTATTTCGCCCGCGAGTATCTGCTCTACCTCCTCAAGGCCGGCCACATCGCGGCGCTGGTGCAACTCCTCGACAATCAGACCATCGCCGGGGGCGGGAACCAGATCGCCCATGCTATGCAGATCGTAAAAACGCGCTTCATTGAGGCGTCGGTGTTGTTTGGGATCGATCAAATCATCAAGGGCATCCTTCGCGCATTCAATAGGGCGGTTTTCACTCTCAGCAGTTTCCTGCCGATCCCAGGGGTGAAAAACGTGATAGGCTTTGTCACCACCGTGATAAATCTATCACTGACCTATGTTGATGAGGCAATTCTCGCCTACAACATCCGCACCGGGCAGGAGAACCCCTGGATAGGTGCGCGCGACGGTGTGGTGCTCTACGCGCAGAACTACAAGTTGCTGCTTAAGAACGCGGTATGGCTCACCGTCTTTGTGTGGGTGCTGACCCTGGCGATCTTTCTGGCGATCATCGCGCCGGTAGCGGCGCTCGTCGCATGGGTGCCGGGCATTGCTGGATTCTGGACGCTGGTCATCGCCCTCGTCGTTGCTTTCTCGCTCAAGGCAGCGCTGATCGACCCTGTTGCAATGATTTGTATCATGCAAGTCTATTTCAAAGCTATCGAAGGGCAAACCCCGCGCCAGGAATGGGTTGACAAACTCAATGCGCTCTCGGCGCAGTTCCGCCAGATCGGCGAGAAGGCCGCGGCGTTTGTCGCGAACAAGAGCGGCCTGCCAGGTGCGGCTCTGCCGGAGCGCTGAGCGCCTCCCGGGCGCGTCGCCCAGGCTGGGGGCGGGTTGGTGGTTATGGTTATTGAGAAATCCGCTCAACGCAGTCCGTTGGAAGCGGGGGCTGGGAAACCGGATGTTCCCAGCCCCCTACCTGGGGGCTGCGCCCTTTCCAAACATTCCCGCGCTTGAGGCGCGCGGCCGCCTGGCGTTCACTCTGCATCGGTAGTCTCGTCTGAGTTCCCGGCGTCCTTCCGGCGGCGAGGGAAGGCGGCCCACAACGCCCCCAGGAAGAATAACCCGACGAAGGCCCAGAGGCCTGGCCTTTCCCAACCGACCAGCAACCCGACCATGAGCGGCCCCCAGAAGAAGATCAGCAGGGTCCCCAGCGCCGCCAGCGCCCAGGGCCACGCTTCCCGCAAACGGCCCCTGGCCAGGAGGGCCAGGATCTCGGCGGTTGATTTCTCGGCATAGAAAGTGGCGCCTTTCTGGATGCCCCGGAAAACATGCACCCCCCGGCGCTTCTCTCCGAAGATATCTTCCGTGCCGACCTGGATGTGGGTGCCTTGCGTGGTGTACGTGTCGCCGCGCATTTCACCCCGCGCGCCGATCACGGCGAACCCCACGATGATCATGATGATCGAACCGATGAGTCCGAACAGTGCTATAAGCATGGCTGCGCTCACTCCTGGTTCCTATGAACATGGAGATTGGTAGTGATCCTCTGTCATCTTATCACTGATTGAGGTGAACATCGTTCGCTGCGTTCAGCCCCCCTCCCAGCCTCCCCCCGCTGGGGGGAGGAGCCGGGTGACCGCCCCCAGTGGGGGAGGGTCAGGGAGGGGGCCGGCGCCGTGCCCGCGGAGCCGTGGCGCGGGCGTCTCGCCCGCGCTCCCAGTCATGTTCATCGCGGCGTTGTGCGCCATGCGCATGACCGTCTAACGTGAACACACGCCCTCGGCGAGGGGTGTGGGGAAACCGGGTTTTCCCACGCCCCCGCCCCGCAGGGGGATGGGGCAACCCGGTTTCCCCATCCCCCTACCCGGTGGGAGGGTTTGGGAGGGCGCAGCCCTCCCCAGAAATGACCTTTTTCGACCTCGAAACGTATGTCACTTACCCACACCCTGGCCCTCCAACCCGGCGCGCTGCTGGCCACCGCGCCCGCCACGACGCCTATTGAGGAGTTCAATGCCGCGCTGGCGCCCCATGGTCTGTGCCTGCCGATCTTCCCCCTGACGCCGGGGATGTCCCTGGCCGGGCTGGTGGCGCGCAATGCCGGCGGGCGCCGGGCGCTGCGCTACGGTCCCATCGGGCGCTACTTGCGCGCGGCTACGCTCGAGGCGGGCGCCGCGGAACCGCTGGTCGCCGGCGGCCCCACCATCAAGCGCGCCACCGGCTACGGGCTGCATCGCGCGCTTGCCGGGGGCGCGCTCGACCTCGGCGCGCCCCGGGATCTGACCTTCAGTCTGCGCCCGCTCCCGGCGGCGCGTGAGGCGCGCCTGCTGCGTTGCGCCGACCTGCCCGCCGCCTGTCGCCTGGCCGCCCGCCTGCTCGCCGAGGGTCTGGCCCTGAGCGCCCTGGCGCTGGCCGACGCCGGCGACACGGGTCTGCTGCTGGCCGAACTGGAGGGCCGGCCCCCCGCGCTGGCGCGCCAGATGGCGCTGATCGAGCGCCTGGCCGCCGCTGCCGCGGCGCAGTGCGTGGCCGAACCGGCGCCCTGGGCGCGCTGGGAACGTCTGGCTGCCGCGGGCGCCGACCTGGCCCTGAGCCTGCCGCGCGCCGCGTTGCCGGCCTTCGTGGAGACGGCCCGGACCCTGGCGCGCCGCTACCGCGCCACGCTGGCGCTCTGGGGCGACGCCGGGGTGGGTCGCCTGTGCCTGCGGGTGACGGCGGGCCACCCCGGCGAGGCGGCTCAGCTCGTCGCCCTGTTGCGCGCCCGCGCCGCCGCTGTGGGGGGCGGCCCGGCGACCGAGGAGTGGCCGCCGCCCGCCCCGCTCTGGCGCTTCGCGCCGGGCGAGGCGCCAGCGCCGCCCGCGCCCGCGCCCGCCCTCGCGGGGGCGCGCCGCGCGGCCTTCCTCGACGCGCTTGCCGCCGTGGTCGGCCCGCGCTACCTGCTCACTAGCGCCGAGGCGCTGGCCTGCTACGCCTTCGACGCCTCCAGCGCCCGGCCCGCCGGCCCCGCGCTGGCCGTCGCCCTCCCCGGCGCCACGGCGGAACTGGCGGAACTGGTGCGTCTGGCTGCGGCCCACGGCGTGCCCGTCGTCGCCCGGGGCGCCAGCAGCGGCCTGGCCGGGGGCGCGACGCCGTCGCCCGGCGCCCTGGTGATCGGCCTGAACCGTATGCAGCAGATCCGCGTTGACCGTGAGCAGCAGGTGGTTCACGTGGAGGCCGGCGCCATCACCGCCGAGGTGCAACGGGCCGCCGAAGCCGTGGGCCTGTTCTACCCGCCCGACCCGTCGAGCCAGAGCGTCTCGACCATCGGCGGCAACCTGGCCTGCAACGCCGGCGGCCCGCGCTGTGTCAAGTACGGGGTGACCGCCGACTATGCCCTTGCCATTACCGCCGTGCTGGCCGATGGCCGCCTTGCCCGCTGGGGCGACGGCCTGGCCGGCCAGGGTCCCGACAACGGGCTGGTCCAGCTCCTGATCGGCGCGGAGGGCACGCTGGGGATCATCGCCGAGGCGACGCTGCGGCTGCTGCCCCTGCCGCGCAGCCGGCGCACCGTGCTGGCGCTCTTCGCCGGCCTGGAGGCGGCATGCGCGACCGTCGAGCGGATCATGGCCGCCGGGGTCGTGCCGGCGGGCCTGGAGTTGCTGGACGACACGACCCTGGCGGCGGTGGAAGCCTATGCGCCGCTCGGCCTGCCCCGGGACACGGGGGCCATGCTGCTCATGCTCGCCGATGGCGAACCGGAAGACGTCGAGGCCGACACGGCGCGCCTGGCGGGGTTGGCGCGGGCCGGTGGCGCGCTGGAGGTGCGCCTGGCCCGCGACGCGGTCGAGGAGGCCCATCTGTGGAAGGCCCGGCGCGCGGTTTCCGTCGCCCTGGGGCGGGTGCGCCCCAACCGCCTCGGCGAGGACATCTGCGTGCCCCTGCCGCGGATCGCCGAATGCGCGCGGCGGATCAAGGCCATCTCGGCGGCCTATGGCCTGCCGATCGCCGTCTTCGGCCATGCCGGCGACGGCAATCTGCACCCCAACATCCTCTTCGACGCGCGGAACCCCGTCGAGACGGCGCGGCTCTGGCCCGCCGCCGAAGCGGTCTTCGCCGCCGCGCTGGAGGTGGGTGGCACCCTGTCGGGCGAGCACGGCATCGGCACCTTGAAACGGCCCTTCATGCCCCGGGCCCTCGGCCCGACCTCACTGGCCGCCCAGCGCCAGATCAAGGCCTGGCTCGACCCGCGGGGGCTGCTCAATCCGGGGAAGGTGTTGCCGGATTGATGCCATGGTGGATCGAACGTGAACATAGGCTGCTGAAGCAGGGGCGTGGGGCAACCGGGTTTCCCCATCCCCCCACCCGGTGGGAGGGTCTGGGAGGGCCTAGCCCTCCCAGGAAGGATGTGCATCCCGTCGGGGTGCGGCGCGAGCCGCATGGACGGCTGCGGTGACCATCGTTCGCCGCGTGCAGCCCCCCTCCCAGCCTCCCCCCGCTGGGGGGAGGAGCCGGACTCCCTCCCCCAGCGGGGGAGGGCTGGGGAGGGGGCCGGCACCGTGCCCGCGGAGCCGCGCCGCGGGCGTCCTGCCCGCGCTCTCGGGCCGGTTGCATCGGGCAGTGTGCGCCATGCGCAAGACTGTCTCACGTGACCATGGGGGAACCAGGTTCCCCCCTACCCCCGCCCGCGGGAGAGTGTGGGAGGGCGCAGCCCGCGCGCAGAGGTCTGGGGAAACCCGGTTTCCCTACGCCCTGCCCGCGGGAGGGCCTGGCCCTCACGCAGGGGTCTGGGGAAACCGGGTTTCCCCAGACCCTCACCCGGTAGGAGGGTGGGGGAGGGCGCCGCCGTCGGCATCGCACTGCCGCAGCAATTCGTAGAGCATCACCCCGGTGGCGACGGCCAGGTTGAGCGAGTCGCTCCGCCCGCGCATGGGGATGGCGACCATCAGATCGCAGAGGGCCTGGTGCGCGGGCGCCAGGCCCTCGCGTTCGCTGCCCATCAGCAGCACCGCCGGCTGGGGGTAGACGACGGCCTGGAAGCTGGTGGGGGCCTTGTCGGAGGTTCCGATCAGCGGCAGGCCGGTGGCCCGTTTCCAGGCGGCGAACTCCTCCCACGAGGCGCGCACGAGGGGCAGGGCGAAGACGGCCCCCATACTGGCCCGCAGGGCGGTGGGATCGTAGGGGTCAACGCCCGGCCCGAGGATGATCACCCCGGCGGCGCCCACAGCGTCGGCGGTGCGAATGATTGTCCCCAGGTTGCCCGGGTCGGCCGGTTCGAGCAGCGCCACCGGGCCGGGGCGCCGGTCGCGGGGCAGGTCGGCCAGGTCGGCGAAGCGCCGCTGCACCACCGCGGCAAGCCCCTGGGGGTCCTCCTTCTGCGCCAGGCTGGCGAAGACCTCCGGCGACACCTCGAGGACGGGAGTTCCGGCGGCGGCCTGGGCGGCCACCAGGTCGCGGGCGAACGGACTGGTCAGCAGGGCGGGAGCGACGAGCAGGCGCTCCACCCCCGCTCCGCACTGCGCGGCCTCGGCGACCAGGCGAATGCCCTCGACCAGGCACAGCCCGCTCTCCTCGCGGGCCTTGCGCTGCCGCAGGGCGCGCAGGCGCTTGATGGTCGGGTTGGCGACGCTGGTGATCATGGGTGGTGAGGCGACTACGGCCGGGTAGAGCGGGATGGGGAACCCGGCTTCAGCCTATGCCCCCGTCGAGGGAGCGTCCGGCTCCTCCCCCCAGCGGGGTGAGGTTGGGAGGGGGGCCGTGCCGCATGCGGCGCCTTAACTTAATTGTCGGCCCTAGGCGCCGCCTGCGAGCAACGCGGCGGCGCACTTCTCGCCGGAGAGCATGGCGGCATTGATGCTGCTGGCCTCGGTGAACTCGGCGGCGAAGAACAGACCGGGCCGCCCGCTGCGGTTGTCGGGCAGGCCGGGATGCAGGCCCGGCGGCTGGGCGAACTGGGCGTAGGGGATGCGGTAAATCCGCAGGGGGCGGTAGCTATCGAGGGCCTGCAGGGCCGCGCGATCGCCGGCGAACATGCAGCGCAGATCGGCCCGCGCGCGGGCGAAAAGCTCTTCATCGTCGAGCGGCGGCACGCCGAGCACGGTCGCGCTGAGCAGATGCATGCCGGGGGGCGCGTAGCTCGGGGCCACGTTGCTGATCAACACCGCGTTGTTCACAAAGGCGTCGGGGGCGGCGTTGAGCAGCAGTTTCTTGCCACGGTAGAGCTGGCGCGAACCGGCGAAGTAGAGGTTGGTCGTGCCAACGCAACCTTCGGGCATGGGCCGGCCGCTCAGGCGGGCGGCTTCGGGCGCAGGCGTGGCTACCACGACCGCGTCGCCCGTCACCTGGCCGCCATCGGCGAGCGTGACGCCGGTGACCCGTTCCGCCTCGGTGGTGAGGGCCGCGACCCGGGTGTTCAGGCGGATACAGCCGGCCGCCTGCAACTCGGCGGCGAGCTGCTGGCTGATCGCCCCCATGCCGCGGGCCGGCACCACCGTATCGCCATCGCTGAGCATCTTGAAGTCGAACTTGAAGCATTTGGCGCTGGTGGCGAGGGAACGGTCGAGAAAAATGCCCCCGTAGAAAGGGCGGAAAAAGCGATCAATGGCCGCCCGGCTGAAGCCCCGTTCGCGCAGAAAGGCCTCGGTCGGCTCATCGGGGCCAGCGAGCAGGTCATCCACGCTGCGACCGCGGAACTCGGCGGCGAGGGCCAGGGTGCGGAGCTTATCGGCGGGGCCGATGACCAGGCTCAGGGCCGCCGCGAGCACCGCGGCGGGGTCGTGGTCGCGCAGCGGATCGGTGAGGACGGCCCGGCGGCCACCCTCACAGATGATTGCACCCGGATCGAACGGCTGCAGATCAAGCTCAGGGTAGCTGAGTTGCCGGCGCGCGGCGGGGTAGGCGGTAAAGAGCACCTGGAAGCCCCGATCGAAGATAAAGCCATGGTGGGTATCGGAGCGCACGCGCCCGCCCACAGCATCGTCGGCCTCGAAGACGGAGACCTGATGCCCGGCGCGCAACAGCGCGCGCCCGCAGGTCAGACCGGCCAGACCAGCGCCGATAACCAGAACATGCATGCGTCATCAGGCACACCCGCGCACCCGTCGCTGAGGGCGGCAGGCGTGATAGGGCGGAGCGGGCGGCGCCGCCACGGGATCGTCGCCTGGGAGTATACCACAGGGCGCGCCCCCACTGTGGGCGGACCAACAGGATCGGGTGTGACGAAATGTCGATACCGCTGGCGAATTGGCTTCGTTGCCGGCCAACAGTGGCGCAGGCAGCCGTATGCTGTGGCACAGCGCGGCGAAAACGGTACCTGGCAGTGCCGTTTCGGAATTCGCCAGCGGTATCAATGTCTTGCACGGGCGCCTCGTTCCGTCAGGTGGATCGCCAATTCGGCCGGTGTGCCAGAAATCTGCTGGAGCAATGCGGCGCTGTCGGGCCTGGTCACAAGGCGACCGCAGTTTGCGGGTAAAACGAGCCTGGATTAGGGCCGCGCCAGCAGCGTCGGGCGCACGACGTGGTCAGGTTGCTGCGTTTTTGGTATAAAACGTTTTTGGATGTTTTGGCTTTTTTCATGACGTATATTGGCTTGCAATACATCACGATCCCTGTTCGGCCTCGGGTTTTACAGGAGTTTGGTTTTCTTCTACAAAGTATGCCGAATTAAAATAATGTTCCATTTGTATATTCATGTATGAAAGCCAACTTACATAAGATGTGATATCGTCAATGAGGTGTATGAAAGGCCAACCCCAATTGCTTTCTTCAAGTGTGAAGGGGTAAATTGAAGGCGCAGGAATAGGCGTGCCGTCAAGCATTGCTGTTGGCTCTCTTACGTGCTTAATTATATACTTCTTGTTAACGATAATACCTAAAGGCCATCGATTTCGGGGGATATCACAATGAACATTATAGAACTCCATGATATGATCAAGGCATGTCCGTTCACTCCATCATAGGCAAAAATATATAAAGACGGATGTTTTTCGATGAATCTTTCAAATGCTCCCGTCTTCAATGCTTTAAAACTTAGGATATCGGGCGAAAACTGTGGAATGCTTGCCAGGTTTGAGAGGCAATCCTGAATGGCTGCTTTGTCTAGATAACTCTTTACTGTAATCGCTGCCGCAACACTTTCGGCTGTAATGAAGTTTCGTTCGTTTTCTTCAAAACGAATCGATATGTCATTAGATACGATTATGTCTATCTGGTCAGATTCGCCACGCAAGCCTATTACCCGGTCGCCCAAAAATGCGAACAATCTTTTTGGGAGATGCTTCTGCAAGAAGATCTCGATGAATTTCTCTCGATTATATCCGATATTTGAGCGATTTCCGCTTGTGCTGGCTTGCCTATATTTTACATCTAGTTGCTCCGCAATCAGATTGAAGTAGTATTTAATCCTGTTCATGTTGTAATTCCTGATGCACCTCGATTGATTGCAACGTGGTTGTTATAAGGGCACTGTATAGCAGTCCTATCAGGACCATGAAAAGTCGTACATTCTCAGCAGATCACAGATGTGGGCCGCCTTAACAACGAACATAGGTTCGTGGTGATCCCGCACGAACAAACAGGGGGAACTATGAACTCCCAACCTATGTCCGAGCCGCCGGTGCAACTCAACAATCCGCATACGCTGAATGATTCTATGGCGATTGTTCTGTTCGCGAACAGCCTGGGCTCCCTGCCAAGGGCTACTGCTGTCAGACCTTCGGGCGCTGCGCCATAGTCAGCACGAGCCAAGCCAGGTTCAGAGGCAGGGTCAGCGGCTACCAGAGCGTTATAGAGACGCGGCAAGCTCGTGAGCGCTGGAGCGCTTCCTGTTGCATTGGGCGGCAATCTACAATCCGCAATCTAAGATGGTAGAAGTGCCAGTACCAACGCATGCAGGTAGTGGAGCAAGGTTGCCAGCAGATGGAGTGTGCTCATCGGGTCTTCCATTTACGTCACGGGTATTGTGACACCTATAGTGCCCCAAGCACGCCCGCCGCGCTGAGAATACCACAAACTGCACGCAGCAGTGTCGTTTCAACCCAATCGGTGCGTTTCAGGTCACAGGGGATGAAGATGAGCGGGACTTACGGCTTCGTTGCTGAGACGATATACTCATACAATTCTTTTTTTGATGTTCTCTTTCTAATGGGCTTTATTCTAATATTCACAAACCCTGATGCCTCGAACAAGGCCGCGAAAATCTGCTCAACAGGCAGCAATACATCATAGAATTTCGAGTTGCCAACGATATAATGAATTGATCCGCAAGATTTGGTCACGATAAATAGTTCGTTGACGTGATCAATCATGTCATAAAAGTACTTGTGGATATACCGGGAAAGTATATCACTATGCTTTGCTACTCTTTCAAGAATACCGGTAAATCCGGCGTAGGGGATAGTTCTTTTAGTAGGAGGTAGCCACTTTCCAACATTACTGGTGGCAACTCCCCATGTGCCACCAATTGCCTTCCAATCAAGCTCTCCAGCTTCTCTGGCATCGTTTAGATAACCCAACCAATACATGTATGGCCGCAACTCCCGGATGTAACTCATGCGATTAGGATAGGGCGGTGATGTTATAACACAGGTGTAATAATTATGTGGAAGCACAGATGAAAGCTGTCGTGCATCACATAAAATCACCTTTGGTGATAAGAGTATTATACTTTGAGCTGCCCTATAAATGTCATTTACTGCTGATCTCCATGTTACCTTGATATCATCAACCGAATGTTTGAACATCGAACAACTGTATTGCTTTTTGAACGACATGGATTGATGATTAAAGCTGGCACTCGAGTGTGTAATCATGACCCTACAGAAGGCTACTTTAAGCAACCTGAGAACCTGAGGTGAATACGTGTTCTCATTGCTGTGAATAACAAACATGATATGACTAAGGATTTGTAGTACATCTTCGCTCCACCACTTTTCTATCTGATGGATGTTTGGTGTCCATACTTTGTCAACGGTATGAGTTGTGATTTTTTTTGCTATTTCTTCTGAAATAAAAATAAATTCATTCAAATCTTCTATCTGATATGCCCGTGTTTTAGTTTCTGTTACCCAAAGAAGAAATGGATTTATATCCGTTGTATCTGAGGCAATACCCCTCTCTGCACATACGAGAGCAGTAGTTCCAGTGCCACAAAAAGGATCAAGTATTATGGCATCTCTAGATGCACCATTATCCAGTATATTTTCTACTAGATGCACAGAGTAAGATGGGGTTAGCCTAAGCCAGCCATACCGAGTATGTTTGAGATTGGCCCTATGCGTCAAATGATCGAATAGGCCAAGTTGCTGCTGCGTCATATTGTCCTCTATGCAGAAAGTAGACTCTTGAGCACGTTCTCAACCTCGGCCTTGATCCGCGGTGAATAGCGGGTAAAGAAATCGGCTAGATCGTAGCCTACTACACTGCGACAAAATGCATATGTACTTGTCGTTATAGATCCATGTAAGGAACCTGTGAGAAGGAGCCACAGATTCTCTTGATAGCGATGGGCTACATCACTATCGATCTGAGTTGAGAACAAAACGATCGCTGGGATGTACAAGTGTGCATATGCTTTTGACGCATTGGCGATATCGGCGTTCTGCCGTTTTGAGTCTTTGCTTTTGTAACCCTGGCGCACCTCAAAAACAACCCCTTTGATGTTGGATAATGTGTCATCGGGCAAGCCGATCTTGTTTGCCACCTCGTTAATCCAGTTCTGCACTCTTGCTTTTGTGGCAGTGTCTGTTACATCAGCTATATCAATGCGGCCATCAAGCGAGAGTTTACGCTGCTTGCCTCTTGCTCCTTCGACTATGTAGCTCCAGGTTGCCTGTTCCGGTGACAGGCCAAGATAATCCTGGAGCATCTGATAAAAAATCCATTGACTACCTATACCGATTTGCCGGTATACAGAGGTCATTCCTCCAGCAGCCTTGTGGGCTGCATACATCAAAGGCGAGTCCAACCCTATCCAGTGATAAAAAGGATCTGCCTCGTATATAGCCCTAAACTCCCGCACTGCCAGGCCTGACCCACGCCCCTTACCAAACTTCGGTTTATAGGCTAGGCACTTCCGAATAGCAGTTGCAAAGAGTGTGAAATACCGCTCATCGGGTGACAGCTCAATAGGTAGTGCAGGTGGCGAACCTCCTGATACATCTACCCCGTTTGTATCCTTGGCGCCTTCCAGCAAGTCGTCAGTCAAGAAAGTCCTCCGTGGTTTGTTCCGCTATCGGATAAAAACTGTTAAGAACAATTGTACCACATCTTCTGAGAATGTCGAGGGGTAGTTAAGGTGTATTCTTATGGGAAGAGTCTGATACGCCGCAGGCGGGCGAGACGCCTGCCCCACCGAAGCCGCGGGGGGATGCGCGCCGTTCCAGCGCGCCAGGAACATCCCAGAACGACCATGAGTTGCCCCAGCAGGAATACACACGATGGCCCACGCACTGACCATCTGGATCGCCGCTTTGCCCCAGGCTTTGGCTGCCGATTTCCGCAGCGTCTTGCCATCCACGGCAATCAGTTCTCCCTCGATGGCGGTTTGGATCGCCGCGAACCACGCCGGAAACCCGGCCTGGAGTTCTGCGGGATTGAGCTGCGCGAGCACGCGGCTGAAGGTATCGTGCGACGGGATGCCATTGGGCAAGGGCAGGATCATGCGCAACCACGCCTCCTTCGCTTGGCCGAAGGTCTCCATACCGGTTGGTCCTTCCGCACCACACAGGATGGCACAGATCGCAATCGTCAAGATATCCAGCAGGTTGTGGGCGCGGGTGCGCTCCACCCGCGGGTCGGTCAGGTGTTCAAAATGCGTCGCGATACTCGCCAAATGCCCCTCGGCCATGCGTGCCCTCCCTAGGTAGGTAGACGCTGTCACTGCGGGCAGCATACCTGGAGCGGGGTGTCAGCGCAACCAGCAGTGTGCGCTCACGTGTTCGTGTTCCTGCATGGCATCACCATGCAGAATGAGATGCGATGGCCCTGATGATCAGGATTACTACATGCAGTGTTTTACCCAATTATTAACCATTAAGAATAGGTCAAAATCGCTAGTTTGGTGCAAAAACGGCTTGAATTGACGCATCTTTTGACGTACAATGCGGCGACCACTGGCGATAGTACGATCGCTTCGT
>Ga0209227_1001821_pt1 | contig 16042 bp, 12 predicted proteins | sample YNPBryantNP2012_FD_185815 | JGI IMG/M metagenome (GOLD analysis project Ga0209227, IMG submission 185815) | Anoxygenic and chlorotrophic microbial mat microbial communities from Yellowstone National Park, USA - YNP Bryant NP 2012 (SPAdes)... ...
ATATATTTAACACCTCCGAACTTATCTTTGACAAGGGATACGGCAGCGTCAACTATATCATCCACTGTGGTAAACCGGAGTACTCTCCCGTAGCCGCTAAGATTCCCCCCGCATATAATAAACCTATCAGTGTTTAATCTATTAATGATATCCTGCACTGAATGATCTATACTATCAGTTACTATGATTGGTATGCTCAGATAAGACGCTATAGGTGCTGCTACTACACCCAGGTCGTAGCCCTCCTTGTTATACTCTATTATCATCACAGCGTCAGAGTGACTCCAGTAACGTTTAGCGATCTCAATCGACCATTCCTTAGGTGATCTAGTATCATCCATTGAGCAATCAATAGGTTTATTAACCTGACTTATAGCACGGGTAACAGATTTAGAAGGATTCGTGTAATTGTAAACGTATAACGGCGCGCACTCCTGCTCCCCGTCTGAGTTGTAGTGGACAGCTAAAGGCGTAGCAATCAAAGCGTAGAAAGGATTAGAATCTGATACTACAATACCATTAGGAGTAGATTTTAACCCGCCAACAACATCAAAAAAAGACTCGATTGATGCATCCTCAACTGTTAAACTAGATGGAGGGAACACGAACACGCCAGCTAAAACAATTAAAACAACAATGACACCTGCTGTTATCATTATTTTATCATTCTTCTTCATTTAAGACGCTACCTCCCATGTCATCTACGTTTAAATAATCATTATACCTATAATATTGTTTTCCCTAGATATTATATCTTTTTCCTTAGATATTATATCTAATAGACTATTCAATCAATTATATATAATATTTTCCATTATATAAAAATGTTATTGTTATTGGATAAAAGAAAAAAATATGAATTCTTTTCAACTGCTTCTCTTTAAATCCCTTCTCAATGAGGTTAATACTCCGTGATCTTGTATTTGTTATGAGCTGGTTCATATATCTGACCGTTACGTTTCAGACGATCCAAAGCATCCTCTACTTTACTAGCCTCTATACCAGCGATCTCAGCTTCACTTATAATATCTGACCTAGAAGCGTTACCATCAGCTGACTCTTTACATAATCGTTTAATTATATCTATAATCATCCTCATGCGTTCATGCTGACTATGACTGATGCCAGTAGCTATTATATCGATATCGAATCTACCGGTTTCACGATCAAGCCCTACCCTTCTAAGGTAATGATCAATGATGTTTATAGCTCTTTTAGCATCCTCAGCTGTAACCATCTCACTTAGTCTAACACGCGCACTAGCCTCTGCTAATCTAACAAAAGCTTCTAGTTGACGAGGTGTGAACGGTACTGAATCCTCAGAGGAGCTGCGGAAATCCACGTAATAGTTCTGTAGTATCTGCAACGCCTCATCAGTTAGAACAGGGAAAACACTACGTTTAGCATAAGCAACGTACTTACGTAGAAACTCAGGGTCAAATACAGGTAGCACTCGTTTCATTAAAGCTTCTTCTTCCTCCTTTGTGAACGGTGAAGATTTGGATTTAAGGATATTCTGATGTATCTCACCTGCTTTATGCGCTAACAGGATATGAGTGGATAGATCCATATCCCTCCTACGATCAGGTTTATCAATTATAGAGAATATTAAATCAAAACGGGATAACAAAGCTGGAGGCATGTTTATCTGCTCATGTATAGGGATGAACTCATCGAAACGCCCTAGTTTAGGGTTAGCAGCAGCTAGGATAGAGCAACGTGACTTCAACGTAGCGTTTATACCAGCTTTAGCTACAGATATCTCCTGCTGCTCCATAGCTTGATGCATAGCGCTCCTATCTGAATCATCCATCTTATCAATCTCATCAATACAAGCAAGACCCATATCAGCGAGGACTAAAGCACCAGCTTCCAGCGTCCATTGACCCTCTCCGAATTCATCGTGAACAGCAGCTGCGGTTAAACCAGCAGCAGATGATGCTTTCCCTGACGCGTATACACTCCTTGGTGATAGTTTAGACATGTAGGTTAAAAGCTGTGATTTAGCTGTACCAGGGTCACCTACGAATAACATATGTATATCCCCTCTTATCCTAGTACCATCTGGCATCTCCTTAGCTATACCTCCAAATAATTGAAGAGCGAGTGCTTCTTTCTCTATATCCATACCGTATATAGTCGGTGCTATACTATTTTTAATCTTCTCGTAGATAGCAGGGTCTTTACTTGTCTGTATGATAAGTTTCTCATCCTCCTCTGTTACTTCAACCTCTTCGAAAGCCATCTGCTGGCATTCAACACTAACAGCATCCATTGTTTTATCAAATGAGGTTAAACGGAATGTTCCACGATGCCTCTGCATGGAGCGTAGTATACCATTAACTATTACACGATCACCAGGTGATATCTCACCTACAAGGTCATCCTCCAGGTAGACGCTTATACGTTCAGGTTGAGCTCCACCTCTTAAACCCTCAGGGTTCTCCTGTACTTCTATCTTCTGAGAGTCTATGAACTCGGAGTAGCTAGGTGAGAGTTTAAATGATGATACACGACCACATCCTCCCTGATCCTCATAGCATTCAGATGGTTCTTTTAGTATATCCTCATCCTGCTCGATTTTGATTATAGCACCGCATTTCTGACATTGGAAAGCTGCTACAACTAGCTTAGGTCTAACCTCTGTCCTCTTCTTAACAAGCCCATCTATAGCCACCATTTTACCAAGATGACTCGCTCGTAGTTTACGTATCAGGATCTTCTGAGTCTGAGGAAGATTTCTAACGCGGAAATGAAGGGAGAGTTTGTTTTCAACTGCTGTATCAATCTGCTTAAGCGCTTCTTTAGCATGGTATATAGCCTTGTATGGTTGATTAATTACCAGTTCAGCTAGTTTAGGATCAGCTTCATCTATCAGATCGTAATCAACATACAAGCTTCGTTTATCAGGGTAATCCAGAGCTATTGTCTCAATCTCTGATCTACAATACTCCTCTAAGAAATTACGCCATGATGATACTAAATTCTCATCTCTTAGCAGTTTGACCATATCAGATTAAACCCCCATTTAAATCAAACAATTAGACACTGTCTTAGATATTATGGAACTGGTTTTTAATATTAGCGGATGTAGAAGCACTTTGAGTGGATGCATGTATCACACAGATGACACCCCATCTCCATCCTCGACCCTGCTAACCCTCTGAGCATCAGTAGTCTATGGTAAGGTTGCTCACTTCCGTGCCTCGCCCGGTTCCCATAGTAAAGATGCACAAAGAACCCTCCGGTTCTTTGTAAACATCACCTCTGATCCCAGAGGACAAAGCCTCATAGTCAGGAGATGGATCACCTGATGACCATCTGCATCGCCTCTCAGTTTCGACCCCAGCGTATCGGCGATTTCTGGTTACAGGGAACGCCTAACTCCCCGGTCTATTCTACATCTATCGCCATTGTTAACCATCAGTTTTTGAATGATTCATTTCTACCATGAGCGTTGAATTATGACACGTAGATTCCTGAAGAACTGGTAGAATATAAGAGTCAAGGATACAGAGAGGAACGCTATATCACGTGCTATATATATACCCTGCTGGAACATCTCATCCCCTGTTGCACCAGTAGCTGTTAACTTCCCAGTGTTATACGAGTCAATGATTAGAACTATTATAGATACCGCGACTATTATGAATAACACTATGTTAACGTAGAATGACAACTTATTCATTAGTTGTTTATCAATCTGATGAAAAACCTTATCAGCCATATCTCCGCTTATACCTCCTTCTTATGATGTGGATATAATACAAATACATGTAATAAAGGTTATGATATCAACTGAAGATGACTAAAGGGTTATAGGAAGTCTGTTAGCCTCATTGTTTTAGCCTTATCGCTGGTGAACAATGAGTCAATAGCTTTCTCTATTAGTTTTAAACGTTGACAAGCGTAAGGGGATAGATGATACCTCTCAGATATCTCCTTTGATATGTTAAGGTACTTCCTAACTGACATCTCATGAACTGTTAATGTTAATTTACCTCCGCATTTAGCGCATACACCCTGAATAGGTATACGCCTGTAAGTTAGATTACAAGTCGGGCATCTAACTGATTGTTTACTAAAAGCCCTTAAGTTACCTTGTATATCAGGTAGAAAATGCCTCTCTATAACCTTGTATGCTACATCAGCTTCATCAACCGCTCTTATCTTAGCAGCTAGTGTGAGTTGAGTATTCATCTTCTCCATCATAGTCTTCAAAGTCTTATAGGTTGACTCCTTAGGACCTGCTGATATATCAGTGGTATCATGCGTGAAACCAAAATGCTCGTATTGAAACTCTGTACCTATACGGTATGCAACAAGGTTCATGATTGACTCTATACTCTTCGGGTGGTCATGTCTTAGACTAGCCTCGTATAACTCTAACGGGTATCTGAACAACGTATCAAGGTTATGCGCTTCCTTATCAACCTCTGCAGGGTCAATCCTCGTGGTTAGTATCAACGGTAAATCCATTCTACCTCCGCGTTTATCAGGTATGTATTCTTTAGAGAAGTTCAACAAAGCATCCATAAGAAGCATAACACCGTCTTCGTCACCATCAGCGTTCCGTCTCTTAGTCGCATGGTAGAAGGGGTGAGCGTAGCATACCTGAGCACTGGTGAAACCAATTATACGCCCTAATGCGCCAGCTGATGTATGAGGCGCTAAACCTATCACTAGGTGACCTACTAGGTCATCAAGCGTCTTAGCCTTGTAGAAACGATCCATATGGTAAAACTTTACTAGTAAGTCATCAATGAACCTTGAAACTTGTATGAAGTACTCAGCGCACTCTTTTGATATTATAACATCCTGTACTTTTAACTCGCATAATTGCTCATCAGATTGTAACTCATTGCCTCTGTAATCCTTCTCGTAGCCTAGCTCCTTTAAACGTTGAACTGATACACCTATTTCTCTTGGTTTGAAATGCGTTAACGGTGCATCTGTCATATCGAAACGTATAGTACCATCCTTGAATACGTATACGTTATGTTTCGCTCTGAGTATACCTTTCTCTAATGGTTCAGGTGTTTTATTCTTTGAGATTGTCCCTATCACGCCTTTTATCACATCTGGTAGTTCCCGTTCCTTGATTCTTCTTTTAGCAAGGTTAATCTCCTCAGATAGGTTAATCTTATGGGTTTTTATCTCGTTGTTTTTGACTTCTGTGTGAGCACCGCAGTTACATGTGATCTTATAGGTTGTTTTTTTACATACTGGGCATACCCTGCAACCCGCCTCTACTTCTATCTCTACGTTCTCAGCTGCGTTCTGCAGTAGACGTTGACTACCACCGAAGTTACCAACTGGGAATAGTACATGTGGCGGAGGACGCATTTTACGAGCAGCTGCTTTCTCCGGGCGTCCCATACGAGCACCTATTCTAAAAGGTGCACGAGGTCTTATAGTCAACCCTGATAGTCTAGACACCATCATCACAGGATCATTACAGGTGATATCAGATAGCGTTTCGTATCGATTTGTTTTTATTATCTTATCATCTTTTAATTCTAAACCAGTGCATATAATCAAAGGGTATGAGTATCGATCAAAGATGAGATAACCCTCTCTGTGTCTATGCAGAGCTCCTAGTTCAATCATGATTCTTTTAATGTTCTCATCGTAGGGGATTCTCAATGTACATGCCTCATTTTTTACAGTTATCTCGCCTTTTTCTAGTATATAACTTGATAATGTTTTTATATCATCTATGTTTATATCATGCCAGAATAGGTTATAGAAAGGATGCAGGGGTATTTTGTATCTTTTTGATATCTCAAATGCTTCTCTAGGTGTTGGTTCTTTAAGGTTTATATCGTACCCGAAGTCGTTGTTTATTATCTCTTGTACTTTTTTATCAGCTTTTTCTATATCATGTATCATGTAAGTCTCTGGTAAGCAGTTTAACTTCTTCTGCAGCTCCTGTATCCACCATTCGTAGCAGTAGCTAGCATCAGGTAGCAGAGCGTTGTTCTCCATGAATTCACCAAAAGGTATGAGTATTTCACCTAGGTCTATGATTCTACTTATATCATTCCTGACTTCTTTTACAGTGTTTATCTGTATTAAGTCATTGTTCTGCAGTAGTACAATGGGTCCTTCTATAGAGTCGCATGGTGTACCTATTGTTCCTTTACCTGGTCTCTCTATCTTCATCTGTGTACCTACAGTGATGAAGCTGTCTAGTATGAACATGGTTGCAGGGTTTATAGCTGTTGACGCTAATCCCCCTGTTCTTGCTCTCCCGTATCTTAGACGGAAGCCTCCTTTTCTTGATGGATGTGAGAATACAGGTCTCCCAGCTATAACCTCCCCTATGTATTTGTATGAGGGTGGTATCTCTGGTATACCGTTTGTTTTTTTATCCTGGTCTCCCCCTTCTTTGTTTATGAATACGTTGAGGAAATCCCATCCGTCTAAACCTAGATTCTTAACATGTTTGTATATCTTAGGGGCTTTTAAGCATAGACCCTCAGCTATAACTAGGCATGCTCCTCCCCGTAGTCTATTGGTTTCCACTCTTGGTAGGTCACGGTAACCTGTAACCTCTTCGTCTTCTGTTCCTTCTCCGTTTATGCATACTGGACAGTTTTTAACTACTAGTTCTATCTCATCAGCTGTCGGTGTGTATTGTAGATGCTGAACCCTTTTGTATAGTGGTATCTCTTCTTTGTATCTTTCTATTTCCCCTATTGTAGGTTGATAACGCCCTATACCTAATTCTCTCCTTACTACATCAGCTATTAGCACGCTCATAGCTTGTCCTGTTCCACCTGCGCTTCGTATAGGACCTGAGAAGTATAGATCAATATACGTTGAGTTGTCGTTGTTTCTACCTATTCTAACATCTGCTACGCCTTCAATTGGTGCTACTAGTACTCCTTCAGTGAGTATAGCTAAACCTGTGCGTATAGCTTGATCTGCGGCTTGTTCAATGTTTTTGAATTTGTAGGTTTTACCATTGACTATCTCCTTCGCTATCTCTATTGAAACTAGCTCCCGGTTACCTAGTTTTCTTGCTGCTTCTCTTATCATTGATGCTATGCCTACTGGTCCTACTAGTTGTTCAACCCTTGCAGCTAGGTCTAATGCTTGAGGGATTTCAACGTGGCATTCAGGGTCTAATCCTTTACTTCTAGCTTTTTCTGCTATCGAGTAGCATATGTCAATTTTTTTTTGTATATCTGAGAAGTAAGCCTGCATAGTAGGGCTTAATGTTTTAGTGTTGTTTGAATCCCCACCCATCTGGAATCATCCATTAAAAATTTCAGATTTGTTAAGTATGAACAAGTGAAGGTGTTTTAAAGTTTTTTATTTTTTTTCTATACTGAGTATGATTGATGCTGGCTGAAATCCATTGTTGTAGCGTTACCTGTTTTTAGATCAACTATTGGTAGTTTAGCTGAGTCAGGTATGAAGTTAAGCATCTGTTGATACATTGTTTGAGCCTGCCAGCTTGAAGCATTTATAAGTGTGACTCCTCGGTAGTCATCAATCGCTGATATATGCACGTGACCTGTTACGAATATATCTGGTACTTTATCTATTATCATGTAGTCTAAATGTTCAGGTGCTAGTGGCGTGTAGCCTCCGTATACTGGTGCAAGATGACGTTTTTTAAGCATCATCCTCATTATCTCTATGGGTTCGTTGTATTTTAGATGCTGTATGTTAGTAGCATAGTCTAGTAAGCTTTGACCATGATATGATAGTACTTCTACTCCGTGTAATGAGAAGTAACAAGGGTTACCTGCGAATATGATGTTTTTACCTTGGAATAAGTCTTGTATCTCTTTTTCGAATGCTGGTTGAGGCTCAGCTGGTCTCACTGCATCGTGATTACCAGGTTGCATTATTATAGTTATGTGATCTGGTATGTATTGGAATTGTTTAGCTAGTTCCTCGTACTGCCTGTATATGTCTCTTATAGCTAGTTCTTTTTCCTGGTTAGGGTATATGCCTATGCCGTCTACTATGTCTCCTGGGACGATGATGTATTTTATCCTCCCTGCTACATCCCTCTGACGTGTGTTACCTAGGTTACCATTTATCCATTTTAGGAAAGCGTGCCATTGTTCCTCCATGAACATTTTGCTACCTATGTGTAGATCTGATAGGAAAGCCGCGTATACTGGTACATCTGCTTTTTGTTTAGTGTGCTGTATGCTTATATCAGGGAATACTATGCTCTGTATTATTATTAAATCCTTGTTTTTACTTAGTCTACCTTTTACTCCTATCACTTCGTCGTTTATAACCTCGTTAGCTGTATGTAGAACCTCAGGGTTGTTTTTTAATGCTATAAGGTTGACTGTACCGGTTTCATCCTCTAATTCGATGAGACGGTGACCGTTACTAGTTGTTTTTGTGTTTTTGACGATGCCTATTAGATGTACTTCATCCGTGTTATTCTTTTTGATACGGTTTATAGGTATAGTATTGGTTGTTTCACGTCTTTGGCTTTGTAGTATTTTTTTTAGTACAGTGTAACGGTTTTTAAAGAGTTTAGCGAAATCCTGTGTTGTGCCTTCGCATGTGCTTTTACCTGTTATGTCTTTGAGTATTTTCACTTCTGGTTCGTATTCTCTAGCTACTGGTTTCCATGTTTTTATTTTTTTTATCTCTATGGTTTTCACACTGGTTGACCATGTTGATTCTTCATGGTTGTTCTGGTCGTCAATGTCGGATTCATCCTCGTATTCATCCTCGTTTTCTCTTCTTTGATGCGTGTTAAGGTATATCTGTGATAGTATCCTGGTTTGTATCTCCTTGTTTCTCTCTGTTCTCTGTTCTTTAACAGGGTTTTTGTTGTCTTGTTCGTTTTCCTCTGTTATCTGCGTTGAGATTACATCCTCTTCTTCGTCAATGTTTTGCTCTATTATTTTTATCTGATCTATAGTCAGGATTAAAGGGTATTCTTTAAGGTTTTTTATGATGAATTCAGCGAACTCATCTGGTGTTTCTTTTGATGATATGTATTGTAGAGCATCTGGCTGTATGAAGGTGCCATGCTCTGAGAATAATTTTAGGATTGCTTTCATAGTATACCCTGTAAAATATTCTTTTCACTGTATGTATACGTTATCGTGTTTTTAGAATTATTGGTTCAGTTTTTTTTGCTTTCAATTGTAAAGAGATGGATCCTGAGTTTTTGTTTCCATCCTTTAACTAGTTTAACATGGACTGTTAATTTTTATTATATTGATAAAAGTAGAGAAGGATTCCAAATGATGGTTGTTAAATTTTTTCGAAAATCATATAAAACATGAGAAATAAACATAATGATAAGGGTTAATAATAAAAAGTGTATTGTATGATCTATATGAAGGTTTATTATTCAGGTTCTGATATCCTTGTTAGTGCTTGCGATGAGGATCTGCTAGGTAAACGATTTAAACAAGGTAAATTCCAGATTAACGTGTCAAAGGATTTCTACGGTGGTGAACTAGTTGATGAAGAAGAGCTTAAAGATAAACTTCGGATTGCTACTATAGCTAATCTTGTAGGTGAAGTATGCGTCAACTGCGCTATAAAACTTGGTCTCGTTGACGAGTCTAATGTTTTAAGGGTTAAAGGTGTGCCTCATGCTCAGATGGTTAGAGTCTTTTAAACACTCTTTTTTAGACGTGTTTTTTGATACTGTTTATCATGTTCATCATGTTTCTGTAGTGTGTACCCATCCAGTATACCTTATCACATTTTGAACAATAGTAGAATTTATCATGCTGATCCAGTATCCTACATGGTACTTTACCCTCGATCTTTTTTTTATCAATTGACGCTAGTATAGTATTGCATATTAAGCATCTTGATAGTATAGCTTCATCGTTGAATACCACGTTTTGAAAGACTTGTTGTATTTGATCCTGGAGTCTTGTGGATGTCACCTCTATGACTGATAGATTCATCTTTTTACCTTTCCTTGTTAAAAGTTTATCCCTGGAGATTATCACACGGGTTTCTCTTAGCGCTGCATCCAGTATCTCTTCATCTGATGTATCATTTGAGACGTATAACGTATCGTATCCTAGTATCCGGAGCCATTTCGCAAGTGAACCTAGCATCTGATCGCATATAAACTTCATAATACTAATCTGCTAATCTGTAATGAATCAGTAAACCTGAGTTTAATCTTCTTGTTGATACAATCTTAAGGTTGATGGGGGTCTGTGTTTTTATCCCTTCACCGTCGCATAGTGTAGGTGTATCAGCTCCTCCGATGATGCATGAGCCTATGTACAAGTACAAGTCATCTACTAGTCTATTTGATATAAACTCCCATATTATCGTACCTCCTCCTTCAACTAGTAGTCTTCTAACACCTAGATCATGTAGTATTCCCAGTGCTTCTCTGATGTCAACGTATCCTTTATCATTGACTCTGCATCCTATAACCTCTGCATTGGGTACAGACTCATCAGTGTACTCCTCAGAGGTGAATATTATAGTCCTAGCTGAGCCGTCTAATACTAAAGCATCCTCTGGTATGCGTAGATGAGTATCCATTACTACTCGTATAGGGTGCCTGGGTTTCCTAACGTATCTATCTTTTACTGTGAGTTTAGGGTTATCTGATATCACAGTCCCAACCCCGACTAGTATCGCATCGCATCTATTTCTAAGTCTATGTACACGTGCTATATCCTCCTCTGATGATATACGTACCTGTCTCCTTGATGGTAACGCTATTTTACCATCAGTTGACATAGCGCAGTTTATAATCACATAAGGGCGTTTCATGAGTCATCATTTATCATTACTATTTATTTAGGGTATAACGGGCAGTTCTTCTTCTTCTCAGGGCATACTCTTCTTGTTTTACATGATGGCCCAGCGTTTTTGAATAGGTTAGGCGCGACTTTTTTAACCTCCTGTAGCATCCTCTGAGCTAATGATCTTATCTCCCATTGTGCATGCAGACAGCATCTAAGCTCAAAGAAATGAAGAAGAGACCGCGCGTTCATAGTCACTATTATATTCGTATGAGCAGCATTTGGAAGCACGTATCTACTATCCTCAATTGGTATACCCATCTCCAATAACTTGTTGTATTGTCTCCATATGTTATTCATTGTCTCATCGTATAATTTTTTAGCTTCTGGTTTCTCGCTTATAGATGGAGGAGTCACGTATGATGGTTCTTTTAAATCTACGTATCGTTGACTCTGCTGAGAGTAACTAGCGATACGATGCCGTACAAGCTGATGGGTTAATGATCTGCTAACATCGCTTATAGCGAATGTGAAGTTAGCATGCTCCATCACACTAGTATGACCCAGGTCGATAACATGATCTAGTACCGAGTATAACTCCTCATCAGGGGTTTTCTCTAGATCCTCAGGTTTTGTTTTACTATGTGTTAGTTTAGCAGCCATAGCTGGTATCCTCTCAGGTTTACTAGAGTAGCTTATTAATTTCACATTCATGACAGAGACCTCGAGTTAGAGTTTTTTTTGATGTGTATAAAACACTAAATTTTTAATATACCTTTTCATAATCTTTAAAGAGAAACCATAGGAGTTTATAATTGTATTTCAAGTTTAAGGGTATATCATGAAGTCAGATAGTGGATATAACGATAGGGTTGTTTGTATACTGTTTTTCGTTGTACCTGTAGTCATGTTGATAACAGGTTACATTGTTTACCCTTATCCTCCTTCAATGGTTTCTACTTATTTAACCTTTATACCTCTTTTTATTGGTTTGATAATGCTGGGTTCAGGCTTCTACATGACGAGGGATAATAAAAAATCTAGTAACAAGGTGAAGATGCTCGGTTGGGGTTTATTTGCTTTTTACTGGGCTATGCAGCCGACGCATCTGTATTACCCATCTCATGATGTTTTCAACGCTACTGTATGTATAATAGGTGTTTTCTTCCTGTTTTATTTAGCGTATCATGAATGGTTATCGTTAACATCTAGTGATCACCCAAGGTTTCTTGATTGGATCGCAGGTGCGACTTTTGTAGCAGGTGCAATATACTTTGTCATAGACACAGAGGTACTGCCTCTGCTGAAAACAAGTTTAATAGAGATGGTCGCTGAGCAGAGCGCATCTGTGCTACGTTTATTTGGTCTTGTAGTTATACGTAAAGGCGCTAACATAATCTATAACAATACTCCTATAACTATTATCTTTGCTTGTACAGCTATACAATCCATGGTTTTATTTTTAGGTATGAATAGTGCTTTACGTGATGTGGAGCCTAGACGACGAGTAGCTGCTATACTTGTAACTGTTACACCTGTTTACTTTTTGAATCTGCTAAGGAACGCTGGTGTTATATTCCTAGTAGGTGCAGGGTACGTATCATTTGAGATGGCTCATAATGTCATATTTAAAATGTTATCACTATTAGCGTTGATAATACTACTCATTTTAAATTTTAAGCTAACCCCTGAGCTTTATGATGAGATAACAAGTATCTTTAGCATGTTTAAAAGGAAAGGGCCTTTAGAGGATCTATTTAGAAGTTTTTCTGATAAGGTGAGAAGATGAATATAGCTAAGGGTGGATGGTCATGGGTTATCACTGCGTACGTCTCCATGTGGATTACATTCTTAGGGTTTATACTCTCAGGGTCAGGTTTCCTCCATGATTTACTATTATGCTCAACTATATTTTTTATTATTCTATGTTTCTTTTTTATAGTCTTCTTCAGGGATCCTAAAAGGGTGATAGGTGACGGTGTAGTAGCAGTTGCTGATGGTGTTATAAGAGATGTTACTAGGATGCATGATGAGGATGCTGGTGAATGCTACAAGGTATCAACTTTTCTTAACATATATAACGTGCATGTAACCAGGGTTCCTATTGATGGGTTAGTAACCATGATTAAACATGTAGACGGTGGTCATATACCAGCTTTCATGAAGGAATCTGACCGTAATGAACGTTTGATAATAAAGCTAGATACAGTTATCGGTTGTGTGAAGATAGTTATGATAGCTGGTACTGTAGCTAGACGTATCGTACCGTACATCAACGAAGAAGGCAGGGTCAATAAAGGTGATAAGATGGGTTTAATCAGATTTGGATCAAGGGTTGACGTTTACTTACCATGTGATAAAGTGAAGGATTTAAAAGTGGTGAAAAAACTCAGGGTTAAAGCAGGGGTTGATAGCATTGCAGATATCACTGTATAAACATATTGTATACGCTGACATTGTAACCATGATTAATCTGTGTTTTGGTTTATCAGCAATACTATCACTACTCTCAGGTTTATCAGAGTTAGTATCGTATTCACTCATATTATTAGCAGTGCTAGCTGATGGTTTAGATGGTCTCATAGCTCGTAGAACAGGCTCAGGAGCTATAGGTGGTTACTTAGAAGCCATGGCTGATATGGTATCGTTATCAGTTTCTCCTACGTTACTATTATACCATTCTTATAACCATGTTAGAAGCAGTCTTATTGTACATGTTATCATGGTTTTATTCTTAGTGATATTTAACATATGTAGCTTCCTAAGGCTGGGTTTGTTTCATCTCATGAAGGATGAGGTTGCTTTTATTGGTTTACCTGTATCAGCGTGCACCATCCTAATGGTTAACTCATCTGTGATCATGATTCACCCTTACATACTGTTACCAACCCTGGTTATAGTCTCGTATCTAATGATATCAAATATTAGATTCCCGAAGATAGGTAAAAAAACCAGTGTTATAGTAGCATTTATCATATTATTAGTTATAATAATTAATTTATCATACAATGCGTTACTATCATCAGTGTTACTATCTATACTACTATTGTTTTATATTATAGGTGGGCCTCTCTACCTGCATGTTAGTAAGAGGATGCTACCTTAAAAGGAATAATCAGGGTATAGGCTGGTATGAGTAGGATTCTATCCTCTTATCCTTTATCGTGATCACTCTACCACCACTGTTTTTTTTCAGTGTAGCTGAGTCAGTCTGTATAAATAAAGGTGATGACACTGACTGGTTATCTACGATTCCTCCATCAGCGTTTAACACTAGGTTACGATGAGTATGACCTGATAGGATCATAGACACGTTCATCTTTTTACAGTAATCAATGAATGAACCCCTGTTGAACGCTATGCATTCATCATTACCACTCTTCAGAGTGTTAAATAGAGCGTTTAAACCAGAGTCGTTAAAACGGTTCACAGCAGGGTGATGCATAGTTATTATCATACCAGTAGTATTGTAATCTGTGAATACACTCTCAAGTAGACTCATCTGCGTGTTACTAAGACCGGTTGACTCAGGGGTCTGATTCCATATCTGTCTTTTAATCTCGAAGCGACTGTAATCATAACCTGAGTTGAGGAATACAAAGTTGTATCCACCGTAGAGTAAAGAGTAGTCGCTGACAGGGTTTACGAATACATGGTATGGTGTGAGATTAGTGTACGGTACGTATAGAAGCATAAGTCTGTTATTGTAGCGTTCATGGTTACCAGGTGTAGTGAAAACCGGTGATTCACTGGTTTTAATCACCTCCTGTAGATCTAAAAATGATCTGTAACCAGTCCTCTTGTTTGACCAGTCTATCATATCACCAGATAAAACTATAAAATCAGGTTTGATATATTCATTTATATGTCTGATCTTGTTGATCGCTATCTCCTTCTCATCTAGGTTGTTACATTGTTTACCTATATGGAGATCTGTTAACTGAACAAAGGTGAAGTCATCTGGTTCATGATCTATTATCTTAACAGCATGAGGCCAAGTGTAGGTATTCTTTGATGTTTTAACTAGTAGATCATAGAAATCAGATGGGATACCTGATACGTTGCATCTTAAAACTAATTCATCCTCTAACCTACTATTATCTACTTTAATCCTCTTTAAAGATGACACCTCTGCATCATAAATAGTATATTCAACCGGGTTATTCACACTGGTTAAAACCACGTACTCCACGTTAGTGTATTCATTTATATCATCATGCTCCTCTGATAGTAGTATCATCAATGATTCATTCTTATCTTTAGATATAATGCTAGGGCAACCTAAAGAAGGATAGACAATCTGCTCAGAGTAGAAGCTAACATTAACACTAATGCTTTTCACAGGGACTGAGTCTATCAAACAGACCAGCTTGTGCTCACCTGGGATAACAGGGTCCCATACTATACGCTTAGAGATCAAAGAGTGATAGTTTGTACTAGTGTTAAAACACTCCAATGTTACATTCCCAGATGTACCCATAACCTTATTATCGCATATGATAAAACCTGAGAATACATCAACGATATCAATATTTCTAGTACTAGACTCCCTAGTGTCAAAAACCAGGAGTATCGATATCACAGATGATTCACCTAGCACAGGATGAACAGGTGAAACCGAGAAACGGATCACTCTAAAATCATCCTCTGCACACCATCTAGATGATAAGGAAACATTATAAAACATTAAACAACATGAGCATAGCAGCATGATGAATAACACATAGAGACGTAAATGTCTACCATTAAACACCCTGAACATTATAGATATAACCTCTTTAAACTAACCATCAATAATAAACACGTATTATATAAAAATCTCTATCGATTATTCCAAGATGATATCTCATATTATGCGAGAAAAAAAATACAACAAGAAAACCATGACGTAACAGAATATAATACTGTTATTACCACTAAAAAAATCATTAAACAAAAAAATATTATAATACTTATAATCTATTATCAACTAGCGAGGAGGTGTAATTTATAATGGATCTAATAGATGAATTCGGGGTAAGCGCAGGTAAAGTCTGGAGGGTGCTAAACGATCATGGACCATTAAAGAAGACTGATATAATGAAGCATTCCAAGCTTGATTCCCATCGTTTCCACGCGGCAGTAGGCTGGCTGGCTAGGGAGAATAAGATAAACCGGGATAACAACACGTATAAACTAGGCGAGACGAATCTAACAAGTAGTATAGGGACCAACGCGGGTTTAGTATGGCGAGCTTTAGAAGCATGGGGGGAGAACGACACTAAAAATCTATCATTATTAACACAGTTAAAAGAACAGGATTTATACGCTGCGTTAGGCTG